>Ga0335069_10009536_pt1 | contig 13819 bp, 7 predicted proteins | sample Lox_Sample_11_FD_206714 | JGI IMG/M metagenome (GOLD analysis project Ga0335069, IMG submission 206714) | Soil microbial communities from Loxahatchee National Wildlife Refuge, Florida, United States - Lox_Sample_1.1 | ecosystem: Environmental > Terrestrial > Soil > Wetlands | place: USA: Florida... | reverse complement strand
CGCCGTCAGGAGGTCCGTTCTGTCGGGGCCTACTCCGTTTTCGCAGTGATCGACCCCTGGCGCCACATAGAATCGAGTCGATCGAGCGGCGTTCTCCGCACCGACGGTTTTCTCCATTTTCGTCACGTACTCGATGGTCGAGTTGACGCTGAGGGCGGCATCCGAGCCTCCGTGCCAGACAATCAATTTGCCGCCGGCCATGATGAACGGACGAATATCGGTTTGCGTGGCGTCATATAGCGCAGCCAAGGAATAAAGTGCGACCTGATGCTGGTCCCAGGGCGAATACTTTAGCGAGTCGGCGTGGGGATCGCGCGTCAGACAATACTTCACGGTTGTATCTTGAAACAGATACTGACCCGCTTTAGCCACATCTCCATTGCCGGAAACCCAGATTCCAAAGCCCATTGGATCATCCTCGTTGCCTGTAAGGTTGTAGCCTCTACTACGATACGTATGGCTGCCTGCAAAGATCGCGTCGTTCATCCACGAATTGACGACGGCGAGTTGGGCATCCGAAAGGCAGGTGTCGCCCGCATCGGCGCCGCCGGCACAGCGCAACGCCCGCAGGTTCAGGAGCTCGGCCGTGCAGGCCGCCGGATTGGCGACAATGCCATCGACAATGCCGTCCAGGCCGTCGCAGGCTTCCCGCACATGCTTCGCCAGCAGTGCCGTCTTGGCCGGGCTGAAGGCGCCGCCGGGAGCAGCCAGTGCCTTGGCCGTCCGGTTGAACGCGCCCATGAAGCCTACCCAGTTGTAAGCGGGTGCGCGCGCGATCACGCCGTCAAACAGAGTCGGGTTTCGCTGCACAGCCATCAACGCCTCACGCCCCCCATTTGAGCAGCCCTCGAAATAGGAACGGGCCGGCGGCACACCATAAGCCGCGGTCACGACTGTGAGCGCTGTGGACATCACCGTTGGCACCGCGAAGCTGCCGAACTCCTGCGCGGCGAACGTGTCGTTCAAGGCGAAGGCCGCCGACATCCCGTCATCCTGGTGCCCGGTATCGCTGCCGACTTCCGCGTAGCCTTGTTTCAGCGGAGGCACGCTTAATGGCGGAATCGATCCGCCGTAACCTCCACCGCCGCCGTAGTAGAGTTTGCCGTTCCAGTTATCCGGTAGACGGATCTCAAAGTTCAGAGAAGGCGCGAGAGTGCCATTGACCTTGCAGTAACTGGGCGTGCCCTTTTCCGCCTCTACGACAACCGCCGTAAGCGCCGCTCCGCCAATGGACTTCCCCGACAAGGTCGAGCAGGCCATCTGCACCGTGATCCCAGGCGGTTTCTCATGCGATGGCAATGATCCCTGTGCCCACATCAGGACCGGAGCACTCATTGCCGCCAGCGCTACCGCATGTAGCCTTCGCGGACCAAGCAACGCGCGAATCGTTATCTGTTGTCTTCGCATCCCAATACGTCTACGCTAGACTAATGGAACCGATCGCGTAAATGACAATGGCGCGATGTTTTCCGCCAATGCCGAAGCCTCTAGACGTCGCCATACTCGCCTTCGACGGCTGCCAAGTGCTGGATGTCACCGGACCCGCCATGGTGTTCGAGGCCGGCAACAATATTTTGGGGGAAGCGCGCTACAACGTCCATATTCTGTCCTCCAGAGGCGGTACGATCCAGACCAACAGCGCGGTGGCCCTCGTTACCAAGCCGTTGAAGGCGCTCGCGCCACAAGCCATCGATACCTTGTTGATCGCAGGAGGCGACCGGCGGGGTCTGCAAATGCTCACGGCCGACGAATCTGTCCGAAAATGGGTTGTCCGGACAAGCAAGAACGCGCGCCGATTCGGCTCCATCTGCACGGGCGCATTCGCCCTGGCACACTTTGCCCTGCTGAACGGTAAGCGTGTTTCCACGCACTGGTCCGCGTGTTCCGATCTGGCGGAACTCTGCCCGGACGCGCATGTGGACGCTGACGCCGTGTTTGTGAACGATGGCCGGCTATGGACATCGGCCGGAGTTACCACCGGAATGGACATGAGTCTGGCGATGGTCGCCTCGGATTTGGGCGAAGCTGTGGCCAACGCCGTCGCCAAGCGCCTCGTCTTGTATGCGCGCCGGCCTGGCTATCAATCGCAGTTCAGTCCCGTGTTGAGCGCCCAAAGTCACGCGGCCGCGCGGTTTGCCGGCTTGATTGACTGGATTCGCGAGAATCTGGCTGAGCCGCTGGATGTGCAGCGGCTGGCAGCGCATGTTTCGATGTCCGAGCGGACGTTCTTGAGACACTTCACCCGCAGCATCGGCATGACGCCGGCGCGTTTCGTGGAAACTTTGCGGCTCGACCTGACCCGCGTCTACCTGGCGGCGGGCATGTCACTCAAAGAGATTGCCCCAAAAGTCGGCTATCTGTCCGCCACCCAACTGTCGCGGGCATTCGATCGCCGCTTTGGTATGACTCCCTTGCAGTTTCGGGAGTTGCACCAGCGTAGCAATGGTGCGGAATCCGGCTCCGATTCCTGAGGGTTATTCCGTCGAATCAGCGCTTTTTCCGCCGAAAAGGGCTTTGCGCTCTTGCACCGTGACCGCATCCAGCCGCTGTGCGGTGCGACGATTTGCCGCATTGCGGAACCGGGATGCCCGTGCCAAACTGACTGCTTCTTGCCGATGTAACCGAGTACGGAAGGTTAAGTTGGCCCAACCGGACAAAGCAGCCGGGGAATCGAAAAGGAATGTGCCGCGCATACACGAGGCTGATTAAATGCCATTACCGAGTCGGGGCGGCGATAATGTTTTCCTGCGCAGTTTGGGCGCAGACCCAACCAACCACTGGCGGCGAGGGTAGTCTGGCGGGAACGGTCCACGACCCTTCGGGAGCCACCATAGTCGGCGCGAACTTAGTGCTCAAAGACGAAGCCGGCAATATCAGACACGCGGAGACTGACCGACAGGGAGGGTACCATTTTTCGGCGCTGCGAGCTGGGCAGTACTCGCTGACCGTGGAGAGTCAGGGCTTTCAGGGGCAGTCGCGTACAGTGAGTGTGAATGGGCAGGAAGCACTGACGGTGAATTTCGTAGTCGCGATCAAGCCCCAGGGTCAATCCATAACTGTGACCGATCGTCTGGAACGCCAGGGTGACTACACCCCCTCCGCCACGGATCAAGCGACGACGAAGACCGACTCGCAGGTGCTGCTGGTTCCGCAGGCCGTGCAGACTGTGCCGGAAGCAGTTTTGCTGGACCAGAATGCGCTGACCCTGAGCGATGCGACACGCAATGTGGCGGGGGTGGCACAGGACTTCGGTTTTAACGGCGGCGCGCAGACAGCGCTGATTTTTCGCGGTTTTACTGACCTGTCGATGACAGCGCGGGGCTCGATGACGGCGGCCGCTTCCTACTACCAGGACGGGTCCAGGGTGGAGGGTGTGCCCCTGAATATGGCGGACGTGCAGCAGGTGGACGTGGTAAAGGGACCCGACTCCGTGCTCTTTGGACGCGCCCAGCCAGGAGGCCTTGTCAATGTGGTCTCGCGGCCGATTCTTCCACAATTTGCGGTTGACCTGGAAGAGACCGCCAGCCAGCTGGGGGCAACGCGCAGTACCGCCAGTATCAGTGGACGAATCAACAAGAGTGGGAGCTTGTTGTTGCGGGCTTCAGGCACCTGGTTCGCCGACAAGACGGGTCGGGCCTTTGTCCGTGACCGCCTCGGATCGGGTGGACTCACTCTGATATGGCACGCGACGCCGCGAACCCAATTGGGCTTGTCGCTGAATTACCAGCACCAGGCCTGGCGCAACGACTATGGCGTTCCCTCGCTCGGCGGCCGGCCTCTCAACTTGCCCTACTACAGTTCGCAGTTCAATGATTCGCCGGTGTTGTCCACAACGCAACCGAGGTCGGCCCGATTGACCCTGGACCAGGAGCTTGCGAGGAACTGGCGCCTGAATGTGAACTTCCTGTCGTTGATCTCGAATTCCTATGAAGCGGACATCACACCGTACGGGATCAACCTGGCTACGGGAGCGGACTGCCTCGGCAGCGGCTACGAATGCCTCGCGTATTACTACAACGCTCCGCACAGGAAGTACCGGTTGGTCCATGGGTCGGCGGATTTTACGGGAAAGTTCAGGACCGGTGCTGTCCAGCAGTCGGTCCTTGTCGGACTGGACGGGTATGCAGCGGGCAGGACCGGGGCGCAGTATTACGAAGATCTGGCGCCGGTCAACGTGTACAACCCCATATTCACGCCGGAGCCGCCGCTTGACCCTTCCGTCGCGTCGCCGCTTTATACGACTGATGAAACCCGGTGGGTCGGCCTTTACGCGCAGGACACAATCACGCTTCCATACCGGCTGACCCTGGTCGCTGGGGTCCGAGCGGATTGGACGAGCGCGATTTATGCGCCTCCTGGCTCTCGGCCCAACGTGCAGTCCTTTGTGAAACCGCGCGTGGGGCTGATATGGCAACTGTCAAGTGGGCAGGCGGTATACGCTCAGTATCAGCTGGCACTGGACGCGAATAACGGTCGTGACCCCGTAACGCTGCAGGCTCTAGCTGCCGAGACCTCCAATCAGTTTGAGTTTGGCTATAAGGTGCGGGCGCGGGGAGGGGCGATCACGGCCACCGTGGCGGCGTATCAGCTGGTGAAGGACAACATCGCAAGCTTTGCTTTTTACCCGACGATTACAACCGTCGGGCAGCAGCGGTCACGGGGCGTCGAGGTCGACGTGAGAGGCCGTCTGACACGGCGCCTTTCGGGGATCGCTTCCTACGCGTATAGCGACGGCGTGGTCACGAAGGATCCGCTGTATGGGGGCGAGCGGCTCCCCGAAGCTCCGCGGAACAGCGGCAGTTTGTGGCTTCGCCAGTCGCTGGGCGAGAGTTGGGACGCTGGAGCCGGCATCTTTGCCGTCGGCCTCCGAAACGGCGACTACGGTCATGATTTTGAATTGCCAGGCTATGCACGTCTGGATGCCATGCTGTCGCATCGCTTTCAAATAGGAGCTTGGCACAACACGATTCAAGTGAACGTTTTGAATCTGACAAATAAGCTTTATTACACCGGCAGTTTCCCGATCGCGCTGGACTGGATTCAGCTTGGCCGGCAGCGCACCTATCAAATCACGCTGCGTCTTAACCGGTAGGGTTCGCAGGGTTGGTTCGACCTTTGGAAACGGATTGCGATGGGCTTTGCCGAGGTGTGCGACACGCCAATTCCTCGGCCGATGGTGTTCAGTCAGGTCCGGCTCCGACTTCCGGCGATATTGGAGGCTACTAGATCATACAGGCTGAAGGGCCAGCCAGTGCCTCATGCCAGGCAGCCGGCGGAGCACCAGCCGCTCCAGGAAAAGCAGGCAGATAGCGGACACGCCCAGCATTGGGAAGGCTAAAGCCAGCAACACACAGGCAACCACGAGCACCGGGGCGAATGGTGGCGAGCGGAGCGCCACGGGCGCGCCCAGCACTCCAGCGGGCCGCCGGCGCGCCACCACATGACCACGGAACTGATCGCCAATGCGGCGGCGCCGAAGGCGGTGAGTAGGCCGAGGATCTGATTGAAATACCCGAACCGAGCCATGTCACGCTGCGACAATTTGCCGCAGTCCCGGAGTCTTTCCTGAACTCGGTCACCTGCCTAGCCAGCCGCGCATCAGCGTCGCGTTTTCGGATGATTCTGGAAAGACTCCAACGGCATCAGTACCGCGCTGATTCAGTAACTACCGTGCGGTCTGCTCTGCACCTGGGCCGATGCGCTCACAAGAGCGCTCACCGTAGTTGCAGTCCCGGTGCGGCAATTTGCCGCATCGAAATCCTCATGGCGCCGTGGTTACATGAGAGATGTTATTGCATGAGCGCGCGCGTGCAGTTCGGTCGGCCGCCTCAGCTTCTTCTCTTGCCAGTACTTAAGAAAGTGGATCATGTCATTTCGCAGCCGTCTAACATTGGCCTTCCTCATTTTGTGCCTCCTGGTATCTCCGTCGTTTTGCCAAACGGAAGCCGCCTCACTGTCCGGAACGATCCGCGACCCTCAGGGTGCATCGGTCCCGGGAGTGGAAGTACGCGCTACGCGACTGGAGACCGGGACTGTCGCCACTTCCGCCACCAATGATGCAGGCCTCTACATCTTCACTGGATTGCAACCAGGGCGCTATAGGATCGTTGTGCGCAGGCAGGGTTTCAAGGAAGTCGTCACCGAACTTCTCCTCTCGGTCCAGGACCGGCGCCAGCAGGACATCTCGCTCACCATCGGGCCAAGAACGGAGTCGGTCACGGTCGAAGCCGGCGCTCCTTTAATCAACATGCAGGATGCCAGCGTCAGCACTGTGGTCGATCGTCACTTCGCCGAGGAATTGCCTCTCAACGGCCGTAGTTTCCAGTCCCTCATCGAACTGACTCCCGGCGTAGTGTTGACCGCTAACAACGGCTCTGAGACGGGACAGTTCAGCATCAATGGACAGCGCGATTACTCCAATTATTGGACGGTCGATGGGGTGGGCGCGAATATCGGTTTCAGTGCCGCCGGCTATGTGGGTGAGGGGCTGGCCGGCGCGCTGGGCGGCACCAACGTCTTCGGCGGCACCACCAGTCTGGTTTCCGTGGATGCTCTGCAGGAATTTCGCATTCAGACTTCCACTTATGCGCCGGAATACGGACGTACGCCCGGCGGACAGATTTCGATCGTCACGCGTTCCGGCACCAATCATTTTCACGGCACGTTATTCGACTATTTCCGTAACAACGTGTTGGATGCCAACGACTGGTTTGCCAATGAGTCGGGGTTGCCCAAACCCGAGGAGCGCCAGAACGATTTTGGAGGAACCGTGGGCGGTCCGTTATGGAAAGACCATACCTTCTTCTTTTTTTCCTATGAAGGCCTGAGGCTGCGCCTTCCCCAGGCGGCCAGGGCTACGGTGCCCGACACCAATCCCAACGACCCTTATTCTCGCCAATTCGCCCTGCCCGAGTTTGCGCCCTTTCTGAATGCGTTTCCGCTGCCTAACGGACCCGAGGTTCTGGACGCCAACGGCAACCATCAAGGCATCGCGCAGTTTAATACCGCCTATGGCAATCCGGGCTCGCTCGATGCGTATAGCGTGCGTATCGATCACAAGATTGGCGACAAGCTCACTATATTCGCGAGGTCCAATTACTCTCCGTCCAACCTCAACCAGCGCGGGTTATACTCCGGCTTAGGTTCCCTTGCCTCAACGGTCAGCAACACTCTCACCGAAACCGCCGGCGCAACCTGGCTGCCGTCGCCCTCTCTAACCAACGATTTCCGCTTCAATTTCAGTAAGACCGATAACTACACCAACACGGTTTCGACCAACTTCGGCGGGGCCACACCCCTCGGCGCGCTTCCTTACCCCAGCCCTTACACGCTTAAGAATTCGGGGATCTCTTTCTACATCTCCAGCTTGGCGACACCGGCGGTCTCGGAAGGCGCAAGCGGATTCAATCAGCAGCGCCAGATCAACCTCGTTGACAGCTTGTCCATCCAACAGAGAAATCACAGTTTCAAGTTTGGCGTCGATTATCGCCGTTTGTCGCCATCCGTTTGGCCCGCCCCCGGCCAGGATGCTCCAAGTTATGGCGTGGTCGCCGTATTCCCAGACGTCCCATCGGCCGAAACCGGAACGAATCCGGTTTTTGTAGGTAACTCCTATACCCTTCCGGCTACCTTCCTCTTCCGCAATCTCGGTGTGTTTGCCCAGGACACTTGGCGTGTCCGTCCCCGTCTGACCATCACCTACGGCCTTCGATGGGATGTCGATTTCGTGGTGTCCACTCTCTCCGGCCCCAACTTCAGTGCGGCCTCCGGATTCAACCTCACTGATCTTTCCAACTTGGCTTCCGTCCCGAAGACATCTCCTTACGGCACACGATATGGCAACCTCGGGCCTCGCTTCGGCCTGGCATATCAACTGTCGACGAGGGAGGGCTGGCAGACCGTCCTTCGCGGAGGCTTTGGCGTGTTCTACGACCTGGCGTCATCGGAATCCGGCAATCTTTACAGTAACTACAACTATCCGTTCGGATCGAGCGTCTTCCAAACCACTGTTCCGATACCCCAGCTCTACATTCCCCCGGCGCCCGTCGTTCAGCCCGATGCACCAGGGGTTTACGGCACGCTCTATTCGGTCGATCCGCATCTCAAGACGCCGTATACCTTGCAATGGAACGTGGCAATGGAACAAGCGCTCGGGAAGGCGCAGACTCTTACCGCGTCCTATGTCGGCGCTTCCGGGCGAGATCTGCTCTCGGAAGCCGGTGTCACCAACCCGAATCCGAATCTCGCGGGCGCCAACCTGATCACCAATCTCGGCAGTTCCAGCTACAACGCGCTCCAGGTTCAGTTCCAGCGCCGCCTGGCTGCGGGCGTACAGGCTATCGGCTCGTACACCTGGGCGCACTCGCTCGACACCGGTTCGGGCGGCTCCGCGGAAGAAATCAGTAATGCCCTGCCGGCAAGAAATCCGGATATCAATCGCGGCCCCTCCGACTTCGACATTCGTCACGCCGCATCGGGGGCCATCACTTACAATATCCCGGCGCCTAAAGGCCACACGTTCGCCGATATTCTGCTTCAAGGCTGGTCGCTCGACAACATATTTCAAGCCCGCTCCGCGCCGCCGTTCGATGTTTACTACACCTTCGCCACGGCTCTTTCAAACGGCTTCTATACGGATGTCCGCCCCGACGTATTGCCCGGTGTGCCTCTGTATGTGTACGGACCTCAGTATCCGGGAGGGAAGGCCATTAATTCCAACCCCGCGGCCACTTGTCCCGATGGCAACCCCAGCATTGGCCCGTTCTGCTCGCCACCGGTCGATTCAAACGGCACTCCTCTTCGTCAAGGTGACCTGTCGCGCAATGCCCTGCGCGGATTTGGAGCCGTGCAGTGGGACTTGGCACTGCATCGCGAGGTCTCCTTCGGCGAATCCGCCAAGCTCCAGCTTCGCGCCGAATTGTTCAATGCCGCGAATCATCCTAATTTCGGCCAGCCCGGCGGGAATCTCGGCAGCCCTTCCGCTCCCCCGGCTAATTTTGGCCTTTCCACTTCGATGCTGGGAAGATATCTTGGCGGCGGCAACATCGGCGCCGGAGCCTTCGATCCGCTTTATCAGATCGGCGGTCCCCGCTCCATTCAGCTTGCCCTGAAGCTGATGTTTTAATCTGCCATGCATCGTTATCTCGTCTGGCAGCACCGATGGACCGGGTTGCTTCTAACGGTCTTCCTGATTGTGGTTGCACTAACCGGCTCGCTGCTGGCGTACCGAACGGAACTGGATCGCATCCTTAACCCTCGGTTCTACGTCAAGGTCAAGCCGGGAGCAAAGCGTTTGACCTTGGGGGAGATCGCCTCGCGCGCCGAGCAGATCGAGCCGCGTATCCAAGTCTGGTATCTGTACGACGGAATTCCCGATTCGGTTTCCGTGCGGTGCGTACCGCGGAAAGATCCGAAGACCGGCAAGGCCATCCCTGTCGATTTCGATCACCTCATTCTCGATCCCTACACAGGGCAAGAGCTAGGCCGGCGCAGTGAGTTCGATATCAAAACAGTGAACCGCCGGAACTTCATGGCGTTTCTGTATCAGCTGCATACATCGCTGGCGGCCGGCAATACCGGATGGGCCGTGTTGGGTTATGTGGCGCTCGTTTGGACCATCGATTGTCTCGTCGGATTCTATCTGACGCTGCCTTTAGGGCTCGCGCGGTTCTGGCAGCGCTGGCGGCAGGCATGGTGGGTGCAGTGGCGTGCAAGCGGCTTCCGCGTGCATTTCGATTTGCATCGTGCCAATGGATTGTGGCTCTGGCCGCTGTTGTTCATTTTTGCCTGGTCCGGCGTCATGTTCAACTTAGGCAGCGTGTATGAGAAAGTAACTTGCGGCGTTTTTAACTGTCACGATCCCGGCATGGACTTTGTCACTTCCTACAAAGGCCACGTTACCGATAATCCGAAGTTAGACTGGCTGGCTGCGCAGGCGCGCGGCGAACAGTTATTGGCGCAACAAGCTGCACTGCATGGCTTCGAGGTACTGCGGCCCGCCGGCATTTCGTTGATCGGGAACGTAGGAATCTACTCCTACATCGCACAGACCAGCTTGGATGTCAGGCATCATGCGCCCGATACGGCCGTCTTCCTGGATGCGGACACGGGCGACTTCCGGCTGCTGATGACTCCGCGGCCGAGCCAGGGAGTATTCATCGCAGCCTTGTTTCGGGCCGCCCATTTCGGCGATTTGTATGACTGGCCGATTTACCGCTTCGTTGTTTTTGCGGTCGGGCTGGTGATCGCCCTGCTCGCTTACACGGGTGTGTATATTTGGTGGCGCAAACGAAAAGTGCGGAGGGTGTCCCATGCTCGCCGCGCACTCCCCGCATCATGACCGCAAATCAAACACTTCATCGTTATCTAACGTGGCAGCATAGCTGGACAGGACTGTTGATGGCCGCTTTCCTTACGGTAGTCGGCATTACGGGATCGCTGCTGATCTACACACCCGAAATCGAGCAAGCGATCAATCCGCAGTTCTTCGCTAAGCCGAGGCCTGGAGTCCCGCGGCTTTCCCTCGGCGAGATTGCCGAACGCGTGGAGGCGCGGGAGCCGCTCATCAGGGTGGGATACTTCTTCAATAATTGGCCGGATACGGTCTTGGTGCGGATTCAGCCTCGCAAAAACCCGGTAACGGGCAAACTTTACGACGTTCCATTCGACCATGTGTTCGTCGATCCGTGGACGGGAACGATACTGGCCCATCGGGGCGGGACGAGCCTATCGCATGGCAAGGCCAATCTCATGCCGTTTATCCGCTACCTTCATACCAACCTGGCCATGGGCGAATGGGGCGGCATCGTGCTCGGCTACGTCGCGCTCGTTTGGACGATCGACTGCTTCGTTGGCTTTTACTTGACGCTGCCCGTCGCGAGCCGCGATTTCTGGCGGCGCTGGAAAGTCGCCTGGTGGGTAAAGTTTCGCGCCAACGCTTTTCGCGTCAATTTCGATTTGCATCGCGCCGGCGGTCTTTGGTTCTGGCCTTTGCTCTTCGTCTTCGCGTGGTCGAGCGTCAATTTCGAACTGCTGCCGCTTTACGAGAAAATCATGAAGGCTGCGGTTCCGTTCGAAACGTTCGCGCAATTCGATGGAAAGTTCTCGGGCCAACATTCAATTGAGCATCCGAAGCTGAGCTGGCGCGAAGCCGAGGCGCAATCGATGAAGCTGCTACAGGAAGAAGCCGCGAAACGCCACTTCCGGATCATTCGCCCCGCTTTGCTCGCTTACATCGAATCCTACGGCGTCTATTCCTACGGCGTGCAAAGCAGTTTGGACACGCGCGCCAATAACCCCGACACCGGCCTCTATCTGGACGGCAATACGGGCGAAATGCGGCATCTGTTCCTGCCCAATGCGGTTCCCGTTGGCAATCGCTTCACCAACCTGATTAACGGACTTCATTTCGGTGACTTCTATGCTTCGCAAGGCTATCGTCTATTGGAGTTCGTCTCAGGTTTCCTGATCGGCCTGCTCTCAGTGACAGGCGTGATCATTTGGTGGAAGAAACGGAAGGTCCGCAGGCTTGCGTCCCATGCTTCGCGAAACTACGTGGAACGGCTCAACGCTGCCGACTGATATAGCGCTTTCCGTCATATCCTCTACGCGACGGATTTGCGCCGAGCCGAATCCGAACGGCTGATACTAAGCTGCCAGGCCCGCCGCAGTTCTGGCGTCGCGGGATGCCTTGATATCGCGCATGGGAGGCTTGCCGAAGAAACGGCTGTACTCGCGGCTGAACTGACTGGCGCTCTCATAGCCAACTTCGTACGCTGCCGTGGTGGCATCGAGGCCGTCTATCAGCATCCGTTGCCGGGCTGCGTGAAGCCTCAGTTGCTTCTGGTATTGGAGCGGGCTCATAGCCGTCAGCGCGCGAAACTGATGATGCAGCGTGGACACACCCATGCGCGCCACCGCGGCGAGTTCCTCCATGTGCAAGGGCTTTATGTAATTGACTTTTACCCAGGCGATGGCTTTGGCAGTCCGGTGGCTCAAATCTCCGGTTGTGGCGATTGCGCGGAGCCGCTCGCCCTGCGGTGTTCGGAGGATGCGATAGATGATCTCGCGCTGGATCAGCGGGCTCAGAAAAGGGATGTCATCGGGAGTATCGAGAAGCTCGATGAGCCGGATGCAAGCGGCAAGCAACCGGCTGGTCGTCTCGCCGACGGCGAGGCCCCGCCTCTCCGAACGTCCTTCTTGTTCCGGCAGATCCTCCCGGCTCAGCACGTCGCGGACGGCAGGCATATCGAGCCGTAGGAGCATGGACACAAGCGGCTCTTTTTCGGATGCCTCGACGATCTGGCTTTTGACCGGAACGTCAATGGACGAGAGCAGGAAAGACGACCCATCGCAGAGGTAGTCCGTACCTCCCATGTTGATCAGTTTTCGGCCTTGGGCAAACACATTGAGGCTCGGCTCGTAGGCTGCGCGGTAGCAGGAGCTGGGAGCGGTGCGGCGGAAGAGCATCAGGCCCGGGATGGCTGTAGAATGCTCTCCGCGCAAAGCAACTTCTCGGAAATTGAGTGTTTTCATACTTCCTTTATTAGCCGGGGATGAGAGACAGTCGCTTAGTTTTTCCGCGATCAACCTCTTGACCGGCGCACAAGCACGGGCCCGATCGCTCCTCGCCCGCCAAGACTGTCCGAAAAAACACGGAGTCGGACGGCTTGGTTCGACATCCCTCTGTTAATCCATCCAACCGCATTCAGGGAAGCTGCTGGGTGCGTTCTTTGTCGCACCCCCTCGAGCACGTTTGCCCGACCGAAGCTGCCCGGGGGCAGCCGTGTGCAGCCCGCACCTGGTCGATGACTTGCTTGTGCCCACATTTAGAGATTAAAGGGCCCGCAAGCCTGTTTAGATGTACAATAATAACCGGTCCAGGAAGCCAGAACAGAATCCTGGATTGGGAGAGAGACCATGAAAAGATTGGCTACATTGTTTGCGCTTATCGCCGTCGCTGCCTTTGGGGCTGAGTGGACCGGTTATGTCTCCTGCGTCAAGTGCGGCGCGAAACATAACAACGGCTCGCAAGCCTCCATCGATTGCGTGAAGGGCTGCATCAGGGCCGGCGCCAAACCGGTCCTCGTGGTAGGTGATAAAGTTATAAAAATCGCCAACGTCGCCAAGGTGCCGGAGAGCTTGTACGGCCTTCGCGTGACCGTGAAAGGCGAATTGAAGGGCCACGCCGTTCAGATCGCTTCCGTCGCTGCGGCGAAGTAGTCTCTTTGAGATAAATGGCCGTCGCGAGCGTGAAGAGATTCCCGACTCGATTCGAGCGTCAATACCGCAACGTAAGCCCAATATAGAGAGATCGTCCGCGGCCGGTCAGCGGTCTGATCTGCCCCATCCAGCCGCCAGCCATGTAGTCATCGAAATTCACACCGCCCAACGGAAGTTCATAGTATCTGTTGAGCAGGTTCTCCCCGCCCGCGTCCAGCCTCATGTGTCCCCAGTCGTAGCTGGCGTGCGTGCCGAGTAGCCCGTAGCCCGGTGTTTGCGGCTCGAAGCGCAGCGGATCGACGTTGGACTTGCGGTCAACGGCTTGGAACGACAAGCCGGCGCTCCACCTCTTGAGCTTTTCCTCGAAGCCGGTGCGCGCATTGAGCGGCATCATGTGGTACAAGCCCGTGCCGGTGTCGAGCCTGTCTCCATGCAAGTAGCCCACCACGCCCGTTATCTCGGCATGCCCAGACTTGGCGCTGTCCCAGAGAGTGAAGTTCCCGGCGCCATCCACTCCATAGATCCTCGCTTTGTGATTGGCGAAACGAAGCTGTGCGAACGTGCTGTCTCCGTACGCAGTCGTAGCGAGCAAGTCTGC
>Ga0335069_10009534_pt1 | contig 13820 bp, 7 predicted proteins | sample Lox_Sample_11_FD_206714 | JGI IMG/M metagenome (GOLD analysis project Ga0335069, IMG submission 206714) | Soil microbial communities from Loxahatchee National Wildlife Refuge, Florida, United States - Lox_Sample_1.1 | ecosystem: Environmental > Terrestrial > Soil > Wetlands | place: USA: Florida... | reverse complement strand
TATCTGTTGCAGATCGCCGCTTCCCCGTTGAGCTCCCGCAGGACCAGCCGCGCCATTTTGCCCTGCGGCCCCTCCCTGCGCCCCGGCTGGTGCCGCCGATTGCGCCGGAGCTCCAGCCGACGCGGAATCGCCGCCGGAAGGTCCGTGGTCACCGTTCGCTTCCTGAGAGCCGCCTTTCAACCGCGCGGCAATGCGCTGCGCCATTGGGGCAGGCAGCTTTCGCAATTGCGACTGCGGAGTGACTGTGATCTCAAGGTTTTTCTTCGTGGCCAAGTCCCACACGGTTAACGTGGATTTGTTCGCGTCGACCGAGGCAATGGTTCCAGCGATATTGTGAAACGTGCCCGAGACAATCTCATCCGCGGTGAATTCGGTGCCGTCGGCGTTGCGGCTGCCGCGGGCGAGCAACTGGTCGCCAGCCTGGATGTCCGTCAAGGGCGCGACCTTCGCATCGTCAAAGTTGATCGAACCTGGCGCATAACGGCGGAGCACCGTTCCCACCGGCGCATGAATCACCACGTCTTTCGCGCCCGTAGCCGTCATCGTGCTGACGACGATGGTTTCCTTGGACGGATCGACACTCTTCACCAGGCCGCCAATTCCATGCCGTTGCCACTCTTCGCGCTCTCTGGCCTGTTTCTTGGCGATGTCTTCCTTCTTCATCGCCACGATGGTGCTTGCCACCATCAGGTTGGCCTGGCCGCCGAGTTCGCCGCGCACGAGGATGCGGTCGCCCACCGCCAGATCGCTCAACTGAATCTTGACCGCATCTTTCAGTGTCTTGGAGCCGGGCTCGACTCGGAGCACTTTCACTTCCGCCGGGAATTGCACGGTGAGTTCCGCACCAGCATCCGTCGTCAACGTAAGGCCTTTCTCGGTGATGGATTGGATTGTGCCGAGAGCCGAAGGGGTCTTCTGCGGCGCAGTGTTTTCCTGGGCGGATGCCTCGGGCCCAACACAACTGCCTGCAACCAGCGTAAGAAGAAGGAAAAACACGCAAGGTTTGGCGCGATTCACACTTCGCGGAAACTTCATTCGCAGACCTCTCGGAATCACCTGTATGTTCGGAGGGAGCACGCTGCCCGGCGAGTGATACACGGGCCGGGTTGGGGCGAGCACACCTGTACGTTAGACGCCGCGGGTACTCGAAAACGTTTCAGCGAATTGTCTGCGCTGAACTCTTTGTTAACTTCGAACGGTCAGAACCGAACAACCCGCGCGGCACACCACATCATAAGCCGTGGCCCAAGGCGCATGAGACACGGTCGCAAGGCGCTTCGTACGATTCAAGCCCATCACGATCAGATCGGCGTTCAACTCCTGCGCCGTGTGCACAATCATCTTGGCGGGTGAGCCAAATTTGACCAGGAACTCCGGCTGCATATTCAGGGGAGCGCTGGCCGACACCATCTTCTGCATTTGGGCAATCGCTTCCCAGCGCGCGTCTTCCTGCAATTTAAGGACATCGCCACTGGTTTGGGACCAGTGAAACCCCTCGGGAATCGGCGCAATGGGAGCAACGTGGAGCATGGTCAATCTCACTCCGAAGTGATTCGCGAAGGGGATGGCATGGTGCAGGGCGCGGCAGGAGGCCGGGCCGAAATCCGTTGCCAGCAGAATTGTCTGCAGCCGGCTTGCTTTCTCAAGCGGAGAGTCCTTGCACGAGTGCGGTCCCACAGTCAACACCATGCAGTCCGCGTGGCGGAAAATCTCCTCGGCCACGGAACCGAGGATTACCTTGCCGAAGTTCCGGCGGCCGTGCGTGCCGACTACGACCATGTCAATTCGGTTCTCTCGAATGACCGAATCCAACTCATTCCAGACATTTCCTTGCCGGACGATGCATTCGTGTTCCAAACCAGCCAACAAGCCGTTGCCTTCGAGTGTGTGCTCCAGCGATGCCACGTCTCTCTTCGCCGCTTCGCAGGCCAACTGTAGAGCTTCGGCACCGGCGATCGTGTACCCAAGTGCGGATACCACGTGCGTCAGATAGAACTTCGCCCCGAAATAACGAGCGAGGGAAATCGCGCGGCGGACTGCCTTGTCAGAAACCGGCGATAAATCGGTGGCAACCAGAACGGACTTCAGACCCGTATCAACAATGGAGGCTTTGTCTAGCGTATGGACCTCCCTCCCGGCCGAGAGCACGGCACGTGACGGCTCTTACCTCGATCCTGTTCTACAAATAGCACGATTCGGCGCGGCTCGCTGTGACGCTGATCTCACACTCAATCGCCCTTCGGCTGTTGCGCCGACACAAGCGCGCCATCCGTAATCGCGTCGGAAGGGTTCTCGATCACCTCATCCTCAGGCTTCAACCCGGAGATCACTTCCACGCTATTTCCCAAGTCGCGCCCGAGTTGCACGTCCTGCAAATGGACTCGGCCGTCCGCTTGCACCAGCGCCACCTGCGGGCCTTGGGCACGGAACAACAACGAACTGGAGGGAACGACCAGCACCGGGCGGCTGGAGCGGAGACGAAAGGTGACTTCACCGAACTCTCCGGGCACCAGCGCCAGGTTGGGATTCGGCACGCGAATCTCGGCGAGCAGGGTTCTCGAAAGTGGATCGATCGCTCCGGAAGTTCGCACCACTTGCCCGGCGAATTTCTTGCCTTTGCTGCCGGGCGTCTCCAACTCGACAGGCATTCCAATCGCCACGTCTTTGCTGTAGAACTCCGGAATATTCGCGTACACGCGCAGAGTGGAGATTTCGGCGAGCCGGAACAACAGTGTGTTGGTTCCGGAGGCGATCAACGTGCCGATATCGATGTAGCGGCCGGTGATCGTTCCGGCAAAAGGGGCCGTGACGCGCTCGAAGGCCTGCATTTCCTTCAACTGATTGACGTTGGCCGCGGACGCTTTCAAGTTTGCCTCGTCGGCGTTGAGCGTGGTGACGGCCTGATCCGTTTCTTGCTTCGATACGCCATCCTGCTTCAGCAGTTCCTGATACCGCGCCGCGGTCGAACGCGCTAACTCCAGATTGGCCTGCGCCTGTGCCTGGGCCGCTTCCGCTTGCTGCAATTGCCGGTCTAATTCCGGCGTCTCGATTTCCGCCAACAACTGTCCGCGCTCAACACGCGCTCCGATATCCACATGCCAGCGCTTGATGTAGCCATTCGTACGCGCGTAGATCGGCGTCTCGGTATAAGCCTGAATGTTGGCCGGAAACCGCACGCTCAGTTGCGAGGCGCCAGATTGTGGATGCGCCACGCTGACTGGCATTCGAGCATGGTCGCGCGCGTCCGCAGCCAGTTCCACCCGCAGCGCCCTTTGATGCGCAAGCCCGATCACCAGGACCACGCCAAAGAATAGCGCGGCGATAATGGCCACGGTGGCCACACTTCTGCCCGCAGTAGACCAGTGCTTCCCCGCGGGGGGGATTGCTTCGGTGCCGTGCGGCATTTCCTTTTCCTCTTGTTCCAGTTGCGCCATTTGTTGACCTTTTCCTTCATCCTCTCCCATGCAAGGATTCGAACTTGCCTATTCTTCCTGGGTAGCCAACTGGTGATATCCCTTGCGGTGCAAGTAGCTGAACACCACCGGAACAAAGAAAAGCGTCGCCACCGTCGCGATGACCAATCCACCGATGACGGCCCGGCCCAATGGCGCGTTCTGCTCCGCGCCTTCGCCGATTCCCAGCGCCATCGGGACCATTCCGATGATCATGGCCAGCGCCGTCATGATCACGGGTCGCAAGCGCACCACACCCGCTTGCAACGCAGCGTCCAGCGAATTCTGCCCCTCCTTCAGTTCGCCGCTGGCGAAGGTAACCAGCAAGATGCTGTTGGAGGTAGCCACGCCAATGCACATGATAGCGCCCATCAGCGACGGCACATTGATTGTTGTGCGCGTCATGAAGAGCATCCACACGATTCCCGCGAGCGCACCCGGCAGCGCCGTGATGATGATGAATGGGTCCAGCCACGACTGGAAATTTACGACCATCAGGAGGTAAACCAGAATCACAGCAAACAAGATTCCATAGGCCAATCCGGTGAACGAGGATTGCATCGTTTCCACTTGCCCGCGCTCGATCATATAACTTCCGCGCGGCAGCTTCCCGCGATACTCGTCGATGATCTTGCGGACATCCGCGGCCACGCCTCCCAAGTCGCGCCCCTGGCTGGCCGCATAGATGTCGATCACGCGCTGGACATCGTAGTGGCTCACCACCGCTGGGGCCTGGCTTCGCCGGATGTTGGCCAGATTGCCGAGGATTTGCGGCTGCGAGACGGGCCCACCGCCGCTGACCGGAATGGTTTGCAAATCGCTCAGGGTGTCCATCCGGAACTGGGGCGTCTGGGTGACTACCGAATAACTCACACCCTGCGGACTCAGCCAAAAGCTCGGAGAGGTTTGAAAACTGGTTGTGAGCGCGACTAATGCGTTGCTTGCCACGTTGGCCTGCGTCAAACCCATTTGCTGCGCCTTCGTGCGGTCCACATCCACCCTCACGACCGGTTCGTCCAGAGCCTGTTGAATGTGTACGTCTGCGGCGCCGGGAATCTGGCGGATGCGGGTCATCATTTCATTCGCGGCCTTGTAATTCCCTTCTATGTCGGCGCCGACGATCTGGATATCGATGGGTGAAGGCAATCCGAAGTTCAAAATCTGGCCCACGATGTCTGCCGGCTGGAAGAAGAACTGCGTGCCCGGAAATTCTTTCGGAAGCCGGCGGCGCAGTGCGCGGATGTACTCGAGTGTGGGCCGGTGCTTGGAATTCAGGGAAATCAGGATGTCCGCGTCCGAAGTTCCGATGACACCGCTGTTGCTGTAAGTCAGGTTGATACCGCTATAGGGCATTCCGATGTTGTCCAGCACGGTGTTGATTTCGCTGGCCGGTATTTCTTCGCGAATCGCATCCTCCACCCGCTGACAGAGCGCAGAAGTTTCCTCGATCCGCAATCGTGTGGGCGCGCGGAAATGTAGCCGGATTTGGCCAGCGTCCACGTAAGGGAAGAGGTCCGAACCGAGCAACGGGATCAGCGCCAGGCTGGCGAGGCAGAAGCCAAGAAAAATTGTAGCGAAGAGCGCCCGGTTGTGCAGGCACCACTCCAGCATCAGCGCGTAGCGCTCTCGCAGCCGCAGGAATGCTTCTTCGAACTTGAGATGGAATCGCCGGAAAGCGCTCGGCCCCTTTTTCTTTGCTGCGCGTTTGGCTTCGGCCCGGCGCTCACCGCGATAGAAGTAAAACATCATCGTGGGCACCAGCGTCCTGGACAACAGGTAGGAGGCAAGCATGGCGAACGCAACGGCCTCCGCGAGCGGGCGGAACAGGAATCCCGGAATTCCCCGAAGGAACATGATCGGCACAAACACGATGCAGATCGCCAGAGTGGCCACCAGGGCGGGTGTAGCAATTTGACTGGCGCTCGTCAGGATCGTCTCTCGCAGCGGTCTGCCCTGCGGCAACAAGCGGTTGGTGTTCTCAACTTCCACGGTCGCGTCGTCCACCAGGATGCCAACCGCGAGGGCCAGTCCGCCCAGGGTCATCATGTTGATGGTCTCGCCCAGGGACGTGAAGGTGAGCAACGAGGTGAGGATTGCGAGCGGTATGGATATGGACACAACCAGGGTCATGCGCCAACTCCCCAGGAAGACCAGGATCATCGCGGCAGTCAGCAGCGCAGCGATGGTGGCTTCGTGGAGCACGCCCTTGATGGCGCCTCGGACGAACACAGACTGGTCGGCGGTTGGTTTCACTTTCAACGCGGAAGGCAGGCCGGCCTGAATCCGCGGCAGTTCCTCGCGCACTTGCGAGACGATGTCCAGCGTCGAGGCTTTCCCCGTTTTGAACACGCTCAGCACCGCGGAGCGCCGGCCATCCACGTGCACTATATTGGTCTGAAATTGGAATCCGTCGTGGACGTGCGCCACGTCCCGGACGTACACCATTGTGCCGTTCACCATTTTGATCGGCAGATCGTTCAGCTCCGGCACCTGCACCGGACTGCTATTCAGCGCCACATCGTACTCTCTTGGCCCCAGCTTGATCGTTCCCTGCGGCAGAATCAGGTTCTGTGCGCTGATCGCATTGACAACATCCGCCCCGGAAACGCCGCGCGAGAGCAACGCCTGCGGGTCCAGATCGACGCTGACCTGCCGCTGCTTCCCGCCGAAGGGATACGGGATGGCTGCGCCCTCGATGTCAGCCAACTGGATGCGCAGGAAATTCACGCCCAGGTCGAATACCTGTCCTTCCGTGAGGGTAGGGCTGCTCAGGCTCAACTGCAGAATCGGGACGCTCGAAGCGGTGTAGGCGATCACCAAGGGCGGAGTGGTCCCTGGCGGCATACCGCGGAGCACAGCTTGCGCGATCGCGGTCGACTGAGCCACGGCGCCGTTGATGTCGGCTTTCTGGTGAAAGAAAATTTTGACGATGCCAATGCCGTAGTAAGACTGAGACTCGATGTGCTCGATGTCGTTGACCGTGGTGGTCACGGCGCGCTCGTAGACCGTGATCATGCGCCGTTCCATCTCTTCCGGCGCAAGACCCGAGTAACCCCAGATCACGCTCACCACGGGAATGTTGATGTCCGGGAAAATGTCGGTGGGAGTGCGGACCACCGAAACCACGCTAAGAATCAGGATGAGGATGGACGCAACTACAAAGGTGTAGGGGCGATTGAGCGCGAGTCTGACAAGCCACATCATGGCGGTAGGTTCGGGCTGCAGAGACCCGGCACGGCGAGCCCTACCTTAGCTTTTCGCATCCCGTCGGGAGGCACTGTGATGGAGGTCACATGGCGGAGTGACTCATCGGGACGCGCCTTCTGCTACGAGAGCGTTTGGAGCAGGTTCCAGGGAACACCAGGTCCGATGATTGAGAGAACGAACAAGGTCCGAGGATGCGAGTGGAGCTTCCTACTTCGCCGCTTCGACGTTCCAGCCCTGCATTTCCACATGGGCCGACGAACCGCCGAGATCTGACGCGCGGTAGGACGCGGAGATTTCGCGCTTTTCGCCGGGGAGGATTGAAACATAGTTGTCTTCCCAGACGACAGGCAGAATCTCTTCTCCGCCCTTGCCCTTCGTGATTTTCAGCCTCACGAAGAACGCAACGTCCTTCGAAGGATTCTGCAAGATGACATGCGTGGACGACTGGTCGCCCGCCTTTTTGCTGGCGGAAGAGAGCTTCAGTTTCACTTTCGGCAATCCGGAGAGTGAGGTGAAGTCGGCGTAGGACTTCGTCGGCGTTGTGAACCACGACGATTTTGCCCAGTCGAGTGTTTCCGGTTTTGTCGAGAGCCAATAGAAATTTGAACCGACCAGCGCCCCGGCCGCGTCGAACACGCGAAGATCCAGGAAGTAGGCTTGCGACAGCCCATCGACGCGCGGCAGTTCAATGACTTTTGTTGTGCTGTCCGCTGCGGCGTCGACGGTAAGCTCTTTTGAGTACTTCACGCTGGCGTCCTGATTCAGGATCTTCGCGGACACCCGCAAGCCCTTCGCGTCGCGATACTGGCTGCTGACGAGCCACACGGAATTGTCATCGTAGCCGTAGACGGGATTCAGCGTTTGCGTCGCCTTCTTCGCGCCAAAGTACCCGCCACCCGGCTGCAGATAGTAGTCGTAAAGATGCCAGATCATGGAAGGCCACGCGTTGCCGAGCATCCACTGAATCACGCCCGTGGAGGTGTACTTGTTGCGGCTGTACGCCTCATACATGGCGCGGACGCCTTCGTAAGCCATCAACTGCGACTTGAAGGTGAAGTCCTCGGCGTTGTTCGCGGTTCCATACCGGGCGTTGAGCGCATCGGTAAAAACGTGAAGCGTACTGAATACGCCGCCGCCCGCGTGGAAGTTCCAATAATCATCGATCGGCCAGAGATGATCCTTGGGCAGCATGCGCCGGATGCTCTCGATGTTCGGCACGGCGGGTCCCATGCTGGTTTCTGTATTGAAGCCGTATGCGCCGCCGCATCCGCCCTCGTTGCAGATCTGTTCTGCCGGCGGCCGACCCACGTCAGTGGTCCAATACGACGGAGCGACATACTCATAGGGACCGCTCATCTTGGCGCCTGAATCGCCGGTGACCGTCGTCTTCTTGGCAGTCGCGGAAGAGGTGATGGGATTGGGCCAGAGCAGATCGCTCTCGACCTTCAGGTACATCGTTTCCACGTTGGATGGAGGAGGATTGTCGCTCCCGTTCAGCCAAACCAGCAGGCTCGGATGGCTGCGGAGGTGGTAGATCTGGTCTTGCAGCGAGGCTTTCGCAATTTCCAGGTGTTTATCATTCCACTTCGGCCATTGTTCCCAGAAGTCGCAGCAGCACCAGCCGGCCATGACCAGTATGCCCAGACGGTCCGCCATGTCGAAGAACTCGTCGGGCTCCAGCTTCCCTTCCAACCGGACAGTGTTCAGGCCCATATCGCGAACGTAACGGAACTCGTCGGCCATGCGTTGCGAGTTTTCGCGAAGCATCATGTCGGGCGTCCATCCAGCGCCGCGAATCAGGATGTTTTTTCCGTTCACTTTGAAGAGACGCTTGAACCGCTCCGGGGAGATTGGCAGCACTTCCGAAGTGATCTCTCGAATGCCAAAGTGCGTTTGCGACTGGTCCGAGAGTTGGCCGTCGATCTCAAACCGCAGCTTGAGGTCGTACATTTCCGGGGTCCCCATCTGCACCGGCCACCAGAGGCGCGGACTCTTGAGGTTGAGCTGCGGATAGTCCTTGGGGGCAAACGTCACATTCTTCTGTTCGCCGGGCGCCAGTTCGACCACCTGGGAAAATTCCGTTTTCTCAATGTTGCCCTTCAGCGTTCCCTTCACTTTCTGGTCGCTCGAATTCTTGAGCAACGCGGCGACGGTCAGATGCGCCGCATCATAGGCCGGGGAATCCAGTGTCGAGAGGACCGCGGTATGCCGGAGCGCAACCGGGCCGCTGGTGGTCAGATAAACATCGCGGAACAATCCCATGTTCTTGTCGGGCGGCGAAGGGTTCCAATCCACGAAGGTGATGCCCAGGTCGGTCTCTGTCTGCGCCCAGATTTGCAGAGCTAGGACGTTGGCGCCCGGTTTCACTGCGGAAGTCACGTTGAACTCGTAGATTCGCCAGGCGCCGATGATTTGGTTGGAGTCGGCGATCTGCTTTCCGTTCAGATAGAGATTGGCTCGATAGTTGATGCCCCGGAAATTCAGCCAGACTGTCTTGCCCCCATATTCCTTTGGCAACGAAAACTCCGTCCGATACCACCACGCCGGCACATAGGGGCTGTTGGCCGGCATGGAGTGCTCCGAAAAATTGATGCCGACCGGGTATTCCACTCCGGGGAACTTGCGCAAGTTCATTCCGAAGAACGGATCGGGAAGCAGCCCGTTCTTCACCTGCGCCGCGACGACGGTTGTCGGAACTTCCGCGGGAATCCAGTCGGTCACGGAATAGCCTGGGGTCGAAATCGATTCACCGGTGCTGCTGACTTTCGCGGAAGACTGCAGCGCCCAGCCTTTGTTGAGAGCAAGCCTCGGCGAGGCGTCCTGGGAAAGCGCCGGTTGTACAACCAGCAGAGCAAGCAAACAGAACAAAACTCCAAACTTTGTTTGTGTCATGACGTGAACCTCGGATGAATGCTGGCCGATGATGGCGGCTCCAACATTCGAAGATTCCCGAATGGGCAGATCAACGTTGCTAAAACGATTTAAATCTAAATCTCACGCTTTGTACATACAAATCATTGAGGAGTTCCGCGTCCCGCGGCTGTACGGCAGAGCCGGCAGCGTGGGCAGGTCAGAACACCATTACGGTGGTGCAGGCAAGTGGGGGAAAGTTCAAGACGCGGGCAATAAGCGCGGAATTGGTCTGAGAAATCGCGGGGACCTCAATCATTTTCCTCTGGGAAAAACCAGAGTCCGTCTCAAGCCAGAGAAGCGGACTTCGACCAGCATGAGAGAGCCATCCCGGTCCTTCGTGTACGCGATTGCATCCTGGGAATACTTGTCGACCTGCTTCTCCCACTTCCCCTCGAGCGTGACTTGCCGGCCCTGTGGGGTTTCAATTTTCACGATAGCATCGGGCATATACGATTCCCACGAAATCATGCAGTCGCCCACGGGCAGGTACGTCGTGCCGACCTTCAGCCCGGGCCGCAATCTGAAACTCCGTTTTCCCCTTTCGTAAGACCTGGGATTGAAGCCGTGCGAAGATAGCTCTTTGTGTACGGTTTCGGCTTCGGAGTCGGTTTCGTAGGGTCCCACAAGGACTTGATAGGATTTCCCAAAGAAACGGTTGCTCTGGTTAACATTTGCAGGGAAGTCCAATCGGGATAAACGGTCTACCTCTTTGTCCGCCAATAGTTTCTCTTTGAACTTTCCGACCTCGAGATACTTTTCGGAACCCGTGACATCGCCTGCGGCCTGCAAGGCCTTGGGCCGGACAGCGAACGGGTTCGCCGATTCGATGTTCGGTGCCGGCGCCGAAATTACACTTTCTTCCCACTCAGGGCCAAGACGAACGCCCGGTTCGGGAATCACGGGTCGCGCAAGGGCTCGGCTGACCGACCTAAAGGCGTGACTGGCAGGCTCAGGCCTCACATCGGCGGGCTTGGCGACGGCTGGCAATACGGTAGAAGCCGATTTATCCGGTGGCGGCACATGTGCCGGTGCAGCTAACGTCTGGCTGTCGCTATCTGGGCTCACGGACGGTGGTGGCCCTGCCGAAGTCGAGAATGTTTCTGGGCTCTGTGGTAGCGAAGGTGCAATCGATGGCGTCGAAGACCTTCCCCCCAGCCACTCGCCTAACTGAACGAGTGAATCACCGAGCCTGTGACTGTGAATGAGGAGAGAAAACAGACCCAACAGAGCGGCCGAAAGGAGGATGCCGCTCACCAGTCCGCCTGAGAATCCAGTCCGTCGTCTTGTTGTTTGTATATGTCTAACGAACTCTCGGAGTCGTCCTGAGGAAATTTGCGCAAGCTTGAGGGATCCGGTCGCCAAGGAAGATCTTGGAATCAGCGGCCCGTTGCCATAGGGAACGGCAGGCTCCTGCATCCACTGTCGAATCTGCCCGCGAGCTGCCTCAGGTAGATTCTTGAATTTGAGTCCTCCCCTTTTTCGCGTAGCGTCGATCCACGCCACATCACAGCAGGCTTCGATAAATTGCGAGACACCCTCGCTGGGCGGTTCATCCGACTGCGCTTGTCCTGCGGCGGGCCTGACGCGCTGCCGGCGATAAGAAAACCAGAAGCGAATGGCGTCGACTGTGTGCACCGGGGCCCTGGATTGAAAACAGAGTCCTCCCTCGGACACATCCAAGATGACTCCGCCGTTGTCCGGGGCGAGATTGACATACGCGAGCCCCTTCACGGTCATCCGCGGACTGTGGCGGCGTTCCGTCCTCACCGCGCCCTCTCCCCTACCGATGTTTGTCACACAGCAGTTGCTGCTCGTCGAGGACGAGCGGGTCGTGCCGACTACCACGGCCCCGGTGCACTCAAACGCGTTGTGCTGAGACGCCGGGTCACGCTCGTCGGAACTCTACTTCGGGCAGGCTGGGAGGACCGGCCCCTGCATAACAAGGAGCGGACCGACGGTCAATGGTACTCGCGTACCACCGCGCTTTGGGTTAACTGCTTTCTTTCGCACCATTTCTGGGGGGAGCAACCATTCCGCAAACGCGTCTGGCTGTTGCTACGAAGATACATGTAAAATTCGTGACGCACATCTTGGGCGGAGAAGTTCTGACACGCAGGGCTGCTCGACAATGCCCTCCCCCGGGGCGGAGCACCCTCTCAAGCGACCTACTCGCTGACACCCTGATTGCACTAGATCGCCGCTCCGCCCCTCTCCATTACCGGATAGCCATGCAGACGTTTGCCGCAACGCTGGGAGTCTGCTCGCGCAGGATTCCTGAAATGCATCGGGAAACGATGAAACAGCCGGAAAACTAGACAGTTTGGCGGGAGCGTGTGGAAGTCGAATCCACCACCCGTTCCGCGAAGGAACGCGTCGCCGGCTTTGAAGGCCGGGAAGATCACCGGATCCCTTTCGCCCCCGCACCTACAATAGCATGAGCCCCAAACGGTCAGTTGTCATAGCGGCCAGCGCCCGTTTCGTGTGGGGCTCTGGATTGGCAGCCGTCCAAGCTCGTCGGAGCATCATCATCCTGGCTTGACTCGCACAGCGATAAACCGTATTTTTCGCGCTCTTCAGGCTCGACTTATCATAGGGCCCGCTCCGAGCTTCAACCTTTCTGTGCGAGAAGGACGGGGCGAGCGCCGAATTACAGCACCACGCGGGGCTGCTTTCATGACTGGAAAAAGCAAAAGGGCAAAGCCAGTCGCGCTAGACCCACCCAGCTGGCCGATTCTGGTATTTTGGGCCCCGAGACCGTGATTCCCATCACTGTAATAGTTATCGATTTTGTGAAGATTCATTCACACACCCTGCACGTGCACCGCTCGCTCGCCCATGCAGCGTGACCCTTGGTCCCATCCAAAACGTCAAGGATTTCAGAGGTGTCACATGAGCGGAACCCAGACCCTCGGCCGCGCGAATGTCGCAGCCACTCTCGTTGTGCTTCTTTGTTCGCTATTGATTCTCCTCACCCGTCCTGCGATCGCACAAGACGTTATTCCCCGTTACACGATTTATACCGGTTTCGATTACATGATTAGCCCCGCTCGTAACCTGACAGAGCGCGGCATCGACATGGACTTTGGCGTGATTGTCAAACCTTGGCTTGGGCTGGGCGCGGACGTCAGTCTTATTGGCCAGAACATATTCAGCGGCGCAGGGACGATTAACGGCAGCGAGACAATCTATGCCAAGCCTGTCGCGGCTTTGGGCCTTGACCCCAGTTTGATCCAGGTTCCGTTCAGATCCTCTACCATGACCTTTGCAGCTGGCCCCCAATTCTATCTGCGCAAATGGAAGCGGATTACATTCCTGGCTCGGCCAGGACTGGGCGGTATTCATGAATCCGCTGACCTGACCTTCCCGCCGCAATTGGCACCTTTGTTTGAAGTCTTACAGCTTCCTCCCCCAGCTACTCACCAGACTGACACGACCTGGTTCGTCGGCGCGGGGGGTGGTTTCGACATAAACGTAAACCGCTGGCTTGGTCTGCGGTTTACGACCGATTGGGTCAATACCCATCTCTTTTCGAACTTACTTGTCAACCGCCAGAACTACGTTAGGTTCACTATTGGTCCGACGTTTCGCTGGGGTGAATTGAAAAGGTAAGCCAGGGCTTGCGCGGCGCGTGGGCTAACGCTGACGGACCAGCCTGCTATTTTCTCTGTGGGCCAGAAGGTCGACAGCCATGAAACCGGACACGCTGAACGACATTTTCGCTGCCATCGTCGATCGCCAACAACCTCGCGTCATGATGTTCCGGCAGGGGACCCAATGGTTGCCCATCAGCTCTCGGGAACTGCATGACTATGTAAATGCAACTGCGTGGACCCTTCACGAGTGGGGCATAGGTAAAGGGGATCGAGTAGCCATTCTGAGTGAAAACCGGCCGGAGTGGAGCATCGCGGATTTCGCCTGCCTGAGCCTAGGAGCAGTCGTCGTCCCCATTTACCCGACGTTAACGGCAGACCAGGCCACCTATATTCTTGTGCACTCCGGGGCTAAGGTGGTTTTCGTCTCTACAGCCCAACAACTGGAGAAGATTCTCTCGGTCGAGAATCGACTACCAATCGAGCGGGTAGTCGCCATGGATGAAGTTGGGACCTCACAGGCGGTGGCGATGCGCAGTTTCCTGCAAAAAGGGTGTTCTACACACGATGCGACACTGAACACCATCGCAGCGACCGTCTCGCCGGACGATTTAGCCTCCATTATCTACACCTCCGGCACCACCGGCATTCCCAAAGG
>Ga0335069_10009532_pt1 | contig 13821 bp, 10 predicted proteins | sample Lox_Sample_11_FD_206714 | JGI IMG/M metagenome (GOLD analysis project Ga0335069, IMG submission 206714) | Soil microbial communities from Loxahatchee National Wildlife Refuge, Florida, United States - Lox_Sample_1.1 | ecosystem: Environmental > Terrestrial > Soil > Wetlands | place: USA... | reverse complement strand
CAAGTTCTGCCGACGGCTCGATGAGGGTTCGGGGATCGACCGGAGGGATCACGCTGCCTTTCTGAGCAGGATATTCCTCGGGGTTGAGCCATCCGGAATCCCCTGCCACCGGAGTTACCGTTGCAGGAGTCGCCGGTCTATTGGCATTTCGGAGTCCCGGCACAACAATACTGGCGAACAGGCCGGCGATGATCAGACAGCCCAGGACCACGACGAGCATCGCAATCAACCGTTTGAGTTCCTCCGCATTTACATATTTTTCGATCATAGGCGGAACTCCAACCCTTCGCGCAGAAATGGATCGCCTACCGGCATGTCCTCGCCGCGCGTCATGGAACGGCGGATCCACAAAAGACCGCCCGCCAGGAAAAACAGGGCAAATGAAATTTCGGGCCATCCGAAGAGCGGTCTATGGCCAAGAACAGGGAAAATCATCCAGTACAGGTCGAGCCAATGTGAAAAAAGCATCAACCCCGCGACCCAGAGCAGGAACCTGCGATTACTCTTCGCTTCGCGTGAAATCAAAATGAAGAACGGGACCAGGAAATGCAATATTGCCAGCGCCAGCAGCAGGGGCCCCCAGATTCCCTGCAGACGGTCCCGGTACCAGAATACCTCTTCCGGCATGTTGGCGTACCACATCAGCAGGTACTGCGCAAATCCGATGTAGGACCAGAATACGATGAATGCGAACATGAATCCGCCCAGGTTGTAAATGTGGTCCGGTCCGACGGCGGGGATGCGCCCCTGGTTTTTCAGATACAGCACTGCGAGTGTTGTTGCAGCGAGTCCGGCAAGAAAGCTGCCTGTGAAGATGTACACTCCGAAGATGTCGCTATACCACCTGGGTTCCATGCTCGAGATCCAGTCGAAGGCCACCAGCGTGATCGTGATGCCGAATATTGCCATGAACAGGGGGCCGAAGCGGCGGGCCCGGAGATTGAATGCGGGATCATGGTCTTTGTCCTGGCGAATGGATCCGCTCACAAAAAGCCGGTAAGAAATCAGCCATAGAACCAGGCAGGCCACGACGCGCAGAGAAAAGAACGGTGTGTTCAGCCAGATCGCCTTGCCCCCGATAGACGCGTTCTTCAAGCTCTCGGGATTTGTCCACGGATACAGGACCGGCAATGAGAACAGGGCAATCAGAGCCACAGGGACCAGGGGAATTACGAGACTGGACAGCCGTTCGGGAACGCGTCGCAGCGGAATGCTCCACCGGGCGCCAACCGTGTGTTCGAGCGCTACGACAAAGAGGCATCCCAACCCTATGGTCAGCAAAAAAATAAACCAGAGGATCCAATTCGCCCAAAACCTCTCCCTGCCCGCAAAGAAAGAGGCTGCAACAACTCCCGCAAGCCCCAGCAGGCCCGCAATCGCCAGCATTTTGTCAGTTCGTTGAAACACGCAACCACCTTTGGGTCAATTGACGGTTGACGATTGACGATTGACGATTGGAAACATACATTGGGGTTGGGGGTCAGTTCCCGTAAAAGAAGCCTGTGTAAAATCGTCAATCGTCAACCGTAAATCGTCAATCATTTAATGTCGTCGTCCTTTGCGTTTGATGCCCGCTGCAATGCACGAACGTAATGCACCACGGCCCAGCGTTCGTCCTCCGGAAGGTCTGCGGCGTAGGCGGGCATGGCGTTTTTGCCATCGATAATGACATGATGAATCTTGCCATCCGGCAGGTCGATGATCGTTCGGGATACGAGATTCGCGGGTTTCGCGCCGTACGCGGCAGTGAGCGTCGGCACGCCGTCGCCCCGGATGCCGTGGCAGACGGAACAGTAAGTCCGATAGTCCTGCTGCCCCTGCCGCAGCGCCTGTCCCGTCCTCGGCATTGGATTCACCAGCGTTCCGGCTTCATCCTCGCTTCCAATGCCGTACAGCGTCGTACCGCGGGCCACCGTGCCTGGTACCGGCATGCGCATGCCGAATCCGTCCTTGAAAAAGCCGCTGGGACGCTGCGGATCGAGTCGCGGCTGATCCAGCATGTGTACCATGGGTATGGAAACGGGGAAGAGTTTTATCGCCCAGTAAGTAGCGTATCCGGAAACCGCACTGCTTATTACGATGGCGAGAAGGACACTCAACAGAAAATCTGGAGAAGCGATCCGGATAGGTTCCGGCGCCTCGATTACTTCCACCGACACCGCTCCGGCTTCTTTCAAAACTGATGCGATTGCATCCACATCAAGAGTCTCCCCTTTGGGCTCGACTGCCAGCGCGAATTTGTCTCTCGTGATCTGACCCATAGCTTTGGATCGAAGCATCGGGTGCCGGAAAAACGGCAGTCGGTTCAGCGCCATGAGCATTCCCAGACCAGCCGTGAAGCACGCAAACAAAACCATAATCTCGAACATAATCGGGATAAACGCTTCCCAAGAGAAGTAGGGCTTGCCTGCCGTCATCAGTGGGTAATCGATGCCGCTGGTCCATAGCTCAAAACCAAGTCCGGAAGTAACTCCGATGATTCCCATGACGAGAACCATCCCGGTCAAAGGCGATTTTCTGAGGCCGAGCGCTTCGTCAATACCGTGGATAGGGAAGGGAGAATAGGCCTCCAACCGAGCCGTCACATTTGTTTTCACTTTCGGTATTGCCTGCATGAGCAGGGGGGCGCTGTCAAACAGACCAAGCACCGAGAAGACTCTCCTAGGGTTCATGAGTTCCTCCCTGGTGGTGTGGTTGCGCTCCGGGCAGGATCATCTTCATTTCCGTTGTGGCGATGACGGGCAGCACTCGGGCGAAGAGAAGCACGAGAGTGAAAAACAGGCCGAAGGATCCCAGAAGAATTCCGCAATCGACAATGGTGGGCTTATAGATGTGCCATGAGGAGGGAAGGAAATCCTGGTGCAGCGAGCTCACGATGATCACAAAACGTTCGAACCACATTCCCACGGTGACCGCCACGGCAACGAAGATCATCCCGGCATAATGCCGGCGGAACCAGCGCAGCCACAACAGTTGGGGAACGAGCACATTGCATGTGATGGTCAGCCACCCCGCCCACCAGTAAGTTCCGACGATGTACTGCATAAAGGTGTACTGGATATACGGATTCATGCTGTACCAGGCCGTGAATCCTTCCATCAGGTAGGCATACGCCATCAGGCAGGAGCAGGTGAGGATGATCTTGTTCATCACTTCGAGGTGATATTCCGTGATGAGATGCTCCAGATGCATGGTGCTGCGCACGACGACCAAAGCCATCACAACCATGGCAAATCCGGCGAAGATTGCGCCGGTGACGAAATAGGGGGGAAAGATTGTCATGTGCCAGCCGGGAACCAGCGACACCGCGAAATCGAATGAAACAACGCTGTGGACCGAAAGAACGAGGCCCGTCGCCAGTCCGGCGATCACCAGATAGGCCTTTTCATAATGCTGCCAGTGCGACGCGGCGCCGCGCCAGCCGAAGCACAGGATCGAGTAAACAAACTTTCGAATTTTGTTCGCCGTTCGATCCCGCAGAGAAGCCAGATCTGGAACGAGCCCGATGTACCAGAAAAGCAGGGAAACGAGAAAGTACGTATTCACTGCAAATACGTCCCAGAGCAACGGAGAGCGGAAATTCGGCCAAACGCCTCGCTGGTTGGGATAAGGGAATAGCCAGAATGCGAGCCAAGGGCGTCCTACGTGGATGAGAGGAAAAAGCGTGGCGCAAATTACGGCAAAGATCGTTATCGCCTCCGAGAATCGCGAGATTGCATTGCGCCAACGTGCGCGGAAAAGCAGCAGGATCGCCGAAATCAGCGTCCCCGCATGCCCAATCCCGACCCAGAATACAAAGTTAATGATACCGAAGGCCCATGCGACGGGGATATTGTTTCCCCAAACACCGATTCCTGTTGCAATCGTGTACCCGATAAAGCCCATGCCCAATAGCGCAGCTGTCGAGGTGATGGCAAACGCCACGAACCATGCCGGCGATGGCTTGACGTAAACCGGAGCGAGCACTTGATCGTCCAGCGACCCGAAGCTTACCTTCCCGTGAAGCACGGGAGGCGCTTGCAGTTGTTGTATCGCAAGATCTCTGGATAAAAGCGGGACGCTCGATTTCATGATTTACCCTTTTCTTTCGGCGGATTGGAGATGTCGGCCAGGTATGTCACAGACGGCTTTATCCCAAGCTCCTCGAGCATTCGGTATCGCCTGTTTGTTTTTGAGAGTATAGCAACGCGGCTGGCCGCGTTTTTGAGATCGCCGAAAACGATTGCGCCTGCGGGGCACGCGGCGGCGCAGGCCGGCTGAATTTCTCCGTCCGCGATGGGGCGACCTTCAATTTTGGCTTTCTGCTTCGCATTCTGGATCCGCTGAATGCAAAAAGTGCATTTTTCCATCACGCCGCGCGGCCGAACAGTTACCTCGGGGTTGAAGACCAGAATTTCAGGCTCTTTTTTCATCGAAGTGTAATCGAAGAAATTAAAGCGACGGACTTTGAATGGACAGTTGTTTGAACAGTATCGCGTTCCGACGCAGCGGTTATAGGCCATCTGATTCAATCCGTCCGGGCTGTGTGTCGTGGCGTTGACGGGGCAAACGATTTCGCAGGGGGCATTGTCGCAATGCTGGCATAGCACGGGCTGATGCAGAACCGAAGGATTCCTCAGGTCTCCCCCATAGTACCGGTCAATCCGAATCCAATGCATCTGCCTGCCGCGCAGCACGCGTTCAGGGCCCACCACGGGGATGTTGTTTTCCGACTGGCACGCGATGACGCAAGCGCTGCAGCCCACGCAGGCGGACAAATCGACCACCATGCCCCATTTGTGCTCCGGAAATTCCCGGTCGGGGATGAGGGACGCCGCCTGGGGATTTTCGGATATTGTTTCTTTTAGCCTGTCGGCGTATTCCAGGAGAGTCCACGAGCGCGCAAGATCGCGGCCTTCTATCAGAGCGTGATCCTGAGTCTTCGGAATTTGACGGTGCCTTGCGGCTCCAAGGCTTTTTATTTTGACGCTTCGGATCCAATATGGCGCGCCTGAAGCGATATCGATCAGAGAATAGGCATTGGCGCCGACGCCTACCGCGACGTTGCCCGTTCGCCGCCCGTATCCCAGTGCGAGCCCCGCGGTCCCCGGGGACTGGCCGGGCTGAATGAGCACCGGCACATCCACGGTCCCGCGTCCGGCGGAGACCGTTGCCATGTCGCCGTCCTTCAAGCCGAACTTCTCCGCGTCCTGGATGGAAAGCAGAATCGGATTGACCCACACAGACTTTGTTACGGGATCCGGCAATTCATTCAGCCAGCCATTGTTCGCATAGCGGCCGTCATAAACTCCGGCGCCCGGAGAAAGGATCAAATCAATATCCACCGGCGCGTTCGGTTGTCGGATCTTCGCGGCTGCGGAAATTGCGCTTTTGATCGGTCCAACATTCAGTGTCAGCGGAGGCTGCTTCGCAGGGTCTCGCCTTGCGCCGCCGTCGTGCAGCACGGCATTCCAGAAGGCGCCGAAGGGCGCGGGGCTTCCCGGAGGATAGACTTCCGATTGCCATCGCGCTTTCATGTATTCAAGATAACTGCGCGGATGCTCGCTCTTCATGCTTTGCAGGCAGGAAAGAATGAAATCCTCGGCTTGTCTCGTATCGTGGATTGGCGCGACGGTGGGTTGGCGCAGGCTGATGTAACCGGGAGAAGGCTCAAAGTCGCCCCAGGATTCAAGCCAATGGTGTTCGGGGAGTCTCCAGGCGCAATCGAGGGCAGTTTCATCTTCATAAAGGCCGAGGCGATAGGTTTCCGGGATATGGCCGACGGCGTTTTTCCAGAGCGATGCATCAGGAAATGCGTAGCCGGGATTCGCATCCCAGAAGATGCCTGCGGCAAACTTCCCTCCGGCTGCGTCTCTGAGGATGGCCGCAAGCTCTGCAAAGGAGAGGAGCTCGGGATATTCCGCGGCGGCCACGGAATCAAGCGTATTCCCCTCCGCTTCCAGCATGAGATTGAGCAGGCGGCAGGCGATGTGCGCTTCGGCCGGAAGTGCGGAGCCGGCAAGAACCACGGCCGCTTTCCGGGCATGTGCCAGATCGTTGGCCAGCATTTTTAACAGCGATGGATCGAGGCTCAGGTTCCGGGCCAATGCTTCCGCATCGAAAGCTCTCAGGTCATCGGCACTGATTCCTGCGGGCAGAGCCAGCGCATGCGATTCGTGCAGACATCGGGCAATGGAGAATGCCACAGCAGCCATCTCAGAGGGCCGGACCTGCAAACGCCGATCCGCATTGGATCCTGTGAGAGACATGCCGCCTTCAAGCGCCCAGAGCCGATTCATAGATTCCGATGGTTTTGAAATTGAGCGTCGTGCGGAAAAATCTTTCACGAAAACCGGAGCATTGGATTCTGAGCCCAGGAAATCCGATTGAAGAGAGAGAATTACGTCTGCACGGTCCAATCGCACGCCGGAGAACACGCGTTTGCCGTAGAGCGCTTTCACGGCATCGATTTCCGGCAGAGGCGCATACGGTTCCCACGCCGCATGCAGCAGCGATGGCAATGCGGCCTTCAGGCTCTCGAGGAGGGCTTTCTGCGTAGGAGAAACCACGGCGCCCGTCAGAAGCAGGACGGGTTTGTTTGCCAGGCGCGCGTCCGACAATGTGCGGGTCAGAGATTTCTCCGCCTCGTCCCATTTGGCCGGCGAAGCCTTGTGAACAGGAGAGCGCATTCGATCGGGATCGTAAAGCCCCAACAGATCCCCCATCGCTCGCAAGCTTGTGCTTCCACGGGAGACGGCGTGCTCTGTGTTCCCTTCAATGTGGATAGGCCGCCCTTCCCGCGTTTTCACGAGGACGCCATGCGTTGCGAATCCTTCCTGGAAAGTGCTGGCGTAATAAGCCGCGACCCCCGGAATCATTTCGCCGGGCCGCCGCGTATAGGGGACAATCAATCCCCGGTCGATTTTGGAGCAGGACGCGCCTGCCGCGAGGGCAGCGGAAGCAGAGAGAAGGCTCAGAAACCTTCGACGCGAAATCGCGTCCATCCCGCCGAACGGATCGCGTTCTGTATGGCTTCCCTGGCGCGATTGGTTCAAAATGCCCTTGTTGCTCACAATACCTCTTTTATGCAATGAAAGCCCCGCCGATACCGCAACTTATCGATGACACGTGTTGCAATGCTCCGGCCCTTTGACGATTTTTGACTCGGGAGGGAGCGCATCCTTTGGACTCCGATGGCACCCCAGACAGTTGCTCATCCGCATGGACATGGATTGGTACAGGACATCCATTGTCTGCACTTCACCGTGACAGGTCTGGCAGAGGATGCCGGCGCCGACATGCGGCCTGTGATCGAAATACACATGGTCCGGCAATGAATGGATCCTTACCCATGGCATCGGCGCTCCGGAGGCAACCACGGCGGCAACGCGCTGGATATCGGGGCTCTGCGTTTTGGTTACTTTGTGGCAGTTCATACATTTTTCAACGGGCGGAATGCCTGCCTGGCGCGATTTCGTTGCGCCGCTGTGACAATAGAGGCAAGGGATCTTCAGGATTCCGGCGTGGATCTTATGCGAATACGGTATCGGTTGCCGAGGTTCGAAGCCTCGTGCCAGGCGGTCCGGTTGCGTAAACCAGCCGACACACAAGGCCGTTGCCAGCACGGCTATAACACCGACAGGCAAAATGACTTTTGAAAAGTTCAGTAAGTCCCGCCCAGATCCGCGCCAAGAGTCCATCCGGAGCATGTCCCTAAATGAAGGCTATCGTTTTCTTTAGCCGCACCCCGATCGCTTGCTTCTGAAACTATTCTTTCACTATAGACGAAACCAAGTCAAGCCGCTACCCGCGACCCAAGCTCCCCAAAGTCTTTCCCGGCAGAAAAATGAAATAATGGAAATAATGGACACCCACCCTGCGGCCTAGCCCGTCTGCGCTGCCTCGCCGCGAATTTTCATGAATGGGGCAGGCTTCGATTGCGCAGTTGTTCCAAATATATTTGTCTCATCCGATTCAGTTCCTGATCGTAGCGGCCATCGCGGAAGTCGGGGTACGTCCATTCAAACGGACTGTACTTGCCGCCGCGATAGCGAGCAACCATGTCCGCCCATACGCCGTTTATCAGATAGATTTTCTGGCCGGCGCCTTTAAAGCTGGCAAGAACGATCTTGTTGTGGTCCAGATAACCGACGTCCAGGTTTATTGTGCGCCCATTCTCTCGGGACAACCGCTCCTCAATAGCATTGGAAATATGTTTCGCGGAACTCAGACAGTCGGGGGCGGCAAGCCGGCGAAAGGACACCAGGCGGCGCTTCAAGCCTTGCCCCATTTCGGATTCATAGTAGTCCGTCATATCGAAGGGATAGTCCGCACCCTCGAAATCCGTTTCGCCCCAGTGTCCACGGAGCATCTCCAGTGCCTTCTGCAGGGGATCGGGCTCAGCCCAGAGCGCTGCCACGAAGAGCTTTACCGGATCAACGTCTTGTGGTTTTGCCAATTCTTTCGCCTCTCTGTTTCAAAAGAGCGACCGCACGCTCCACCAGGAATGGATGGATTCGAAATTCGGCGGCGATGCCAGTAATCAGCGCGTCGGCCCGGATCTCGCGTTGTTCGACGGAATCCCTGTCGCTGATCTGAAGCCTGGTCCCATTCAAGTAAATCTGTTTGGAATCGGAAGTGCGAGTCAGCAGGGGGTATTTCATCATGTCCCAGCCGAAAGAAGCATCCCAGGCTTTAAAGAACTCGCTTTCATCCACGGGAGAAGCCTTGTAAGTCAGCCTGTATGTCTTCACTCCCTTCCGCATTGAGGACAATGAAACCCGATCCCGGTTTTTTTCGGGTTTGAGGATAAGGCGATTGAAAGCAGTATGGATTTCCTGTTCGCCTTCGGCCTCCAGCTGAATCGGGTTCACGATCAGAAATCCGGGATCCAGCAGATGCCAAACTCCATCGATCCGGATCAGCAATGCGCAATGCGTATTGGATCCATAACTCCTGTCGGCGAGGATGTTCTGCTTCCCATCCGAGTTCGTGCACCAGCTGCGCCAGCGCGGCCGTCAAAGAAAAACAGGTTCCGCCGGCACCCCAGTCAATGTGGTCGCGGATCACCTCGTCCGGATAACGCCGCGCCTTCTCGTCGCTTCCGGTTTCTGCCCGCTTGATAATCTTTGTAAGGTTCTCGTAGGGGATTCCTGCAAACGCCGTTACCACGCGGTCCAGAAGTTGCCGCCTGGATTCGTCGGGCGAAATCCCGAAATACTGCATGAAATCCGACAAAGCCTTCATGGCTATATTATACTTTGAGTCTGGAGAGTCCGTTCGAGTATCACGAGGTATAAAAACGTTGTGTCTGTCCATGGGAATGGAACATCGCGCAGCACAGAGGAGATGAAATGGAGAAGAAGGCATCGACAATTATCTGGACGTGGACAGATGAAGCTCCCGCCTTGGCCACACTGTCCCTCCTGCCGATCGTGCGGGCATTCACAAAAGGGATCGGTGTCGACGTGCAAATGTGGGACATCTCGCTCGCGGGACGAATTCTTGCCAATTTCCCGGAGTTCCTCGAGGAGGAGCAGCGTATCCCGGATTACCTGACACGCCTTGGCGAACTCACGCTGATCCCCGAAGCGAATATCATCAAACTGCCGAATATTTCAGCATCGATCCCGCAGCTCATGGATGCCATTAAGGAGTTGCAGGGCAAGGGATACAATGTCCCCGATTATCCGGAAGCCCCCCAAAACGATGCCGAGAGGACTATCCAGCAAAAATACTCGATCGTTCTGGGCAGCGCGGTCAATCCCGTCATCCGCCAGGGCAATGCAGACCGCCGCTCGCCGGCATCGGTCAAGGAATTTGCCAGGAAGCATCCGATCAAGATGGGTGCGTGGAGCCCGGACTCAAAATCGCATGTCGCGCACATGACAGGCGGGGATTTCTTCGGCAGCGAAAAATCCCTAACCCTGCCGGCACCGGCTGCGGTGCGCTATGAGTTTGTCGCCGATGGCGGGAATGTGTCGGTGCTGAAACGAAACGTATCGCTGCCGGAGAGCTCGATTCTGGATGCCTCCGTGATGAATGTCCGGGCGCTGCGTTCGTTCTACGAACTGCAGATCGAGGATGCGAAGCGGCAGGGAGTGCTTCTTTCGCTGCACCTCAAGGCGACGATGATGAAAATATCGGATCCCGTCTTATTCGGCCACGCCGTCAGCGTCTACTTTGGTCCGGTGTTCGCAAAACATGCCGATACCTTCAAGCAGATCGGTGTGAACCCTGACAACGGCCTTGGCGACTTATACGCAAAGATCCAGAACCTGCCGACCGCGAAGAGAATGGAAATCGAGGACGATATCAAGGCCGTGTATAGCGATCGACCGCCTCTCGCAATGGTGGACTCGGATCGCGGCATCACAGGCCTGCATTCCCCCAACCTCATTATCATTGATGCTTCGATGCCGGTGATGATCCGCGACTCGGGAAAGATGTGGGGCCCCGATGGGAAACTGCATGACACAAAGGCCATGCTCCCGGACCGCTGCTACTCGACGATGTACAAAACGATCGTCGACGATTGCAAGCGGCACGGAGCTTTCGACCAGGCAACCATGGGCAGCGTGCCGAATGTCGGCCTGATGGCGCAGGAAGCCGAAGAATACGGCTCTCATGACAAAACTTTCATCGCGGAGGGCCCGGGAATCATCCGCGTGGTGGAAGAGACGACCGGCAGAACGCTGCTCGAGCAAAAGGTGGAAAAAGGGGATGTCTTCAGGTCTTGCCGCACGACGGACGCGGCAATCCGCGACTGGGTGAAGCTCGCGGTGAGCCGGGCCAGGATATCGGGCGCGCCTGCCGTGTTTTGGCTGGACAAAGCCCGCGCACACGACAGAGAGGTCATTCAAAAAGTCGAGCAGTGCCTCCAGGAACAGGACATCCGAGGGCTGGACATCCGCATTATGAATCCGGTGGCAGCGATGGAATTCTCTCTCGAGCGGATCCGGAAAGGCCTGGACACGATCTCAGTGGGAGGCAATGTCATCCGAGACTACCTGACAGACCTCTTTCCCATTCTGGAAATCGGAACGTCCGGCAAAGTGTATTCGATCGTGCCGCTGCTGGCAGGAGGCGGACTTTTTGAAACGGGCGCAGGTGGTTCGGCGCCGAAGCATGTGCAGCAGTTCCAGAAGGAAGGATACCTGCGATGGGATTCGCTCGGCGAATTCCTGGGACTGGAGGCGTCTCTGGAACATTTCGGCAACGCATTCCATAACGAACAGGCATCCTTGCTGGCCGAAACGCTCGACCAGGCAATCGGCAAATTTCTCGACAACAATAAATCGCCCGCCCGTAAGGTCGGCGAAATCGACAATCGAGGCAGCCACTATTATCTGGCGACGTACTGGGCTCAGGCGCTCGCGGCGCAGTCAAAGAACCGGGATCTGCAAGCGCGTTTCGCCGGACCGGCGAAGCAGCTGACCGAGAACGAGGCAAAGATCAACGCTGAACTGCTGGGTGCACAACGCAGGCCTGTCGACATGGGAGGCTATTACCAGCCGGACATTAGCAAAGCCTCAAATGCGATGCGCCCGAGCCCAACGCTGAATTCAATCATCGACGCCCTTGCCACTCTCCTCTAAGGCCCCCATGCCGCCTTGAGAGAGAGCTTGCTGCCGCTTTTAAGAACGGCCTGTGAGGACGACTTTCCTGAGTCGTCCGGCTGCTGATTTCGTTGCATCCAACTACGCCCGGGATTTGGACTAGTGCTTCTGCGGATGGTATGATTCGCGGTCTAGAAAGTGGAATCGCACAAGTGGCATATAATGCACGCGGGAGCAGCTTGATGAGCGAGGAGAGAATTATCATTATCGGCGCGGGGATGGCCGGGGCAACCACAGCCTATTTTCTGACGCGCAAAGGGCGGCACAATATTCTGCTGCTGGAGAAAGAAAAAATTGCCGGCACCCAATCGACCGGCCGCAATGCCGCAATCCTGCGCACGATCATCCCCGACCCGCTGGCAAACCGGCTTGCCCACCAATCGGCGGAGTTCTATTTTAATCCTCCGGAAGGATTTACTTCACTGCCGCTGGTCGACTGTGTGGGCATTTTCATGGCCGCCTGCGCGGAACACGTCGGCACCCTGGACGCATGGTGCAGGAAAAATGCCGGCGCCAACATCATTCGAAGCGACGCGACGCCCGTGTATGCGCAGATTCCTATCCTTGCGCCCGGTCTTTCCTCCGCTGCCTATAAGCCGGATGACGGAATTCTGGATGTACACGCGATTCTGCAGAGTTTTCTCCGCGGTGCCAGCCAGTCCGGCGCCCAACTGTGCTTTGGAACGCAATTCAAGAATCTGCGGGTCCGCGATGGCCGTGTCGAGGGAGTGGAGACCAGCAGCGGTTTCATGGAGGCATCCAAGGTCGTGGTAGCAAATGGAGCCTGGGCTTCGGTGCCGGATTCTTTCTGCGGGTACTCCTTGCCCTTTGCCCCGTATCGCCGGCACCTGCTGGTCACAGAGCCGATTCCGCAGGTCAATCCTCGATGGCCGATCCTCTGGGTGGTCGGGGAGGATTACTACTTCCGGCCGGAGAGCGGCGGCCTGTTGATGAGCGCGTGCGATGCCGTGAAGGTGACGCCGGAGCAGGGGGAGATCACCGATCACTCAGAACTGGAGCGCATCGCGGCCAAGGCCGCACGCTGGCTTCCCACATTGACGAATGCCGGCATCGCCCGGGCATGGGCCGGAATGCGAACGTTTGCGCCCGACGAACATTTCGTAATCGGGAAGGATCCGCGGCTTCAGGGACTTTACTGGGTTGCCGGGCTGGGCGGACACGGAATCACGTGCGCACCCGTGGTAGGCACTCTGGCCGCAGACTGGATTGTGGACGGGAAGAGCGATCACCCGGACGCGGCAGCGCTGGCGCCGGACCGGCTTGTCAAATAACAAAATTCGAATCGCGAATCGGACTGAACGGAGTTCATTATAAAAAGGAGATAATATGGCCACAACCGAACAGAATCTTCACGAAGCGTTTGCAGGAGAAAGTCAGGCTTATAGGAAATACGCGGCTTTTGCAAAAAAAGCGGAACAGGAAGGATTTGCGAATGTAGCGCGCCTGTTTCGCACGGCAGCCGAGGCGGAAGCTATTCATGCTTTAGGCCATCTGAGCGCGATGGATGGAGTGAAATCCACGGCGGACAATCTGCGCGCCGCCGTCGCCGGGGAAACTTTCGAATATACCGAGATGTATCCCCCGATGGTAGATACGGCTCAGGCCGACAACCACAAGGCTAAAAGAATGTTCGCTTTTGCCCTCAAGGCGGAGGCGGTCCACGCCGAGCTCTACAAGATGGCCCTTGAAGCCGTGTCTCAGGGCAAAGACCTCGCCGAAACCAAGTTTTACCTTTGCCCTGTTTGTGGACACATCGAATTGGGAAACCCGCCGGCGACGTGCCCGATCTGCAACGTTAAGGGATCGATGTACGTTCAGGTGTAACCAAATGACGAATGACGAATTACGAGTGACGAATTGAACCAAAAGGGAAATGAGTGCTTGCGCTCTTTCCTTGAATTCGTAATTCGTCATTCGTCATTCGTCATTCGAAACTCGTATGGTTTTCGAAAAAGGTAAAGTCCTTATCATCGGTGACGAGGAATTCTTCGGGTCTCTGCAGGCCCTGGAATCCGGCGGCTTTCGCATAGGAACCGCTGCCACCGGCGAGAAGGCACTGGAAAGAGTGCAGAAGGAATCGTTCGATGCGGCCTTGATCCGTTCGGCGATCCCTGAAACCGCGGCGATGGAAACGCTGGCAAGATTGAAGCAAGCGTCGCCGAATACAGCGATTATCGTCCTCACCAGAAACCCCACAATCAGT
>Ga0335069_10009531_pt1 | contig 13823 bp, 12 predicted proteins | sample Lox_Sample_11_FD_206714 | JGI IMG/M metagenome (GOLD analysis project Ga0335069, IMG submission 206714) | Soil microbial communities from Loxahatchee National Wildlife Refuge, Florida, United States - Lox_Sample_1.1 | ecosystem: Environmental > Terrestrial > Soil > Wetlands | place: USA... | reverse complement strand
CCGGGGTCACCTTCATCGAGGGAGACTTTCGGGAGCCGGGCCCCTTGCAGGCCCTGAAGGAAGCGCTCGGCGGGCGGCCGGTCGATCTTGTGATGTCCGACATGGCCCCCAATATGGCCGGCATCGATGCTGTGGATCAGCCGCGTCAGCTCTACCTCGCCGAACTCGCCCTCGAGTTCAGCCGTGAGGTTCTCAAGCCCGGCGGCGTGTTCCTCGCCAAGGTTTTTCAGGGCGCGGGCTTCGACGAATTTCTGCGCGGCGTGCGGCGCGAGTTCGAGAAAGTGCGCATGAAAAAGCCGCCGGCGTCGCGCGCGCGCAGCGCCGAAATGTACCTGCTGGCGACCGGCAGGCGTATCCTGTAGCGTCGGTTAGCAATGCCGGCGCGACGTCTCGCCTGGAGCCTGTTTTGAACGATCTGACCAAGAACATCATCCTGTGGGTCGTCATCGCGGTGGTGCTGCTCGCGGTGTTCTCCAACTTCAGCGCCCGCACCGGCTCGAACCCGGAGATGCCGTACTCGCAGTTCCTGACCGAGGTCGAGAACAACACGATCCGGCAGGCCGAGATCAAGGGCGAGACGATCACGGGCACCCGCGTCAACGGCGAGCCGTACATCACCTACAGCCCCGAGACCGACAACTCGGCACTGATCGGCTCGCTGCAGAAGCACGGCGTGAGCTTCAGGGCCGCGCCGCCCGAGCGCCAGTCGGTGCTGATGCAGCTCTTCCTGTCGTCGTTCCCGATCCTGCTGCTGATCGGCGTCTGGGTGTACTTCATGCGCCAGATGCAGGGCGGCGCGGGAGGCCGCGGCGCGATGAGCTTCGGCAAGAGCCGCGCGCGCCTTCTGAACGAGGACCAGGTCAACGTGACCTTCGCCGACGTCGCCGGCGTCGAGGAGGCCAAGGAAGAGGTCAAGGAGATCGTCGACTTCCTGAAGGACCCGGCCAAGTTCCAGAAGCTCGGCGGCAAGATCCCGAAGGGCGTGCTGATGGTCGGCAGCCCCGGCACCGGCAAGACGCTGCTCGCGCGCGCGATCGCGGGCGAGGCGAAGGTGCCGTTCTTCACGATCTCGGGCTCGGACTTCGTCGAGATGTTCGTCGGCGTCGGCGCGTCGCGCGTGCGCGACATGTTCGAGCAGGCGAAGAAGCACGCGCCGTGCATCATCTTCATCGACGAGATCGACGCGGTCGGCCGTCACCGCGGTGCGGGTCTGGGTGGCGGCCACGACGAGCGCGAGCAGACGCTGAACCAGCTGCTCGTCGAGATGGACGGCTTCGAGGGCAACGAGGGCATCATCGTCATCGCGGCGACCAACCGCCCGGACGTGCTCGACCCGGCGCTGTTGCGCCCCGGGCGCTTCGACCGCCAGGTGGTCGTGCCGCTGCCGGACGTGCGCGGTCGCGAGCAGATCCTGAAAGTCCACATGCGCAAGGTGCCGGTCGCCGACGACGTCAAGCCGCTCGTGATCGCGCGCGGCACGCCCGGCTTCTCGGGCGCGGACCTCGCCAACCTCGTCAACGAGGCGGCGCTCTTCGCCGCGCGCGGCAACCGCCGCGTCGTGTCGATGGAGGAGTTCGAGCGCGCCAAGGACAAGATCATGATGGGCGCCGAGCGGCGCTCGATGGTGATGACCGAGGAGGAGAAGCGCCTCACCGCCCACCACGAGGCGGGCCACGCGATCGTCGGCCTCAAGGTCCCCGAGCACGACCCGGTCTACAAGGTGACGATCATCCCGCGCGGCATGGCGCTCGGCGTCACGATGTTCCTGCCCGAGCAGGACCGCTACAGCACCTCCAAGCGCCGCCTCGAGAGCCGCATCGCGACGCTGTTCGGCGGCCGGGTCGCCGAGGAGCTGATCTTCGGCAAGGACTCGATCACGACCGGCGCCGCCAACGACATCGAGCGCGCGACCGACCTCGCGCGCAACATGGTCACGAAGTGGGGCCTCTCGGAGCGCCTCGGTCCGCAGACCTACAGCGAGGACCAGGGCGAGGTGTTCCTCGGCCGCAGCGTCACGCAGCACAAGCAGGTGTCGGACGTCACCGCCCACGTGATCGACGAGGAAGTGCGCCAGGTGATCGACTCCAACTACGCGCGCGCCAAGGGCATCCTCGAGACGCACATCGACGAGCTCAAGAGGATGGCCGACGCGCTGATGCGCTACGAGACCATCGACGAGCAGCAGATCAAGGACATCATGGCGGGCCAGGAGCCGCGACCGCCGCACGGCTGGGACGAGTCCTCGCTGACGCCCCCGGGCGCCCAGCCGCCGGCCGAGCCCGACAAGAAGCCCGGCCTCGGCGGCGTCGGCACGCCGGCGGGCCAGCACTGAGCCCGACGAAGGCGGTGCGTCTGCGCTGCGGTGGCCGGCTCCTCTCGCTCGAGGATCCGGTCGTCATGGGCGTCCTCAACGTGACACCCGATTCCTTTTCCGACGGCGGCCGGCACTTCGTGCCCGCCGAGGCGCTCGCCGCCGCGCGCCGGATGGCGGGCGAGGGCGCGCGCGTCATCGACGTGGGCGGGGAGTCGACGCGTCCCGGGGCCGTCGCGCCGACCGTCGCCGAGGAGCTGAGGCGCGTCGAGCCGGTGATCGCCGGGATCGCTCGCGAGCTCGACGTCGTGATCTCGATCGACACGAGCCGCGCCGAGGTCATCGAGGCCGCGGTCGCCGCCGGGGCGACGCTGATCAACGACGTGCGCGGCTTTCGGGATCCTGAGGCACTTGCCGCCGCGGCGCATAGCGGCGCCGCGGTCTGCATCATGCACATGCAAGGCGAGCCCGCGACGATGCAGCAGGCGCCGCACTACGCGGACGTCGTGGCCGAGGTGCGCACGTATCTGGAAGAGCGGCGCGCGGCGTGCCGCGAGGCCGGTGTTGCCGAGGACGCGATCGCCGTCGACCCGGGGTTCGGGTTCGGCAAGGACGCCGCGCACAACCTCGCGCTGTTGCGCGAGCTCAAGCAATTCACGACGCTCGGCGCGCCGCTCGTCGTCGGGCTGTCGCGCAAGTCGCTCGTCGGGCACCTGACCGGGCGCCCAGTCGCCGAGCGGCTCGCCGGCAGCGTCGCGCTCGCGGCGCTGGCCGCGGAGCGCGGCGCCTCGATCGTGCGTGCACACGACGTCGCGGCGACGGTGGACGCCGTGCGCATCGGTGCGGCGCTCGGCCGCGGCACAGGGGAGGGACCATGAGCAGAACCTACTTCGGCACCGACGGCGTGCGCGGCCACGTCGGCACCGACCCGATGACGGTCGAGTTCGCGCTCCGGCTCGCCAGCGCCGCGGCGCGCGTGCTCGCGCCGAACGGCGGCTCGGTGCTGATCGGCAAGGACACGCGCCTCTCGGGCTACATGTTCGAGTCGGCGCTCGAGGCGGGTTTCGTCGCGGCAGGCGTCAACGTCAACCTGATGGGGCCGCTGCCGACGCCGGGCGTCGCGTACATGACGCAGAAGTTCGGCTGCGACTTCGGCGTCGTGATCAGCGCCTCGCACAACCTGTACGAGGACAACGGCATCAAGTTCTTCGATCGCACCGGCGGCAAGCTCTCCGATGCACTCGAAGCCGAGATCGAGCGCGGCCTGTCGCGGCCGCCGACGACCGTCGAGTCGCGGCGCCTAGGGCGGGCGGTGCGCGTCGACCGCTCGCGGACCGTGTACCAGGACTTCTGCCGCTCGACGCTGCCGGGCGGCGTCGACCTCGCCGGTCAGAAGCTCGTCATTGATTGCGCGAACGGTGCCGCCTACAAGGTCGCACCGCGCGTGCTCGCGGACCTGGGCGCCGAGATCATCCCGATCGGCTGCTCGCCGAACGGGCGCAACATCAACGACGGCTGCGGCTCGACCCAGCCGTCGCTCCTGCAGCTCACGGTCTCGGGCGTGCGTGCCGACGCCGGGCTCGCGCTCGACGGCGACGGCGACCGGGTCGTCATGGTCGATCATCTCGGGCGGCTCGTCGACGGCGATCAGCTCCTCTACGTGATCGCGCGCCACCGCCACGCCATGGGCACGCTCAAGGGTCCCGTGGTCGGGACGGTGATGAGTAATCTCGGGCTCGAGCACGCGCTCGCCGCGCTCGGCGTCGCGTTCAAGCGGGCCGCGGTCGGCGATCGCTACGTGCTTGAGCTGCTGCGCGAGCACGGCGGCGAGCTCGGCGGCGAAACCTCCGGGCACCTGCTGTGCCTCGACAAGACGACGACCGGCGATGGGCTCGTGAGCGCGCTGCAGGTGCTCGCGATCATGAAGCAGACGGGCGCGAAGCTCGCCGAGCTCGTCGCGCAGATGACGAAGTACCCGCAGGTCCTCAAGAATGTGCGCACCGCGAAGCGCATTGACCTCAGCGCGCGCCCCGAGGTCGCGGCGGCCGTCGCGCAGGCCGAAGCCCGCCTAGCCGGGACGGGACGCATCGTGCTGCGGCCCTCCGGCACTGAGCCCGTCATCCGCGTGATGGCCGAGGGTGAGGACGAAACGCTGGTCCGCGAGGTCGTGGACGGGCTCGCCGCAGTGGTTCAGCGGGCAGCCGCGGTCTGAGACGCAAACCGTTGATTTTGGCGGGGACGGCGAGTATCCTGCCGCGCCTTTCAAGGACACCCCCATGCGACGTCCAGTGGTTGCCGGCAACTGGAAGATGCACGGCACGCGGGCGGAGAACGCCCGTCTCGTCGACGCGCTGATCGAAGCGAGCGACGAGGCCCCGTGCGACGTCGTCGTGTGCCCGCCCCACGTGTACCTGTGGGAGGTGGGCCGCCAGGTGAAGGACAGCGCGATCGGTCTCGGCGCGCAGAACGTCAGTGCCGAGGCGGTCGGTGCGTTCACGGGCGAGGTGTCGGCGAGCATGCTGAAGGATGTCGGCTGCAGCCACGCGATCGTCGGCCACTCGGAGCGGCGGATCCTGTATCGCGAGGACGATGCGCTGATCGCGCGCAAGTTCGTCGCCACCCAGGGCGCCGCGCTCGTGCCGATCCTGTGCGTCGGCGAGACGCTCGAGGAGCGCGAGCGCGGGGTGACCGAGGAGGTCGTCGGCCGCCAGCTCGATGCGGTGATCGCCGTCGCGGGCGTCGCGGCGTTCGCGCGCGCGGTGGTGGCGTACGAGCCGGTGTGGGCGATCGGTACCGGCAAGAACGCAACGCCCGAGCAGGCGCAGGCGGTGCACGCCTTCATCCGCACGCGGATCGCGGCGCGCGATGCTACAATTGCGGACGGCCTGCGGCTCTTGTACGGCGGCAGCGTCAAGGCGGCGAATGCCGCCGAGCTCTTCGACCAGCCCGACGTCGACGGCGGGCTCGTCGGCGGCGCCTCGCTCAAGGCGGATGAATTTGTGAGGATCTGCGCCGCGGCCGCCTGAGCGGCCGCGCGGATGCGTTCTTATGCTGCAACAGATACTGCTAGTAATCCACGTGCTGCTGTCGATCTCGATCATCGGCCTCGTCGTGCTGCAGCGGGGCAAGGGCGCGGACGCGGGCGCGGGGTTCGGCTCGGGCGCCTCGGGCACTGTGTTCGGTGCACGCGGCTCGTCGACGTTCTTCTCGAAGCTGACTGCGGTACTCGCGACCTGCTTCTTCGTGACGAGCCTGTCGCTCGCCTACCTCGCGAGCCATCGCGGGACGACGGGTCCGAAGAGCCTCGTCGAGCAGGTGCCGGTCACGGCGCCCGCGCCGACGCCGACGCCGGCGCCGGCACCGGCGAGCGAGCTGCCGGCGGTGCCGGCGACGACGCCCGAGGCGCCCAAGCAGTAAGGCAGCACGAGTGTCGAGAAGAGTGGTCTTGTTTGCCGACGTGGCGGAATTGGTAGACGCACTAGCTTGAGGTGCTAGCACCGTAAGGTGTGCCGGTTCGAGTCCGGCCGTCGGCACCACACCCGAGTTCGACCTGCGCGCACCCTTTTTTGGGGTGACGCGACGGCGCTCGGCCGTCTAGAATACGGCGGCTGAAACGGGCCGCGTCGCATGGGGCCCGGGACCATCGGTGATGCTCGCCAATTACCTGCCGATCCTGATCTTTCTGTGCATCGCCGCCGCGATCGGCGGCGTGCTGATCGTCCTCGGATTCCTGCTCGGGCCGCGCCGGCCCGACCCCGACAAGCTGGCACCGTTCGAGTGCGGCTTCGAGGCCTTCGAGGACTCGCGCATGAAATTCGACGTGCGCTACTACCTGGTCGCGATCCTGTTCATCCTGTTCGATCTCGAGATCGCGTTCCTGTTCCCGTGGGCCGTCGCGCTGCGCTCGATCGGGCACTTCGGCATCGTCTCGATGCTCGTGTTCCTCGCGATCCTCGTCGTCGGATTCGTCTACGAGTGGAAGAGGGGAGCGCTGGAATGGGACTAGTCGCCGAGGTCGACGCCGGGCTCAAGCACAAGGGTTTCGTCACCGCGCGTCTCGACGACCTGATGAACTGGGCGCGCACCGGTTCGCTGTGGCCGATGACGTTCGGCCTCGCGTGCTGCGCCGTCGAGATGATGCACGCCGGCGCCGCCCGCTACGACCTCGACCGCTTCGGCGTGGTGTTCCGCGCGAGCCCGCGCCAGTCCGACGTCATGATCGTGGCCGGCACGCTGACCAACAAGATGGCGCCGGCGCTCAGGCGCGTCTATGACCAGATGTCCGAGCCGCGCTGGGTGATCTCGATGGGCTCCTGCGCCAACGGCGGCGGCTACTACCACTATTCCTATTCGGTCGTTCGCGGCTGCGATCGCATCGTGCCGGTCGACGTCTACGTGCCCGGCTGTCCGCCGTCGGCCGAGGCGTTGATGTACGGGATCTTCCAGCTGATGAACAAGATCCGCCGCACCAGCACGATCGCCCGATGAGCGACCCGACGACCGCTACCACGGCCGGCCCGGCCGGCAGCCCCGCCGATGCGCTCGCGGCGCTGATCAGTGAGGCGTGCGGTGGTCGCGCGGTGCGCGCGGAGTCGCTGTCCGACGAACTCGCCTTCGACGTCGAGGCCGCCGCCATCCGCGCGGTTTGCACGACGCTCCGGGACGATCCGCGCTTCTGCTACGAGGTGCTGACCGACCTCTCCGGCATCGACTACCTCACTTACGGACTCGACGAGTGGCACACGCACGGCGCGACCGGCACGGGCTTCAGCCGCGGCGTCGATCGCTACACCGCCGAGTCGCCACCCCGCGATGAGCCGCTCCCGCCCGCCGGCGAGCGGCGCTTCGCGGTCGTCTATCAGCTGCTGTCGATCCGCCACAACCGGCGCCTGCGCCTGCGCGCGTACTGCGCGGCCGGCGAGCCGCCGCTGATCGACTCGATCGTCGACGTGTGGCCCGGCGCGAACTGGTTCGAGCGCGAGGCCTTCGACCTCTACGGCATCCTGTTCCGCGGCCATCCGGACCTGCGCCGGATCCTGACCGACTACGGCTTCATCGGGCATCCGTTTCGCAAGGACTTCCCGCTCAGCGGCCACGTCGAGGTGCGCTACGACCCCGAGAAGCGCCGCGTGGTCTACGAGCCCGTGAGCATCGAACCGCGCGTGCTCGTGCCGCGCGTGATCCGCGACGACCACCGCTACGAGGCGGCGCTGCACAGCCGCCCGCCCGCGCCGCCGGGAAAGCCCAATGGCTGAGATCCGCAACTTCACGCTGAACTTCGGGCCGCAGCACCCGGCCGCGCACGGCGTGCTGCGCCTCGTGCTCGAGATGGACGGTGAGGTCGTGCAAAAGGCCGATCCGCACGTCGGGCTCCTGCACCGCGGCACCGAGAAGCTCGCGGAGTCGAAGCCCTTCAACCAGAGCATCGGCTACATGGACCGTCTCGACTACGTGTCCATGATGTGCAACGAGCACGCCTACGTGATGGCGATCGAGCGTCTGCTCGGCGTCACGCCGCCGCTGCGCGCCCAGTACATCCGCGTGATGTTCGACGAGATCACGCGGATCCTGAACCACCTGATGTGGCTCGGCGCGCACGGCCTCGACATCGGCGCGATGACCGTCTTCCTGTACGCGTTCCGCGAGCGCGAGGACCTGATGGACTGCTACGAGGCGGTCTCCGGCACCCGCATGCACGCGACCTACTACCGCCCGGGCGGCGTCTACCGGGACCTTCCGGAGCAGATGCCGAAGTACGCGCCGTCGAAGTTCCGCTCCAAGAAGGAAATCGACCGGCTCAACGAGGCGCGCTCCGGGAGCCTGCTCGACTTCATCCAGGACTTCACCGAGCGCTTCCCGAAGTGCGTCGACGAGTACGAGACGCTGCTGACCGACAACCGCATCTGGAAGCAGCGCACCGTGAACATCGGCGTGCTGTCGCCCGAGCGCGCGATGGCGCTCAGCTGCTCGGGGCCCGTGCTGCGCGGCTCGGGCGTCGTGTGGGACCTGCGCAAGAAGCAGCCGTACGAGGTCTACGACCGGGTCGACTTCGACATCCCGGTCGGCGTCAACGGCGACTGCTACGACCGCTACCTGGTGCGCGTCGAGGAGCTGCGGCAGTCGAACCGCATCATCCGCCAGTGCGTCGACTGGCTGCGCAGCAACCCCGGTCCGGTGATGCTCGACGACCACAAGATCGCGCCGCCGCGGCGCGTCGAGATGAAGGGCGACATGGAGTCCCTGATCCACCACTTCAAGCTCTTCACCGAGGGCTACACGGTGCCGGCCGGCGAGACCTACGCCGCGGTCGAGGCGCCGAAGGGCGAATTCGGCATCTGGCTCGTGTCGGATGGCGCCAACAAGCCCTACCGGATGAAGGCGCGCGCCCCGGGCTTCCCGCACCTGGCGGCACTGGATGAGCTCGTGCGCGGTCACATGCTCGCGGACGTCGTCGCCGTGATCGGCACGATCGATATCGTATTCGGAGAGATCGATCGATGAGTGAGGCACAAGGGTCGCTCCTCAGCGAGCACACGCGCCACGAGATCGACCACTGGCGCGCGAAGTTCCCGCAAGGGCGAGAGCGCTCGGCGGTGATCGCGGCGCTGAGGGTCGCGCAGCACCAGAACCAGGGCTTCCTGACCACGGAGCTCATGGATGCCGTCGCGCTCTACCTGGGGCTGCCGGCGATCCAGGTCTACGAGGTCGCGAGCTTCTACTCGATGTTCGAGACCAAGCCCGTCGGTCGCCTGCACGTCTCGGTGTGCACGAACATCTCCTGCATGCTGTGCGGCGCCGACAAGATCGTCGAGCACGTGGAGCGGCGCCTCGGCATCAAGACCGGCGAGAGCACGCCGGACGGCAAGTTCTATCTCAAGCGCGAGGAGGAATGCCTCGCCGCCTGCAACAACGCGCCGATGATGATGATCGACCACGTCTACTACGAGAACCTGACGCCCGAGAAGGTCGATCAGGTGCTCGACAGCCTGAAGTGAGCCGCGCATGCCCCGCGAGATGAACCAGGTCGTGTTCGAGCCGCTGAAGCTCCCGCAGAGCTGGACGCTCGCGACCTACCGCAGCATCGGCGGCTACGAGGCGTGGGAGCGGATCCTGCGCGAGAAGATCGCGCCTGAGAAGATCATCGAGGACGTCAAGGCCTCGGGGCTGCGCGGCCGCGGCGGCGCGGGCTTCCCGACCGGCATGAAGTGGAGCTTCATTCCGCGCAGCGCCCCGGGCCAGAAGTACGTCGTCTGCAACTCCGACGAGTCCGAGCCCGGCACCTGCCACGACCGCGACATCCTGCGCTTCAATCCGCACTCGATCATCGAGGGCATGGCGATCGGCGGTTATGCGATGGGCGCGACCGCGGGCTACAACTACATCCGCGGCGAGTTCCTCGCCGAGCCCTTCCCGCGCTTCGAGAGCGCGCTTGCGGAGGCCTACTCGGCGGGACTCCTGGGCCGGAACATCCTGGGATCCGGCGTCGACTTCGAGCTCTACGCGGTCGCGGGCGCCGGCGCCTACATCTGCGGCGAGGAGACGGCGCTTCTCGAGTCGCTCGAGGGCAAGCCCGGCAAGCCGCGCTTCAAGCCGCCGTTCCCGGCGAACTTCGGGCTCTACGGCCGCCCGACCACCGTCAACAACACGCAGAGCTACGCGTCGGTTCCGACGATCCTGCGCAAGGGGCCGAAGTGGTTCGCGGACCTCGGCGTCCCGAACTCGGGCGGCACGGTGATTTTCTCGGTGTCGGGCCACGTGAACCGTCCCGGCAACTACGAGCTTCCGCTCGGCATCCCGTTCAAGGAGCTCCTCGAGGACATCTGCGGCGGCATGCGCGGCGGACGGCCCCTGAAGGCCGTGATCCCGGGCGGCTCGTCGGTGCCGGTCGTGCCGGCCGCGACGATCATGGGTGCCAACATGGACTACGACTCGCTGCGCAAGGCCGGCAGCGCGCTCGGCTCCGCGGCCGTCATCGTGATGGACGACACCACCTGCATGGTGCGGGTGCTCGAGCGGATCACCCGCTTCTACAAGGCCGAGTCGTGCGGGCAGTGCACGCCGTGCCGCGAGGGCACGGGCTGGATGAACCGACTCGTGCGCCGCGTGCTCGACGGGCAAGGCAAGCGCGAGGACCTCGACCTGCTCGTCGATGTCGCCAACCGCATCGAGGGCCACACGATCTGCGCGCTCGGCGACGCGTCGGCGTGGCCGGTGCAGAGCTTCATCAAGCACTACCGCCACGAGTTCGAGTACATGATCGAACACGGCGGCAAGAGCCTCGTCGACGACCCCGCGCGGCGCGCCGCGTGATGCCGCCCCGGAACTGCGCATGAGCCAGGACATCGTCAATCTCGAAGTGAACGGCGTCGCCGTGCAGGGCCGCAAGGGCCAGATGATCATCCAGGTCACCGACGCGGCCGAGGTCTACGTGCCGCGCTTCTGCTACCACGAGAAGCTGTCGGTGGCCGCGAACTGCCGGATGTGCCTCGTCGAGGTCGAGAAGGCGCCGAAGCCGATGCCGGCCTGTGCGACGCCGATCTCGGAGGGCATGAAGGTCTTCACGAAGTCGCCGAAGGCGATCGCCGCACAGAAGGCGACGATGGAGTTCCTGCTGATCAATCATCCGCTCGACTGCCCGATCTGCGATCAGGGCGGCGAGTGCGAGCTGCAGGACCTCGCGATGGGCTTTGGCCGCGACGCCGCGCGTTTCACCGAGCGCAAGCGCGTCGTCAAGGACAAGAACCTGGGGCCGCTCGTGTCGACCGACATGACGCGCTGCATCCACTGCACGCGCTGCGTGCGCTTCACGGCCGAGGTCGCGGGGCTCCAGGAGCTCGGTACGCTCGGACGCGGCGAGTCGATGCAGATCGGGACCTGGGTCGAGCGCAGCGTCGACCACGAGCTCTCGGGCAACATCATCGACCTGTGCCCGGTCGGCGCGCTCAACTCCAAGCCGTTCCGCTTCCACGGCCGCGGCTGGGAGATGGTCGAGCAGCCGCTCGTCTCGCCGCACGATGCGGTCGGCACCAACCTGAACGCCCACGTGCGCCGCGGCGAGCTGCTGCGCGTCGTGCCACGGGCCAACGAGGCGATCAACGAGGCGTGGATCGCCGACCGCGACCGCTTCTCCTACGAAGGGATCTACGCCGCCGACCGGCTGATGCGGCCGATGGTGCGGCAGGGCGGGGCGCTCGTCGCGGCGAGCTGGGAGAGCGCACTCGAGGCCGCCGCGAAGGGCCTGAAGGACGCGCTCGCCGGCCCGGGCGCCGAACGCGCGGGCGTGCTGGCGCTGCCGAGCGCGACGACTGAGGAGCTCTACCTCCTTGCGCGGATCGCGCGCGCGCTCGGCATCGCCAACATCGATCATCGCCTGAGGCAGCGGGATTTTCGCGACCAGGCGGCCGACCCGGTGTTCCCGGGGCTCGGCATCGCGATCGCCGACCTCGAGCAGCTCGATGGCCTGCTGATCGTCGGTGCGGACCTTAGGCAGGAGGCGCCGGTGCTTGCGCATCGTGTGCGCAAGGCGGCGGTGCGCAACAAGGCGCGCGTCGCGTTCGTCAATCCCGGGCGATTCGAGTATCTCTTCCCGGTCGCGGCGCATCTGACCGTGCCGGCCTCAGACATCGTCGGCGAGCTCGCCTCGATCGGGCGCGCGCTGGCCGAGGCTGCCGGCCAGCCGTTGCCAGCGGCGCTCGCAGCTGCTGCGGCGCCGGGTGCTGAGCAGCGCGCGGCCGCGGAGGCGCTGGCAAGCGGCAGCCGCCGGCTGCTCCTGCTCGGCGGGCTCGCGGAGCGCCACCCGGCGTATGCGGACCTGCGCGCGGTCGCGGCCGCGACCGCGGCGCTCGCGGGCGCCACGCTCGGCTACCTGCCGGGCGGTGGCAACGCCGCCGGCGCGTCGCTCGCGGGATTCCTTCCGCATCGCGACGGCGGCGGGCGTGCCGCGGCGCGAACCGGCCTCGATGCCGGTCAAATGCTCACGTCCGGTCTCGATGCCTACGTGCTCCTGGGCGGGCTCGAGCCCGAGCCCGACACGGGCTATGCCGAGGCGGCGGCGGCGCTCACTGGTGCGCGCTTCGTGCTCGCGCTGACGCCATTCGCCCCGGAGTCGGTGCGCCGCTTCGCGCACGTGATGCTGCCGATCGGGACCTTTGCGGAGACCTCCGGCACCTTCGTGAACATCGAGGGCCGCTGGCAGACCTTCACGGCGGCGGCGCGCCTCGTCGGCGAGGCGCGTCCGGGCTGGAAGGTGCTGCGCGTGCTTGGCAACCTGCTCAACGTCCAGGGATTTGACTATGAGTCCTCCGAGGCGGTGCGCGCCGAGCTCATCGCCAGCCTCGGCACGCTCCACGGTCAGGCCGCCGACACCGCGTATCGCGGGAGCTGGCGCCCCGCGGGGCCGCGCCCGGGGGCGCTGGCCGATGCGCCGCTCTACCAAGTGGACCCGATCGTGCGTCGCGCCGAGGCCCTGCAGCAGACGCGCGCCGCCGCGCGACCTCGCGCGGTGTACTGAGACGCCATGAACACGCTGCTGTCGTTCTGGAACGGGATGCCGCACGAGCTTCAGGGGCTCGTGATCACGACCGCCGAGATCGTCGGGGTCATGGTGGCCGTGATCCTGTCGGTCGCCTTCCTGACGCTTGCCGAGCGCAAGGTGATCGGCTGGATGCAGGTGAGGTTAGGGCCCAACCAGATCCGGATCTTCGGGCTGCCGATCCTCAAGGGCTGGGCTCAGCCGTTCGCGGACGTCATCAAGCTGCTGATGAAGGAAATCATCGTGCCGGCGAACGCCGACAAGGTGGTGTTCCTCGCGGCGCCCCTGCTGGCGCTCGTGCCCGCGCTCTCGACCTGGGCCGTGGTCCCGTTCTCGCCCGACTTCGTGCTGGCGGACATCGACGCCGGACTCTTATACATCCTCGCGCTGACCTCGCTCGGCGTCTACGGCGTGATCCTCGCCGGCTGGGCGGCGAACTCGAAGTACGCGCTGCTGGGCGCCATGCGCTCCGCAGCGCAGATCGTCGCCTACGAGATCGCGATGGGCTTTGCGCTCGTCGGTGTCCTGATGGCGGCGGGAAGCCTCAACCTGACGGACATCGTGCGCGCCCAGGCGGGCGGCGTCGTGCACTGGAACGGCCTGCTGCAGTTCCCGCTGATGCTGATTTACTTCATCGCCGGCATCGCCGAGACCAACCGCGCGCCCTTCGACGTCGCCGAGGGCGAGTCGGAGATCGCGTCGGGCTTCCATGTCGAGTACTCGGGTGCGACGTTCGCGACGCTGTTCGCGCTCCCCGAATACGCGAACATGATCCTGGTCGCGACGCTCGCATCGGTGCTGTTCCTCGGCGGCTGGCTGTCGCCCTTCGAGGGGCTGGTGAGCTCGACCGCGCTCCTCGCGCGGCCGTCGTTCCTGTGGCTGTTCGTGAAGATCCTGTGGTTCCTGTTCTGCTTCCTGTGGATCCGGGCGACCTTCCCGCGCTACCGCTACGACCAGATCATGCGGCTCGGCTGGAAGGTG
>Ga0335069_10009530_pt1 | contig 13825 bp, 13 predicted proteins | sample Lox_Sample_11_FD_206714 | JGI IMG/M metagenome (GOLD analysis project Ga0335069, IMG submission 206714) | Soil microbial communities from Loxahatchee National Wildlife Refuge, Florida, United States - Lox_Sample_1.1 | ecosystem: Environmental > Terrestrial > Soil > Wetlands | place: USA... | reverse complement strand
GCGTCCGTGCAGTACACGTAGCAGCCCTTCATGCCCCGGGTCATCAGGGTCCGGTACGTGTTCTTGACGATGGCGTCCGCCAGCGCCCGAGCGCGCTCGGGCTCTTCCTTCAACATCATCTTCAGTCCCTTGACCGATTGGTCGGAAGACGCGCGCTTCGTCGCATCGGCCACGATGCGCCCGTCGCGGTAGGCCAGATCCGGGCCGATGATGACGCCTACGTAGTCCAGTTCCAGTCCCTGGCAGGTGTGGATGCAACCCACCTGCTCCACCGATTCCGGCGCCACGATCCACAGGCTGCCATCCTTGTCGAGATTCCAGCGGCGTCGGTAGCCGAGAGCGGGCATCTCGATGTCCCAGGCCGCCGGGTTCTTCTTGCTCGGCCACTTCCAGCAATAGCCCGCGACCACGCGCGACCGGTTGTCGGCACGGTTCTTCAGCGCGATCAGCGCGTGCAGGTCTGTCGGGTTGTCGAAGACCCGGAAGTCGTACTCGGCGGTATCAAGGGTTTGATTTGCGGTCTCGCGAATGTCGAGTATGTGGTCGAGCCAGGCGAGATAGCCGTCCGAGCCGTTGCAGCGGAACTGCGACGAGAGCTCCAGTTGTGTGATCTCGGCGCCCAGTTCGCGTGCGTGGCGCCGAAGCTCTTCCGTGTGGCCGATGTCGAGTAGCGTGACCCGCTGGTCGTCGTCGACGAAGAACACGGTGCATCGGGCAGCCCGCATGAGTTCCTTGACCTGGTTGTCGCCGAGGTTGCGGTACAGGCCGCTCTTTTCGTTGAGGCGGTGTGCCTCGTCGACGATCAAGGTGTCGTACGTATCGTCCTCGACGTTCACGAAGGCGCCCGAGCCACAGAAGAGGTTGCTGATTCGCGTCTTCGTGAACGTGCCGGTCAGCTTGGCCTCGTAGACGGCGCGAGGCGCCGCGTTCTTGGAGACGTAGCGCGCGTTGCGCTTGCGTGCGATCAGCGCCCCGAGCACATTGATGGCGATCACCGACTTGCCCGTCCCAGGGCCGCCCCGGACGATGACGACTTGTTTCTTCAGCGATGCGCGGGCGTCGGCCGCCAGGATGCTTTCATGGGCCACCTTCTGGTCGTCGATCAAGACGAACTCGGGGTTGCCCTGAAGCAGGCCGGCCACGCTGTCGACAAGCAGCTTCGACGGCCGGATGCGCCCGTTCTCGATGGCATACAGGGCGCCCTTGCGGTCACCATGGCGCACATGTTCGCGGATAAAGGCCTGCAGCTTCGCGCGTTCTCGTGCCAGGAACAGCGGCGCACGATCAAGATGCGCGCGGTAGTGCGGGTGGTCGATCTCGCCGTCGCGCGGGTGGTTGTGCAGGTAGGCGCAGGGCTGCAGCGTCATGGCGCCGTCCTGCACTGCAGCATTGAAATCCTGCAGGTACGCGGCGTAGGACCAAGCCTGGTAGGACGGGTGCGGCCCCTCGCGTTCGCCAGCGCGGCCGCCGCGGCGAGCCCACACGATGGCGTCCTTATCGCTGCGACGGGACTCTGACCACTGCTTGAGCTCGACGATGATGACCTTGGTGCGCGCCGACGCATCCTCGCCAGTGATCACGAAGTCGATGCGCTTCGAGCTCTGCGGCAATTGGTACTCGATGGCGACTCCGGCGTCGTCGGGGATCTCGTCGTCGCCCAGCACCTTGGCCATCTCCAATAGCGAGTGCTTCCAGGCCTGGATCTCCGACGGGCCGACGCCGTGGCCCGTCATGATGCGGTACTGCCGGGAGACGACGTCTTCGATGTCGTCTCGAAGCGCGTGGTGCAGGAACTGGCGCTTGCTGGCCTGGTAGATGATCACGGTGCTGCCGCCCTCACAGCTGGTCGTACTTCGCGCTGCTGCCGCGAGCCAGGTCCACCGGGTACTTCCGGGCGTTGAGTTTCAGCTTGGCCTGGGCCGCCGCGATCGGGTCGATGCCGAGCGCGCCGGCAAGCTGGATCAGGTACAGCAGCACATCCGCAACCTCGGCGCCGGCAGCGTCACGCTTCTCAGGAGGCAGGCTGCGACTCTGTTCTTCCGTCAGCCACTGGAAATGCTCCAGCAACTCGCCTGCTTCGACGACCAGCGCCGAGGCCAGGTTCTTCGGGGAATGGAACTGCTGCCAGTCCCGGTCCTTGGCGAACCGGTCGAGTTGCTGGGCAAGATCGGCGAGGGAGTCGGGCATGGTCTGGAAGCGCTTCGACGCGAAGGGCGCTGGCATTGGCGCCAGCACCGCCAATGTAAGGCGTTCCCGTGGGGCCGGGTGGGGTAGTGACCTGCCGGGGTTTTTCGGATCACGGATTGCTGGAGAGGGACGGCCGTTTGGAACGTCGTCAACGCGAAGCGTTGGCGTTGCCCGTGGACGGGATTACTTGACCTGGCAATCGTCATCCGTGGCAAGGGGAAAGGAATCATCGAAGACGCAGGACCGGGAATGCGTGGACTTCTCGAAGGCGCAGTCGCGGGCTCGCGCAACGCGCGTGGTGCGAGTGTCCGCGACGCACAATACCCTCGGGGTATGCCGCGTCGATCCCGAGAGTATTGGACGGTTGATCGGCCCGCTGGAATCATCTGCGCATCCCGACGTCGCACCCCGCACCTGCGACCGCGCGGGGTCGCGGACGACAAGCGCGGAACACTGACAGGAGACGATCCATGGCCATATCTGGAGTCATGCGCCCCGGGCATTGCCAGTTGCGCGTGCTCGACATTGAGGAATCCGTCCGCTTTTACACGGACGTCATGGGCCTGAAGCCGATGGGCCGCGACAAGTCCGGGCGTGCGTACTTCAAGTGCCTCGACGAGCGCGACCACGCGAGCCTCGTCCTGCGGCAGGCCGACCGCTCCGGCATGGACTTCTACGGATTCAAGGTGAGGGACGCGAGGACGCTCGACCGACTCGAGAGCGACCTTCGCGCCTATGGCGTGCGCACGGAGCGGATCCCCGAGGGCGAGCTGCTGGAAACCGGGGAGCGGGTCCGCTTCGAAGCGCCGACCGGGCACGTCTTCGAGCTTTATGCCTACAAGAAGGACGTCGGCAACGAACTCGGATACTTGAACCCGGAGGCGATCATCGACGGCCGCAAGGGCGTCTCGCCGATCCGGCTCGACCACTGGCAAATCCACGGCAAGGACCTCGACGGCAGCCGCGAGCTGTTCACGAAGATCTTGGACTTCTCGCTCGTGGAGCGCGTGCTGATGGAGGACGGCAGGACCGACATGGCGATCTGGCTGTCGTGCTCGAACAAGACACACGATATCGCGTTCGTTCGAGACGAGCGCAGCAATACGCTGCACCACGCCTCCTTCCTGCTCGACACCTGGGAGCGCGTGCTGAAAGCCGCCGACGTGTTGACGATCCACCGCGTGGCCCTCGACATCGGGCCGCTGCGCCACGGCATTACCCGGGGCACGACGATCTACGCGTTCGACCCGTCAGGAAATCGCTTCGAGACGTTCTGCGGTGGCTACGACTTCTACCCCGACATGCAGCCGACGGTCTGGACCTGGGACGAGGTCGGTCGCGCCATTTTCTATCACACGCGCCAGCTCAACGAGCGCTTCCTGACGGTCGTCACCTGACAGGAACGTACAGCCCATGGAAGTCACGGCCACCGCTTTGGAGCGCCTCGGCGACGAACTGCACGCTGCATTGCGCGGCTGCGCGCCAATCGCGCCGCTGACCGATCGCTATCCGGAGTTGTCCGTCGAACAGGCTTACCGGATCCAGCAGCGCCTGCTCGAACGGCGCCTGCAGGACGGTGAGCGGATCATCGGGAAGAAGATCGGCGTGACGTCCCGCGCGGTGATGAACATGCTCGGCGTTCACCAGCCGGACTTCGGCTACCTGACGACGGCGATGCTGTTCAACCCGGGCGATGCCATCGACGCGGGAACGCTGATCCAGCCGCGCGCCGAAGGAGAGATCGCGTTCGTGATGAAGCGCGACCTGCAGGGTCCGGGCGTCGGCGTTGCCGACGTCCTTGCCGCTACCGAGTTCGTGATGCCTTGCTTCGAAATCGTCGATTCCCGAATCCGCGACTGGAAGATCCGGATCGCCGACACGGTCGCGGACAATGCCTCCTGTGGAGTGTTCGTCCTCGGCGACCGCGCGGTCCGGCCGGAGGCCGTCGACCTTCATGCCTGCGGCATGGTGCTGGAGAAGAACGGCGAAGTCGTCGCCACGGGCGCCGGCGCGGCGGCACTCGGCTCGCCGCTGAACGCCGTCATGTGGCTCGCGAACATGCTCGGGCGGCTCGGCATCGGGCTGAAGGCCGGCGAGATCGTGTTGTCCGGCGCGCTTGCCGCGATGATCCCTGCGCAGCGGGGCGACTGCTTCCGGATGGCCATCGGCGGGATCGGTGAATGCTCGGTCCGTTTTGCCTGAGCCGCAACGTGGAAACCATGCAATGACGCTAGATCGCAAGACCCTGGACGCGCTCGCTGAACGGCTCGAAACCTGCCAGCGCGAGGCCCGAGACACGACGAAGATCACGGACGACCACCCGGACCTCGACTGGCAGGACGCCTACAATATCCAGGCGACGATCCTCGCCCGCAAGCTGGCCCGCGGCCGGCGGTTGGCGGGACTGAAGGCGGGGCTGACTTCCTACGCCAAGATGCGGCAGATGGGCGTCGCGGCCCCGGTCTTCGGCTTCATGACCGACGACTACGCGGTGCCGCACCTCGGCGCTTGTGGCTTCCGTGACCTGATCCACCCGAAGGTGGAGCCGGAGATCGCGTTCGTGCTGCGCAGACCGCTGCATGGTCCTGGCTGCCATATCGCGGCCGTACTTGGGGCGACCGATTTCGTGCTTCCCGGCATCGAGGTGATCGACAGCCGCTACCGGGACTTCAAATTCGACCTGAAGAGCGTCGTCGCCGACAACACCTCCGCGGCGCGCTTCGTCGTCGGCGGGACGCCGGCACGCGTCGATGCGCTTGACCTGCGCACCGTGGGTGTCGTCCTGGAGAAGAACGGCGAGCCGGTCGCCTTCGGCGCCGGCGCCGCGGTGCTCGGGCATCCGGCGACGGCAGTTGCCATGCTGGCCAATCACCTCGCGGAGCGCGGCCAAGAGATCCCGGCGGGCACGCTGATCCTCTCCGGCGGCATCACCGAGGCGGTGTCCGTCGCCGCGGGCGACCACGTCTGCCTGCACGTGCAGGGCATGGGCTACACCGGTTTGCGTTTCGTCTGAACGAAAGGGACATCATGCCGTTCGCGCAAGTCTTCATGATCGAGGGCCGCACCGAGGACCAGAAGCGTGCCGTGATCGAAAAGGTCAGCGCGGCGCTGACCGAGGCCACCGGCTCGCCGAAGGAAGCGATTCGAGTCTGGATCCAGGAAATGCCGAAGACCAACTGGGGAATCGCCGGCAAGACGGCGAAGGATCTCGGCCGCTGAAGCGGCGATGGGCGGCGCCGAGCCGATCCGCAACTCGACGGGGCATCGGATGAAGAAAGTGAAGTGCGCGCTGATCGGTCCGGGCAACATCGGCACCGACCTGCTGGCGAAACTGCGGCGCAGCCCGGTGCTGGAGCCGGTTTGGATGGTCGGGATCGACTCGACGTCCGACGGGCTGAAGAAGGCGCGCGAGCTGGGGCTGAAGACCACGGCCGACGGCGTCGACGGGCTCCTGCCACACGTCGGCGACGACGGCATCCGCATCGCGTTCGACGCGACCTCGGCTTACGTGCACGCTGAGAACTCGCGCAAGCTCACCGAGCGCGGCGTGCTGATGATCGACCTGACGCCGGCGGCGATCGGCCCGTACTGCGTGCCGCCGGTGAACCTGAAGGAGCACATCGGCGAGCGCGAGACGAACGTCAACATGGTCACCTGCGGCGGCCAGGCGACGATCCCGATGGTGCACGCGGTGTCGCGGGTGCAGCCGGTGGCCTACGCCGAGATCGTGGCCACGGTCTCGTCGCGCTCCGCCGGACCCGGCACGCGCAAGAACATCGACGAGTTCACCCGCACGACGTCCGGCGCGGTGGCGAAGGTCGGCGGCGCGAAGAAGGGCAAGGCGATCATCATCATCAATCCGGCGGATCCGCCGGTGATCATGCGCGACACGGTGCACTGCCTGGTGGAGGGCACGCCGGACGCCGCGGCAATCGAGCGCTCGGTCCACGAGATGATCGGTGAAGTGCAGAAGTACGTGCCGGGATACCGGCTGGTCAACGGCCCGGTGTTCGACGGCAACCGGGTGTCGATCTACCTCGAAGTCGAGGGGCTCGGCGACTACCTGCCGAAGTACGCCGGTAACCTGGACATCATGACGGCCGCGGCGGCGCGCACTGCGGAGATGTTCGCCGAGGAGATGCTCTCGACGCAGGCGGCCACCTGAGCGGCCGCAGCCGGCGAGACGAGGAAGAGAACATGGAACCGAATGGCAGGAAGATCCTGGTGCACGACATGACGCTGCGCGACGGGATGCATCCGAAGCGCCACCAGATGACGCTAGGGCAGATGCGTGCGATCGCGCAGGGGCTCGACGATGCCGGCGTGCCGCTGATCGAGGTCACGCACGGCGACGGGCTCGGGGGAAGTTCGGTGAACTACGGCTTCCCGGCGCACACCGACGAGGAATACCTGTCGACGGTCGTGCGGCTGATGAAGCGGGCGAAGGTCTCGGCGCTGCTGCTGCCGGGCATCGGTACCGTCGATGACCTGAAGAGGGCGCACGGGCTGGGCGTGCACACGATCCGGGTGGCGACACACTGCACCGAGGCGGACGTCTCCGAGCAGCACATCACGATGGCGCGCCGGCTCGGGATGGACACCGTCGGCTTCCTGATGATGGCCCACATGAACAGCCCCGAGGGGCTGATAAAGCAGGCGAAGCTGATGGAGGGCTACGGCGCCAACTGCATCTACGTGACCGACTCGGCGGGCTACATGCTGCCGCAGGACGTCAGTCAGCGCCTGGGTGCGGTGCGCGCGGCGCTGAAGCCGGAAACCGAACTGGGCTTCCACGGCCACCACAATCTGGCGATGGGCGTGGCCAACTCGATCGCGGCGATAGAGTCCGGCGCCACGCGCATCGACGCCGCCTCCGCGGGGCTGGGGGCGGGCGCCGGCAACACGCCGATGGAGGTGCTCGTGGCCGTCTGCGACCGGATGCGGATCGCGACCGGAGTCGACGTCTGGAAGATCCAGGACGTCGCCGAGGACCTGGTCGTGCCGATCATGGACTTCCCGGTCCGGATCGACCGCGACGCGCTGACGCTGGGCTACGCTGGCGTCTACGGCAGCTTCCTGCTGTTCGCCAAGCGCGCCGGGCAAAAGTACGGCATCCCCGCGCGCGAGATCCTCGTCGAGCTTGGTCGCCGCAAGATGGTCGGGGGCCAGGAGGACATGATCGAGGACACCGCGCTGACGATGGCGCGGCAGCGCGGGCTACCCGCGCCCGGCGGCGGGAGCGTGGCGGCCTGAGGCAACGTGCCGCGGAGCGCGGATTCAGGGAAGTCGCAAACGCCGCTGCGTCGGGAACAGCGACAGCCCGAAGCCGTCCTGGATCCAGCCCCAGATGCCCTGACGGAAGCGAAGCGTCACGATCACGGCGAACAGGCCGAGCCCGAGTTGGTACCAGGTGCCATAGTCCGCGAAGTACTTGTTCACCAGCCAGAAGATCACGGCCCCGACCATCGGGCCCTCGATCCGCCCGATCCCGCCGATGACCACGATGAAGATCGCGAACGCGGTCCAGTTGACGCCGAAGGCCGCGTCCGGACTGATCCGCAGGTTGCCGACGAAATAAAGCGCCCCTGCCATCGCGGACCCGAACGCGGCCACGACGTAGACCGCGAGCTTTACCCGACCGACCGCGATGCCCTGGCTCTCCGCGGCGACCTCGTTGTCGCGGATCGCCTGCAGGGCCAGGCCCTCCTTGCTGCGCAGGAACAGGTAGACGCCGCCGACGCAGGCGATGACGCAGGACAACGCGATCCAGTAGGTCAGGTTCGTGCGGGTCACCCGGTCGATGCCCCGCAGCGCGGTGAGGCTCGTCCCCGAGCCGCCGCCGACCGCCGCGATGTTGGCGACCGTCAGCCTGAAGACCTCGGCGATGACCCAGGTGCCGATTGCGAAGTAGCCGCCCTGCAGCCGGAACGCGACGATCGACACCGGGATCGCGATCGCCGCCCCGGTCAAGGCCGCGATCGGGATCGCGACGAACGGATTGATGCCCAGCAGGTTCCCGAGTGCAAGCATCACGTAGCCGCCGAGCCCGAAGAACGCTTGCTGCCCTACGGACACCATCCCGCCGTAGCCGGCGAGCAGGTTCCACATCATCGCGAAGATGAAGTAGCAGGACATCTCCACCATCTCGCGCATCCACGACGACTCGCCCCACAGCGGGATCGACGCCGCGAACACGACCCAGACCGCGCCGCCGGCGAGCATCGCGTTGCCCGCGCGGGTACTGCGGACGACCTCCGCACCCATGGCCCTATCCCTTCGTCTTCGGAAAGAGTCCCTGCGGTCGCACGACGAGTACCGCGAGGAACACGAGGTGCCCGAACCACAGGCCCCAGCCCGGATCGAACGCGAATCCGACCTGCTGCGTCACGCCGAGCACCAGCGCGCCGACGAGCGTGCCCCAGAACGATCCCATCCCACCGATGATCACGGCCTCGAACGCGAACAGCAGCAGCATCGGCCCGTCGGCGGGCGCGACGGTTGTCCGCATCGCCTGGAAAACGCCGGCGAGTGCGATCAGCGCAAAGGCGATCGCGGTGGCCGTCGCGTACACGCGGTCGGCCTGCACACCCATCAGCCGGGCGATGTCGCGATCATCCGACACCGCGCGGAAGGCGCGACCGGCCGCGGTCTGCGAGAACAGGGTCTGCAGGCCCCCGGTGCATGCGAGCGCGGTAGCGAGGATCAGCAGCGGCAGCTCGCCCACCGTCACCGGGCCGATCGCGATGCTGCGCGTATTGAGCCCTCCAGACCCGAGGGCGCGCGGGTCCGCGGAGAACACCTCGAGAAGCGCGTTCTGGACGATGATCGACAGCCCGAAGGTGACAACCAGTGACGGCAGCGGGTCGCGGCCTAGCGTCCCGTTGAGCAGGTACCGCTGCAGCAGGTAGCCGACTGCGAAGCCGGCTGGCAGCAGGACGAGCGCGATCCACAGCGGCCGTTCGCCGATCACGCTCGCCAGGGCCACCGCGCCGAAGGACGCCATCACGATGAAGTCGCCCTGCGCGATGTTGGTCAGACGCATGACGCCGAACATCAACGAGAGCCCGAGCGCGAAGAGGCAGTACAGGCCGCCGAGCAGCACTCCCTGGATGATCGTGTCGGCCATCGTCAGGTTCCGAAATAGGCTTCGCTGATTTGGGCGCGTGTCAGGCGGTCGCTCGGTCCTTCCAGCGAGACGCGCCCTTCCTGGAAGCAGTACACGCGGCTGGACACGCTCTGCGCCAGGCTGACATCCTGCTCGACGACGACGATGCTCATACCCTCCGCGGCGATCGCCGGCATCGCCGCGTAGATCTCCTTGACAACGACCGGGGCCAGGCCGAGGGACAGTTCGTCGCACAGCAGTACGGCCGGATTACTCATCAGCGCGCGGCCAATCGAGACCATCTGCTGCTGACCGCCCGACAGCGCGCCCGACGGTGACCGGCGCTTGTCCTTCAGCACCGGGAACATTGCGTAGAGGCGGTCGAGCGTCCATGGCCCCGCGCGGCGGGCGAACGACCCCATCCTCAGGTTCTCCTCGACGCTCAGGCTCGGGAAGAGCCTTCGCCCCTCCGGGACCATGGCCAGGCCGCGGCGGACGATCAGCTCCGGCGGCAGGCCGCCGATCGCTTCGTCGAACAGGTGTACGGCCGCGCGCTCGACCGGAACCAGTCCCGTCAGTGCCTTCAGGAACGTGCTCTTGCCGGCACCGTTCGCGCCAATGATGGCGACCAACTCACCCTGCGCCAGCTCGAAATCGATGCCGAACAGCGCCTGCGCGTCGCCGTACCGTGCCTCGAGAGCGTGCGTGCGTACCACGGCCCCCCGCATCTCAGGCCTCCATCCCCATGTAGACGCGCTTCACTTCGGGATCGTTCATCACCTCCTGCGGCCCGCCTTCGGCGAGCTTCGCGCCGAAATTGATCACGAACAGCCGGTCGGCGATCGACAGGAGTGCATGGACGACGTGCTCGATCCAGACCATCGTGACGCCCTCGGCCTTGATCCGGCGCAGCTCGTCGACGAGTTCCCTCGCCTCGTGCTCGGTGAGGCCGCCCGCGATCTCGTCGAGCAGAAGCAGCTTCGGCCGCGTGGCGAGCGCGCGGGCGAGTTCCAGGCGCTTGCGGTTCAGCAGCGTCAGCGAACTGGCCGGCCGGTTCGCGTGCGTCTTCAGGTCGGTCTTCTCCAGCACCTCGACCGCGGTATCCCAGGCGGCGCGCTCCCGCTGGCGGCCGCCGAAGCAGGCCGCGGTGACAAGATTCTCGAAGACCGTCATGTGCCCGAACGGCTGGGGTACCTGGTAGCTGCGGCCGATCCCCGATCGGCAGCGCTGGTGCGGCGGCAGGCGCGTGATGTCGCGGCCCGCGTACTCGATGCGGCCGGAGTCCACACGGACGTCGCCGGAGATCAGGTTGAACAGCGTCGTCTTGCCGGCGCCGTTCGGGCCGAGGATCCCGAGCGTCTCGCCTTGCAGGACGTCCAGCGAGATACGGTCGGTCACCGTCAGCGCGCCGTATCGCTTGCTGACAGCGTGCAGCCGGAGCAGCGCGCGGCCGTCCGGCCCGCGCCGCGGGTTCGAATCGGTCACGCCGGCATCACGCGAACTTGATCGGCTCCAGCGATGCCTGCTTCGGAATCGACGGCGCCAGCGTGTTGTCGACGATCGTCAGTTCGGGGCCCTTGGCGGTCTTCTTCCATTGGCCGACGACCAACGGCGTCTTGCTGATGTTCGGCACCGGTCCCTTGCGGAAATCGATCGGCCCGACGATCGTCGGCAGCTGCGTCGTCCGAATCGCGTCGCGAATGGCCTCAGGGCTGCGGTCCGCTGCGCGTTTCAGCACGTCGAGGCCGACCTCGAAGAGCGCCTGCTTGAAGCCCAGCGTGACCATCCAGGGCCTTCCTGTGGACGCCATGTAGGTGTCGGCCAACTCGCGGGAAGTCTGGCCGGTGATCGACGACCTGAACGGATGTCCGGGGCTCCACATCAGCTCGACGGTCAGGCCCACGGCGCGGTCGCCGAACGCGGCGATCGCTGCCGGGAACTCGGTGGCTTTCGCGACGGTGACGATCTTCGGCTGGAAGCCCTGCTGCCCGGCCTGGTTCCAGAAGTTCGCGAAATCCGGCGGCGGGATCACGCCGGTGACGATCTCGACCTGGCTCTTCTTGAACTCCGAGATGAACGAGGAGAAGTCGTTGATCGGCGACTGGAAACGGCCCCGATCAATGACCTTGAAGCCTTTTTCCGCAAGCGCCGGCGGGAACCCCATCTTCGGGTCGCCCCAAGCATTGCCGTCGGAGTCGTTGGGCCACAGTGCGCCGACGGTCTTGTTCGTCGGGAGTTGGCTCCACAGGCTGGAGAAGGCGCCGATGATGTCCTCCAGGCCCCAGAAGAAATGGTAGGTCCACTCGAAGCCTTTCTTCGGATCACCCTTGCGGCCGAAGAAGACGGGTTGCCACGGCGCGTCGTTCGTGACGCAGGGAACGCCGTTCAGCTCGCACTGGTCGCTGACGGGATTGACCGTCTCCGGCGTCGCCGACGCGAGGACGAGGTCGACCTTGTCGCGCAGGATCAACTCCGACGCGGCGGCGCCCGCCTTGTTCGGGTTCGACTGCGAGTCCTTGTAGACGATCTCCACGGCGTACTTCTTCCCGCCGATCACGATCCCGCCTGACACCGCCTTTCGCACCTGTTCCAGCGTGAACCTGTCGGGCTCGGCGAACGCGGCCAGCGGCCCGGTTTGCGGGCTCACGTAGCCGATCTTCACGACCGAACTGCCCTGCGCGCGCACCCAGGGCGCGCGCAGGGCGGCGGTGGTCGCGACAGCGGCGGCCGGCGCGGCCTTCAATAACGTACGGCGCGAGATGCAGCGGCTCATGGGGGGTCTCCAGGGATTCGTTATGCGTCCGCGAGACGCAACCGGGTCACGGCGACGATGTCGCGGGCTGTGAGGCGATCTTCACATCCGCCCGCCGACGGTGTCCAATATCGATTGGCTCTCTCTCCATACCCGGGGGGTATCGCGTGGAACTGCGCCATCTGCGCTACTTCGAGGCGCTCGCGAGCACGTTGAATTTCACGCGCGCGGCGGAGCGTCTGCACATCGCGCAGCCGCCGCTGTCGCGGCAGATCCAGCAACTCGAGGAGGAGGTCGGAGTGCCGTTGATCGACCGGTCGGCCCGCCCGCTCGCGCTGACACGCGCAGGCGCGTTCTTCTACGAGCAGGCCACCCAGGTGCTGACTCGCATCGAAGAGGTGACACTTGCGACCCGGCGCCTGGGGGTCGGGCGGCGGCGCTGGATCGGCATCGGTTTCGTGCCGTCGATGCTCTACGGGGAACTGCCGAACGTCGTCCGTCGCTTCATGGACGATCACCCCGACCTGGACGTCCTGCTGTCGGAACTGACGTCAGTCCAGCAGGTCGAGGCGCTGAAGGCCGGGCGTATCGACGTCGGCTTCGGGCGCGTCGCGATCGATGCCGAGGGCGTCGTCAACACGCTGATCAAGGAGGAACCGCTCGTCGCCGCGCTTCCCGCGGGCATCGCTCCCGCGCGGACGACCGCCGTGTCGCTGCGGTGGCTGGCGGAACAGACCGTCGTCCTGTACCCGTCGCAGCCGAGACCGAGCTTCGCGGACCAGGTGATGCATCAGTTCCGGATGCGGGGCTGCAAGCTGTCGCGTACCTTCGAGACCAATGGCCTGCAGACGGCGATCGGGCTGGTGGCGGCCGGGGTCGGGATTACGATTGTCCCGTCCTCGGTGCAGCGGCTGCAGCGCGACGACGTCGTCTACCGCGCTATCAGCGATCGAGAGATGATTGCCCCGATGCTGATGACGACGCGGGCGGGGGATCCTTCCGGGGATCTCGCGATGCTTTGCGCCGCGATGCAGGAGGCTTCGGTGTCCGCGGCACCGAAGAAGAAGGCGGGCCGCGCGCGTTCGTGAAGGGCCCGGCGAGCAGCTCCGCCGCACCGGCCGCTCGCCGGAGCTCAAGCGCTCGGCGGCCTGCTCGATCCCTGCGACACCGGCGCCGGGCGTCTTGCGATTTTCTCGTGTCACCAAGGCCTCCGCGTCGTGCAACGCCGGTCAAAGGGCTTCGGGCATGCAGGTGCCAAATCCGGAGTTCCGGAACGTTTGCGGTCTCTTCGTCCCCGCTTCTTGAGGCGTTTCAACGAGACGGGGCGTTATCTCGGGTGTGTCGTGTGGCCATCCAGATGGCATTGCAGCGGTTAGCATGCCCCTAAGACGCACTCATGCGCATCGACGCCGTACCGAACCGCAATGCCCGCCCGACCTTTCTGCTGCGCGAGTCGTTCCGCGAAGGCAATCGGACCACCGCGCACCTTGGCCAACCTGTCGGCACTGACCTACGAGCAGATCGCAGCCATCCGCCGGGGGTGCTTCGCGGCGAGGGTCTGTGCGCCCCGGCAAGCCTTTTCGAGGTCGTAGCCGCTCGCCCATGCGGTGACGGCAAAGCCGTTTCGGTTGCCAAGCCACGATTCGGCATGGAGCTTGAGGGGAACGGGCAAATCGTTTCCCGCTGCTTCGTCCCGCTCGGTGGCGAACGTTTGCGAGGGAGCCTTAGTCCCACGGATCCGTATCGGATCCTGCACGCAACGCACGCGGCGAGGTTCCGGC
>Ga0335069_10009528_pt1 | contig 13826 bp, 9 predicted proteins | sample Lox_Sample_11_FD_206714 | JGI IMG/M metagenome (GOLD analysis project Ga0335069, IMG submission 206714) | Soil microbial communities from Loxahatchee National Wildlife Refuge, Florida, United States - Lox_Sample_1.1 | ecosystem: Environmental > Terrestrial > Soil > Wetlands | place: USA: Florida... | reverse complement strand
GCTGACTCTTAATCAGCGGGTCCAAGGTTCGAGCCCTTGTGCGCCCACCATCGAAACTCAAGAGAGCGAACGGATCAGGGCGCTGTCGCCCTCGTTGCGACCTGGCGCAGTCGGTTGCCGGACGAGATAAGCGTCGCAGCCTGGCGCTCGACCTGCGCCGCGGTTCGGACGTCATCGGAGCAGCGAAGCGGGTCGGGACGCGAGGCTTCTTCCTGGCGTGGGACGTGTTGGCCCGCCCCGTCGAACCGGCGCCGGCGGACGACGCAGATCAACGCCCGGCCCGACGCGGCGCGTCGCCGCGAGAACGCTCCGCCGTCAACCCCGGCCCGATGACGCGCGCCGCCACGGCGCCGACCAACGTCGCGCCCCAGATCGCCAGGGTCAGGGGTTGTCTGAAGGCGAGCCGATTGCTGCCCGACGATCGCGCCTGCAGCGCGAACAGCGCCAACATCACGCCGGCGATCCGCCCGAAGCCGCCATCGCGGTCGACGCCGCCGAGCACGGCGGCCAGGACGGCGACGAGCAAGTCGGACTCCGCGTAGTCGGCGCTGGCCGCGTTGACCCGCGCCGGCATCAACACCGCCGCGCAGAAGCCGAGCTGGCTCGAGAGCGTGCATGCGCCGATCAGCGTGCGCCGCGTGTCGACGCCGGAAGGGCGCGTCGCCGGCCGGTTCGAACCGATCCTGTCCATCGACAAGCCAAACGGCGTGCGGCGGAACACGACGCCGACAAGGCCAGCGACGAACAGGAAGAGACGGACTCCGGCCAGAACGCCCATGTTCGTCCAGCCGCCGATCCACGGGAGGGATTCCGGCGGCCTGGAAACGGCGGCGCCGCTGGTGACGTAGATGCTGACGCCGTCGACGATCGCATTGGTTCCACGCGACGCCGGCGCCGAACGAACGCCGGCGCAGGCGACCAAGCCGCCGGAACGCCCGGTCTCGCGACAGACGCGCTGACCGACGATCGCATCCCCGATGACGCGCGCCGCGGCGGCGGCCGCCTCGAAGGGTTGTTCGAGGCTTGCGCCAATCCCTACCCCCGCCTCGCCGCGACGGAGGCGCTCGAGGCGGGCGACGCGCGACCGCTGACGGCGCTTCGCGACCCTGGTCATGGCGGGCGTCGCCGGCGTGCGCTGGGTCGAGAATTGCGTGCGCGCCGCCGACCAGGCCGGCGTCCGGATCGACGGCCAAGAGCGGGCGGAACAACGGCGGCCGACCTCCATTGACGATAAAACGTCAAAAAGGATGGTGAGGGGTCGGGGGCGAGGGGGTAGCCTCGAAGCAAAAGAAATGGCGAGGAGGCGCTCATGAGGATCGCGCTCGATCCATACATGCACCGGCATTTGTCGCTTGAGGAGCTGCCGCGCAAGGCGGCGGAGCTCGGCTACGAGTGGATCGAGCTGTCGCCGCGCGCCGATTTCCTCGACTGGTGGGTCGCCCCGCGGGTCTATCCGGAGCGTATCCGCAACTTCAAGAAGGCGCTCAGCGACCACGGAGTGAAGATCGCGTCGCTGTTGCCCATGTACCGCTGGGCCAGCCCGCACGAGGACGAGCGGCAAGCGGCGGTCGGCTACTGGAAGAAGGCCGTCCAGGTGGCCGTCGACATGGGCGTCGACACGATGAACTCGGAATTCGGGCGCGGCCCGTCCCCTGATCGCGGCCATTCCGCCAATTGCTGCGGCGGGCGCTTCACCGCCGAGACGAGCGAAGCGGCGTGGTGGCGTTCGATGGAAGAGCTGGTCCCGATCTTCGAGCGCGAAGGCGTGCAGCTCAACATCGAACCGCACCCGGAAGACTGGGTCGAGACGCTGCATCCCGCCCTCGACATGATCCGAGTGATCGGCTCAAGGAACGTGCGCTTCCTATATTGCGCGCCCCATACGTTCTATTTTGGCGAGGCGATGGGCAAGATGATCCGCGAATGCGGCGACACGCTCGCGCACGTCCATGTGGCCGACACCTACAACCACAAAGCCTCGTCTGGCTTGCGCTACATCTGCAATCCGCCCGGCGCCAAGGTGACGGTTCACCAGCATCTGGACATCGGCGACGGCGAGATCGACTGGGATGAATTCTTCTCCGCGCTCGCTGCGATCGGCTTCGACGGCGTCATGACCGCGTGCGTCTTCGCCTGGGAAGAGCGGGCTGACCAATCCGGCCGCTTCATGCGCGAGGAAATGCAGAAGTATGTCGATAGGTATTGGGGGACGTCGGCGATCGCAAAAGGAGTTTGAGCTGCGATTCCCTGGCCGAAAGCGACGGAGACCATCAACTCGGGCGTCTTGGCCGCCAGGGGCCGGTCCTTTGAAAGCGACCGGAGCGGGGCGACGGGCGTTGGCTCGGCGGCAATGCTGGTCGTTTGGAATGTAACGTTCATTTTCAAATTGACCTAGAATGTACGTTGCGTTATCAGTTTCAGTCGAGGCGCGCCGGGTCGAAATGCGCGCCTCCAAAACCAAAAAGATTCCCGACGGCGGCACGTGCGGTCGAAGGGGCAACCGGCGGGTATCAACGCGTTGCCGGGCGCGATCAGGGAGGAACGAGGATGAAGCGGTACATTTATGCGCTCGCGCTGGCGACGATCGTGTCGACCCCGGCCATGGCCGCCAAGATTGGCGTGTCGATGGACAAGTTCGACGACAATTTCCTGACCGTCCTGCGTAACGCGATGAGCGACTACGCCAAGACGCAGTCCGGCGTGTCGTTGCAGATCGAGGACGCCAAGGACGACGTGTCCAAGCAACTCAGCCAGGTGCAGAATTTCATCGCCAACAAGGTCGACGCGATCATCGTCAACCCCGTCGACACCTCGGCGACGGCCGCGATCACCAAGGTCGCGGCGGAAGCGGGCGTGCCGCTCGTCTACGTCAACCGCCTGCCGGTCGACGTCGACAAGCTGGGGCCCAAGGCCGCCGTCGTCGCGTCCGACGAGAAGGAATCCGGAACCTTCGAGACGCAGCAGATATGCAAATTGCTCAACGGCAAGGGCGACATCCTGGTCATCGAGGGCCAGCTCTCGAACCAGGCCGCGGTGCAGCGAACCGCCGACGTCCATGACGTCATCAGCAAGGCCCCCTGCACCGGCATGAAGATCATCGCCGAGCAGACGGCCAACTGGGATCGCACCCAGGGCCAGAACCTGATGACCAACTGGTTGTCGAAGGGCCTGAAGTTCGACGCCGTGATCTCCAACAACGACGAAATGGCGATCGGCGCCCTTCAGGCGATGAAGGCGGCGGGCGTCGACACCAAGAAGGCGATCGTGGGCGGCGTCGACGCGACGCAGGACGCGCTCGCCTCGATGAAGGCCGGCGACCTCAAGGTCACCGTGTTCCAGAACGCCGCTGGGCAAGGCAAAGGCGCCGTCGACACCGCGCTCGCGCTCGCCTCGGGCAAGACCGTCGACAAGTGGGTCAAGGTCCCCTTCGAACTCGTCACGCCCGAGAACATCGACAAATACGCCAAGAAGAACTGATCCGAGGGATGCGCCTCTCCCCTCGCGCCGCGCGAAGGGAGAGGCCGCCAGAGGCGACCGACGCGCCTCGCCTCCGGCGGGTCGCGTCGAACGAACTGTGTTAGAACCGTCGCCGGCCCCGCCCAAGAATGCAGGGCTGGCGAAACGAGTCGGGGTCGGAACGCCATGGCGAGGTTCAGTCCGTCGACCGCTGAAATCGTCCGCCAGAGCGGCGTCGTGCCGGGCTCCGAATTTCTGCTCGAGGTCGCGCACGTCAGCAAGACGTTCCCGGGCGTCAAGGCGCTCGACGACGTTCAGTTCCGCCTGAAGCGCGGCCAGGTGCATGCGCTGATGGGCGAGAACGGCGCCGGCAAGTCGACGCTGATGAAGATCATCGCCGGCATCTACGCGCCCGACCCCGGCGGCTCGTTCAAGCTCAAAGGCCAGGAAATCCGTCTCGAATCGCCGCTGGACGCGCTTCAATACGGCATCGCCATGATCCATCAGGAGCTCAACCTGATGAATCCGATGACGGTGGCCGAGAACATCTGGATTCGCCGCGAGCCGCGCAACGGCCTCGGCCTGGTGCAGCATCGCGAGATGCGCCGCAAGACGCAGGAGCTGTTCGACCACCTCGAGATCCCGCTCGATCCGGAAGCGGAGGTTCGCGACCTGACGGTCGCCAACCGCCAGATGGTCGAGATCGCCAAGGCGGTCTCTTACGACAGCGACATTCTGATCATGGACGAACCCACCTCGGCGATCACCGAGCGGGAGGTCGCGCACCTGTTCCGCATCATTCGCTCGCTCAAAGCCGAAGGCAAAGGCATCGTCTACATCACCCACAAGATGAGCGAGCTGTTCGAGATCGCCGACGAAGTGTCGGTGTTCCGCGACGGTCGGTTCGTCGGCGAGCACGAGGCGTCGCGGGTGACGCGCGACGACATCATCAAACTGATGGTCGGCCGCGAGGTCACGCAGATGTTTCCCAAGACCGAGGTTCCGATCGGCGACGTCGTGCTGTCGGTGCGGAACCTTTCGCTCGCCGGCCGGTTCAACGACGTCTCCTTCGATTTGCGCAGCGGCGAAATCCTCGGCTTCGCCGGCCTCGTCGGCTCCGGGCGCAGCAACGTCGCCGAGGCGTTGTTCGGCGTCACGCCGGCGACCTCCGGCAAGATTCTCATCGACGGCAAGGAAATCGCGATCAGAACCCCCGGCGCGGCGATGGATGCGGGGCTCGGCTTCCTCACCGAGGATCGCAAGGAGAGCGGCTTGTTCCTGCTGCTCGACGTCATGGAGAACATGCAGACGGCGATCCTGCGCGACGGCTTCACCCGCGGAGGGTTCGTCAGGGAGCGCGAGATCGAGGCGCTTTGTCGGAAGCAGCAGGCCAATCTGCGCGTGCGCACGCCCGATCTTTACGAGCCGTGCATCAACCTTTCCGGCGGCAATCAACAGAAGGTCTTGATCGCCCGCTGGCTGATGACCAAACCGCGCATCCTCATCCTCGACGAGCCGACGCGCGGCATCGACGTCGGCGCCAAGGCGGAGATCCACCGGCTGATCTCCGAACTGGCGGGACAGGGAGTCGCGGTGATGATGATCTCCTCCGAATTGCCGGAAGTGCTGGGAATGAGCGACCGCATCCTGATCATGCACGAAGGTCGCATGACCGGCATCGTCGATCGCAAAGACGCCAACCAGGTCAAGATCATGGAGCTCGCCGCGCAATAGCGGCGCGAGAGGCAGCAAGGACACAGACCGTGGCCACCGACACTTCGACCTCGACTGTCGCCGCGACTCGCGAAGCGGCGGCCCGGATCCGTCGCCGGATGCCGCCCGAAGTCAGCATTCTGTTCGTCATGATCGGCATGATGCTGCTGTTTGAGGCGCTGGGCTGGATCTTCGAGGGCCAGACCTTCATCTTCAACGTGCTGCGTTTGAAGATCATGATCTTGCAGGAGTCCGAGATCGGCATCATCGCCGTCGGCGTGACCATGTGCATCATCACCGGCGGCATCGACCTGTCGTCGGGCTCCGTCGTCGGCATGACGGCGATGATTGCGGCAAGTCTGGCGCAGGTCACGGGGTTCAGTCACGCCGTCTACCCAAGCCTGACCGGCCTCAATCCGATTTTCCCGGTTGCGGCCGGCCTGTTGTGCGGGCTGCTGGTCGGGGTCGTCAACGGCGGGCTCATTGCGTATACGAAGATTCCGCCGTTCATCGCCACGCTCGGCATGATGGTGTCGGCCCGCGGCGTGGCGGACTGGTATACGAACGGCGAGCCGATCGGCAATCTCGAGGACTCCTTCGCCACGATCGGGTCCGGTTGGTGGCCGGTCATCATCTTCCTGGCCGTCGCCTTCGTCTTCCATATCGCGCTGCGCTACACGCGCTATGGCAAGTTCACTTACGCGATCGGCGCCAATCCGCTCGCTGCGCGCGTTTCGGGCATCAACGTCGAGCGCCATATCGTCGTCGTCTACATGTTCGCCGGTCTGCTGTCGGGCCTGTCGGGCGTGGTCCACACCGCGCGGGCGATTTCCGGCCAAGCGGGCGTCGGCATGGGGTTCGAGCTCGACGCGATCGCCGCGTCGGTCATCGGCGGCACGTCGCTCATGGGCGGCGTCGGCCGCATGACCGGGACGGTGATCGGGGCGGTGATCCTCGGCATCCTGACCTCGGGCTTCACCTTCTTGAACGTCGACGCCCATTACCAGGAGATCATCAAGGGCGGCGTTATCGTCGCGGCGGTGATCGCCGACCAGTACCGGCAGCGGCGCCGCCGGTCGGTCTAGGCGCGACGATCCCCTCTCCCCGCCAGCGCCGAGACGGAACGCCGTGCGCTACGCGCTCTCGACCGCGTACTTGTGGACCGGCATGATCGGCGACGCGGCCGGCCGATCGTGACGGCGGAAACGCGCGGCGATCGCGTCTCGCCGATCGTTCCGAGCCGGCCTACGACGGCGATCGCCTCCCCCCCTTCTGACCGAGAAACCGCTCCACCGTCAGCCCATCGCAGTTCGGCGTCGTTCAGGGGCCGCGCCCCAGACGAAACTCCGGCGACGACGCAACGTACTGGCCCTCGCGCAGGTTCTCGGCGAAATAGAGATGAAACTCGCAGCCGGGGTCGAGCCTGATGGGGCTTGCGCCGGGGTCGGCCCGCGCCACGAGATAGCGCAGACCCTTGAAGGCCTGCATGTCCGGGTCCTGGTCGATGACCATCGCCAGTGCGCCGGTCTGGAGATATTGGCGGTGGTCGTCCGACAACTCGTGGGCGATCCAGGTCACGCGCCGTTCGGGATCGAACTGCTCCAGCGCGCGGATGATGCCAGCCGACCCGGCGCCGCCGTTGTACACGCCGGCGAGGCCCGCGCCGCGCAGCGCCTCGGCGACGGCGACGAAGCAGCGGTTCTCGTCGTCGCGGGTCTCAAACTGAAAGTCCTCGCAGACGAGATGCGGAGCGGCGTTGGTCAACGCGTGGCGACAGCCGGCCGTGCGCTCCAGATGTCCGCTCCACTCGTTCCAACCGCTGAGGATCAGGACTCGCCCCGGATGGCGGACGAAGCGGCTCATGACCAGCCCGGCGGTGCGGCCGGCGCGGTAGTTGTCGATGCCGAAATGGGCGATCCCGGACACGTCGGCGACGTTCGACACCACCGTCACCACGGCTTCGCCGCGGTCGAGCGCTTCCCGCAGCGCGCTGCGCACGCGCGCGGTGTCGGGCGCTGCGATCATCAGGCCGCGGCGGCGGTAGTTGGTCGCGACGATGTTCCGGATCAGCGAATCCTCGTCGGCCTCGCGGACGATGCGCCGGTGGACGACGATCCGCTTGTCAAGAATCGAACAGGCGCCGGCCAGCGCGGCGCGCAGTCGCATGAAGAACGGCGTCCTGTTATCGGGCAGCAGCACGTCAATATGGATCAATTCGTGCTCGGAGCTCGGCAGGATCCGCGGCACGCCGAGCTTCTGCGCGGCTGAGATCACCTTGCCGCGCGCCTGCTCCGAGACGCTGCCGCGCTCGTTGAGGACCCGGTCGACCGTCGACGCGCTGACCCCCGCCTCGGCGGCGATTTCAAGAAAACGAGGCGACCGTTTGCGGCGCCTGCCGAGCTTCATTCGCGGAGTCTCGTCGTTGTTCAGCCAGCCTAGCATTTGACGATAAATCGTCAACAACGCGGGTGTGAGTTCTCGGCCAGAGGCCTAGACTTAAGCGGAAAAAACGCCGCGGAGGAGCCGCGGAGGAGACGTCGCCAAGGATCGCCCCGATCCCGGCGCGCGCCGACTTCCGCCGCATGAGCTTCGGCGGGCGCGGCGCCGCGCCCAAGACGGGAATCGAGGAGACGCACATGACACTGCACGTCGGCGTGATCGGCGTCGGGATGATCGGCCAGGAGCACCTCGCCCGACTGGCGGGCAAGCTCGCCGGCGTCAAGGTCGTCGCGGTGAGCGACATCCACGCCAAAGCGGCGGAGCAGGCCGCGGCTGGAATCCCTGACGCGCGGGTCTACGCGTCCGGCGAGGCGCTGATCAAGGCGAGCGACGTGCAGGCCGTGGTCGTCACCACCTGGGGGCCGACGCACGAAGCTTATGTGCTCGCCGCGATCGAGGCGCGAAAGCCGGTGTTCTGCGAGAAGCCGCTCGCCACGACCGCCGAGGCCTGCCTGCGTATCGTCCAGGCCGAGATCGCGACCGGCCGGCATCTGGTTCAGGTCGGCTTCCAGCGCCGCTACGACAAAGGCTACCGCGCGCTCAAGCAGACGATCGACGACGGCGTGGTCGGCGCGCCGCTGATGATCCACTGCGCCCACCGCAATCCGTCGACGCCCGAGGCCTACGTCAGCGACATGGCGATCGTCGACACCTTCATCCACGAGATCGACGCCCTGCGCTGGCTGATCAACGACGACTACGTCTCGGCGCAGGTCTTCTCGCCGCGCAAGACGCGACATGCGCACGCCAAGCTCGACGATCCGATCGTCGTCGTGCTGAGGACCAAGGGCGGCGTGCTCATCGACGGCGAGGTGTTTGTCAACTGCCGCTACGGATACGATATTCAATGCCAGGTGGTCGGCGAGGAGGGGATCGCCAATCTGCCGGAACCGGAGAGCGTCCTGCTGCGTCGCGAAGGCCGGCTCAGCACGGCGATCGGGCAGGACTGGAAGATGCGGTTCATCGACTCCTACGACGTCGAGCTTCAGGATTGGATCAAGGCGGCGACGACCGGCAAGATCCGCGGGCCGAGCGCCTGGGACGGCTATTTCGCCGCCGTCACCGCCGACGCCTGTCTGGAGGCGAAGCGCACCGGCGCGATCGCGTCGATCGTGACCCCGCCGCGCCCGGCGTTCTACGATTGAACCCGCAATAGGGACGATTCGACCGCCTCCCTTCGAAGGGCTTCGGCGCGGTCGACGCCAGTTGGAGGAAGCGTTGATGGCGAATCGCAGGATCAAGTTCGGCTTCAATCATATGGTGTCGCCGTCGCTGACGCCCGACGCGCTCGTCGACGCGGCGGTCCAGGCCGGCGCCGTGGCGATCGAATTGCGCAACGACATTGGGGCCAACAGCATCACGGACGTCGAAACGGCGCGCCGTGTCGGCGCCAAGGCCAAGGATCGCGGGCTTGAAGTCCGCTCCATCAACGCGCTCTATCCGTTCAACGTCTGGAACGACGAGCGCGCCCGCCAGTTGGAGAGCCTCGCCAAGCTCGCCGCCGCCAGCGGGGCGGTGGGCCTGGTGATGTGCCCGCTCAACGAAGGCAAGATGCTCGAAGCGACGCCGGAGAAGGCGGCGGGACTGCGCGCCGCGCTGAAGGGAATCCATGCAATCCTCAGCGAATACGGCGTCAAGGGGTTCGTCGAGCCGCTAGGCTTCCCAGTGTCCTCGCTTCGCTTCAAGCGCGAGGCGCTGGCGGCGATCGACGACGTCGACGGCGGCGGCGTGCTGTCGCTGGTGCACGACACGTTCCACCATCGCGGCGCCGGCGAGCGCGATCTCTTCGCCAAACGCACCGGTCTGGTGCACATTTCCGGGCTCGAGGATCCGTCGATCAGCTTCGCCGACATGCTCGACCAACACCGGGTGCTGGTCGGGCCGAAAGACCGCCTGGGCAACGTGGAGCAGTTGAAGCAGCTCTACGCCGACGGCTTTGACGGGATCGTGTCGTTCGAGCCGTTCGCCGAGAGCGTGCACGACCTCGCGCTGCCCGTCGCCGCGGTGCGCGAAAGCATGGCGTATGTCCAGAGGGCCGTCGCCGACGCCTAGGCCTTCGGAGGCGCAGTTGCGACGGCGCCGCCCCGACCCCGCAGGCCAGGGCTGAACGACGCTCGATGAGAGGTCGTGCAGGCGGGAAGCCGCCTCGGCGCTGCGGTCGAGCATGATCGCGTCCCGGCTGCGGCCTGGCGCCGCAGCGCGGCCCATCGATCGGTCCGGGCGGCGCGCGTCTTTGACGATCATTGCGGCGGCTCGTTCGCGCCCGTCGGACCTTCGACGTTTGCGCCGCCGCTATCAGCAAGCGCGCCTGAATCCCGCGAAGGCCTTTTCCTGACCGCCAGCCTGCGCCCCCGCTAGGCTGGGGCCGGGATAAGGGGCGTTCCCGCCATCGCGAATGGACCGATCCGCAAATGAGCGCCGATCGCCCGAGAATGTGGCGCGCGGTCGGGCTGGGCGGGCCTCCGATCGACCTTGACCCGGGTCGAGTTCGCGCGTGCGATGGAGGCGGATTCGGCTCGCGCCGGGGCTGATTCGTCGTTGGCCCCTCATTGCCGGTCGGTTCGCAGCGTTGGCGGACAGGACCGTCGTGAGGCGGGGGACATGCGCCATGGCAAGCTTGCCGTCGAACGCCGTCACGACGCCGCGCCTTGAGGATCTCGGCCTCCAGCGGATTGCCAGTCGCGCCGGGCTCTCGATCAGCCGCCTGCCGAACGGGGCCGTGTTCGCGCTCGAACAGGGGACCGGCGATCGCCGCATCCTCATCAACCAGGTCCAGGCTTCGCCGATTGCCGGCGGGATTTCTCGGCTCGTCTTGCGGGTCGGCGGCGAAGCCCCCGCGCTTCTTTCCTGCGCCGGCGCGGACGCCTCCTGCCGGATCGGCGCGAGCGACGATCGCTTCGTCTGGGCGGGCGAACAGGCGGGCCTGTTCCACCGCGTCGTCCTCTCGCTCGTCCCCCGCTCGTCCGTCTGGCTGTGGCGGCTGACCGTCGTCAATCGGCGCCAGACGTCTCTTCCCTGCGACGCCATGTTCGTCCAGGACCTCGGCCTCGGCGAAGCGAGCTTCGTGATGAACAACGAAGCCTACGCCTGCCAATACCTCGACCAGTTCGTCGCGCGCGATCCACGCATGGGCCCCCTCGTCATGAGCCGGCAGAACCTCGCCCAGGCCGGCGCGCATCCTTGGGTTGCGCACGGCTGTCTCGAAGGCGCGGCGGGATTTGCGACCGACCTTCGCGAGGTCGCAGGGCCAGCGTCGCGCGATCGCGACGACTATTGCCCCCCCTTTGGCGTCAATCTCTCGTCGCAGCGCCTGCAAAATGAGACGAGCTGCGCGGCCCTTCAATCGAAGCCCGTGGTCCTTTCTCCCGGCTCAGTTTGCGCCTGGACGTTCTTCGGCCTCTATCAGGCTGACCACCCGCAAGCCTCCTCCGCCGCCGACCTCGCCGTCGTCGCCCAAGTCCGAAGGAGCGCCGCCGCATGGCGCGAGCGCGACGTCGCGCTCGCCGAACCCGCGCGCACGTTTGTCCGCGAGGCGCCGATCGCGGTTGCCGAATCTTTCGATAAGACGGCGCTGCGGCAGCGCTATCCGCGCCGCGCGCTGATTGAACGGCGCGACGGCGAGGAGCGCTCGTTCTTCGTTTCCGGGGGGCCCAGCCGCCACGTCGTCCTGCGCGACAAGGAGCGCGAGGTCGCTCGCCGTCATGGCGCGATGCTCCTCGGCGGCGAAGCGACCGCGCCCACCGACGAAACGCTCTGCGCCACCGCCTGGATGCACGGCGTCTTCGCCGCGCATCTCACGATCGGCAACACGGCCTTCCATAAGCTCTTTTCCGTCTCGCGCGATCCCTACAACATCATCCGCGGCAACGGGCTGCGGATCCTGGTCGATCTCGGCGACGGATGGCGACTCTTGTCGGTTCCCTCCGCTTTCGAGATTGGCCTCGGCGATTGCCGCTGGATCTATCGGCTGGGCAGAAGAACGATCGAAGTCGTGGCGCAGGTTTCGAGCGCGGAGCCCGCGTTCATTCTTCGCGTCGTCGTCGCGGGCCCGAAATGCCGCTTCCTCGTCTTCGGCCATCTCGTATTGGGCGAGATCGACTACGCCAGTCGCGGTCGCGTGACGATCGACGAAGAGAAGAAGGAATTCGCCTTCCGCCCCGATCCCGAGGGTCTTTGGGGTCAGCGCTATCCGCACGCGTCCTATCGCCTCGTCGCCTTCCCGAAAAAGGAGATCGAAGCGATCGGCGGCGACGAACGACTCTATCGCGACGGCAAGCGCCGAAGCGGAGGCTACGCCGCGATCGAGACGCGGCCGACGCGGTCCTTCGGACTTGCGGTCGTCGGGTCTCTGGCCGACGAGGCGCACGCCGAAACGCGACTCGCCAGATATGGAAAAGGCGTCGACGCCGACGCCCTCTCGTCGCAATCGGCGCGCGCCTGGCGGCGCGTCACGCGCGGCCTGAGGCTCGGCGCCGCCGAAGGCGACGCCAAGGCCTTGGCCGCGATCCTTCCGTGGCTCGTTCACGACGCGATGATCCATCTCGCCGCGCCCCACGGCCTCGAACAATACTCGGTCGGCGCCTGGGGAACGCGCGACGTATGTCAGGGACCGCTCGAGCTTCTGCTCGCGCTCGAGCACGACGGACCCGCCAAGGCGATCCTCAACGTCGTCTTCGCCCAACAATATCAAGAACGCGGCGACTGGCCACAATGGTTCATGCTCGAACCCTACTCGGCTATCCAGGACAAGGAGGCGCATGGCGACATCATCGTCTGGCCGTTGAAGGCGCTCTGCGACTATATCGAGGCGACCGGCGACTTTTCCTTCCTCGACGCGCCGATCGCCTGGCGGCGCGACGCGGATTTCGAGAAGACGACGGAAGCCAGCCCGGTGGTCGATCATGTGGCGAAGCTCATCGCGACCCTTCGCCAGAGCTTCATTCCCGGGACCCATCTCGTCCGCTACGGCAGAGGCGACTGGAACGATTCCCTCCAACCGGTCGATCCCGCGGCCTCCGAGTGGATGACGAGCGGCTGGACCGTCGCGCTCCTTTACCAGCAGCTCAGCCGCTACGCCGAGATCCTGAAAGCGTGCGGCCGGAGCGGCGCCGCGAAAGCGCCCGCGGCGCTCGCCGCGGCGATGAAGACCGACTTCCGCCGCCATCTCCTCCGCGACGGCGTCGCGGCCGGCTACGCCGCATTCGACCCGGAAGGCGGGCCGGCGAAGCTTCTCCTTCACCCGAGCGACGAGACGACCGGCGTCGCCTATTCGCTGATCGCCCTGACCCAATCGATTCTCGGAGGACTGCTGACGGAGGCCGAGGCGCGGCGGACGGCCGAGATCATCGCCAAGGCGCTCGTTCTTCCCGACGGCGCCCATCTCATGGATCGGCCGCTCGCCTATCGCGGCGGTCTGGAGACGATCTTCCGCCGCGGCGAATCGGCCGCGTTCTTCGGCCGCGAGATCGGACTCATGTATGTCCACGCGCATTTGCGCTACGCCGAGGCGATGAGCCTCATTGGCGATCAAGCGGCGCTCTGGGACGCGCTCATGGTCGCCAACCCGATCGCCGTCACCGATCGTCTGCGCCACGCTTCGCCGCGGCAGCGCAACGCCTATTTCACCAGCAGCGACGCCGCCTTCCCGGATCGCTACGCGGCGAGCGCCGATTGGGCGCAGGCCAAGGCCGGCGCGATCGCCGTCGAGGGCGGTTGGCGCATTTATTCGAGCGGCCCCGGCGTCTATGTCGCGCTCGTCGTCGAACGTCTCTTCGGCGTCAAGCGACGTTTCGGCGAGCGGCGCGTCCGCCCGGCCCTTCCCCGCGGACACAAGGCCCTGCGGCTCCTTGGGCTGCCGCCCGGCCGCTGACCGGACCGGGCTTCGCCCGGAGACCCGCAACGAGGCGGCGCGCGCCGCTCAGACTTTCACTGTCGGCTGGAAGCGCGGCCCCTGGGGATCGAGGGCGAGCTTGACGAGCCGGGGGAAATTCTCGCGCCCGTTCGGCAGAGGGCCAATGTAGATGAGGCCCACTTCGGCCATGTCGCGCGCGAAGGCCGCCGAGACCTTCTTTGCGACCTCTGGATCCAGAGCCGCGGCCGCCCGGTTCAGAACGAGCCAGCGCGGCTTCTGCAAGAGAACCCGCGCCATCGCCAGGCAT
>Ga0335069_10009527_pt1 | contig 13827 bp, 11 predicted proteins | sample Lox_Sample_11_FD_206714 | JGI IMG/M metagenome (GOLD analysis project Ga0335069, IMG submission 206714) | Soil microbial communities from Loxahatchee National Wildlife Refuge, Florida, United States - Lox_Sample_1.1 | ecosystem: Environmental > Terrestrial > Soil > Wetlands | place: USA... | reverse complement strand
GCCAGGTCCGAATTCGCCACCACGTAGAAGGAATGCTTGTGATGCCCCGTGCTGCTCACGAAGTGGCCAACGTCCAGCAAGTACGCCGCCGCTTCCAGCAGCTTGCCGAAGGCCGGCGGGAGTTCGTGCAGCGGCGCCAGGCCGGCGAACAAGGCGCCCACAATGCCCGCCACGTGCCGCGCGTGGTCCAGCGGAACGCTGTACCGCCGCGCCAGGCGCTCCACTTCCGCCCGCTGCTCGCGGTTCAGCCGGGAACGCTCCGCGCCCACGTTGCGCGCGGCCAGGTCCGCAATAATGCCGTCCCGCACGCCCGAGCGCGAATAATAGACGGCCGGCAAATGGAACTCCCGGAGGAACCCGGAAAGCACGGCGACGCCCGGCACAATGATCTCCGCGCGGCGCGGGCCGATGCCGGTCACCTTGCGGCGGGCCGCCACGTTGCGCGCCGCCAGCTTCTCATATAGCCGCCGCACCTCGGAAGCGGGCACGCGCAGCCGGTCCACCTCCTCGCGCTTGGAGCGCGTCACCCGAGCCACCGCGCTGGCCACGGCGGAGGCCGTGGCGGAGGTGGCAATGGCGCGGTCCCACTTGCGCCCTGCCAGGCGGCGAACCGCCGGCGCGAGCTTCTCCTCGATGTATTCGTGCATCTGGCGCAGTTCGCGGTCCAGCGGCGGGTCGTTCTTGAGGAAGATCTCATTCAGGCGGACGGCGCCAAGCGGCCGCGAAAACGCCTCCTGAAGGACGCCATCCTCGGCCGCCACAATCTCCGCGCTTCCGCCGCCGATATCCAAAATGAGGACGCGCTTGCCGTCCTGCGGCCAGCCGCTCTCCACCCCCAGGTGGATGAGCCGCGCTTCCTCGCGTCCGGAGATGATTTCCACGTCCGCGCCCGCCGCGGCGGAGGCGCGCTCCAGAAACTCCGCCTGGTTCTTGGTGTCGCGAATCGCGCTGGTAGCCACGGCGCGGACGCCCACCACGTCCAGCCTGCGGTAGAGCGCGGCCATACGCGAGAGAACCGCGCAGGCCGCGAGCATGGCTTCCTCGCTCACCGCGCCGGAGCGGAAAACGCTCTCGCCCAGCCTCGTGACTTCGCGATCCGACGCCAGCACGCGCGTGGGTTGCCCGAAAGCGACTTCCGCCGCTTCCATGCGAATGGAGTTGCTGCCAATGTCTATGGCCGCGTAACGAGGCATTTACCCCATGCTAATCGACGGCTGAGGGGCATGGAGGCGCCGCGGGCGAGAAATCTGCAACCGGGCGCCCCGCCGGCCGATCCAAAACGAATGGCTCAGCCGGATACCGAGACCAAGCAGCGCGAGTTTCGCAAGGAGCTGGGCTTGAGGAATCTGGTGATGTGCCAGATCCTCAACATTGTCGGCGTCTACTGGGTAGGCCTGGCGGCCACCCTCGGGCCGCCGCATGTCGCGTTCTGGCTGCTCGGGATCACGCTTTTCTATCTCCCATCCGCAGCTGTGGTGATTTACCTGAACCGCACGCACACGCTGGAAGGCGGCCTCTACGAATGGGCGCGCCTGGGCTTCAATCAGTTCATCGGGTTCCTGGTGGGGTGGAACATGTGGCTGAACATAGTGTCCATCCTCTCTTACGCCGGCATTCAGGCCAGCACCATGTTGGCTTACGCGCTCGGCCCGAAAGACGCTTGGATCGCGCAGAACAAGTGGGCGCTGGCGGCCTCCACCTCAATCATCCTGGGCGGGCTGATCGTGGTAGCCATCGTGGGATTGCGCCTGGGCAAATGGATCCAGGATCTGGGCGGCGCGTTCATGATGCTCGTGTTTCTGGCCTTGATCGCGCTGCCCTTTCGCAATCATCTGATCGGTCGGCCCACGCTCTATCCCGCGCTCACCCTGGCCCTACCCGCGCTGACGCTGCTGAACCTGAACATTCTCGGCAAGATGAGCTTCGGCGCCATGAGCGGCTTCGATTCCATGGCTATCTTCGCGGGCGAATGCCGCGACGCCGCGTCGTCCATCAGCCGGTCCGTGATCATCGCGGCGCCGCTGATCGCCGCCATGTTCGTGCTGGGAACCAGCTCCGTGGTGGCGTTGGTCCCCAAAGGCGGCATCGACCTGGTGAGCCCCATTCCGCAGGCGCTGGCCCTGGGAACGCGGCCCGGAGATCCGGGCGCTTCGCTCATCCCGCTGGCGATCCTCGCGCTGCTGTTCGCCATGCTGGCTTCCATGGCGCTGACCTTCGCCTGCGCCACGCGGCTGCCGCTGGTGGCCGGATGGGACAGGCTGCTGCCGGAATGGTTCGGCCGCTTGCATCCGCGCCGGAAGACGCCCACCAACTCCATCCTGTTCGTCGGCGCCGTGGCCTTCGCCATGGCCATGGCGGGAGTGTCCGGAGCCGGCCAGCAGGAGGCCTTTCAGTTGCTGCAAAACACCAGCGGCATCTTCTACGCCATCGCCTATCTGGCCATGTTCGCGCTGCCGCTGGCCGGCAAGCAGCGCCAGATCGCCCAACCGCCGCTGTGGCTGCGCGCGGCCTCGGTTTCCGGCTTCGTCATGACGGCCATGTACCTGGCGCTCTCGATCTTTCCCATCATTGACGTTCCCCACCCTCTACTCTTCACGGCCAAGGTGGGCGGCTTCGTGCTCGCGTGCGAATTGGCTGCCGCGCTGCTCTACGTTTCCTATCGCCGCAAGAGCAAGGTCCGCGCCGCTGAGACGGCGAGCGTCTCCGCGCTGTGACACGCGCCGGCGAAAATGTTTCGGCGGATTATAACAATTCGGTTACAAGGCACGCTGGCCTCCGGGCCGCGCGTTAAAATGCGGTTAAGCATCGCCCACTTATGCCTTTGTTTAAGCCAAACCGCTACCGCGGAAAGCTGATCGTGGTAGAGGGAATTGATGGTTCCGGAAAATCCACTCAAATCTCACTCTTGAGTCACTGGCTGCGTTCCAGCGGTTACGCCGTGGCGTTCAGCGAGTGGAACTCCTCGCCGCTCGTACGGCAGGCGACGCGCCGCGGCAAGAAGAAGGAGATGTTCACTCCAACCACCTTCAGCCTGATCCACGCCACGGATTTCGCGGACCGCATGGAAAGCTACATCCTGCCGCTGGTGAAGGCCGGCGCCATTGTCTGCGCGGACCGCTACGCCTATACCGCCTTCGCGCGCGACGTGGCGCGGGGCGTAGGCCGCCGCTGGGTCCGCAACCTCTACCGGTTTGCGATTCATCCCAACCTGGCCTTCTACTTTCGAGTGCCGCTGGACGTGGCTCTGGGCCGCATCCTGGGCGGCCGCGACGCCCTGAAATACTATGAAGCGGGCATGGACCTGGGCCTCGCGCGCGACGTGGAGGAGAGCTTCCGGATTTTTCAGGGCCGCATCCTGGACGAGTACGAGGCGATGGCCGAAGAGGTGGGCTTCCACATCATTGACGCGTCTCTCCCCATCGAGGAACAGCAGCGCCAGATGCGCGAAGTCGTGGTTCGCGAGCTGGGCGCGGGTCCCGAGGGCGGCGTCCTGCGCGTGCCGGAAGGAGAAGCCGTTGCTTAATCGGAAGCCGCTGGAATTCTATACCGAGGCGCTGCCTGGCGTGGACACCTCGGAGCTTCAGGGCAAGCTGATTGTCATCGAAGGACCCGACGCGGTGGGCCGTTCCACGCAGATCGCACTCCTCCGCCAGTGGCTGGAGCGCGAGGGCCACGCTGTGCTGGATAGCGGCATGGCGCGCTCCGCGCTCGCCGGCAAGGGCATCAAGATGGCCAAGGAAGGCAACACCCTTGGGCCCATCACCATGACCCTGTTCTATACCGCGGACTTCGCCGACCGCCTGGAAAATGAGATCATCCCCGCTCTGCGCGCGGGTTTCGTGGTCCTGATTGACCGCTATATATACTCCATCATGGCGCGCGCCATCGCCCGCAATGAGGATCGGCGCTGGATTGAGCACGTGGCGGGCTTCGCGCTTGTGCCGCACGCTACCTATTACCTCCACGCCAACGTGGAAACCCTGGTCTCACGCGTGGTGCTGGGGCGCGGCGCGTTCGACTATTGGGAAAGCGGCATGGACCTGCGCTTCGGCCCGGACAAGTACGAGAGCTTCATCCGCTATCAGGCGCGCCTGATTCGCGCGCTCGATTCCATGGTGAAGCCGTACGATTTCAGCGTGATCGACGCCGAGCAGCCGGTGATGCGCATCTTCGCCGAGTTACGCAAGCGCATCGGCAAGCTGTCGCTGCCCCGGACAGCCGCGCGCGAACGGACGCGCGGGGTGGCCGCGAAAGCGGCCGTCTGATGCGAATCTACCTGCTGCGGCACGCCATCGCCGAACCCGGCCGCCCGGGACAACCGGATTCGGATCGCGCGCTCACGCCAGAGGGCCGCGAAAAGCTCAAGGGCGTGATGCGCCGGGCGCGAGCCGCGGGCGTGGCGCCGTCCGTGATCCTCGCAAGTCCTTACCGCCGCGCGATGGAAACGGCCGAGGACGCCAAGCAGGCCCTGGGCAGCACGTGCGATATCGAGCGCAGCGGCAAACTTACGCCCGACGCTTCGCCTTACGACGTCTGGGAAGAGATCCGCTTGCATAGGTCCGAAAACTCGATCTTGCTGGCGAGTCATGAGCCGCTGATGAGTTCGCTGGCGGCCTTCCTCCTGGGCGTGCCGGCGTTGCAGGTGGATATGAAGAAAGCGGCGCTCCTCCGCATCGATTGCGAGTCCTTCGGCCCGAACCCTAGAGGCATGCTGAAGTGGATGCTCACTCCGGCGACAGCAAGCGATTAGCGACGTCACGGGAAAGCGGCGCGGACGCCGCGGAGCGAGAGAGCGGTAACTGCAATCCGCGCCCGAGCAGCCCCCAACTCCGAGCCCTCGCGCCGAGCCGCGAACGCCAGTGAGCGCCAAGACGCTCCCGCGTAACCTTAACGCGCCCGCCGCGTCGCGAGTGTTCGCGAGGCTTGTCCGCACGCAAAGCGCGGGCGCCGGCGCGGGTTTGGCGGGACCGCGCGGGTATGGATCTTCGGGGAGCGTGTTCGGAAGGCAGCCCGGGAAGGCCGCCTCACTTGGCTCGGCAGCTTGAAGCCGTTTTGGCGCGCTTGGGGCCGCAAGGCGGGCCAGGTCCGCCTGGACGGGCACGGATGCTTACCCTACGGTTTACTCCACGCGGTAGTTGGGGGCTTCCTTGGTGATGATGACGTCGTGGACGTGGCTCTCGCGCAAACCCGCCGGTGAGATGCGGAGGAAGCGGGCGCGCTTGTGGAGGTCTTCAATGTTGGGCGTACCGCAGTAGCCCATGCCGGAACGGAGGCCGCCCACAAGCTGGTAGACCAGATCGCCCAGCGGGCCTTTGGCCGCAACGCGGCCCTCAATGCCCTCCGGCACGAGCTTGGAGTTGGGGTCCAGCGCGTAACGGTCCACGCTGCCCTGCGCCATGGCGCCGAGCGAACCCATGCCACGGTAAGTCTTGAAGGTGCGGCCCTGATAGAGGATGGTCTCACCGGGGCTTTCGTCCGTACCGGCTAGCAGGCTGCCGATCATGACGCTATGGGCGCCAGCGGCGATGGCCTTGGTGATATCGCCGGAGTACTTGATGCCGCCATCGGCGACCAGCGGGACGTCGGTATCGCGGGTGGCGCGGGCGCACTCCACAATGGCGGTGATCTGCGGCACGCCGGCGCCGGAGACCACGCGGGTGGTGCAGATGGAGCCGGGGCCGATGCCCACCTTGATGCCGTCCACGCCGAGGGAAACCAGCTCGCGCGCGCCTTCATAGGTGGCCACGTTGCCGGTAATGAGCTGCACTTCGGGCAGCTTGCTCTTGATGGTCTTGACGGCGGCGATGACGCGGGCGCTGTGGCCGTGAGCGGTGTCGATAGCGATCACGTCCACCTTGCGGGCAACCAGCTCCTGGGCGCGTTCGAGGAAATCGCCCGTGGCGCCTACGGCCGCTCCCACGCGCAGCCGCCCATGGTCGTCCTTGGCCGCGTTGGGGTATTTCAACTTCTTCTGAATGTCCTTGACGGTGATGAGGCCCTTGAGGTAATAGTCCTCATCCACCACCAGGAGCTTTTCCACGCGGTGCTTGTGAAGGATGAAGGCGGCCTGTTCCAGGGTGGTGCCTACGGGCACGGTGATGAGGTCGGTCTTGGTCATCACGTCGCGGATGGGCAGGTCGAAGCGGCTCTCGAAGCGCAAGTCGCGGTTGGTGAGGATGCCGACCAGCTTGCCTTCCTTGGTGATGGGCACGCCGGAGATGTGATAGCGGTTCATGAGCGCCTGCGCGGCGGCGATGGGCTCATCCGGACCGATGGTGATGGGGTCCACGATCATGCCGCTCTCACTGCGCTTGACGCGGTCCACTTCCTCGGCCTGGCGCGCGATGGGCATGTTGCGGTGGACGAACCCGACGCCGCCGGCGCGGGCCAGGGCGATGGCCAGGTTGGCTTCCGTTACCGTATCCATGGCAGAGGAAACGATGGGGATATTGAGAGGGATCTCGCGCGTCAGGCGGGTGGTGGTATCGACTTCGGCCGGGAGAACCTCGCTGCGCGCGGGCTCGAGCAAAACGTCGTCGAAGGTAAGACCTTCCTGAAGAACGTCTAGCATCATGGGTTTCCACTATGATAGCAACCAAGGCGCGGGCGGTATGGTCGCGTGGCCTGCTCCAACGCAAAGGTCCCTTTCGGGCATGCGTCGAGTTCGCGGCGCCTGAGGCGTTAGTTGAGCTTCAAACGTACGTCGGCCTTCATGCCGGGCCGGATGGCCGGCATGGAGCTCTCAAACTCCACGATGATTTGCTTATCCTGAATGGCTTTCACGTCGCCGGAGATGGCCGCGTCCGTCAGCTCCGGGATCAGGACCAGGGTCTGCATGCCGGGGTAGACGCGCTTGAGGATCTCGGGCTTGGGGTCGAGGGCGACTTCCAAATAGACCAGATCCGTGGCCACCAGGAACATCTGGTCGCCGGCGGAATCGGCGGGCTGCCCCACCTGGCCCTGGCGGCCCACCACCCAGCCTTCCACCGGGGAGCGCACTTCCGCCGCGTCCATTTGCGATTGCATGTCCTGCAGCTTCTGCTGCGCGGCGTCCAGCGGCCCTTGGGCGCGGTCGGCCATCTCCTGGGTGGCCTTGATATTGTCGGTGGCGGCGCGCCAAGCCTTCTCCATCACGTCGTAGGCGTGCTGGGCGTCCTGGCGGTCCGCCTGCACCTTTTCGAACTCGCGGCGCGGGATGGCGCCGGCGTCGATGCGCACCTTCTCCTTGGCGTAGTAGTCCTGCAATTGCTGGAGCACGGTGCGAGCCTTGTCGAGGTCCGCGGCGGAGCGGGATTCCTCCAGCTTGGCTTCCTTGACCGCCTCCTGGGCCTGGGTGACGCGATCCTGCGCGCGGCGAACGTCCTCGGCGGCGTTTTCGCGCTGGGCGTCCAGGCCGATGACGCCCACCCGCGCCACGGATTCGCCTTCGCTCACTTCGTCGCCCACGTCGGCCATGAACGCCTCGATATTGCCGGAGGCGGTGGGGCCGAAATTCACCACGTGCTGCGCGCGAATGGTTCCGGTGAGGGTGACAATGCCCGTATCCACAGGAAGCGCCACCGCGCCCGCGGCGCGAGCCGGACCTTGCGGCGCGCGATGCCGCAGCCGCCACGCGATTCCGCCTCCGGCAGCGGCGATGACGACAAGCGCCGCGCCGCCGGCGATCCATTTGCGAGCCATACCCAACATTAGGGTATCATCACGAAACCTCACGGCATCCAAACCCGCGCGGCGCGCCGTTGCGGCTTCCCGAACCCGCGGGCGGGCCCGCCGGGCGCCGCATCAGCGGCGGCGCGCTACATTGGAAGGACTATGAGCGCCGCCGTTGAGAGTCTGGAACCCAAGCTTCTTTGGAACCACTTCGCCGCGATTTCCGGCATTCCGCGGGCATCGGAGAAGGAAGCCCGCGCCCGCGAGTACGTGCTCGCTCTGGCCGGCCGCCTGGGCCTGGAAGCGGTCCAGGACAAAGTGGGCAACACCGTGGTGCGCAAGCCCGCGCGCCCCGGACGCGAAGGCGCGGCGCCGGCGGCGCTCCAGTGCCACCTGGACATGGTTTGCGAAAAGAACGAAGGCGTGGCGCACAATTTCGACGCCGACCCGATCCGGCTGGTGCGCGAGGGCGACTGGCTCCGGGCGGACGGCACCACCCTGGGCGCGGACAACGGCATGGGCGTGGCGGCGGCCCTGGCCGTGATGGAGAGCGGGGAGATCTCGCATGGGCCGCTGGAATTCGTTTTCACCATCGACGAGGAAAGCGGCCTCACCGGGGCGGCGGAGTTTCCCGGCGGCCTGCTGCGCGCGCACTACTTTCTGAATCTTGATGGCGAGGAGGAGAACACGCTGTGCATTGGCTGCGCGGGAGGCGTGAACACCGTTGCGCGGCGGGCCGTGGCCATGCGCCCGAGCCGGGCGGCCGAGGGCTGGCGGCTGCGGGTTTTCGGCCTCCAGGGCGGGCACTCCGGAATCGACATCCACAAGGGGCGCGGCAACGCCCTGCGCATTTTGGGGCGCGCGCTGCAAACGCTGCTGGACCGGTTGCCGGTGGAGGTGGGCGCGGTGGAAGGCGGCAGCAAGCGTAACGCCATCCCGCGGGAGGCTTCGGCGGCGCTGGCGGCGGATGCCGCCCACGCCCAGGAGTTGCAGCGGGCGGCGGCGGAGGTGGAAGCGGAGATCCGCTCGGACCTGGGGGCGTTCGACCCGGGCGTGCGCGTGACCATGGAACGCGCGGCGCCTCCCGGCGAGGTTCTGAGCGATGCGGACGCGGCGCTGATTGCAAGCCTTCTGGCGAGCCAGCATCACGGCGTCCTGGCCATGAGCCCGGACGTGCCGGGGCTCGTGCAGACCTCCACGAACCTGGCGATTGTGAGCGTGAAGGACGGGGCGGCGCAATTCGATACCAGCCAGCGCAGCCCGATTCGCGCCAGCAAGCTGGCGGCGGCGCGCATGGTGGCGGCGCTGTTCCGGATGGGCGGCTTCGAGGTGGAGCACAGCGGCGATTACCCGGGCTGGAAGCCGGAGCCGAAGAGCGACATCGTGCGGCTGGCGCAAGCCGTTCACGAGGAGGTTCTGGGGAATAAGCCGGAGCTCATGGCGGTGCACGCGGGCCTGGAGTGCGGCGTGATTGGGGAGAAGTATCCGGGCATGCAGACCATTTCGTTCGGCCCGCACATTGTCGACGTGCATAGCCCGAGCGAGAAGCTGAAGATCTCATCCGTGGAGCCGTTCTGGCGGTTTCTGGGCGCGCTGCTGGAGCGAATTTAGCCAGGCAGGCGCCGGCACGGACCCGCCGGCCGGGAGCGCAGTCGACCATGGATATGCCGCGGCGACCTAACCTTCGATAGCTGGACCGCTTGAGCGCCGCCGCACCAGACTCAAGAATGAGCCTGCTGCGACGCTCGCGTGGTCTTCCCCTTGTTCTGATGGCGGCCTTGCCCCTGGCGGCAGCGGAAGCTCCGCTGCCGCCGTACGTTCCGGCGAACGCACAGTTGATTGTGGGGCTGCGCGTGCGGAGCGTGGCCGCATTCCTGGCGGAGCAAGGCGTCTATCAGGAAGTCCAGGCGGCGTATGGGCAATTCCTGGCGCATTCGCCGCTGGAGGGCATCGACCCTTTGCGCGATGTGGATGAAGTGCTGCTCGCGGTGGCGGGCGACGGCAAGAACCCGCCCACGCTGGCGGTGATGACGGGCCGATTCCCGGCCGCGGGCTTCCGCGCGAAGGGCAAGCCCTACAAGAACGCCCTGATCGTGGAGATGCCGGAGGCGCCGGGCCAATCGATGGCGTTCCTCGACGCGAATACCTTGATCGCCGGGGACGCTCCGCTGGTTCGCGCGGCCGTTGACGGCGCGACTGGCGCGGCGCTGGACCCGGCCCTCGACGCGCGCGCCGCCGAACTTCGGGCGCAGTACGACGTGTGGGGGATCGGCACTACGCCGGCGGGAGCGGAAGTACCGGCCGCCGCGGGCCCCTTGAACTCGATTGACCGCTTCTCCTTCGGCGTGAGCCTGAGCCACGGACTGGAATGCGTGGCGGACCTGCACGCGCGGTCGCCGAAGGACCTGGAGAAGCTGCGCTCGTCTCTGCAAATTCTGGAGGATCTCTCCAAGCTCCAGCCCGCGGGCGGGGACCAGGGGCATTTCGACCTGCGCATTGCGAACGGCTCCGCGCAGTTTTCGCTCTCGGTGTCCGCAGAGGCTCTGAAGAAGGCCATTGCGCAACAGCAGGCGGCGCTGGCGGCGTCGCGCCCGACGCATCCGGCCGAGCCGCCCGCACCGCCAAGGGCAACCATCGTACAGGGCCCGAAGGGCGACACCATCGGCGTGATGCTCCCCGGGCGCCCCTGAGCAGCGCGCGCGAGGCCGGCAGATCGGCTCATTGCGGCTCTGCTACTCTGAAACTGGAGAGCCCCATGGAAGCGTTCCATTACCACGTGTTTGTTTGCGACCAGAAGAAGCCGGAGGGCGTGCCGGGTTGCTGCGCCCACGGAGGCGCGGAGATGCTGGAAGCGCTGCGCCGCGAGATTCTGGCGAGAGGCCTGGAGGATGAAGTCCAGGTGACTACCTGCGGATCGCTCGGGCTCTGCGATTGGGGCCCGAACATGATCGTGTATCCGGAAGGCGTTTGGTACACGGGCATTGGCGCGGAGGACGTGCCGGAGATCGTGAAATCTCATTTCGAGGAGAATGCGCCGGTGGAGCGGTTCGTGCGCAGCGACGCGGCGGCGGTGCGCGCGGAGATTCTGGCGAACCGGGCCAAGCGGCTGGCGGCACTGCGCGGGCAGTAAGCCGTTCCCTGGCCGGACGCCAAGACGTCCAACCGACAAGGAGAAGACCGTAGGTTGCCGCGAGCGGATGGCGGTCTTGGGGGTCTAAGAGGCCAGCGTCATGCCCCGCTGTTCACGCCACTGCCCTAGCACGGCAGTAGGATTGTGGAAGGAGGCGGCACTGGACACGCGCGAGCTCCAGCGGGGGATGTATGAGCACTGCGGGCCGTCGAAGGCCCAGCGCCTGACGCTGGCGGCTCTTGCGGCTGTGTGGCTCGCCTTGGCCTGGTGGCTGCTCTTTGGTGGCGGCATTGCTGCCGTGGGCGCGTGGTCCGGGCAAGGCTGGCGACCTGGCGACGCCCTGCGCCGGGCCTGCCTGGCAGGCGGCTTTACCGTCTACTTCGTGCGGATTCTTTTCACCACGTTCGTGTTTCTGAAGCGCGGCATGAGTTGGGGCGAGGTGTTTACGATTGCGCCCTGGCTACTGTTTCTCTCCCTGCTCGTGGGGATTGCGGGTGGAAGGCAGGCCGCGCCGCTAGCAGCCGCGGGGATGGCGGGCATTGCTCTGTTCCTGGCTGGAAGCTGGATGAACTCCTACGCCGAGTATGCGCGCTATGTCTGGAGGCGGCGGCCGGAGAACCAGAGGCGGCTGTACACCGGAAGTTTGTTCCGTTGGTCCAGGCACCCGAACTATCTGGGGGATTTGGTATCCTTCTCGGGGCTGAGCCTGATTTCCGGCGCGTGGGTCACAGCGACGATTCCCGCGTTGATGCTGGCCGGCTTTGTGTTTGCGAATGTCCCTGCGCTTGACGCGCATCTGCGCGAAAAATACGGGGTCGAGTTCGACGAATACGCCGCGCGGACCAAGAGGCTGATCCCATTCGTGTATTGAGCGGACCGGCGGGAGGCTCGGGGCGGGACACGCCGCCAGACGTCCGCGACATGGATTTCCGGACCTAATGCGGTAAAATAGGGAAACATCCCGGCGGCGCATTGCGCGAAACGCCGCGAGCTTCCTCAATGGCGACTACCATCTTTTCCCGCGCCGCTGAATTCCGCGAACGGCTCTCCACTCGGGTTCTTGTAGCGGACGGGGCCATGGGCACCATGCTGTACTCGCGGGGCGTGTTCATCAACCGCTGCTTCGACGAGCTGAGCCTTTCCTCACCGGACCTCATCCGCCAGATCCACCGGGAGTACGTGAAGGCCGGCGCGGAGATTCTGGAGACCAACACCTTCGGCGCGAATGCGCCGCGGCTGGCGGCGTTCGGCCTTTCCGAGAAACTGCGCGACATCAACCGGGCAGCGGTGCGTCTGGCGCGGGAAGCCGCTCAGGGCGCGGCTTTCGTGGCGGGGGCGGTGGGGCCGCTTGGCGTGCGCATTCAGCCGCTGGGGCGGGTGAGCCTGAGCGAGGCGCGCGCGGCGTTCCGGGAGCAGATAGAGGCGCTGGCGGGAGCCGGCGTGGACCTGCTGATCTTCGAGACGTTCAGCAACCTGGAGGAATTGCGCGAGGCCGTGATGGCGGCGCGCGATGTGGCGGGCGAGGAACTGGCGCAGGTGACCATCGACGATTCGGGCAACCTTCCGGCCGGCGGCGCGGACGCGGAGACCTTTACGCGCCTGATGGACGCGTGGCCCGTGGAGGCTATCGGCGTCAACTGCTCGGTGGGCCCGAAAGCCACGCTGGAGACCATTGAGCGCATGATTCCGCTCACCTCCAAGGCGGTGAGCGCCATGCCCAACGCGGGTCTGCCGCAGCGCGTGGAAGGGCGCAACATTTACTTATGCTCGCCCGAGTATATGGCGCAGTACGCGCGGCGGCTGCTGTGGGCCGGGGCGAAGATTGTGGGCGGGTGCTGCGGCACCACGCCGGACCACATCCGGCTGATTCGCTCGGAAACGCGGTCCCTGCAGCCGGAGCAAAAGAAGCTGACGGTTACGGTGGAAGAACCGGAGGCCAAGGCGAAGGCGCTCACGCCCAAGGCCATGGCCGAGAAATCGCAACTGGGGGCGAAGCTGGCCGCCGGCAAGTTCGTGGCGTTCGTGGAGATTCTACCGCCGCGCGGCGTGGACGCCGCGGCGGAGATCGCCGGAGCCCGGCTGTGCGCGGCGCACGGCATCGACTGCATCAACGTGCCGGACGGGCCGCGGGCCAGCGCGCGCATGAGCGCGCAGGCGGCGTGCCAGTTGATCCAGCGCGAGGCGGGGATCGAAACCATCAACCATTTCTGCTGCCGCGACCGGAATATTCTGGGCATCCAATCCGAGCTGATCGGCGCGCATTCGGTGGGCGTGCGGAACCTGCTGTGCATCACGGGCGACCCGCCGCGCATGGGCACGTACCCGGAGGCGACGGCGGTGTTCGACGTGGACGCCATCGGGCTGGTGAACATTGTCCACAATTTGAACCACGGGCTGGATATGGGCGGCCATCCGATGGGATCGCAGACGGCGCTGCTGATCGGGGTGGGGGCGAACCCGGGCGCGCTGAACCTGGATGAGGAGATCCGGCGCTTCGAGTCGAAGGTGGAAGCCGGAGCGGAGTACGCCATCACCCAGCCGGTGTTCGACCTGCGGCTGCTGGAGGCCTTCCTGCGGCGCGTTGAGAAGTTCCGCATTCCGGTGATGTGCGGCATCTGGCCGCTCACCAGCTTTCGCAACGCGGAATTCATGGTGAACGAGCTGCGCGTGCCGGTGCCGGAAGAGTACATGGCGCGGCTGCGGCGGGCGGACAGCGCTGAAAAGGCGCGCGAGGAAGGCGTGGGCATCGCTCGCGAAATGGCCGCGCGTGTGCGTAATATGGTCGAGGGAGTTCAATTGAGCGCGCCGTTTGGCCGCTACCAGATGGCCCTGGATGTGGCCGATGCGCTAGGGGAGCGATAGCGAATCGCGATGGCGACCGACCTGGTTGAGATTGACGCGGAGTCGCCGCAGGCGGACGCGTTGGAACGCGCGGCGGCGGCGTTGCGGCAGGGGAAGGTGCTGGCCATCGCTACGGACGCGCTCTACGCGCTGGTGGCGGACCCGTTCAACCTGCACGCCGTGGCGCGCGTGTTCCATGCCAAGGG
>Ga0335069_10009526_pt1 | contig 13827 bp, 11 predicted proteins | sample Lox_Sample_11_FD_206714 | JGI IMG/M metagenome (GOLD analysis project Ga0335069, IMG submission 206714) | Soil microbial communities from Loxahatchee National Wildlife Refuge, Florida, United States - Lox_Sample_1.1 | ecosystem: Environmental > Terrestrial > Soil > Wetlands | place: USA... | reverse complement strand
TTCAGCATGATCGCCAAGCCCCTCTTTATTCCCCTGCGCTATATTTACGAGCACTGGATCCACAACTGGGGCTGGGCCATCGTCATATTGACGATTCTGATCAATTCGGCCATGTTGCCGCTGCGGCTCAAGAGCCTGAAGTCCGCGCAAGAGATGCAAAAGGTCGCTCCCATCATCAAAGGCATCCAGGACAAGTACAAGAGCGTTAAGCTCAACGATCCCCGCAAACAGAAGATGAACGAAGAGATCATGAAGGTCTACAGCGAACACGGCATCAACCCCCTGGGGAGCTGCGTGCCCATGCTTTTGCAGATGCCCTTCCTGATTGGCTTCTACCGCATGCTCGACGTGGCCATTGAACTCCGGCACGCGCACTGGATCCTGTGGGTCACAGACCTTTCCGCGCCCGACCGGCTAGTGGTAGCGGGCGTGGGCATACCGGTACTGGTGATCCTGATGACGGTGGCCACTTTCTTCATGCAGAAGATGACGCCCATGGCCACGGTTGACCCGTCCCAACAGCGCATGATGATGATGATGCCGCTGTTCTATGCATTTCTTTTCTATCGCCTGGCTAGCGGCATGGTCCTGTACTGGCTTACCAGTAGCCTGGTGCAGATTGTGCAGCAGTATTTCATTAACCGGCACATGCCCCCGTCGGCCGCTCTTCCCGTTCAACGCAAGGCCGCTGAGGCCAAGGGGTGAGAAATGAACTCCGACAACCCGGTGGTTGAACATCCTATCGATAAGTACCTGCCCTTAGTAGAATCGTTCCTCCACGCCTTCATCCAGGCCAGCCCCTTCAAGCTGACTTTTTCCATCCGTAAGGCTGAGGCAGATGCCAGCGATCCCGAGGCGCCGGAGTACGTTGTGGATTTTGCCGGCGCGGACGCCGATCTGCTCCTCGAGAAGAATGCGACTTTTCTACACGCCCTGGAGTACGTGGCGCTTAAGGCTGTCCGGCTGGATGACGATCACCTCCGCCGCATCGCGTTCGACTGCAACGATTGGCGGCGGATGCGCATGGGAGAGTTGCAGTTGATGGCCCAGGTGGCGGCGGACCGCGTCGTCGATATGGGCACCCCCTTCGCCTTGAGCCCCATGAACGCGCGCGAGCGCCGCATCGTCCACCTGGCACTCAGAGACCGGCCGGAAGTCCGGACCGAGAGCGAAGGAATGGGGCCTGAGCGGAAGGTCGTGATTCGCCCCGCCAGGTGATAGGATGATCGGACGGCGTGGAAGACCAACTCCGATTTTCCACTTTTTAGGTTGCACTGGCGTTGCCTGATGTGGTAACAGACCTGCTATGGGACGGGTTTCCGAAGCGAAACAGAATCTCCGCGAAATCTGCCGCATCGCGGCGCGCGTATTCTACGCCAAGAGCTACGATGGCGCCTCGATGCAGGATATCGCTGAGGCGGTGGGACTCACCAAGGCGGGTCTCTACCATCACGTGGGCAGCAAGGACCGCCTGCTGTACGAAATCCAGAACTACGGCATGGATATCCTGGATGAGACGGTGGTGGCTCCCATCAAGGATATCGCCGACCCCCGCGAAAAACTCCGCCAGACGATCATCGGCCATATCGACCTGATCGTGCGCGCACGCGACCAGGAAATCACCGTCATTCTCCATGAGAACCGCTCGCTGAGCGGCCCCTTGCGCAAGAAGCTCAACGCCCGCAAACGCGCCTATATCGAATATATTGTCGATTTGATCCGCCGCGTCCAGGAAGCGAACGGACGCCCGCCCCACATTTCACCCCACCTCGCCGCTTTTGCCCTTCTGGGAATGATCAACTGGCTCTACCAGTGGTACAACCCCGCGGGACAGGTCAAGCAGGACGAACTCGGACAACTCTATACCGACTTCTTCTTTCGGGGGCTCCTGGGGACGACCTAAGCCAACGCTAGATTAACATTCTCAATGCCCTCGTCGATCTCGGTCGTGCTCTTGTAGCCAACCGTCACGGCGCCCTTCCGTTTCGAAAACAACGGTACCTGCACAGTTCGCTCCCCTGAAACCGTTCGCTCCTTGGGACGCGGTCAGCAAGCTTCAGAACGGCTGTGTGCCGTCCGGCTCCTGCTCGATTGGCCAGGAAACCTACTTTTACAACAAACGCTTGCAGATGGTGGTGGGGGAACTGGGAACATCCACCGGTACCAACTGGGCATATTCCCGTCGGGAGTACAGCTATTATGAAGAGACGGTCCCCAGCGTTTGCTCGGAGCAATCGTCCAATTGGCCCACCGGCACCAACGACAACGGCAATGTGGGGGGTTACTACCATGACGTGGCGGGGAATCTGACGGGGGACGGCACCAATGCCTGCCAATGGGACGCCGAGGCGCACCCTGTGAAGGTGCTGAACGGCGGGGGAACAGCGATCTCCACCAACACGTATAATGCCCTGGGCCAACGCGGGCGCGACGGGTCGCAAACCGAGACCACGGATGAAGCCTATGGCGCGGGCGGGGATTTGCTGTGGCGCAACACCGGCGGGGACTCCTACACGCGGGCGTTTGTTCCCTTTAACAGGGGTATCCTGGCCGAGTATTACGGGGGCTCCTCGCCCGGGAGAGGCCTTTTGCACAGACAACTTGTTGCAGGTCGGCTTGGCCGGAAACGCAGGAATCCCGTGCCCGCCTCAAAGTCTGGATCGACACTCTTATGCCGTCTGGCTTGAATCGGTGTGCCATTTGTCATTGTAAAATATGCTCTATCGCACTATAGATACGCCTGATGACATTGGGCAAAATATTATCACCTGAGTTCAATAAAGGTGTTGACAAACGTACTAGCCGCGCGTCTAATGGTGCCGTTCCGGTAATACTACACTCTCAAGCTCAGTTTGTGCAGCAACACGTCACGCCCCGCGCCTATTCGACGGGGGCCAGCCGGAGGCTTCTTGCACGAAGAACTCATTCTCCAGCCCAAGCTGTCAGGCCTGAGGTGGAAATGATCTGGTTGTCAAATGTGCTGTGCGTAAGTGCGACAAACTCGAGGGTATCATTCTGACCACACCACGCTGATCACTATCAGAAGTCAGAAGGAATACCTGAGTCCCTGCGCTCCGCGGAGCGGGGAGGCGGCCGTGAACGCTACTCAGAGCGCGCCTTCGGATCCGCTGATCATCCTTACAACCAAGGGTGCTCCCAGCACCATACTGCACCACGGACAGGGCCGGGTCGTGTTCCATCAGGGTGACCCGGCGGACTCGGTCTTCTACATCGAGAGGGGAAGCGTCGAACTGGCCGTGGTGTCTCACGCCGGGCGGCACGGGGTGGTTGGAGTCCTGAGGGCCAGGGAATTCTTCGGCGAGGAGTGCCTGGCGGGAGACAGCATTCGCCTTACCACCGCCAAGACCGTCTCCCCGTCCTCCCTCATGAAAACCGAGAAAGCAGTGATGCAGCGCGTGCTCCACGAGGCGCCCTCCGTCGCGGAGTTCTTCACTGCATGTTTGCTATCCCGCAACCTTCGCCTTCAGGAAGACTTGATCGACCAACTCCTCAACTCCAGTGAGAAGCGGCTGGCCCGGGCGCTTCTCCTATTAGCCGGGATGGCCGATGACGGCAAGCTCCAGGCGGTCATTCCCAAAGTGAGTCAGGAAACCCTCGCCGAAATGATCGGCACCTCTCGGCAGAGGGTGAACTTTTTTATGAACAAGTTCCGGCAATCCGGGTTCATTGCCTATGACGACTGCACCGGCCAACGCGTGCTCGTGCACAGTTCACTCCTGAATGTGGTACTCAACGACTAAGCCTGCCAAAACTTCCTGATCTGAGCCAATCGGCTGCTTTCCTCGCGATGATGTGACTTCTTGTCCCCTGTCACATATTTGACATACAGGGGGTTTCCCTCCGAGTAACGTACCCCCCGCGTATCAATTGGCACCAAGACGTAATCGGGCAGCGTGCAGCGTAGCCTCTCGCTGCCCGGAGAGGCTCTTCACCGATGGGTGCTGATCAGCGTGTTGAGTCCATCGTCCCAAGAACCAAGTCAGCGTCACGACGCGTCAAGCCCGGCAGCCGAATCGCAAGGGCGTGCCGAAGGCTTCTGACATCAAAAAATCCCGTTCCTGCCCGGCCGTCCGCCTGCGAGGGAGGATGGATGACGATGCGAATCACACGCGCGCCAATATGGACTTTCCCCTGCGGCCGGTTGAAGTTCGGAAAACCAATCCCCCTTCCCCAGCCATGGATGTGCAAATTATCCCGGAAAGGAGAATCATCCCATGCCAGCCTACCGATTTGGTAAGCATCCACCCAAGGTTGATTATCGAACTTTGCGGTTCAAAAACTACCTGACGCCGTCGCTGCCTCCCCTGCCAGCCGCGTACAACGTTCTGACGGCCAGCGTCTACCCGAAACTGGGCGTGTCCAACCCCGCGGTGCTGTTTCCCATCGACGGCAACGACACCCTGGGAGACTGCACGATTGCAGGCCTGGCCCATGCCGAAACGGTCTACCACGGCATGCTGGGCAAGAAGGACATCATGCAGAAGGGGGCGGTGGTCAAGCTATACATGCACCTGACCGGGGGCGTAGACTCCGGCTTGAACGAGCTGGATGTGCTCGGCTATTGGCAAAACCATCTGAGCGCCGATAACCGGATCGTCAACTACGCCAGCATCGACCGCAAGAACCACACGCACGTGCAGCAGGCCATCCACCTGTTCGGAGGCGTCTACCTGGGTTTCCAATGCCAGCAAAACTGCGTGCAGGAGTTCGACAATCACCAGCCCTGGACGCCGGGCCCGCTGACCCAGGACGGCCACGCCGTCTATGCCGTGGCCTACGACCAGAATCAGGTTACCGTCCTGACCTGGGGAAATATCCAATTGGCCACTTGGGCCTGGTGGGATGAGTGCGTGGACGAAGCGTACGCCGTCCTGCCCGTGCAAGCTGAGAAGGACGGCTTTGCCCCCGGCTTCAACTACGCGCAATTGAAGGCCGACCTTGCCCAGGTGACGGGCTGACGAACTGGCGGCGATTCACTCGTAGCCAAGGTGCGCCGCCCGCCGGATTCAACTTGCAGCGGGCGAGGAGAGGGGGGTGTGGCCTTTTGGAGACTGGAATTTCGGCAATGTGGCCGCGAACAATGGCCACAGCGAGCCCGCGGACGGACACAGGGAGCAGGCTGGGTGAGCTGGCAGTCCGCGGCGGCTACGCATCCGTATCACTCTTTCTGGCCGTTAATCCCAATTGTCGTCGCAACAAAGGCCTGTACCTATTTCATAGATGACGTGCGGAAAGGGAGGATGTAACCGTGCAGAGCCATAATTCGCATACTACCGTTGTTGTGTCGTTGCTAGTGATGCTTGCGATTACACCCGCCCGCGCGGAGGACGCCTTTCAGCTCCCAGCCGGACAGGCGGGCGTGGCCTACCAGTTCGAGATCCATACGGACGGAGGACTTGCACCGCTACACTGGACAATCAAATCAGGGACTCTTCCTCCCGGCTTAAGATTTCAGGAAGGTGTGATCACGGGCAAGCCTACTCGACCTCAGGCCAACGCTTGCCAGTTCACCTTGGAAGTGTCTGACTCCTCGCAACCCCCGCAGAGCTATAGCCAGAGCTTCCTACTTGTCATCAAGGCGGCTCCCCTCAAGATGCTCTTGAGCGCCAAGCCACTTACGATGGTCATGAACGTGGCTTCACCAAGTTCTGCCGCTGCGCCTGACTCGCCACACAGAAGTTCGGAAGCTGCTCTAGGCAACGAGTTGCCCCCGTCAAACTTACCTAGCGGGGAGGCAGCCCCTGGCGATCCAACCGCTTCCCAAGCCTCTCCCCCAACAGTCCTCGCTGTATCCGGATCACCGCTCCATCCGGCCAAGGAGGTGAAGCAGGTAACAAACGCTGCCCCCATCGCATCCAGCGTAACACTTGCGAGCACCCACCCTGCGTTTGGCGCCGAATCGGTCCAGGCACTGACTTCAGGCGCTGAAGGCGGCCCGGGGGGAAACACACGCAACCACAGTGAGCCCGAGAAAAAGACTCAGACACTTGATCCTTCGACCTTCATACACATTTTCGAAGACACAAGCAGTGACAACTACCCAGTTCTCCCCATAAAGTCCTGCCAGCATTGCTATGAGATCTACACGCCGGAGCCGGTGATTGGTGGCCCGCGCCACACAACGGAGCTCACCGTTGATGAAAACAGCGCAGTAATTGTTCTGCCGGACACCAATTTAATTGGTAGAAACGCTCTTTTCAACAAGCTGTACATCACAGCACAGCTCGCTTCTGGTCCCGGCAGTAATGCCAGCACCAAGAAGGTGGAAGTGGTCAGTTATTCCGAAATCGGCAAGGATCAGGCCACGGCCGCCTCTCAGTCAGGGACAGCGTTCGAGACAGCCCAGAACGTCGCGCTGAAAGTCGCCAACATGAATGACACTTCAACGGATATCCTGCAATACGCTTACTGTCTGGGGCCTGCTACCTCGAAGAATCAGCCAACATTGCGAAGTGCCGCTGGATGCCCAGACAATGTAACGGAGCCCGAGCTCGACTTCTCAAATCCAGACATTGTGAGGGAGGAGGACTCGGCCCGCACTCAAGTTGAGAGTTCGCCAGCAGGACAGAGTCCCCAGGGTGGGCAGAACCCTCAGGCAGGACAGAATCCGCAGGCTGGGCAGAATCCCCAGGGTGGGCAGAACCTTCAGCAAGGACAGAATCCGCAGGCTGGGCAGAACAGTGCCCAGACGCTGGACCCCCTCCTTAAGAGACTACAAGATCGGGTCCGCCTACATGAGAACGAGATTTATAGCCTCGTAAGTTATTTTGAGGACACCAGCCACCTCGACTTGGTACAGCTAATCGGTAACGATGTCCTAAGCATCGACCGCGATTCGCTACAAACGATCGTAAGCCAGTACAAGAGCGACATGGACATTGCGCTTAGCAGTGGCACCACGCAGAACTCCAAAATCTTTGCGTTGTGGGACCTCTTGCAGCGAACCAAAATAATTTACGAACGTTTTAAGGAGGACCGAGGAATCATTCACGCAAAAGCAAAAGGATACCTCCAGCCGGACGGCAAGCTTGATTCTACGTGCGTGGACCAAGTTGACCCCTTCGCGACCTTGGAGCAGCGTTTGAAGGGAACGCCGAGAGACAACGACGGGGAAAGACTCTTGGCGAATGACTTGGCCGTATCATGCGCGAGGGCAGTGCTAATCAACCAGAAGGGCGAAGAAGCTGTAGTTAAGATGAGAGCGCGAATCGTGCCAGGCTACATTTCCCTGAAAAGCGCCGGCGCCAAAGACGGCGATTTGCTTACCGTAACCGTTGAGGTTGTAGGTCTAAACAACACTTCGGGGATCTCGAAACCATTTGAAATCGCCGTGAAGCGTTATGGTTGGAAACCCAAAGTCGCCGACTCGTTCTTCTTTATTCACCGACAAGGACTTAAGGGCGACACGAATCCAGCCGATGCACACTTGAACCGAGTCAATTTCGCTCCCTCTCCAGGCGTCACCTTCTCGGCGGTCTACTTGCAACGGGGAAATAGCAAATGGGACAAGTTCGTTCGAGCCCTTGGCCCCGGAATGGGCTTGAACCTCTCCTTTATGAACTACAACGATCCAAGCTTTGACCAGACTACCGGAACCTTTACAAATACCACTGGGCTCAGTATCCAGGAAGGGGCAGGGTTGGTGGGGAGCCTCTTTGATGATAAGGTCCAATTCACTTACGGCTGGAATCTGAATGCTGACGAAAAACGACAGTATTTCGGATTGGGGTTTAGTTTCGTCAGCATCACGCAAGAAGTAGTCAAGTATGTGAAGTCAAAGTAGCGCGGATTGGGCGCTCATCGGATAGCTCTTCAGGTTAGGCATCCTCGAAGGCGGCGCAGGCTGGTTGCTTAAAGGGCAGGTTTTGGTTAACGAAGCTGTGAAAGACACCGCGACCCCGTGGTGACGTGCCTTGATGTAGCCCAGCCTCTATCTTACGACCCGTGAGTATGCGTAGGGAAAAGGGCAGGTATGCTCCAATCAATGGCTTTTGCATTTTCGGTTAATACTTTGGGAGTTGCGGCAGCGGCATTCGTTGTTCTGTTTGTCATAAGTGCGATGCTCATTGCTCCTTTTAATAAGTTGCCGTACCGGGGAAACGTACCCCTGCCGATGAAGAGCCTTGGCAATAGGCCAATTCTCCAAGTCGAGTTGGCGCGCAACAAGGAAGATCTCGAACAAGTGCTTACTCCCGGCAATCTAGAGCGCAATGTCCAAGACGCACGCATCGGGAACAACCTCGACACCTTCCTGTTTATCCCCTCTTACACAGGCCTGCTGATCTCCCTCGGTCTCATTTTGGCCCGAGGGGACGACAGATGGCGGACCCTCCTTGTCTTGGTCGCCCTCGTCGCCGTCCCCCTTGCCGCCATTTGCGATTGGTTGGAGAACAGCGGCATTTCAAAGGTACTCGACAAGCTTGCGGCCGGCAAATCGCTGGTGGACAGCGACGCCACGCGCGTCTCCACCCCGTCGTTCATCAAGTGGACGACCTTAGCGATCGTGCTTCTTGTCTATGGCGCCGCAGCATTTCGAAGACTGGGCTGGAGGAACGGGGCCTTGGCCATCTTGGCAGTTCTGGGAGTAGGACTGGGGGCAGAATTCGTTTTCATGCTGATCAAGTATTTACAGGAGCGCATTCATGGATGAATCAATGCTTAATCTCGACCTTGAGAAGTTCTATGATGAACTGGCCACGCGAGCTTGCCAAGTCCTGGAAGCAAAACCCGAGGAGACACTTAAGCAGGACGAGAAGAAGCTGCGCGAATTCCTGCGAGGTAGGGGTTGGCAAGGGTACCCCGTGGAAGAGGCAAGCGAGCCTCCAGTCCCCACGCCGGCAGTTGAGACACCTTCGGAAGCGCCCCCCTCTGGGACCCCGCCGAAAGTGAAGAGTCCGGAGCAGAACGCCAAAGAGTTTCGCGAGAAGCTAATCCAAAAGTTCTTAGAGGATCCAGAGTGGGCCTATGAACTCACCAGAGTCTCCGAGCATTTTCAATTGCCCGCGCCGTTCCCTTTTGTCAAAGCACTTGAGCAGCAGGTGGAGATCGCAGCTTTGCGAGGTGAGCGCGAAACCTATTGCCTGATCGAGAAGGTCCTCAAAATCCTGGAAGCGGAGGACGGTAAGCCTGAGTCTCTTACCCTCGGCAAGGATTTGCACGAGCAGTTGAAGGATTCGTGGAGGAACTACCCTGGCGCCCACATGCGCTATGAAGACCTGAGGGAAAGCCTCTGGGATCTCAAGCTCAAAATCATTGACGGCCTCAAGACGGATCTTGCAGACCTGGGGCTCAAATACAAGATCGCCTCGCACCTTGGGTGGAAGGAACCCTTCCGCAAGCGAGACTATTTGGGGGTCGCTTTCTCGGGTGGGGGAATTCGGAGCGCCACTTTTAACCTGGGAGTGCTTCAGGGCTTGGCGCAATGCGGGGTGCTGCCATATTTCGACTACCTTTCTACCGTATCCGGTGGCGGTTACATTGGGTCATGGTTTGCCGCTTGGCTCAAGCGCAAGGGTTTCACCAGCGTGAGCCAACAACTTCGGCCGGAGTGGCGGGAGCATGCGCAAAAGGAGCCCTCGGAAATTGAATTTCTGCGCTCTTACAGCAATTACCTGACGCCCCAGCCAGGCCTGCTATCCGCAGACACTTGGGCCCTGGTTGTAACCTACCTCCGAAATCTTCTTCTCAATCTCACTATTCTCGTTCTGGGGATTTCGGCGGTCCTTCTTTCTCCCCGGTTGGTCGTGGTACTTTCAAACGCTTTTCCCGCCTCAGACTTCCACTTGAATCGTTGGCCCACTTTCCCCACAGGTCAACGCCTGCTCTCCCTTTGGGCCCATATCTCGTACCATTGGTCAAATCTCCGCATCGTGCTTGACGACTGGCCCTCCATTTACCTGGCGCTCGCGGTGATTCTGATGGGGGTTGCCCTTTGTTATTCCGGTAAAAACTTGGAGCTCTTCGGACTAACACCTACATGGTATCCAGCTTACAGCTTACAGGGGGCGATCCAATGGCGAATTGCGATTCCGTCGGCACTTTCAGCGTGGTTGGGAAGTTGCTGGCTTTGGAACGAAGAATGGGCTTTGAAATGGTGGCCGTGGTGGGAGTGGGTGGGCTGGGTGGCCCTGATCACCTTGACGTTGTGGCTGATAGCTTGGCAATGGGCGCGATGGACACGCCCCCGAGAAACCGACTGCTCAGTTCACGCGGGTCGAGTCATCTGGCCGTTTCTGCTTCTTTCAGCGCCATTCGAAGGGGTCGTTGGGGGGCTGATTCTTTGGGGAATTATCAACCTCTTTGAATACTGGCTTTCACTCCATTTTCCCGGAGGGTCCATACATTTTGTGGCTTGGGGTACCGTGCTTGTGGCTGCCTGCTTCGGCGCCATGTCCACCACCCACATCGGCCTCATGGGAGTCGCCCTTCCCGACGAACGACGTGAATGGTGGAGTCGTACCGGCGCCTTTATTGCCCTCTACATCCTGGGCTGGGCGGCGGTCTTTGTGCTGGCTATGTACGGTCCTCTGGTAGTGTTGTGGAGCCGACAATGGCTACGCGCCACCGTCATATTGGGTTGGTTGGCGCACACTTTGATTGGAGTCTTTGCGGCTCGGAGTTCCAAGACCGGCGAACCCGGACCCTTGACCTACCGGGGCCTCTTCATCAAGGCCGCTCCTTTGGTTTTCGTTGTCGGACTTTTGACTCTCCTTTCCTTCGGCATTTACAAGGTCCTACCCCACAGCGCAGGCACAAGCCTGCAAACCACCGCTATTCACATCGATCTTTCGTCGCACGAAAACTCAAACGGTAGATCCAGTTCCGCGTCTATCTTGGTCGAGAGGGATATCTCATTCCATGACCGCGCCGAGGCATTTTGGGACTCGGTAGGCACCGACCTCACGACCTATAACTCTGTGCTCTGGTTGATGGGCCTCTTTGGCGGCCTTGCCTTGCTTCTTTCACTGAGGGTGGACGTAAACGAGTTCTCTGGGCATCTCTTATATCGGAACAGGTTGGTGAGGTGCTACCTGGGGGCGTCTCACGAGGGTGAATCCCATGAACGAAGGCCGAATCCGTTCACAGGCTTTGATCCTGACGACGACCTGTTTCTCGCCGAACTTGCTCAGACAGCGGCCCTCAATCCAGGCGATTTAAAATACGTAGGCCCCTACCCGATCCTCAACACCGCGCTCAATGTTACCCACGGCAAACGCCTGGCCTGGCAAGAACGCAGGGCAGAATCTTTTGTATTTACACCCCGATTTTGTGGCTTCAACGTATTACCCGACAATCGCCCGCCCGTGGAGGAAAAGAGGAAGAAACCCGTCGAGAAGAACGGATATCGTCCGACCTATGACTACATGTACCCCAGGGGACCCTACCTGGGCACGGCGATGGGAGCCTCCGGGGCAGCAGCAAGCCCCAACATGGGATATCACACCTCATCCGCCCTAGCGTTTCTGATGACGGTTTTCGATGTTCGGCTCGGGCTGTGGGCTGGGAATCCGCGGCACCAACACACCTGGACCAGACGAGGGCCGGGGCTCGGAATCCTCTATCTTCTCAGGGAACTTTTTGGCGCCGCCGACGATGAAAGCGCATTTGTCTATCTTTCGGATGGGGGACACTTTGACAATCTCGGAATCTACGAGTTGGTCCGCCGCGGCTGTCGCCTTATTTTGGCGTGTGACGCTGGCGCAGATGGAGATTATCACTTCGAAGACCTTGGGAATGCCCTCCGGAAATGCCGGATTGACTTGGGAGTCGACATCGATCTTCGGGTGGAGAAGCTGCAACCTGTGGCCGCAAAGGAAGGCGACCCGAAGTGGAGCCCGAGGCATTGGGCCGTAGGAATGATCCATTACGAGAAACTTGATGCCAGCAAGAAACCGGGATTGCTCGTTTATCTCAAGGCATCGTTGACAGGCGACGAGCCGGCAGATGTTCTGGAGTATAAAAACTTGCACCCGTCGTTCCCCCACGACACCACGGCAAACCAGTTTTTCGCGGAGTCGCAATTTGAAAGCTACCGGAGACTCGGAAGCTACATCGTCGGGGATGGTGAGAAAGTCAAACTCTTTGACCTGATCCGAAGTCCCCAGGATTGGATGGGAATAGGGGGTTGGAGTGATCTAGAGGACTGTCTGAAAAAGAAAGGACTGACACCAGAGCCGTAGCCCAGGCTGAGGGCCCGACCAGAAGACCAGCGCCGAAACTTCCCCGGCCATCACGGCGGGGGGAGGGTTTGCTTGAACCTATAGTCCCCCTTGGGGGAAGTGCCAAGTTGTCGCTAAGCCAGAAGCACTTCTACAAGGGCGGGCATGTCTAGAAGCGGACATGATGTTGATAAAATGGCTATGTCCGACCGGTCCCTCCCCTCTCCCTGCCTCCGCTGACCACGGCTAGCGGGCAAGATCCAACCTAGCCTCCAACTGGGCAATCACTGCCACTGTTGGGGAATCGCGGACTATCCACAATCGACCCATCCAATTGCCCCGTACGCGTAGAGGTTCACGCTCACCTCACAGCAGCCGCATCCCGTCCGGGTCCCAGCGGGCGGGCTTGCCGCTATCGTAACTCACGTAGCTGAGCAGGGCGGCGCCAATGGCAAGAGCGTAAGATCAGCGCCTTCGAAACGACAGGTCGGGCTAGATCGACTACCGCAGGGAAAACCCGGAAGAAGCCATGAGCACGCTCATCGTCGTCCACCACGCCGAGGGTACCCGCGGCTTGACATTTGGCGCAGCATAATCGCACCAAAGAAGGTACGCAAATGCCTGGCATCAAGGTTCTCTCGATTGACGGTGGCGGGATTCGGGGGATTATTCCGGCGATCATCCTGCGTCAACTGCAAAAACGGCTGGGGAAGAATTTGTATGAGGTTTTTGACCTCATCGCGGGAACGTCGACCGGGGGCATCATCGCGCTGGGAATCGGCACACGCCAACAACGGTCATTTCATGAGCTTGGGGTGGTTCCTTGAAATCCAGCTCTCCACCAGGCGGTAGAACTCCTTTGCCTTCATTACGATTTCGTTTGCTTCCGTGTCGGTGGCGACGTGTGATTGCGTGTAATCGATCTGGTTGCGCTTGCGGCGGCAAGTCTCGAAGTAGTCCGTGAAGCTTTCGGCCGACTTTCCGAGCGCGAGCGCTGCGCACTCGAGAGTGACCTTGTGGTGCCCGATCCGGGCGGTAATGCGATAGCCTGCGCAGGCGATTGCCATGTTGGCTGTCTGGAGCGCAGCGTTGTAAGCGGTAGCAAACCGGCGATCCGCGGAAAGTCCGGCCAACGCGGCGTCTGCCAGGTCGCGGGCAATCAGCTCCCGCATATTGTCCAATTCCGCTTTCGAGGCAGTGTGCGTTTGGGCGTCTTTATTTGCCAGTAATTGCGTCCAGCTCACGTTCCGTTCCTTTGACAAATTGCTTGGGGCGCTTCAAAACTGCGGTCAAAAAATGGTCGTTCTTTTCAACCTTGCCACGAAATTCCTCCACCGAATAGGTTGAGGCATTCAATTCGCGGCCCAGAGCGCGCTCCGCCTTGCGCAGCGCTGGGGTTAGATCCGAGAGGCCAACCTGGCCGATGACCATCATGTCAATGTCACTGGTGGCGTGCTCCTGCCCCCGGGCAATGGACCCGTAGACGAATGCGCAGTGGATCTTTCGCCCAAAAGGCGCCAGGAGGGTCTGAACCGTCGGAACGATCCCGGCGGTCTTTTCCGTGATTCGGCGCAATTCGCGGTAGATGGGGGAACGCTTCTGGGCCCGGAAATAAACCCGGGACCCTTCCCTCTTCTGCTCCAGGATG
>Ga0335069_10009525_pt1 | contig 13827 bp, 9 predicted proteins | sample Lox_Sample_11_FD_206714 | JGI IMG/M metagenome (GOLD analysis project Ga0335069, IMG submission 206714) | Soil microbial communities from Loxahatchee National Wildlife Refuge, Florida, United States - Lox_Sample_1.1 | ecosystem: Environmental > Terrestrial > Soil > Wetlands | place: USA: Florida... | reverse complement strand
AGGCGATGGTCCTCGGCGAAGCGGTGAGGAAGGCGGAGGAGGAGGTAACCCGCTGTCAATTCTGGCGACAGCAGAGAGGACCCCTCCGATGCCATCCGCGTGGTTCGGTCCGTGCCCGCACTGCAAATCCGCGCTTTCCTATTTGGAAGGCGTCACCGGCAGCACGATGAAGCCATCGTGTCCACGGTGCAAGGTCCCGGTCGCAGTGGTCCGCGCCACGTTTCTTATGGCGGACAATTCGCGTCCGATTCCGTATCCGAAGCCGGCGCGAAAGGTTAAGGACCAACCGTGACCCAACTGGAATCGTCCGGACGCAGAAGGCGCAAGCGGTCAAAAGCCCTTCCCACGTAGCTCTCGGACTAGTCGCTGCGCTGATGACGCCATGACCGGTGGCATCGGTTGCGTTTCGCGTACGAGGCCTTCCGGCGTCCCGGCAGCCGCTGGAGATCACCCTAACCCGGTCGCTGCCGCGACCAAATGAGGATTTTCGCGATGGGGAAGAAACTGTATGTCGGCAATCTCGGGTTCGATGTCAGCGACAACGAACTCGAAGCGTTGTTCGCGCAAGCAGGTGTGTGCGAATCAGTCGCCATCATCACCGACAAGTTCAGCGGTCAATCCCGCGGCTTCGGCTTCGTAGAAATGAGTTCCAATGCCGAGGCACAGCGAGCTATCCAACAGTTCAACGGCCAAGAATTGAAAGGGCGTGCCCTCAAGGTCAACGAAGCGCGCGATCGTGACGACCGCGGCTCGGGTGGACGGGGCTCGAACCGGCGCTGAAACCCCTACTCAACGGCCCGGACTGTCAGCACCGTCGCCGGCCGCTCCCCGTCCCGATGGTCGACGGCTCTGGCGCGCAGGTGAGCAACGATCTAGCCGACGGGCAGCGTCGGGCGCACAACGGAGCCGTGTGAGGACTCGCTCAGCAACACCGATGCCGCAGGACGCCGCAGCGCCGGCGTCCTCGACGGTCGACGCTGTGGCGTCGCCGGACCGGCCGCCCAGCGGGACTGGCCGGCTGGCTCGCGGCGGTGCGGCGTGTGGCATGCTGCCTGCTCAAGGCGGTCGCGGTGATGGCGGCGCTCGACACGAACCGTGAGCTCGCGGCCGCGGAGCAGGACCTGCTGTTGGCCCGCATCCGCGGCGGCGTCTGGCTGGTGCTGATCGCCATCGCCGTCTTCGCGGCCGGCGAAGCGACCCTGAACCGCGGCTATCTGCTGCCGCTCTATGCCCTGAAGGCGGTCGAGCTGGCGACCCTCGCCGGCATCGTGTTGGCCCTGCGTCACCCCGCCGGACGCCGGAACGCGGTCGCGGTGGCGCTGACTGGCGCGATCGTCTTCTGCCTGACCACGGTCGCCGGCGCCACGGTGGCGGGCGACGCGTCGACCCCCCCGTTGATCTTCGTCGTCCTCACCATGGCGCTGGCGACGCTGCTGCCGTGGGGCCTCGTGCCGCAGCTCGCGGTCGTCGGGGTCGCCACTCTGGCGGTGGTCTGGAACACGCAGGCCGTGCACGGCAGCCTGCGGCCACTGCTCGGCTATCCGGCGGCGACGATGGTCGTCGCCTTCGGCGCCTCGCTCTACGTCGCACGCGAATTCCAGCGCTACCGCGAAGAACGCGCGCGGGTGGAGCTCGAGCTCCGCCTGGCCCGTGCGGCGGCCGAGGCGGCGAGCCGCGCCAAGAGCGCGTTCCTGGCCAACATGAGCCACGAAATCCGCACGCCGATGAATGGGATCGTGGGGATGACCCGGCTCACCCTCGATACCGAGCTGGACGGCGAGCAGCGCGAGTACCTGGAGATGGTGCGCACCTCGGCGGACGCGCTGCTGGCGGTGATCAACGACATCCTCGACTTCTCCAAGGTCGAGGCCGGGAAACTGGACGTGGTCGAGGCGCCGTTCGCCCTGCGCGATTGCATCGGCGACACGATGAAGGCGCTCGCGGTGCGGGCGCACGAGAAGGGTATCGAGCTGGGGTGGTCGGTGGACGAGGCCATCCCCGATGGGTTGGTCGGTGATGCCGGCCGCCTGCGCCAGGTGCTGACCAATCTCGTCGGCAACGGGATCAAGTTCACCAGCCGCGGCGAGGTGGTGGTCGAAGCGCGCCGCGCCGACTCCGAATCGGGTGACGACACCGTCGAGGTCGCGATCACGGTCCGCGATACCGGGATCGGCATCGCGCCCGGCGTGCAGGAGCAGATCTTCGAGGCCTTCGAGCAGGCCGACGCCTCGGTGAGCCGCAGCTTCGGCGGCACCGGCCTCGGGCTCGCAATCTCCAAGCGTCTCGTCGAGCTGATGGGCGGCCGGATCGGCGTGGCGAGCGCCCCCGGCGTCGGCAGCGCGTTCACCTTCACGGTGCGATGCCGCCGGCTGCCCGCGGGCGCCTTGGCGCCGGTGGCAGAGTTGGCGGCCCCGCAGACGACGGCGGCGGTGGACGACGACGCCTGCGGGCTGCGGGTCCTCGTCGCCGAGGACAACGTGGTGAACCAGCGCCTCGTCGCGCGCTTGCTCGAACGCCGGGGACACGCGCCGGTGGTGGTCGAGAACGGCCGCGAGGCGCTAGCGGCCTTGGCGAGCGGCGGCTTCGATCTGGTGTTGATGGACGTCCAGATGCCCGTGCTCGATGGGTTCGCCGCGACCCGTCTCCTGCGCGAACGCGAACGCGGCAGCGGCGGTCACCTGCCGGTGATCGCCATGACCGCACACGCCATGAGCGGCGATCGGGAACGCTGCCTGGCGGCCGGGATGGACGCGTACGTCCCCAAGCCGGTCGATCCGGAGCACCTCTACGCCGCAATCGCCGAGTTGCTCAGCGGGTGGTCGGGATATCGAGCGGCACCCTGACCGCTTCGCTGGTGCACCCGCGCTCTGGAAGCGGCGGCAGCTGTGTTGTTCGCCACAACTGGTGAGGTCCGTGCGCGTGCTCCAACCCCGAAATGGTCGGCGATTTTGGTGCCAGTTCTCATGCCAGCTCGTGGTCGACAATGATCGAAATTGAGCGAACTCGATCGAAGCCGTGCCGGTGACAAGCCACCGGCGCTGAAGGCGGGGAGCCCGTTGCCGATCGAGCACTGCGTGTGGCCGACCCTCGGCGGACGTAGCCGCGCTGATCCACGCCATTGCGCGCTGCCCGCCTCAGTCGCGGCGATCAGTGGCCGAGCGCGGCTTCGATCGTCCGCAGGAAGGCACGCGGCGCGAGGTTGCCCACTCCACCGGTAGAGGCCGCGCCAACTCGCGCGGCATCCGCACGGGAGCGACGTCACCGTCGACGACGGGAAGGGCGACGTGTTCACGACGTGGTGCTCCCCGTTGCAGTCACCCACGCACCCGCGTTGGCTGCGCGCCGGCGGCCGGGACCGAAAGAAGGACAACAACAGCGATTGCGGCGTTCGCCGCCGCACGTGCGCGACGACACCCGTACAACATCTCCGCGCCTCCGGTCTGCGGAGACGAGCAAGTCAGGGACCAACGTTCGAACGAGCGATCGGCAACGCTCGGGAGCCGATCGCCTGGCCAGCCGTTTCCGGGACCTGAGAACCCGACGGCTGTCGCATTCCGCCGTGGTTGCCTGCGCGGGCGAATGACTCGCGTGCCCAGAATAAGCCTAGTGTGCGCCTCGATAATTGAAACGACGACCCCTCGCGCGTCGCGCTGCGTCATCCGGATCTTCGTGTGCGTTACGGCCCTTCCATCTCCCCGCTTCTAGGCGTGTCCTCATCTCGTGGTCACGCACTCGGGCTCGATTTTCCGTCGCCTTCGTTCGCTCGTACCTCGAAACCGGTCGGGCGATCGGGCTCGGCGACGGCATAGAGTGCCGCCGCGTTGCCGAACAGGATCCTGCGTTGGATCTCCTCGGGATGACCCGAGAACGCCGCGTCGATCTTCTCGCGGACGTTCCCGTACAAACAGATCGGATGGGGATAGTCGGTTTCGAACATGACGCGATCAGCGCCGATCACGTCCAGCAACCTTTGCGGGGCGAACTCTTCGAAGAAGGTGCAGGCCCATACCTGCTCGCGGAGGTACTGGCTCGGCTTCTTGGTGAACTCCGGCTTCTCCCCTCGAACGTTGGCGTAGTCGAAGCCGTGGTCGAGGGCCTCCCGAACGAAGGGAATCCAACCGATGCCGCTTTCCACCGACACCACGCGGAGGTGCGGATTGCGCGGCAGGATGCCCGACAGCGCGACGTCGAGCATTTGGATCGCGTTGTGCAAGAGCACCCCCATCGATTGAGAAACGATGCTGGGGGTGATCCCGTGCGCGGCAAAGCGCTGCGGGTTGATGAGATCCTTGGTGAAGTCGCCGGTGCCGATGTGGAGGCTGATCGGTAGATCGACCTCTTGCACCACGTTCCACAGCGGGTCCCAGTGCGAGTCGCCGAGAAAAGGGAAGCCGAAATCCTGGGGTGCCCCCATGAACAAGATCGCCTGGTGCCCGAGCTTTCGCGCGCGGCGAATCTCGTGGACGGCGGCCTCGACGTCCCAGAAGGGAACGGCCATGACGGGGATGAACCGGCGCGGATCGGGGGCGGTCCACTCGACGAGCCAGTCGTTGTATGCCTGCACGCACGCCAGCATGAGCGGGCGGTCGTCCAGCCCGAGGAACGACTCGCTGCCGAAGCCGCCGATGTTTGGGTAGAGCGCGGCGGCCCACGCGCCGATCTCGTCCATGTACGCGAGTCGCGCCTTGGCGTCGTAGGACGCCGGCGGACATTCGTCCAGGTTGCGCGGACAGGCGGGAAACGGCTCCTTCCAACCCGCGATCGCGGTGGCCCCGATCGGGATGGGCCGGGCCGTGCGACCGAACTGCCACGTGTCGATACCATCATCGGAGCGCACGATCCGCGGCGCGCGGTCGCGGAAGCGCGATGGCAGCCGCGACGTCCACACGTCGCCTGGCTCCGTGATGTGCGTGTCCGCGTCGATGAACCAATCCGTTATCAGCATCGTTCGGTCCCTCGCTTGGTGCGCGAGCCCTTCGGTCGCACGGTGAGGACGGGACGCGGGGCTTCCCGAATGACCCGTTCCGCAACGCTTCCCAGAAGCATGCGGCGAAGGCCCTTGCGGCCATGGGTGGCCATGACGATCAACGCTGCGTTCAATTGGTTACGCGTGCGAGCCGAAAGCGGTCGGTGGTAAAGGCCATCTCCTACCGCGTCATCATCATCTGTCTCGACTTCACGGCGATCTACCTCCTCACCGGCAAGACCGAAATCGCGCTGGGGTTCATGGTCGTCAGCAACATCTACACCACCTTCGGCTACTTCCTCCACGAGCGGCTGTGGGCACGCATTCGCTGGGGATTGCAAGCCGATCTGACGCCTGACATGGCACACGGATCGCCATGAGGACGCAAGCGCTCGGTCTCGTCAGCCCGAGGGCAGTGACCGGGCCGAATTGACTGCGACGCGCCGGGCTGACAGAGAAGGCGCACGTGCCCGAGGGCTCGTCTGGGCAGATGGGGAGGGGAGGGATTGCGCATGTGGAGAGCGCCCCGAGGAGCGGTACTGTTGCTCCTCTTCACCGCCTCGCTCGCCAAGGCCGACATCGACTGGCGAACAAAGGGCGCCGTGACTTCGGTCAAGAACCAAGGTCAGCTGTGTGCGTCGTGGGCTTTCGCGGTCACTGGCGTTCTCGAGGGGGCGTGGGCGATTCAGGCCGGCAAGGGCCTGCCCAATCTATCGGAACAGCAGCTGGTCGACTGTGCGAGCCCTGCGTGTGGCGGTCCCAGCCGCCTTCCTTGTAACTGCGCCCAGATCGGCTGCTTCTTCAACTACGTGCGGGCGAACGGCTCGTGTAGGCAACCCGCGTACCCGTATACGGCTCGGGTTGGCCAGTGCGAGACCACCTGTACGCCGCTCATCCCGAGCGGTTTCGCCAGCAATTGGCAGCGGCTCAACGGCGAGGCCGGCATCGCTGGCGCGTTGGCATCCGGACCGGTCCTCGCCCGTCTCGAGGTCGGCGACAACGGGCAGACCTTGCAGTCCTTCCTGGACTATCACAGTGGCGTCTACACCCCGACCGCTTGGGATGCGAGCGTCGTGCAGTGGGTCCTGATCATCGGCGAGACGTCCAGTTTCTTCATCGTCAAGAACTCGTTCGGCACCTCCTGGGGCGCAACTGGCTACGTGTACCTGGGTCGCGGCGCCAATCTTCTCGGCGTCGGCAACTTCGCCTATGCCCTGCAGCCTGGGCCGGCCACATCCGGGGCCTGCGCGCTTCCCGACGACACGTGCTTCGAGATGAGCGCCGAGGATTGCACCGTCGCCAGCGGCACGTTCGGTGGCGTGGGCACGTTCTGCCCGACGACTGCGCCAGAGGGAGCATGCGCCATCGCCCCGGCAGGCGCCCCGACGCTCACGCCCCAGGCGCTGACGATCGGAGTGGCTCTGCTGGCCGTTACCGCGGCCTCGGCGATCCGACGGCGAACGCGGTAGCCGCGCTTTCGCGTCGATCGTGGCCTTCGACACAGGCGACACGACCAGCAAGAACCCAGGGGGCTCCCCGTTTGCGCCGTCCGCGGCTCGTATCGACCGTTTGAGAATTTGAGTCAGGGAGCCTCGCCGCCTCTCCCGCGCTCGTTGGCGCGGCCGACGCCGCCACCATCGCTGCTCTGATGCGTGAAGGTGCGGAGGCCCTCCGCGAGCATGCGCAGGCGCTGCGCGGTGCGGTGATGGACGGTGCCCGGCTCATCCACCGCGCCGGCCTTGGCGCCCGTCAGCAGCTCGATGCCCTCATCGAGGGTGCGGATCGGAAAGACGTGAAACTGTCCGGCTCGGACTGCCTCGACGACCTCGCTTCCGAGGACGAGGTTGTCGACGTTGCGAGCCGGAATGGCGACCCCCTGCCGGCCCGTGAGCCCGACCGCGCGGCAGACGCGGAAGAAGCCTTCGATCTTCTCGTTCACGCCGCCGATCGGCTGGATATTGCCGAACTGGTCGACGCTCCCGGTCACCGCCAGGTCTTGCCGGAGCGGTACGCCCGACACTCCGGAGATGAGCGCGAACAATTCGGCCGCCGACGCGCTGTCGCCTTCGATGCCGGCGTAGGACTGCTCGAACGAGATGCTGGCCGCCACGCTGAGCGGAAAGTCCTGCGCGTACCGGTGGCGGAGATAGGCGCTGATGATGAAGACCGCCTTGTCGTAGGTCTTCCCGCTCAGCTTGGCCTCGCGGTCGACCGCGATCACTCCCTGCGCCCCCATCGCGACCACCGCGGTGATCCGCGACGGCTGCCCGAACTCGTAGCCGCCGACGTTGAGGACGGCGAGCCCATTGACCTGACCGACCCGGCTGCCGTCGAGGTCGACCAGCAGAGCACCGTCCCGAATCAGCTCGCGGATCTTGGCTTCGATCCGATCGGAGCGGTACGTGCGCTGCTCGATGGCGCGCTGTACATCCGTCGCGTCGACCTCGTCGTGCGGCGCCTTGTTGGCCCAGAAGGCCGACTCGCGCATCGTGTCGGCGAGCTCGCTCCACTGACTCGGCACCTTGCGGCGATCGCCGAGGCGGCGCGCCGCCTCCTCCAGGAGCCGCGCGACCGCGCCGGCCCGAAACGGCGGGAGACCCTCACGCTGCGCGATCCGCGCCACCTGCGCCACGGCCGCCCTCTCGGTTGCCGGAGTGTCTTCGGTTTCGTCGCCGAAATCCGCCCGGATCTTGAAGATCTCGCGGAAGTCTTCATCGTACAGATAGAGCAGCTGAAACGCTTCGGGAGGACCGACCAGAATCACCCGAGTGTCGATGTGCATCCGCTCGGGCTTGAGGACGGCGGTGGCGAAGAGCGCGAATGGGTCATAGGCCTCGATTTCCAGGTGGCCGGTCTTGAGACACTCCTTGAGCGCCCGCCACACGAGCGGCTCGGCCAGCGCATCCATCAGGTTGACGATCAGGCAGCCCCCGTGCGCGCGCAACAGCGAGCCCGCGATCACGCGCGTGAAGTTGGTCACCAGCCGTCCCTGCCGATCCACCATGCGCTCGACGGCTCCGAACAGGTTCTTGTACGTCGGCCACGGCTCGACGATGACCGGCGGGCCCTGCGCTCCGCTCATATCGACCAGAACGTTGACGCTGTAGTTGAGCAGCGCGTCCTCCTCCGCGGCGCCGGCGAAGAACATGAACGGCGGTACCTGGGGCACCGGCGGCTGCTCCTGGAACGCGGCCAGGTGGTCGAGCATGTGGGTCTTCAGCTCCGCGAGCCATCCGCGGATCTCGGGGGAGGTATGGCGGTCGACCAGTTCCTCGATCAGGGGCGCGATGGCCTCGTCGGCGACGCGCCGCTCCACCTGCTTGATCTCGCGGCCGAGCCGGCGCATCAGCGCTTGCTGCTCGCGCACCACGGCCTTCACCTCACGGCCGAGCTCGCGCTGGCGCCGGCGCAGATCGGCACGCTGCTCGTCGGTCAGCTGCGTCCCCTCCTCGGCCGTCATCGGCCGACGGTCTTTGAGGGGGATGAACGCGACCTCGCCGGTCGGTGCCGGCTGCAGGGCGAACCCGGCCTGCTCGGCGTGCTCGGCCAGACGGCGATTGATGGCTTCACCCTGGCCGCTGAACTGCTCCGAGAAGCGCTCCTTCTCCTCTTCGAACGATTCGCTGCGGAAGGTCTTGGGGAGGAGCTCGCGCAGCTCCTCGACCAGCTGGCGTACGTCGTCGTGCAGGCGCCGGCCCGATCCCGGCGGCAGGTACAGTGCTCGCGGCCGGTCGGGGTTGTGGAAGTTCTGCACCAGAACCCGGTCGCCCGGAGTCGGTTGGCCGACCGTGAACTGCTGCAGCAGCTCGGCGAGGTCCTCGGCGCGGCGCGTTCCCGTCAGTCCGGTCACGTAAATGTTGTACCCGGCGTGGCGAACGCGCATACCGAGCTCGAGCGCGGCCACGGCGCGGCCCTGACCGGTCCAATCGTTGGCGGGCTTGACGTCCGCCGTGGTGGTGAAGCCGTCGGGAAACGGCGGACTCAGGAAGCGCAGCGCCGCGTGATCGAGCTCGCGGGGGACGCTGCCGGGCTGCAGGTCTGTCGCCGCCGAGGGATGTCCGACCGATGCCAATGGGAGGGGGGGCCCTGCGGTCGTCATGCGTCACCGCGCGGTGCGAAGACGCACGCGGACGTGCAGGAGGCTGTCCTTGATCTGTGCTTCGATTGCACTCACCTCCGCACCGTCGGGCACGATGAACGAGTGTTCGACACTAGCGTTGCTTGCCGACCCTGTGGCGAGACCCGATGCGGAACCCCTGTGTCGCGCGCGAACCAGGAGCTCACGACCCTGCAGCGAGATCGAGATGTCCCCGAGCTCGCCGCCAATGGGGATCTCGAAATCGAACTCCGTCTCGTGTCGCCACCGCTTTCCCTGCAGAGCCGTCGCGGACCGTGACCAGGGGACGTGCACGAGCTCGTTGAAGAGTCGATTGATGTCGTCGCTGAAACTCACTGGCCGTCCCAGGCTCTCTTCCCGTCCGGTTCCTCGCCTTCGCCTTCTTCGTCTGAGAGGCTCAGGCTGAGGGTTCTGTGCGGAGCTCCGTCCCTGCGATTCCGTCAGACAGACCAGCAACGAACGTGCCCGTTCACCGTTTCCTCTGCGATGCGGCGCGCCAGCTCGTCGGCTCGTCCGGGTTCCCAGAGGTGAGAAGGCGGCGGCGGCGCCATGCCCCGGCGCACGCCTTTGCTCCGTAGACCCTCGATGGCCTTGTGCCATCTGTGGTGAATCAGATTGAGACACCAGCGCGCGGTTCCTGCCTGGACGCGCCGACGGTGATTGTGTAACGCCCGCACGGCTGCCTCTGGCGGCCGAAAGCGGCGGCCACCGTGAAGACGGTCATCAGCGGCGTCAGCAGCCTGCGCAATCGAGGGGTGGAGGCCCTGGTCTCGACCACGATCGAGCAGCTGCGCCGCCGGCTGTCGAGTCCGACGTTTCTCGTCCTCGATCAGGCGCCCGACTACGATGCCTGCCATCTCGATCAGGCCGACACGCGGGTCCGCTTCGACGAGACCCTGCGGCTCTTCTACGTGAGCCGCATTCGCGCCGCCCGCATGCGCGCCTCGCGCTTTGCCGCCGGTCTCGCCCCCGATTTTCAGGCGGTGCGTCAGGAGATCCGCTCCGCCGACGCGGTCTGTGCCTCGGGCGGCGACATCTTCACCTCGCTCTACGGCCGCCGCTCGCTGCTGGCGCACCTGGCCCCGCTGCGCACGGCGCGCGCCTTCGGCCGGCCGTACTTCCTCCTCGCCCAGTCGATCGGCCCGTTCGCCGACACCGCCGACCGCGAGGCGTTTCTGGCGGTGGCGCGCGACGCGACCGGCATCTCGGTTCGCGAACGGATGTCGTACGACTATCTCACCCGCGACCTCGGTCTGCCCGAGTCCATGGTCGCCCACACGGCCGACCCGGCATTTCTCCTCGGCCGCCCGTCCGCCGACCGTGTGGCGAACCTCTTCCGCTACTTCGGCTGCGCGGACACGCAGCCGCTGGTCGCCGTCGCCCCAAGCCAGGCCATCTGCCACTGGATGCAGGCCGACGCCGACCGCCACTTCCGGGCATGGTGCGGCGTCATCGCGATGCTGCTGGGCGAGCTCGGTGCCCGGGTCGTCCTGATTCCGCACGTGCAGGAGATCGCGGCGTGGAACGACGACCGGATCCTCGTCACCCGGCTCCAGCGGCACTTCGAGTTCGACCCGCGATTGCGGGTGGCCGGCGGCGACTACTCGGCAGCCGAGCTCAAGGGCCTCATCAGCCAGTGCGATCTGGTCGTCGCCGAGCGGATGCACGCCTGCATCGCCGCCCTGTCGAGCCGCGTCTGCGCGGTGACGATCAAGTACTCGACCAAGGCGGAGGGCATTCTCCGCGATCTCTTCGCCCCCGGACCGGTCGCGGAAGGGCTGCTGCTCGGGCTGGACGAGTTCCTCGACGAAACCAGGGCCTGCAGCGCCGTGCACACCGCGTGGCGGACGCGAGCCGCGGTGGCGGCGCGCCTGCGAGACACCCTGCCCGACGTCGAGCGCCGCGCCGGCCGCACCTTCGATCTGGTCGCCGACGCGCTCGGGTGACCCGCGCCGGCTAACGACGGTGCGGAGCCCGCGCGCCGAGCCAGGCGAGCGCCGTGCGCTTGGCGGCCGATCGCAGCCGTCGCTGCCGCCGGCGCAGCCGGTTGGCGAGACTGAAGTACGGCGCGTACATCCGCTGGACGCGGGGGTGCAGGGCGCCAAAGAGGCGCTCGTCCACGTTGTAGGCGATGTCGGCGTACCCGTAGGTGTAGTCGCGCCGAAAGTAGCCCAGCGTGAACATCGTGCGCGGATGATCGGTCGAATTCGGCGTGCCGCGATGCCACATCGCCAGGTCGCGCACCAGCACCTCGCCCGGTTGCAGCGTCAACGTGAGCGATGGGAAGTACTCCGCGATGCGCTCGATCGGAGGATTGCGGGCATCCTGGATGTCGAGCGTCAGTTCGTCCCGGCCGAACAGATCCGCCGTCCACAGGTGACTGCCGCCCGGCCACACCTCGAGCGGGCCGTTGTGCAGACCGCATTCGACCAACGGCACGTTGACGACGAAGCCGCGCGCCCGCCAGCGATCGTCGGCGATGATGCCGGCGCGTTCGATGTCGCTGTGCGGGGCCTGCAGGATCGACCCCCGCACGCAGGTGTCGGTCGACACGTACTGCAAGCGGAAGTCGGATCCGAGGAGATCCTCGAGGATCGGGACCACGAACGGGTTCGCCAACAATTCGGGGTCGCTGAACGGCGGCGTCAGCCGCGGAAAGATGCGCCAGCGCGATCGGCGGAACCAGAACGTCGCCCCCATCTGGCTCGACGCCTGCCAGCGCACGGGCGAGTCGGCGTCCGTGCCCGTCTCCACCGCGCCGGGTGTCTGTCGGCAGTCTTGATAGATCGGCGCGAAGGCGCGTCCCAGCGACTCCACCAGCTCGAGGCCGATGGCGTCCTTCAGGATCACGTAGCCGCGGCACCTCAGGATGACTGCGGCGAGGGCGCGGTTCGCCGCCGAGAGGCTCCCCGCGTCGCGCTCGCTTGGCGAGATCTCGATGCGCTGCCGCGGCAGCGCCTCCGTGTGGCTGGGGTCGTCGAGCTGTGTCGCGAGCGTCATGGAAGCACGTCCGTCGGCTTGCAGCGCCATGCAGTCAGACGCAGGGCTGCCTAGCACGAGGCGCCGGGCGTTGTGGAGGAGTCGATACTGCCGCGCCGGCCCCGCGAGCGCGGCAGGGGCTGCTACCGACGCCGTAGCATCGCCGTCGCCGCAACCTTGCAGCATCTCCGCAACCTGGTAGAAGAGCACCGATGCACGGGCGTGCCGGGTCGGCGGCTTCAATGAGGTCCGGAGTGGCCGCTGGGCCGGCGGTTCGTTGCAGGTGACCGCGCCGCACCCGCTCACGTCCTCGTCGATGCGCGAGACGCCGGAAGCGCCCAGCGTGTCGGTCGTGGTCATCGTCTTGAACGGCGCAGGGAGCATTCGCGACTGCCTCGACGCACTCACCCGGCAGGACTATCCCCGGGATCGCTATGAGGTGATCGTCGTCGACAATGGCTCCAACGACGGCACGGTGGAGCTCGCACGGTCCTACCGCGTCAGGCTCGTCCACGAGCGGAAGCGCGGCTACGCGCCGGCCCGCAACGCGGGGGTCCAGGCGGCCGCCGGCGAGATCATCGCCTTCACCGACGCCGATTGCTTCGCCGAGCCCGATTGGTTGTCGGAGCTCACCCGTCCCTATGGCGATCCCAGTGTGGGCATCGTGGGCGGGACCGTCCGCTCGTACGTCCCGCCCGCACCGACGATGGTGGAAGCCTTCATCGACCGCGCCGGCTTCACCGCGCAGGGGGCGCCGCGAGCCGACGGGTTGGTCCCGTGCCTGGTCACGCGCAACGTGTCGTATCGCAAGACCCTGCTGGAACGCGCCGGACTCTTCGACGAGGAGCTCCCCACCTGCGAGGACGTGGACATGTCGCGGCGCGTGCAACTGCTGCTCGGAGCGGCCGCGGTGGTGGCGCCCGCGGCGGTGGTTCACCACAAGCACCACGATACCTGGCACAAGCTCGCCCGCTTCATGCGCCGCGACGGCTACGGGGAAATGCTGATGGCGGCGCGCTGGAAGAGCCATCCGGCGTTTCAGACCAGCGCCGCGGGTGAGCTGCGGCGCCTGCTGCGCCAATACCGGGCGATGCTGACCTACCTCCTGTCGTTCGCGTATCGCTGCGTGCGCTCGCCGCTCGATCGGAAGGGGCTGTCGCACATCGCGCACCCGGTCCTGTGGCTGGTGGCCGAGAGCGCCAACGTCGAGGGCAAGCTCGAAGGGCTCATCGCCACGCGCCTGCTCTGGCATGCACCCAGCCCGGCCCTGTGGAGCGAGTCGCGCATCGTGCCCGACCGACCAGCGCGGCGCAGCGAGCCAGGCCATGCGGGCGTGCCCGGGTTCGAGACCTGAGGGCAGGGCAGTCAGGCGCCCGACGGCCTTGCCCGAAAACGTCCTGCGGGCGACGCGGCCGAGGTTGTCAGGGCGCCCATCCTGGCTCAAGTTTGAGCAGCCGATCGGTAGGTGGCGGCTGCGAGTAATGGATGCTAGGCTAGTTTTAGTTCTGACTGTTCGGCGCGCGAAGCCCGTCCGCACGTGGTTTCCGACAGCCTCCCGCACCCCACAATCAGGCAGTCACGGCAAGAGAATCAATCGCTGTGCGCCATGAGGTGCACCAGAGTGCATCCGGTTCAGCCGGTCTAGCCGCTAAGGTTCGACCGGTCGTGCCGCGATGCCAGACGAAGGAGTCGTAGGATGGGAAAGAAACTGTACGTGGGCAATCTGGGGTTTGATGTGACCGACAAGGATCTGCAGGCGCTGTTT
>Ga0335069_10009524_pt1 | contig 13827 bp, 14 predicted proteins | sample Lox_Sample_11_FD_206714 | JGI IMG/M metagenome (GOLD analysis project Ga0335069, IMG submission 206714) | Soil microbial communities from Loxahatchee National Wildlife Refuge, Florida, United States - Lox_Sample_1.1 | ecosystem: Environmental > Terrestrial > Soil > Wetlands | place: USA... | reverse complement strand
CCTCCGTTGCGGGTTATCCACAGATAGCCGTTCGTGCCGAGGGCTATGCCTCGGGTGTCCGTTTCGAACCCGACCAGGGAGAAACCGTGCCCGCGGTCGATCAGCGAGACTTGCCAGGCGTGCCCGTTGAGCATGTACAGGTCCGGCCCGGAATTCCAGGCGAACCGGGCGCCGACGACGGCGGTCACACCCTGCGGCGGCTGCGGCGGCGGCGGGTTGTCGGCACTCCAGCTGCTGCCCTCGTTGACGGACTCGTAGGCCAGCTGGGTCTGCGTCGGCGGGCTGGGCTGGTTGTTCGTAGCGTCGCAGACCAGGTAGACCAGACCGTCGGTGGACACCCCGAGGGGGGCGAACGGCACGTAGGTCTGACCCTGCGCGCACGGCAGTGATTCGTGGCGTACCGGCTGGGTGCCGATGAACACATCCAGGGACGGGGCGATCGGCCCAGCGCCCTGCTGGCCGACGACGTAGGCGACGTCGCCGTGCACGGTGAGGGTCGCGGCGCGGTCCGGGGTAAGGCCGAGGTTCGTCCAGGCGGTGCTGCCAACCGGGGCCCGCCAGATGCTCGGGTAGGGCTGCACGCCGGCGATTGACCACACCCAGCCGGCGGCGGTTTCGAGCGAGAGCACCTGGGTCAACCCGCCCGGTTGCCAGGAGGCGGCGCCGTTGGTGGTGATCCAGAGCGACCCGGTGGTGGTCCAGGCGTATCCGACCTCCGGGGAGGCGAACCGGATGTGCGCCAGGCCGGCGGGCGGGCCAGGCAGCCGGGTCCAACTGGCGCCGCCGTCGGTCGTGGTGACCAGCTCGCCGCTCCCGAGTGCCCAGCCTTGATCGGTGGAGACGAAGCTGACGTCCTGCACGTCGATCGAACCGGCGGCCTGCGTGCTCGGGGGCGCCGAGGTCGGCGGGCTGCTGGCTGCCGTAGCGGAGGCGCTCGGGGTGACCGGGGTCGACGGGGCCGTCGACCCCGGCACGGAGCCGGGCTTGGACGACCCGCAGCCCGCAAGCGCAACTAGCGCAACGAGCGACGCGGCGGCCACCGAGAAACGCCTGTTCATATCCTGAGGACGCCAAACTCCTCCACCCGGTTGCATGGGGGTCAACGAAAGGATGCAGGCGGCGATCCGTTGAACGGCCTCGCACGAACGGCGTATTCGCGTTGAGGCCTGGCGGCGGTCAGGACATAGGGCTGGTCGTTCATGGGCCTCATGATCCCCGCGCCAGCTGACCACCGTCCACACCAGGGACAGCAGCATGATCACCGCGCCGGCCGCCTCCAGGTAGACACGGTGGGTGACCACCCCGGCCGGCAGCAGGCCAACGCCAATCACGACCCCGAGCAGGACCTGCATGAGCTTGCGCTGATACCGCACCCGTGGATCGATGGCGCGCATGAGACGTCCGAACTTCGGATCATCCCTGCACAGTGCCTGCTCAATCTCCTGCAGCTGGCGCTGCTCGTCTTCTGGGAGCATCCCGGCGACCTCCAGTCGCTCGACTGGGAAGATCAGACCGGGATGACACCGGACAAGCGACGCACCACGCCGCTGGTCCAGCTACTGGCGACCGGGTGGTTCCATGCTCATGGCGGAAAACCCCTCACCTGGTCCCATGCCGCTGGCGGATGACACAACCCCCTCGAGCTCTACTCGCACCGGGCGGTTCGAGCGCAGCGCATCCACCCGCACGTACGGGCTGCGCGGGTGGACGAAGACCTGCTCGTCCTCTTCGAACCAGGCATCCAGCGCAGGCCAGTCGAAACGGACGGTGCCAGTGAGACCGCCGATCGGTGAGCTGGTGAGCAGCCTGGCGGCATGGGGCCGGTGAATCGCGCTCGATCAGCAAGATCCGCTCACCGGACGGCGCGAGCCGGCGCGCGAGCGTACCGCCGCCAGCGCCGGTGCCGATGAGAATCACGTCATAGTGCTCAGCCGTCATAGCCTTCTCTTCTCCCTCGCTCTCCTGTTGGCTGGGGCAGGCCTTAAGTCCTGGTCTCGGGATGCTCGGTTTCATTACAGACCGAAGCCAGAGCGGCCCGGGCGCGTGTAACGGCGCCGGGCCTCGGGAGACGAAACAGCATGTCATCGCATCTGCCTGCACTGCACGACACCGCTGAGGCGCGCCGGATTATCGCGGCGGACTCGGGCCAGCAGGATTGGCGCGCGTGGGGGCCGAGCACGTCAGCTACGGCCCGCTGACCCTGGCGGCACAGGCGGGGGGCCGGTTCCTGTTCTGTGACAACGAGACCAACGCGCGGCGGCTGTTCGGCGTCCCCGGGCGCTCACCGTTCCCGAAGGACGCGATCAACGATCACGTCGTGCATGGTGCGCCGACGGTCAATCCCGAGGGGCACGGCAGCAAGGCCGCCGCGCACCACATCATCACCGTGCCGACCGGACAGCGCCGGGAACTGCGTCTGCGCCTGGTCCGGGGCGACGTCGCGGACGCCGATCTTGCCGCAGGTTTCGACGCTGTCGTGCGAGCCCGCCAGGCCGAGGCGGACGAGTTCTTCGCCGCGCTGACCCCGGCCGGGGCGACGGCTGATGAGGCCCGGGTGCTGCGGCAGGCGATCGCGGGCCTGATGTGGGGCAAGCAGTTCTACCATTACGACGTCGAGCGGTGGCTGGACGGCGATCCGGCCGGTCCGCCCCCGCCCCGGCAGCGGCGGACCGGGCGCAACGCGGGATGGCGGCATCTCAACAACGCCGACGTGATCTCCATGCCGGACCCGTGGGAGTACCCCTGGTACGCCGCGTGGGACCTGGCCTTCCACTGCGTACCGATCGCCCACGTCGACCCGGCGTTCGCCAAGAACCAGCTGATCCTGATGCTGCGCGAGTGGTACATGCACCCCAGCGGGCAGATCCCGGCGTACGAGTGGGCCTTCGGGGACGTCAACCCGCCGGTGCACGCCTGGGCCGCGCTGCGGGTGTTCGAGATCGACGGCAGCCGCGACCATGAGTTCCTCGCCCGGGTGTTCGGCAAGCTGCTGCTGAACTTCACCTGGTGGGTCAACCGCAAGGACAGCGCCGGGAACAACGTGTTCGAAGGCGGCTTCCTCGGCCTGGACAACATCGGCCCGATCGACCGGTCGGCGATGCTTCCGGTCGCCGCCCGGCTAGAGCAAAGCGACGGTACCGCCTGGATGGCCATGTACGCCCTGAACCTGCTGGAGATCGCGCTCGTGCTCGCCGAGCACGACCGGGCCTACGAGGACGCCGCCACCAAGTTCTTCGAGCACTTCGCCTACATCGCGCAGGCCATGCGCGAAAAGGGCTTGTGGAACGAGGAGGACGGGTTCTTCTACGACGTGCTCGCTCTCGACGGCGGGCAGCGGGTGCCGCTGCGGGTCCGGTCCATGGTGGGGCTGCTCCCGCTGACCGCGGTGACGACCCTCGGCACGGCCACTTTGCGGCGGCTGCCCGGCTTCGCCGCCCGGTTCGGCTGGTTCCTGGCGAACAAGCCCGCCTACCGCGACGTCGTCGGCGCCACCCACGTGCGGGACGGCGCCGAGGGCCGGCTGCTCGCGGTCGTCGACGCCGGGCGCCTGGCCCGGATCCTGTCCGTGATGCTCGACGAGCAGGAGTTCCTCTCCCCCTACGGGCTGCGGGCCCTGTCGCGCCGCCACGCCGATCAGCCGTTCACGCTCCACCTGGCCGGTGCCCGCCACCGCGTCGGCTACGAGCCCGGCGAGTCCACCACCGGCCTGTTCGGCGGCAACTCCAACTGGCGCGGCCCGATCTGGTTCCCGGTCAACTACCTCGTCATCGAGGCGCTGCGCAGGTATGCCCGGTTCTACGGCGACGCCATCCTCATCGAGCACCCCGCCGGCTCTGGACGCAAGATCACCCTGGCCGTCCTGGCCGACGACCTTGCCCGCCGTCTGGTTTCGATCTTCCTGGACGACACCCGCGGCCGCCGCCCGGTCTTCGGCGACATCGACCTCTTCCAGACCCACCCGGACTGGCACAACCTGCTGCCCTTCCACGAGTACTTCCACGGCGATACCGGCCGTGGCGCCGGCGCCTCCCACCAGACGGGCTGGACCGCGCTGGTCGCCGACCTCGTCATGCGCACCGCCGACCGCGGCGCCACCGGGAACCGTCACGACTGACCTCAGGGGACTCGACGCACCCGGCACGGGATCGCCGAGCTGAATCCTGTCCGCCCGCCGGCGGCGCAGCGGCGGCCCGCTCCGATTGTCCGTCACCGGCCGGGTTTCGAGACCCGGCCGCGGGGAGCCGAGCCGCGCACCGTCTGGCGGCGGGCACGAGCCCTCAAGCCGTCGCCAAGCGCATCAACGATCTGGTGACCGAGCGTGGCGTGGTCAGCGCCGCGGAGGTGTTCGAGCCCACGCCAGCCCCTCCCTGGACATCGAGAGCCGGTGGCGTCCACACGCTGAGGCAGCGAAGACCCTCCCGCCGGGTGGGTCGTCAGTCCGGGCCGGTCAGGTCGCGGCTCGCTCGGCCCACAGTTGCTGGGCTTTCTCGAACTCGGCCACCGCACGCGGGCCGTTGCGCAGCAGGTCCTGCATGAACCGCTTACGGTCGGTGTAGCGGAACTCGGCCTGCTGCGTCTCATACATCACCGGCGAGGCCCCCGGCGGGTGCCCGGCCCGGCCAGCCAGGAACCGGCCCAAGAAGGCTTCCACGTTCGCGGCGCTGGTCCAGTTTGCCTTGTAGGCGACCCGGCCGCCACGGCCGATCACCCAGGTCATGTTCGGCATCAGCCCGTAGGCGCGGTGCACCGTGCCGTCCAGGTCGTCCACCAGGATATCCCGGCCGATCCCGGTCTCCTCGGCCAGCAGCCTGGCGCAGGCCAGCTTCCGCTCGAAACTGTCGTGGTGAAGAACGTTCTCGCCCGGGTGCGCCTCCCGGGTGTAGATGAACACCCACGCGGCCTCGGGGTGGCGGGCCGCCGCGGCATCAAGCAGAGGACCCTCCGCTGAGCAGTACGGTCAAGTGAACGAGCCGAACTCCATCACCAGCGGCCTGGACCGCCACAGACCCGACAGGCTGACCTGTGCCCCGTCGCCGAGCCGCGGCAACGTGAAATCCGGCGCTCGCTGCCCCGCCCAGGGCGAGGCCCGGAATGCGTCCTCATCCGCCATGTCATCCCCAGCGGCAACGTACTCGTCGAAACGGGGATAGTTGTACGCAGCCGTGCTGTCGCGGTCTGCCTCACCCATCGCGCTCCTCCGCTCTCCGGGCGCGGCCCGGGCCAGCCTCCATCGTCTCACCGCCTGTGCATGCTGCTTGCCTGTGACCGGCCGGCCAGGGCCAGCGGCGTACGCAGTGTGCCTCGGGGATCTCAGCTTGCCGCGAGCAAGCTCGGGCTCTGAGCAAGACACCCGGTAGCGGCGGGCAGGCGGCATCCTGACAGCGGTCAGCGTCGCCGCCTCCCCTGGGCCGACGCCGGCGGTGGCAGGCTGGAAGCGGCGAGCTCGCGCACCAGATGGAGGGGACGCCCGCCATGAGATCTCATGCCACGCCGCCGGCCTCCCGTGCGCGGCGCCCGCCCCGGTCCCGGCCTGGCGAGATGATCGCCCTGTTCGCCCGCGGTACCACGCTGCGCCCCTGCCTGCCGGTGGCCGCAGTGGTTGGCTGCGTGCTGTCGGCGATCAACGAGAGAGCGCGGTTCGCCAGCGGTCACACAGGGTGGCCGACCTGGGTCCAGGTCGGGCTCAACTTCGTGGTGCCTTTCCTTGTCTCCAGCTACGGCTATCTCACCGCCCAGACCGCAGACGGCTGATCAGCAGCGCCGGTCCCGGTCAGTGGCTGGGGCCGGGGGCGTGGTTCCAGGGATCGGGGCCGGGGTCCTGGCCGACGGCGGCCAGGGCGAGCCGGCTGAGGAAGTGCTGCCAGCCGGTGGCGTGCATGGGTGCCTGGTCGGGGGGCAGGCCGCGGTGGACCAGGCGCAGGCGGGTGCCGGCCGGGGTGGGGGTGAGGGTGAACTCGACCTGGGTGGCGCCGGGGGGCAGGCCGGGATTGCCGGCCACGCCCCAGCTGACCAGCACGCGGCGGGGCGGGTCGATCTCCAGGTAGTGCCCGCGGACGGGGACGCCGTTGATGTCGATCTCGAAGGCGCCGCCGGGCACCGGCCGCAACGTGGCGTGCTGGCCCATCCAGCGGACCATGGCGGCCGGGTCGGTCAGGTGCCGGAAGACCTCCTCGGCCGGGGCGGGAAGGTCGACCTCGGTGGCGAATAGCTCACTCACGCTGGTCCGGCTCGTGTGCCGGGTCATCGTGATCCTGCAGCGTCGTCTGGAGCCGGCTGAGGTGCTCGGCCCAGAAACCGGCCAGGAACTCCTGCACCGCGCTGAACCCGCCGGGGTTGACCACGAACAGGTGACGGGTGCCCTCGCGGCGCTCGTCGACCAGCCCGGCCTCGTGCAGCACCTTCAGGTGCCGGGAGACCGCCTGCGGGGTGATGTCGAGGTGGCTGGCGATTTCCCCGACCGGGCGGGGGTCACCGGCGACGAGCCGGAGGATGGCGCGGCGGTGCGGCTCGGCGAGCGCTTTGAGGGCCGCGTCGGGGTTCACGGCTGGCGGCCGAGGAAGGCGACCAGCCGGTGCGTAATGGGGGCGCCGGGGGCGACGGGAAGGGCCGGGCCGATGCGCGGCGCGCGGGTGCCCGGGGTGATGGCCTGCTCGGCGAACCCGAGGACGTGCGCGGCCAGGCGGCCGTCCAGGTCGGCGGGCTGGCCGGTGGCCATGGCCAGGTCCCAGCCGTGCACCAGGATGTCCAGCGTGGTGAACCCGGCCAGGGCGGGCCCGGGCATCTCGCCCAGCGGGGTGGCGTGCCCGCGGGTCAGCGCGTCGCCTGCGGCGGCTGCGGCCAGTGCGGCGGCGGCGGCCTCGGCGTAGGCCGCGGCCGGGTCATCGCCGGCCAGGTCGCCGGGCGGCAGGCCGCCCGGCGCCATCGGGTACCGGGGAGGCTGGTCGCCGAGCAGGGCCTCGGCCAGCCACAAGGTGCCGATCACGTGGCTCAGCAGCGCGCGCACGTCCCACTCGGCGCACGGGGTAGGGGCGCTCATCTGCCTGGCGGGCGTTGCCTTGACGACATCGGCGGTCGAGGCGACCGCGCGGTCGAACGCGGTGAACAGCTCCATCACGGGTCCTTCCGGGACGATCACGGGATGACACCGGACACTATCACAATAACTTGTTTGCGCAATAGATTGATTGATAAATGGGATGGTTGCAGTCCGGACCGGATCTGCGGAACCGCGGTAACTCCCCGCGCGAGGTCACCGGCGGTTGCGGGCGCGCGGCGTGGCCGGCTTGGGCGGCAGCGCGCGGGCGTATGCCGCGGCCGCGGCCACCCACTCCCGCAGCGCCGCACCGTGCAGGCCGCCGGGCTCGACAAAGACCATGCCCTTCATCGGCCGCCCGGTGAAGTCCATCGGCCGCACATGCGGCAGGTTCAGGGCCAATGCCCGCGACTTAAGGAGTTTCGCGGTTTGCGGGTGGGCTCCGGCTGCTGGTTACGTTCGGTGATGCCAAGCCCGGTTAATGGTGGTTCAAGTGGTTCGTGGTTCTTCGAGGTGACGAGGAGGCTCCTGGTAGAAGAGGAGTGTCTAGTTCACACTTCTGAGCCAGGAGCCTCACATGTCTTCTACCCTGTCCGCGCCGCTGTCATCCAGTGTCCTGGCCGGGGAGGAGGGCGCGAGCGTGCCGGCCGGGGTGATGGTGGCGGTCCGGCTGGAGGACCTGGCCTGGCCGGCGGGCCATACCCCGTCAGAAGGTGACCGGTCGGCGATGACGGTGGCGGCGGGGACGGCGCGGATCCGCAGCGGGGAGATGGTCGTGTTCCTCAAGCCGGTGGCGGTTGCCCGGGCGCGGGTGCGGCGGGACGGGCGGGTGCAGGCGGCCGGCAGCCCGTGCGATCACGCGCGGCTCGGGGTGCTGGAGGAGCGGCTGGATGCGATGTGCGGGCCGGGCACGATCGGCCGCCTCGCGTCGGGGGTCCGGCTGTGCAGGCAGGGTAAGCGGCAGCGGGCGCGGCTGCTGACCGCCGCGTTCGTGATCCGGGTGCTGCTGCTGATGACGCTGATGCCGGCCGCGCCGGCCACCGAGGTGATGGACACCCTGGCCGGGGACCTGGCGGGCGTTCCGTGGGCCAGGGCGTGGCACCGGGCCTCGCGCAAGGCGTTCCGGGCCTGGTGCGTGGCGATCGGGTCGCGGCGGCTGGAAGAGCTGCGGGACATGGTGCTGCGCGCCTCGTGCGGCGAGCACCGCGAGAACGGCTGGAGCACGGCGCTGGCCGGGGGCCTGCGGCCGTGGTCAGGGGACGGGACGCTGATCCGGGTCCCGGACACCCCCGCCAACCGGGCCGCGTTCGGGTCGGCCGGCACCGCCGATGATTCCGCGCCGTACCCGCAGCTGCGCGCGGAGCTGCTGCCGGACGTGGCCACCCGGGCGGTGCTGGCCGTGACGGCCGGGCCGGCCGGGATGGATAAGGCCGCCGCCGAGCAGGCGCTGCTGGACCGCGCGATGACCGAGTGCGCCTTCGCGTTCACCATGGACCGGATCCTGATCCTTGACCGCAACTATCCCGGCGCCAAACGGATCAAGGAGCTGACCAGGCGGACCCACCTGCTGATCCGCCTCAAGAGCGACATCCCGCTCACGCGGGTCTCGGGGTTCTGCCCTGACGGGTCGTACCTGGCCGAGATCAGCGGGGACGACGTCACCGTCACCGTCCGCGTCATCGAGTACGACGTGGAAGTGGACGGCCAGGACGTGCCCGAGACGTTCTGCCTGATCACCGATCTGCACGACTGGCGCGCATACCCCGCCGGCGACCTCGCCGGCCTGTACAAGTGGCGGTGGGACGGGTCCGAGACCGGAATCCGGGAGGACAAGTCCTGCATCACCGGGTCCGGTCCCGGCACCGGGCCGATGCTCCGCTCCTGCACCCCGGACCTGGCCTACCAGGAGCTCGCCGCGCTGATCACCGCCACCGAGCTGGTCCGGGCGCTCGCCCGCGACGCCGCCGTGGCCGCCGCCCCCGCCCGCAAGGGCCACCGGGCCGGGCAGCCCGTGCACCCCCGCGAGATCTCCTTCACCGCCGCCCGCCGCGCCGCCCTCGCCGCCGTCCGGTCCGGCGCCTGCACCGCCAGCCTCCCGGCGGCCATGACCACGGCCGCATGCCGCGCCGTCACCGCCGCGGTCAGCCGCTGCCGCATCACCGTGGACCGGAACCGGCACCGCGGCCGGAAGACCAAGTCCCGGAACGCCTTCCCGGCCGCGCCCCGCAGCCTGACCACCCGCACCGCGGCCGCTGTGATCACCGTCTGCGGCGCAGCCGCCGCCTGAACCACCGCCACGCGCGCACGACCTGGCCCCCGCCAGACACACTCCGCCGGCCCGCAGAACCGGCCGCCGCACCGGACCCGACAGCCCGGCCCCCGGCATGCCCCCAAACCGGAATCACGCACCGTAACCAGAACCGCAAGCCCCGACTCGCCCCGGGCCACCATCCGAAACCCCTTAAGTCGCTGGCATTGAGGTTCAGGGCACGGTCAGCCCCTTCGGGCCCGAGCCGGACCATAAGGGTGTCTCCCACAACCCCGCAGAACATGTGACCGCCGAGCATGAACGCCAGGCCGCCGAACATCTGCCGCTCGGTCACCGCCTCAGCGGGTGGAAGGACCGCCCTGACCCGGCCGGCCAGGTCCTCGTTGTAAGCCATGCCATCCTCCGGTGATCCTGACCGGCCAGGCGGCCGGTCCGCTGCCAGGGGGAGGCCGGACAGCAGGCACAGCCACGGGCCGGCGAACCCCATGACCCAGTCGAACACGCCTGCTGACCGGTCAAGGCCATGATGCCGCAGGCCCTGGCGGTGCCATTGCCACACACCCGGACCCGGATCACGGATGCCGTATTGGATGAGATCGTGTATGCCGCCAGGCTGAGCCAGACGTCCTGTCAGCGGAACGCCGTGATGTCAGCCAGCGGATCAAGGACCGGGGCGGGGCGTCTCGCATGGCCCATATCGGGCCTGTGGACTCTCAGCCCGGACGCAGAGGGAAACTGACAGCGAGTCCCATGCCTCAAGCACGTCTGACCAGGCGGCACTGTCGCCGGTTCCGCACCATCGTCCCGTGCGGTAAATAACGGCTTCTTAACCAGAACGGACGGTGGTTTCTCCGCCGGGCGGCCGGCCTCCCGGTCTGCCTCGGCCTGCCCGGAGGTGTCGCAGAAGGCGCTGACCGGCATCAGGAGGGGCGCGATGATCTTCTCCGAGAGATCCAGCCACCCCCGCAGCACAGCGGGCAGGCCGATGAACTCCCCGCGTGCCGCGGCGCGCAGCAGGTCGTGGGCGTCATAGCTGAGAGTGCCCGGCTGCTCCGTCGCCGCCGGGAGGTCGATCCGGGCCGACACCGTGCTTCCGTGGCTGGTGGTCTCGGCGGCCCCGAGCCGGCGGGCCAGGGTGAGCGTGGGCCGGTTCTCGGCCAGGATCTCCGCGGTGAAGTGGCGGATGCCCTCTTCCGCAGCCCGCTGGGCCAGTTCGCGCAGCAGGGCGGTACCCAGGCCGCGCCCCTGCCAGGAGTCGATGACGGTGATGGCCACCTCGGCCTGGTCCGGCTCCCGGGGGTTGCGGATGAACCGTGCCACCCCCACCAGCTGCCCGGAACCGGGCGTCACGGCGACCAGAGCCTCATGGTCGTGGTGATCCACGTCGGTGAAAAAGGCCAGGCTCCGCTCGGACAGGTGAGGTTTGGCGGTGAAGAACCGCCGGTAGCGTGAGGTCTCGCTGAGTTGCTCGAACGCCTCAGCGAGGCCGGGGGCATCATCGGGGCGCAGTGCCCGGAGCAGCACCCGGTGTCCTGATCGAAGAGTGATCAGGTGTGGAACGAGGGTGGTGTCCATGACCCGAGTATTGCTTACTAAGTTTAGCGGTACGGCCCCCGCGGCGTTCATTGTGATAAATATATCAAGCACGCGGACAGCCGGCGATCTCGAGTTCGCTGATGACGGCCAGGACGGCGGCGGCGCGGTTCCCTCACCGGCTCGGGGCGGGCTGGCCCCGGCCGGCCTGAGGATTGCTGTCCGCGTGCCGCTGCATGAACCCGCCGACGATCTGGACCAGGCCCGTGACGATGAACCAGATCCCGACCAGCACCGCCAGCACCGTCACCGAGGTCGCCGGCACCGCGACGACCACGATCCCGGCGGCCAGGCTGATGAGCCCGAAGAAGATCCACCAGCCGCGCCGCTCCCCCGGGCCGCCGGAAAACGCGTCCGCCAGCTCCGCCAGGCCCTGCACGATCCAGGTAATACCGATCACCAGGCCGACCAGCGCCACGGTCAGGTCCAGGTGCCGGATCAGCACCACCCCGACCACCACCAGCAGCAGCCCGGCGATGCCCAGCCACACCCGGCGCGGCTCGCTCCGGTCGAACACCCGGACCAGGTCGAAGATCCCCGAGATGACCAGCAGCACGCCGAGCAGCACCGCAATGACATTCAGCGACCCGGTCGGGTGCAAGGCGACGATCAGCCCCAAGATCACCGTCACCACCCCTGCGAACACCATCGCCTGCCACCCAGTTGCCGCCGAGAACCCCGGGGGCAGCTGCGGACCAGGTTCCTCCGGTTGCATCGGCCACACCTTCTTACCGCCAGACCCGCTCACGGGCACACCCAGCGTTCACCAGGATGCTCTGATATTCGATCGGGCACCCGCCGCAGATATCACCCGTGTCGGGTGAAGGCCTCAGCGGTAGCACCTGCCGGGCAGGAGGGTCCCGATTCCCAATGGCACCGGGAGCATTTAAGGCTTCGTACCCCTCTGCCCAGCAGTCAATTCATCACCCGTCCCTTCCAGAAGGGACGGCGACCGCATGACAGGCAATCGATGATGGCAGCCATTCGTGATCGCCGCGGCCGTGGCGCCGGCCACGATCGGCGTGAACATCCCGGGCCAGCAATACCCCCGCTCGTTCGGAAGAAAAGAATTTCAATCATCCCGGACGGATCATGGTATTACGGTTCCGCATACGGCAGCCGCGGCCGGGGTCATCGCTGACCGGCCGCCCGGTCAGGATCAGCTGTCCGCGTCCGGCGTGGCGCGCTGGGGGACTGGGTGTCCGTAGCGGCGGCGGAACAGCAGGTAGGCCGGCGGCCCGGCCAGCAGGGGGAGCCAGTAGGAGGCGATCCGGTAGGCCAGGACGGCCAGCACGGCGTAGCCGGCGCGGACGCCGGCCAGGATCAGCAGGCCGCTGAGGCTGGCCTCCACGATGCCCAGCCCGCCGGGGGTGACCGGGAACAGCGCGACGATGCCGGCGGCGGCATAGGCCAGCAGCACCAGGGAGGGCTGCGGGCTGGCACCGGTGGCGCGCAGCGCCGCCAGCAGGCAGCCGTAGTCGAAGCCGAGCCGCCCGGCGGTCAGCAGGACCGCCTGCCGCCAGTGCCGGCCCAGGACCGCCCGGATCGTGTCGCGTTCGGCCAGCAGCCGGGTGTCCAGGCCGGTCACCGGCCGGCGGCCGCGGGTGACCCGGTTCCACGCCTTCTGCGCCACGCGGCCGAGCAGGGCCAGCGGCCGGTCGGTGCGCAGCAGGATCACGCCGCAGACCGCGTACAGGGCGAACCCGGCCAGGCCGAGCAGGGCGGTATGGGCAAGCCCGCGGCTGACCGGCACGCCGGCCGCGATGGCGGGCAGCACGAAGACCGGCAGCGCGAGCAGGCCGCCGACGCCGAGCAGCGAGAACGTGGTCAGGCCGCCGACGGCGGTGTCGGTGTCGAACCCCGCGGTGGTCAGCATGCCGAACTGGACGGCGGCGCCGGCCGCGTCGCCGCCGGGCAGGCTGTTGGTGACCGCGTTGCCAGCCAGCCCGGCGGTGACCACGGCGAACCAGCCGCGGGTCCGCAGCGCCAGCCGCTGCAAGGCGAAGTTGCAGGTGAACGAGGCCAGCTCGGCGGCCAGCGCGACCGTGAACCAGACCGGGTTCAGCGTCGACAGGCGCGGCCAGGCACCCAGCACCTTGATGAGCGCGGGCAGCACGAGGTAGATGGCCGCGCCGGCCACCGCGACGGGCAGGGCCCGCTTGACGGCAGTCTTCCAGGTCGGCGGGTGCGCCTGAGCGGCGTCGATCGCGGCCGCCTTTGCCGCGACCGACGTGGACTTCCCGGCGTCGATCGGCTGTCCGCCTGGCTGATGCCCATCGCCCGGCGGCTGAGGATGCCTGCGAGCCGTCATGCCGTACCTCATTCTCCAGGGCCGGGACCATACCTGACAGGAGCTCTTTCCAGCGGAAGTCATCCGGCGGTAGTCTCCTTCGCCGTCTGGGACCAGGGTCGCTGCGCAGCACAGTGACGGGAGACCGTACTGGCTCGATCCATCGAGGGTGATCGTCATGGCCGCCAGTCCGCAACCTGTCCCGGAGCCGTCAGGCAGCCCAGCGGACGCCGTCCCGGCGCCCGGCCCGCCTGAACGCAGGCTACTCGGCCGTCTGCCAGGCCATGGTCCTGGTGCTGGCCGGCCTGGTCCGGTACACGTTCCTGAAGGCGCGCCGTGAGCGGCTCGGCGAAGCGCCGGAGCCCGCCGGGGACGGCCCTCGGCTCGTCACCCGGTGAGGCGGACGCGGACATCGGCGACGACGGCGCCGTGCTGCCGGACGAACACCGGGTTGAGGTCGAGCTCGGCGATCTCCGGGATGTCCTCGCCCCTCGAACAGGTCGTTGCGCAGGAACAGGCGGTGCAGGTATTGCGAGTTCATCCGGTATGGCAGCCGGCTCGGCGTGCATGGTCTCGGTGGCCGGGGCGTACTGGATCGGCTCGATCAGGTGATTGCGGAATACCACCTTGCCCGGCGTGACC
>Ga0335069_10009519_pt1 | contig 13835 bp, 13 predicted proteins | sample Lox_Sample_11_FD_206714 | JGI IMG/M metagenome (GOLD analysis project Ga0335069, IMG submission 206714) | Soil microbial communities from Loxahatchee National Wildlife Refuge, Florida, United States - Lox_Sample_1.1 | ecosystem: Environmental > Terrestrial > Soil > Wetlands | place: USA... | reverse complement strand
CGCTATGCGAGGGGGGAACTCAGTCGAGAGGACTATTTGCGGATGAAAGCTGACATTTCCGCCTGACGACAATGTGCGGCCCGTATGGGCGGCTACGCAAACCATCGCCTAACGGTCACCCATACGACTTGGACAGAGGGAGCGCTATCAACGCGGCGATCGCCACGAGGATCAGGCCAGGCACGACGCGCAGCGTGTAAGCGCGGCCGCCGCTCGTCGCCGCGAAGGCCGCTTTGCTGAGGCTGTTGGTGAGGAATCCGGCCAATATGGGCGCCGCAGCCTCGCCGGGCGAAAGCTGGCCGTCAGCTACCAGGGCCGCAACCGAGATGGCCGCGGAGTGGGTGTCGGCGAAGCCCGCCAATGCTGCGGCGGCAAAGACACCGGGGTCGCCAAACCAGGTTTTCAACGCGGCGGCCGCAAGGCGCACCACCGCGACCGTGATTGCAAACCCAAGAGCGCCGATGAGGCTGAACGCCTGGGTTGGCGCCGGCATTGCGAGTTCATGCTTCGTATTGACGAGAGCCAGGGTCAGCGTCGCCCCATATCCCAAGGCGATAAGGCCGCCAGCGAGAAGCGATGGAGCTAAAGTCGACAACGTAGGCATGCTGGTCGCCCCGATCACCACGGCCATCTCGACGATAGTGGCGACGGTCGAGAGGATCGCTCCGGCCGCTGCTGCGGTCAGCGTCGATGGCGATTTGCGCGCCCTCGCGCCAAGCGCATTGATTGTCACGATGCTCGAGATAAAGCCGGAGGCAAGGCCTGCGATCGGTAGTCCAAAACGGTCTCCCATTAACCGCACGGCCACGTGACCCGCAGCCCCGATCGCCAATACCAATACAACGACGAGCCAGATCGCGTGCAGGTTAAGCGAGTTGAACGGTCCGATGGTCTTGTCAGGCATCAGGGGCAGGACGACGAGCGTGGCGCTGGCCAATATCAGGGCGTCGCGGGCCTCGGTGTCGGTGAAGCCGGCCCGAACAAGGCGGTGCAACGATGTTCGTGTGGCGAGCAAGATGGCTACGATGACCGCAATCCCCGCCGCGAACGCCGGCTCCTTGGCGCTGAAGCCGCCCAAAAGCGCCGTCACCAGCAACGAGATCTCGGTGGTCAGGCCCGGATCCTCTCCCCGATCGTTCCTGTATCCCACAGCCGCGAGCACGGCGACGCCAGCGAGTACGACGCAGAAGCCGACGATGCCCGCAACAATCAGACTCACCACGCCTGCTAACGCTGCGAGCGCGAACGTCCTTACGCCCGCAGGCGACCGCGATGCCCCCTCACCCTTGTGACGTTCCCGCTCTGCGCCGATCAGCAACCCGATTCCCAGTGCGACGGCCAAAGACATGACCAAAGGGTCGAGTTTCATTGCGTCATCGCAGGAATTGGATCGGCCGAATTTCGCGGACTCTCGCCGCCCTGGCTTTCACCAAAGGTTGTGGGCGATGTCGAAGATGTAGCCGTCATCGAGGTCGACGAGGGCGACGTCGTCGTCGACCCACACCCAGGCGCAACCGTCCGGCGGAGGCGGCAATCCGTAGACCACATAATCCCGCACGGTCCATCCGCGCGCAGCCGCCCGGCGGCTTCGGCCTCCGTGAGACCGCCGAGCCATGGAGCGGGCGTCGGTGATAAACCGTTGTTCACTTGGCGCACGATGGAAGCGCTGGCTTCCGATTGCATTGATCCTCGGCAAGAATTGTCGCTGCCGATCCACGCATTTGTCGAACAGGTTCTTGCTTGCTAGCCCTTCTGGTCGGCCAGCCGCCGATCCAAATACGCCCCCACGCGCCTTTCCACGTCCGTCAGATGCTCGGCCCAGAAGTGGCCGGCGCCTTCCACCAGGTCGTAGTCGATGACGATGCCTTTCTGCGTGCGCAGCTTGGAGACCACCCGCTCGACCTCGATAGGCTGAGTGATGGTGTCCGCTGAGCCGTGGAGGATCAGGCCGGAGGCGGGGCAGGGGGCGAGGAAGGAGAAGTCGTAGGTGTTGGTGGGCGGGGAGACCGAGATGAAGCCGTCGGTTTCAGGCCGGCGCATCAAGAGCTGCATGCCGATCCAGGCGCCGAAGCTGTAGCCGGCCACCCAGCACTGCGCCGCGGCCGGATTGGTGGATTGCAGCCAGTCGAGAGCCGTCGCTGCGTCCGCCAGCTCGCCGATGCCGGCGTCGAACTCGCCCTGGCTGCGGCCCACCCCGCGGAAATTGAACCGCAGCACCGAGAAGCCGCGCTTCATGAAGAGGTGGAAGAGCTGCACCGCCACGGGATTGTCCATGTGCCCGCCCGCCCGCGGATGGGGGTGCAGGATGAGCGCGATGGGAGCGGTCTCGTCCTTGCGGGGCGAATAGCGCGCTTCGATCCGACCGGCGGCCCCGGTGAGAACCAGTTCAGGCATGGTCACCTTCAAGATCGGCGGCCAAATAGTTGACCGCGGCGCTTGGTTTTCCTAAATGCCCTGCAAGAGGCTTTGCGAAGGCGGTGGGCGTTGAAGCCGCGGCTTGTAGCAAAGGGCGCCCACCGAATGCGAGAGAATTAGGAACGCCGGCGCTATGCAGCTGAGCACAAAGGGACGCTACGCCGTGATGGCGATGACGGATCTGGCCGCACAGGACGCCAGCCGGGCCGTCACACTGGGCGAGATTGCGCAGCGCCAGCAGATTTCCCTCGCCTACCTCGAACAACTGTTCGCCCGCTTGCGGCGGCGTGGGCTGGTGAGCGCCAGCCGCGGTCCCGGCGGCGGCTACCGTCTCGCCAAGCCGGCCACGGAGATGAGCGTAGCCGAGGTCGTCTCGGCGGTCGGCGAGCCGCTTCGCGCCATCCGTTGCGGCGGCGGCCACGCCGGGTGCATGAAGGGCGGGGTCCGCTGCCTCACCCATGACCTTTGGGAAGAGACTGGGCGCAGGATCCGCGACTACCTCGAAAGCGTGTCCCTGGCCGACGTGGTCAAGGGCGAGCTCTCGCACGCCCCGACGAGGGCGGCATGAGCGTCTATCTCGACTATAACGCCACGGCGAAGGTCCGTCCCGAGGCTGTCGAGGCTATGGCCGCGGCGCTGGAGGCGGGCGGCAATCCCTCGTCCGTTCATGCGTTTGGCCGCGCGGCCGCCGCTGTCCTCGAGGCGGCGCGGGCTGACGTCGCGGCCCTGGCGGGAGCGAGCGCGTCGGCGGTCACCTTCGTCAGCGGCGGGACCGAGGCCAACGCCTTGGCCTTGGAAAGTGCTGCGCGGAGTGGCGCGGAGCGGATCATCGTCAGCGCCACCGAGCATGACGCGGTGCTTCAGTCGGCGCTCGGCTTGGGGATCGCGGCGGAGATCTGGCCGGTCGATGGCCGAGGCGTCGCCGATCTCGACTGGCTGGCGGATCAGCTCGCGCGCGGCCCTCGCGCCCTCGTGTGCCTGATGCTGGCCAACAACGAGACCGGAGTGATCCAACCGGTCGCCGAGGCCGCCGCCATGGTGCGAGTAGCCGGCGGGCGGCTGCACGTGGACGCCGTCCAGGCCGCAGGGAAGATCGCCATCGATCTGGAGGCCCTTGGCGCTGACACCCTGGCGTTCTCGGCCCACAAGATTGGCGGACCGCAGGGGGCGGGCGCCTTGCTGACGAGGGCGGGCGTGACGATCGTTCCATCGTTGCGCGGCGGCGGCCAGGAGCGGGGCCTCAGGGCCGGAACGCCGAATACGCCCGGCGCGGCCGGATTTGGCGCGGCGGCGCGGGCCGCCCTCGCTGATCTGGACAGGGTCGCCCAGCAAGCGACGTGGCGGGATGGGTTGAGCCGGCGGGTGGCCGAGGCAGGGGCGATCGTCCTGGGCGCTGACGCGCCGCGCCTGCCACAGACCCTGGCCTTCGCCAGCCCCGGTTTCGGGTCGGACCTGCAGGTCATGGGCCTCGACCTCGAAGGGGTGATGGTGAGCGCCGGCGCGGCCTGCTCCTCGGGCAAGGTCAAGCCCAGTCGGGTGGTCGCGGCCATGGGGCGCGAGGACCTCGCCGACTGCGCCATCCGCGTCAGCGGCGGTTGGGCGAGCACGGAAGACGATTGGCGTCGCGGCGGGGACGTCTGGATCGCTCTTCGCGCCCGTCGCGCCGCGCGCCAGGCGGCAGCCGCCTAGGGGATCAGGATCATGGCCGCCGCCAAACAGACCATCGAACACGTCGCCAGCCTCGATCGCTACAAGCATGGCTTCGTCACCGAGATCGATCAGGAGTTCGCACCCAAGGGCCTGAACGAAGGCGTCGTCCGCTATATCTCCGAGCAGAAGGCCGAGCCGGCCTGGATGCTGGAATGGCGTCTGGCCGCCTTCGCGCGATGGCAGGCGATGGAGGAGCCCGCCTGGGCCCGGGTGCGGTTTCCGAGGATCGACTACCAGGACTCCTACTACTACGCCGCGCCGAAGAAGGGCGGGGGGCCCAAGAGCCTGGACGAGGTCGATCCGGAGCTCCTCAAGACCTACGAAAAGCTGGGCATCCCCTTGAAGGAGCAGGCGGTCCTCGCCGGCGTCGAGGGCGCGCCGCGCTACGCCGTGGATGCGGTGTTCGACAGCGTCTCGGTGCTGACCACCTTCAAGAAAGAGCTGGCCGAGGCGGGCGTCATCTTCTGCTCCATGAGCGAGGCCATCCGCGAGCACGGCGACCTGGTCCGCCAGTATCTAGGCTCGGTGGTGCCGGTCTCAGACAACTACTTCGCCTGCCTCAACAGCGCCGTCTTCTCGGATGGCAGCTTCGTCTATGTGCCGCCGGGCGTGCGTTGCCCGATGGAGCTTTCCACCTACTTCCGCATCAACGCCGCCGAATCCGGCCAGTTCGAGCGCACCCTGATCATCGCTGACCGCGGCGCCTACGTCTCCTACCTGGAAGGCTGCACCGCGCCTATGCGCGACGAGAACCAGCTCCACGCCGCCGTGGTCGAGCTCGTCGCCCTGGAGGATGCGGAGATCAAGTACTCCACCGTGCAGAACTGGTACCCCGGCGACGCCGAGGGGCGGGGCGGGATCTACAACTTCGTCACCAAGCGCGCCGACTGCCGGGGCGACCGGTCGAAGGTCTCCTGGACTCAGGTGGAGACGGGCTCGGCCATCACCTGGAAGTACCCTTCCTGCATCCTGCGCGGGGAAGGCTCCCAAGGCGAATTCTATTCCATCGCCATCACCAACCATCGCCAGCAGGCCGATACCGGCACCAAGATGATTCACCTGGGAGCCGGCACGCGCTCGCGGATCATTTCCAAGGGGATCTCGGCCGGCCGGTCCAGCAACACCTATCGCGGCCTCGTCTCGGCTCACCCCAAGGCCATCGGCGCGCGCAACTTCACCCAGTGCGACTCCCTGCTCATCGGCAAGCATAGCGCCGCGCACACCACGCCCTATATCGAGGCGCGCAACGCCCACGCCCGCTTCGAGCATGAGGCGACCACCACCCGTCTTTCCGAAGAGCAGCTCTTCTACGTCATGCAGCGCGGGCTTTCGCAGGAGGAGGCGGTGCAGCTCCTCGTCAATGGCTTCGTCAAGGACGTCCTCCAGGAGCTCCCCATGGAGTTCGCCGTGGAGGCGCAGAAGCTGGTGGCCATCTCGCTGGAGGGAAGCGTCGGCTGATGTTGGAGACAAAGAATTTGATGCTCTCGATCCGCGATCTCCATGTCTCCGTCGACGGCAAACCCATCCTGAGCGGGCTCTCGCTCGATCTGCCGGCGGGCGAGGTCCATGCGGTGATGGGCCCCAACGGCGCGGGCAAGTCGACGCTTTCCTATGTGCTGGCCGGTCGCCAGGGGTACGAGGTCACCGGCGGGCAGGTGCTCTTCGAGGGCGAGGACCTGCTGGCGCTCGGCCCCAGCGAGCGGGCCGCCCGCGGCGTCTTCCTATCGTTCCAATATCCGGTGGAGATCCCCGGCGTGCCGGCGCTCACCTTCCTGCGCACGGCGCTCAACGCGCAGCGCAAGGCCCGCGGCGAGGCCGAGATGGGGGCGCCTGAATTCCTGAGGCGCGTGCGCGAGCAGGCGGCGGCCCTACGGATCGATTTCGAGATGCTGCGCCGTCCGCTGAACGTCGGCTTTTCCGGCGGCGAGAAGAAGCGGATGGAGATCCTGCAGATGGCGGCCCTGGGGCCGCGGCTGGCCATCCTTGACGAGACCGATTCCGGCCTCGACATCGACGCGTTGCGCATTGTGGCCGAGGACGTCAACGCCCTGCGCGGTCCCGACCGATCCATGCTGGTCATCACCCACTATCAGCGGCTCCTCGATTACATCCGCCCGGACCGGGTCCACGTCCTTGCGGAGGGGCGCATCGTCGCCTCAGGCGGCCCGGAGCTGGCGCTCGAGCTGGAGCGCGAGGGTTATGCCAAATACGGGCAGGAGGCGGCGTGAGTCTGGCCCGCGCCATAGAGACGGGCGATCTCGCCGAACTGCCGTCGCGCCGCGACGAGGACTGGCGCTGGACGGACCTGCGCGGTCTGCTCCGGACTCTGCCGCCGAAAGCGGGGCCGCTCGCGGCGAATTCGATTCCCGCCGGTCCCTTCCAGGCGGACGAGGAGGTTCTCGTCATCAACGGCCAGGGACCTTCGGACATCCACATCGAAGCTGGCGAGGCGCGAGTGATCGCCCTTCGCCTGGTGTCGGTTGGCGACGTCGCCTACGCCTGCCGCTTGAACGTGAGCTTGGGGGAGGGGGCGGCCCTGACCCTGCTGGAAAGCTACGAGTCCTCGGCCGACGGGCACGCAGCCGAGATCGACCTGGAGGTGGCGGTGGGGCCGGGCGCGCGGCTGGAGCGCATCGTGCTGGCGGGTGACGCGGCTGGCGCCGTCCTCGTCTCCTGCGCCGACGTCGGATTGAGCCCGTGGGCAAGCCTGGCGCAGACCGTGCTCACCTGTGGCGCGCGCCGGCAGCGGCTCGAGACCCGCGTCAGCCATCCGGGCGAAGGGGCGGCCGTCCGCCTGGACGGCGTCTATCTGCTGGCTGATCAAAGGCACGCCGACCTCACCACCGTGGTCACCCACGCCGGGGCCGGCGGGGCGACAGAACAACTGGCCAAGGGCGTGGCGACGGACCAGGCCCGCGGCGTCTTCCAGGGGCGGATCGTTGTCGCCCCCGGCGCCGACCGGACGAACGCGCGGATGGGGCATCATGCTCTGATCCTCTCCGATCGCGCGGAGATCGACGCCAAGCCCGAGCTGGAGATCTTCGCCGACGACGTCTCCTGCTCGCACGGCAATACGGTGGGCGCGCTGGATGAGGCGGCGCTCTTCTATGCTCAGCAGCGCGGCGTGCCCGAGCCGGAAGCCAGGGCCATGCTGACGGCCGCCTTCGTCGGCGAGGTCATTGATCGAATTGAGTTCGAAGGGGCCCGGGACGTCGCCCGGAGATGGGCGGCGCAGCGTCTAGGGGCGTCCGATGAGCTTTGACGTTCGCGCGGCCCGGGCCCAGTTTCCCATCCTGGAGCGGGAGGTGAATGGCCGCCCGCTCGTCTATCTCGACAACGCCGCCTCCGCCCAGAAGCCGCGGGCGGTGATCGAGGCGATGACCTTGGCCATGGAGCGGTCCTACGCCAACGTCCACCGCGGGGTGCACACCCTCGCCAACGAAACGACCGAGGCCTACGAAAAGGCGCGCGAGGGCGTCCGTCGGCTGATCAATGCAGCCGGCGCCGGTGAGATTATCTTCACCAAGGGAACCACCGAAGCGATCAATCTCGTGGCCTCGTCCCTTGGCCAGTCCCTTTCGGCCGGCGATGAGATCATCCTCTCGGTGATGGAGCATCACGCCAACATCATCCCCTGGCATTTCCTGCGCGAGCGCAAGGGTGTCGTCCTCAAATTCATTCCGATCACGGAAGATGGGCGGCTTGACCTCGAGGGGTTTCGGTCGCTCTTGGGGGTGCGGACGAAGGTGGTGGCCGTCTCGCACATGTCGAATGTGCTGGGCACGGTCAATCCCGTGGCGGCGATTGTCTCTGAGGCCAAGGCGGCCGGCGCCGTCACTTTGCTCGACGGCGCCCAGGCCATTGTCCACGAGGCGGTGGACGTGCGGGCGCTGGATGCGGATTTCTACGCCTTTTCAGGGCACAAACTCTACGGGCCGACAGGGATCGGGGTCCTTTACGGGAAGGGCGAACGCCTGGCCGCCCTGCCTCCCTACCAGGGCGGGGGAGAGATGATCGGCTCCGTCAGCCTGGAGACGATCACCTACGCCGACCCGCCGCACCGGTTTGAAGCCGGGACGCCGCCGATCCTGGAGGCGATTGGCCTCGCCGCCGCCGTCGAATGGTTGGAGAGCATTGACCGCGCCGCCGCCGCCGCCCACGAGCAGGCTCTCTACCAGCGGGTTCGCGAAGGGCTGGCCGGGGCCAACTGGCTGACGGAGATCGGAACGGCGCCGGGCAAGGGGCCGATCTTCAGTTTCACCGTCGATGGCGCCCACGCCCATGACGTGGCCCAGATCCTGGATCGGTACGGCGTGGCGGTCCGCGCCGGCACGCACTGCGCCGAACCGCTGCTGCGCCGCTTCGGGCTGACGTCGAGCGCCAGGGCTTCCTTCGCCCTATATAACACGCTCGAAGAGGCCGACTGCTTCATCGACGCCCTGCAAAGGACGAGGACCTTCTTCAGCTGATGGACGACGCCACCCTTACCCCTACGACAGAGACGCCGGCCCTCAGCCAGGCGGACCTCGACGCCCTGACCGATCGGCTCGTCGAGAAACTGAAGACCGTCTACGACCCTGAGATCCCCGTCGACATCTACGAGCTGGGGCTGATCTACAAGGTTGACGTGTCGGACGATAAGGACGTCGTCATCGACATGACCTTGACGGCGCCCGGGTGCCCGGTGGCGGGCGACATGCCCGACTGGGTGCGCGATGCGGTGATGACCATCGAAGGGATCAAGTCTTGCACGGTGCGCCTAGTCTTCGACCCGCCCTGGGATCCGTCCCTCATGTCGGATGAGGCCAAGCTCGAACTCAACATGTTCTAAAAGAAGATCATCGCGATCATGGAAACCACCGTCCAGCCCAGAGCGCGGCGTCCCCGCCCGAAGATCGTCTCCCTGAGCGATCGCGCCGCCGAGCGCGTGAAGGAGATCATGGGCAAGGCCGAGAAGCCCTATGCGGGCCTGCGCGTGGGCGTGAAGAACGGCGGCTGCGCCGGCCAGGAATATGTCATGGCCTACGCCGAGGCGGCCGAGCCCCTCGATGAAGTGATCGAGGACAAGGGCGTCACCATCCTGATCGAGCCCAAGGCCGTCCTTTTTCTGATCGGCACGGAGATCGACTACGAGGTCTCGAAGCTGGCGTCCAAGTTCGTCTTCCGCAATCCGAACGAAACCGACGCCTGCGGTTGCGGCGAGAGCGTCACCATCCAGCCGGCGGCGGCGGTGGACTGATCAGGCCGCCGCGGGGCGCCGGGGAGCGCTGCTGACGCGGTTTCGGCCGCTGTGCTTGGACATGTAGAGGGCGTTGTCCGCGCGATCCATCAAGGCGGACGGGGATTCCCCGACAATACGCTCCGCGAAGCCTGACGATATGGTGACCGTGCCCAGGTCCTCGTTGGTGGAGCGTCGCTTCAGGCGTCGCGAGGCGACCTCGTCGCGGATGATCTCCAGCGTGCGCATGACCTCAGTCGAGATCTCGCCGGCGAAGATGAGGGCGAATTCCTCCCCGCCATAGCGCGCCGCGAAGCGCGGCGGGGCGCCGGCCCGACCGATGACGCTGGCTACGTACCGGATCACTTGGTCGCCGGTCTGATGGCCCCAGGTGTCGTTGAATTGCTTGAAATGGTCGATGTCGAGCACCGCCAGATGCAAGGTGGCGTTGGCGCCGTCCGCCTCCATGCAGGCGCGGTGAAGCTCCTCGTCGAAGGCCTTGCGGTTGGCCAGATTGGTCAGCCCGTCCGTGGTGGCGTCTCGGCGCACCTTCTGCAGGTGCTCGCGCAGCCGGCCAACCTCGGCCGTCGAGTCCGCCAACTTCTGCTCCAGCTTTTTGTTTTCAGTCTGGACCAGGTTCGTGGCCGCCGTCAGTCCGCGCACGAGGCCGCGCAAGCCGTCCTCGTTCGGCTCCAGCTCGAGATCCTTGCTGGCGTCTGCCAGGTGTTCGCCGTAGGCGGCGCTGGACTTCTGCGCCATCCGGATCGCCCGCGAGACAGCGGCCAGTTCCTGGGTCAGCTGATCGCCGGCGTCGCGGATCTGGTCGTGCAGGCGCGCCTTGGGCAGATAGGTCTGGGCGAGATCCTCGGCGACGGCGTCGGTGATCGGTTCGCCGGACTCCAAGAGCCGCTCGAGCTCACAAGCCAGCGGTCCCGTGGGATCGGCGACCATGTGGATCCACAGCTCGAAGTTCAGCGCCGTCGGCCAGACCTTGGCGGCCTCCATCTTCTCGATGGCGGCATGCGCCACCGAGTAGGCCTTAGGGCTTCGGAGCGCTATTTCGACGTCGCCGAGCATTCATCCCCCTCATCGATCGTCGCCATGATACGAAGGAGATTTCAAACAGGCCGTTAAACACTGGTCAGTTGTCGGCGAAAGAAGCCTATTTCCTTGCAAGAAAGGCAGGGATGTCGGCGCCGAAGCCGACGATGCCGCGGTCGTCCTCGTCCGGACCACGCGGGGACCTTGCAGGACGTCGCTGCGCTTCTCTTCGCGGACCTGGTCTGGCGGGCGCTTCCGCCTCTTGGGCGGGGCGGGGAGGCGACGGTGCGGTGGCCGCAGGTTTCGGCTCGGCGGCAGGGGCGCTGCGCGGCGTCGCCTTGGCTGGCTCCATCGCTGCAACGGAGGTTTCGCCAGGCGGGCGGCCATATCCGCCATCCCGTCGCGAAGAGCGGCGGCCGCCGTCGCGGGAGCGGTTGTCGCTCTTGGCCTGGCTCCAGTCGACATCCAACGTCACTTCCAGCGGCGTCTTGCCGATCAGCCGGATCACCTTGTCGAGGTTCCGCGCATCGGCCGGTGTGGCGATGGTCACCGCATCGCCGCGTCGGCCCGCCCGGCCGGTGCGCCCGATCCGGTGCACATAGTCGTCGGCGTGATGCGGCACGTCGTAGTTGAAGACGTGACTGACGTCAGGGATGTCGAGGCCGCGGGCGGCCACGTCGGATGCCACCAGGAGCCGAAGGTCGCCTCGGCGGAAGGCATCGAGCGTCTTGGTCCGCACGCTCTGGTCCAGATCGCCATGGATCGCTGCGGCGTCCAAGCCATGCTTCTTCAGGGACTTGGCGACGATATCGACCTCGCTCTTGCGATTGCAAAAGACGATCCCGTTCTTGACGTTGTCCGCGCCTATCAGGGTCCGTAACGCCAGACGCTTAGCCGCAGGATCGGCGCTCGGGATGCGGGCGATGCGCTGCTCGATCGTCTCGGCCGTCGTCGCCGGCTTGGCCACCTCGATGCGGGTCGGGTCGCGGAGGAATTGCTTGGTGAGCCGGGTGATCTCCGGCGGCATGGTCGCCGAGAAGAACAGGGTCTGCTTGGCGGCGGGGGTGAGCTTGAAGATACGCTCGATGTCGGGGATGAAGCCCATGTCGAGCATTCGGTCAGCTTCGTCCACCACCATGATCTGCACGCCGGTGAGCAGGAGCTTGCCGCGCTCGAAATGATCGAGAAGCCGCCCCGGCGTGGCGATGAGGACATCGACGCCGCGGTCCAGCTTCGCCTCCTGGTCGCCGAAGGAAACGCCGCCAATCAGCAGCGCCCAGGAAAGCTTTTGCCCCTTCGAGTAGCGTTCGAAGGACGCCGCCACCTGGTCGGCGAGTTCGCGTGTCGGGCAGATTACCAGGGAGCGGGGCATGCGCGCCTTGGATCGCCCGGCCACCAGGCGGTCGATCATGGGCAGGGTGAAGGCCGCAGTCTTACCCGTTCCGGTCTGGGCGATGCCAAGGACGTCGCGGCCGGCGAGGGCGACGGGGATGGCCTGGCTCTGGATGGGGGTGGCTTCGGTGTATCCTGTGGCGGCGACCGCCTCCAGGGTGGCGGGGCTCAGGCCCAGTTTGGAAAATTCTGTCATGTTCCGATGGAAATGAGCCGGCGGCTCCGCGGTGAATGATCCGCGCCGAACCCGACTCTGATCGCGCCGAACATAGGGTGCGGTGGCTGCAAGTCAATGCGGCCGACCGGCTTCAATAGCCGCAGCGATTCACTGTCGCAGCTTTAGAGATCAAGATCCTCGGTGGCGAATTCGGCGTTCTCCTGAATGAACCGGAACCGCAATTCGGGGCGCCGGCCCATCAGCGCCTCGACCAGATCCTCCACCGCCTCCTCGCTACGCGGCAGGGTCACGCGGGCCAGGGTGCGCGTGGCCTTATCCATGGTGGTGACCTTCAGCTGCGCGGGCATCATTTCGCCGAGGCCCTTAAAGCGGCCGATCTCGGGTTTCTTGCCCTTGAAGACCGTGCGCAGGAGCTCATCACGGTGGGCGTCGTCCCGCGCGTACTCGGTCTTGCCGCCGTGGCTGAGACGATAGAGGGGCGGCAGGGCCAGGAAGAGCCGTCCGTCGCGGATGAGGTTGGGCATCGTCCGGTAGAAGAAGGTGATCAGCAGGGAGGCGATGTGCGCGCCGTCCACGTCGGCGTCGGTCATGATGATGATCCGCTCGTAGCGCAGATCGTCCTCGCCATAGCGGCCGCCTTGCGTTCCCAGCGCCAGCATGAGGTCGGAAAGCTCGCGGTTGGCCCGCAGCTGATCGGCGCTGGCGGAGGCGACGTTCAGGATCTTGCCGCGGAGGGGCAGGATGGCCTGCGTTCGTCTGTCGCGAGCCTGCTTGGCCGAGCCTCCCGCCGAGTCGCCTTCGACGATGAAAAGCTCGGTTCCTTCGGCGCCCTGTCCGGAACAGTCGGCCAGCTTGCCCGGCAGGCGAAGCTTGCGGGTGGCCGAGGCCCTGGCGACTTCCTTTTCCTTGCGCCGGCGAAGACGCTCTTCGGCCCGCTCGGCCACGAAATCGAGGAGGGCGCTGGCCGCCTTCGGTTGCCCCGCCAGCCAGTGATCGAAGGGGTCGCGCAGGGCGCCTTCCACGAGCCGCTGGGCGTCGACGGAGGACAGCCGTTCCTTGGTCTGGCCCTGGAACTCCGGATTGCGGACGAAGACGCTGATCAGGGCGCCGGCCTGGGCGACGACGTCGTCGGCGGTGATGATCTGGCCGCGCTTGTCGCCGGCGAGCTCGGCGTAGGTTTTCAGGCCACGTGAAAGCACCGCCCTCAAGCCCGCCTCGTGGGTCCCGCCTTCCGGGGTGGGCACGGTGTTGCAATAGGATCGGATGAAGCCGTCAGCCTCGCCGAAGCCCTCCGCGGTCCAGGCGATGGCCCATTCCACCGCGCCGCCTTCGCCGTTGCGCTCGACCCGGCCGCTGAAGGCCTCGGGCGTGACGGTGGCCACGCCCTCGGTCCGCTCGGCCAGATAGTCTGCCAGGCCGTTGGGGAAGCAGAAGGAGGCCTCGGCCGGGATCCCTTCCGGCAGGCGCTCAGGCGCGCATCGCCAGCGGATCTCCACCCCGCGGAAGAGATAGGCCTTCGACCGCGACATGCGATAGAGCCGCTCGGGCCGGAAGGCGACGCCTTCGCCGAAGATCGTGGGGTCGGGCGCAAAGGCCACCGCCGTCCCGTGCTTGCGCGTGGGGCCGAGCTGTGCGAGCGGCGAGGTCGGCCGCCCGCGCGAGAAGGTCTGACGCCATTCGAAGCCGTCCTTCCAGACGGTCACCTCGACGCGCTCGCAAAGGGCGTTGACCACCGAGACGCCGACCCCGTGCAGCCCGCCGGAAGTCTCATAGGCCTTGCCGGAGAACTTGCCGCCGGAGTGCAGCACGGTCATCACCACCTCGAGCGCGGACTTGCCCGGGTGCTTGGGGTGGGGGTCCACCGGAATGCCACGCCCGTCG
>Ga0335069_10009517_pt1 | contig 13837 bp, 11 predicted proteins | sample Lox_Sample_11_FD_206714 | JGI IMG/M metagenome (GOLD analysis project Ga0335069, IMG submission 206714) | Soil microbial communities from Loxahatchee National Wildlife Refuge, Florida, United States - Lox_Sample_1.1 | ecosystem: Environmental > Terrestrial > Soil > Wetlands | place: USA... | reverse complement strand
GACCTCGACCGCAACAAGGTGCAGACCCTGGGCATCCCCGTGTCCGACGTTTTCAACGCGCTGCAGTCGATGCTGGGCGGTTACTACGTCAACGACTTCAACCAGTTTGGCCGCACCTGGCAGGTGAACATCCAGGGCGAGCCCGAGGATCGCAACCGGGTCACCGACATCTACAAGGTCAATGTGCGCAACGGCCAGGGCGACATGGTGCCGATCCGGGCCTTTGCCAATGTCCGCACCTTCCAGGGCCCGCAGTCGATCGTCCGCTACAACAACTATCGCAGCCTCACCCTGAACGGCGAGCCGGCGGCGGGCAAGAGCTCCGGCCAGGCCTTGCTGGCGATGGAGGGCCTGTCCTCCAAACTGCTGCCGCTCGGCTACAGCTACGAGTGGACGGGAACCGCACTCCAGGAGAAAGAGGCGGGTGGCCAGACCGTGATCATCCTGGCGCTGGCCATCCTGTTCGCCTACCTGTTCCTGGTCGGCCTGTACGAGAGCTGGACGATCCCGGTGGCCGTGCTGCTGTCGGTCTCGGTCGGCATCATGGGTGCTATGGGCACGCTATGGCTGATGGGCCTGGACAACAATCTCTACGCCCAGATCGGCATCGTGGTCCTGATCGCGCTCGCCGCCAAAAACGGCATCTTGATCATCGAGTTTGCCAAGGAAAGGCGGGAGCACGGCCTATCGATCACCGACGCAGCCGTCGCCGGCTCCCAGGCGCGGTTCCGCGCCGTGATGATGACCAGCTTCGCGTTCATCGTCGGGCTTTACCCGCTGGTGATCGCGACCGGGGCGGCGATGTTGAGCCGCCGCGGGGTTGGGACGGCCGTGTTCGGCGGCATGATTGCAGCGTCGTTCCTCGGCATCTTCATGATCCCGGTGCTCTACGTCGTGCTTCAGTGGATCCGGGAGAAGATCAAGGGGGCGGCGACTTGACCGTGGCCAGGGCGGCGTTCTCCCCCACGTGCCACTCGACCACGCCGGCCTCGTAAAGCCCGCTCATCAAGGCATCGACGATCTCGGGCGCCCATTCGCGGTCGAGCAGAATGGCGCGCGGCGCTGCCACCGCTTTCGGCAGGTCCTGGCGCAAGGCTTTCCAGACCCGTTCGGCATCCTGGCGCCGGCCCAGCTTTCCGTAGACGGCGGCCACGATCATTCGCGCCAGCGGCCGCCGCTCGAGATCGCCCTTGATGGCCTCGTCGAGCGCCGCTGTGTAATCGCCGTGAAGGTAGGCGTTGAGCGTCGTGATATCGCGATAGCGCTCCGGGCGGCCCGTGCCATGCAACAACACGCCCTGCACGAGTGCCAGGCCGCGATCGTAGTCGCCATGCAGGAACAGCCGTGTCCCCATCTCCCCGGCCACGAGCGGATCATTCGGATTGAGCGTCAACGCCCGCTCGGCCTCGACGGAGAAGGAGGTCAGATCGTGATTGAACCAACCTATCAAGGCCAACGCGACGTGCGCCCACGCGTCGGTCGGATCCGATGCGACGGCGCGACGGGCCGCCTCCTCGGCGCGCTGCAATGGCGGTGCCGCACCGATGAGCGGGTTGTAGCCGTACTTGAACTCGTCGAGGTAGAGAAACGAGAGATGTGCCCACGCTTCGCTTTCGTTCGGCAGGCCACGGACCACCGCCTCGTGGCAGTCACGGAGCCGGCGATGCAGATCGGGCGCCCAGGTCTCGACATAGGCGTAGAACGCCAACATGCAGGTGCGGACGGTCGGTGAGTTACGCACCACACGGTCTGCCGTTTTGGCTTCGAGGGAGAAGAGAGGGCCGTACGGATCCCCCAAGACGGCGGCAATCCGTCGCGCGATCTCGGCTCCCGCGGACGGGCCGCCTGGCGGTGCTGCATAGTCCCGCGCCCACAGAACCGTGCGACTCGCCGCGTCGACCAGTTGCGCCGTTACGCGGATTTCGTTGCTGAGACGGTTGACCGACCCCTGCAGCCGATAGTCGATGCGATCCCGGTCAGGGGGCGTCCCGCCGGAGACGTAGATATGTAGCGATTTGAACGGCACAAGCGCCGACGTGGACTCAGACGTCACGACATGCGCGAACCCATCGAGCGCCGGATCGGTGCTCGCATTCGCAAATCCGTCGATCCGAATGCTGGGCCTGAAGGTCAAATCGCCTGTCGTGAGGCGGTCGTCATACGCCGGTCGAATCAGCGCAAGTGACATAGCCGCGAGGAGCAGCGCGCCAAGCCCGGCCATGACCGGTATCCCATACCGACGCACGCGGCTTCGTTGTACGGCAGGACCGGCCTGCGGGCGCAGGTCGGCGGGAGGCGACGCAGGCTCAAGGCGCGGCGCGTAGGACCCTCTGGGGATGACGATCCTGTGCTGTTCCGCTTGGCCCTCGATCAGATAGTAACGCTCCAGGCACCGCCGCAACTGGCTGACCTCGATGCGTACGACCGGATCGATCTGCGGATCGAAACGCTCGTTGCGCCCGAGGATGGTGGTGGCGATGTTGTAGGCTTTCAGGCGGTTGCTGCGTCCGGCCAAGGTCTCTTCGACGAGATAGATCAGGAGCCGCTTTTGACGCTCGGACGCATGCAATCCCGGCCAACGCAGCACCCGGCCGAGCGCCGCCGCCATAGAGTCACCGTCCGGCACTGGTCCGGGGATATTCGCAAGAACGCCATTCTGCATGAGCAAAGGAACCATGATGCCCCCTTCCTTTGCCGGCATTGATTTGAATCAACGTTCTCTGCGTACCTCGGTACGTCGAATGACTCTGTATCCTATCACGTGAGCTGTCCTAGTTGCGAGCCGCTACCGTTCGCAACTGCGCCAGCTCTTCTTCGATGTCACGGGTGATACCTGCATCCGCCAGCTCGGAGCCGGTGATCTGAGGCAGAACATACGTGTGCATCCACAACACCTTTCCGGCGCTCGTCGCAATGAGAAACTGGGCGCGGATGCCGGCCGCGTCCTCCTGGAGCGATCCCGTCAGCTCGAAATCGGCCGGGCTGCTCGGCGGCACCACTTGGAATTTCTCCGCGCAGCAGAACGACAGCTTGAACTCCTGGGTCATGAGGTCGGCGGCCCTCTCCAGGCTCGAATTGGCGCTGATGTTGCGGATCGTGGTCACGACGATGCGCTGCCTGTGCTCTCCGCCGGTACCGCGTTCGCGGCCCATCCATCGCGACGTCTCCACGCAGGTAATGACGCTGACCAACAGCACCAATGCAGCCGTGTAAATCAAAGGGTGCAGCAGCGGGCTGCCGAGACGGCCCCGTGGCTTGTCGGTCGTAGATCCATCGGGCGTAGCCGCGCGATGGGGCAGCGTCTCGGCTCTCCACGCGACGTCGAACACGGGACGATAGTGACCTTTCGGGATGTCGATCTTCAGCGGATCGTCCCGTCCGGTCGTCAGGTAATATTGATCGAGGGCGGCCCGCACGCGGCGCGCCGTGATGCGTACCAGCGGATCGTAGCGGGGGTCGAACCGCTCGTCGCGGTTGAACACGCCCATCGCGACGTCATAGGCGGTGAGGTGATCGCCGCGTCCGGCCAAGCTCTGCTCGACGATGTAGGTCAGGAACTTGGACTTCCGGCCGGACGATTTGAAACCAGCGCTCTGGAGGATGCGACTTAGTTGCAGCCGCACGGCAGATGCCGAAGGCTTTTTATCCAAACTGGGCAAATCGCCGTGCGCGGGGCGAGTCATTTTCGACAGGCTGGCTTTGACCACCCATGAACGCGATCTAGTTACTGTTACCAAGATTTCGCAAAAATCGATATCGCGCAAACATAAACGTTGATTTGTCTAGTATTTGTCTAACACCGCTCTTCTTTTGCAAGGAAATGACGGAGATCGAATCTCCTTAGGATCAGTGCGTCTACTTTATGACGGACTTCACGAGTCAGGACCCAGCGGACACGCTTACGAATATGCTAGCCACGTCAGAGGCATAACGTCTTGTTACGTTAAAGCCTGACCGCAATCCGAGAGTCCTCCTGTTTCTTACTTACGGGAGTCCGCGCGAGGCCCTGTGATCGCCCCTGTCGCCGGGGGGTGGCACGGATGGAGGAGGGCTCGCGATGCACCATCTATTTCCAGTAAGACTTTCGTCGGAGACGTTGGCTACCCGGGCCACGGTCAGGGCCGGTGACGAGACAAAACGGCCAATGGCCGCAGGGGCCGTCGCTGACCCGGCCGAACATACATCCCATCGTCGCGCCGCAATCGCCGGTTGGGAACGCTCGCCGGCGTCGCTTGCCGGTTCGACCGACATGAGTCCGAGCGGACGTCGGATCATCCTCCGCCGTGTCACCGTGTTCGACCCCGACCAGCTGAGCGACATCGTGCCCGGCGCCAACATCGAGCACCGGCTTCTGCAGTCCGGCAGGTTCGAAGCGCGCGCGCTGCATGTCAAAACGGCGATGTTCACGTTGGACTACCTCCGTTATTCCTCAGCGGTGATGCTGAAGGGCGAACTGCCCGCGAGCGGCACGGCCCTCGCATTCGGCCTGCGCCGGCCGGAGGAGGCCGTGGCGTTCGGGGTTCCGCAGCGCGCCTGCGCGTTGATGCAGTTCGATCCCGCGGCGGGCCTGCATCTTCGCCTGCCGGCGGGTGCCGAGTGGGTGATGATCCGGCTCAGCCCGGCGCTGCTGGAAGCCGAGGCATTGCGGCGGGCCGGCGGCGCATCGGCCGCGCCGCCGATGGAGCCCCGCCTGCTGCGTGTTCCCGGTCCGCAGTGGCGGCGCGTGACGCGCCTGATGTCGATGATCGAGTGCGCGACCGAAGCGACGGGTGTCCGTCACGATCCTGCCGAAAGCGAGAGCCTCGAGGCTCTGCTCTTCGAGGCGGTCATAGAGGCTTATGCCGCGGCACGCGCGCCGCAATCGAACGATCACGGGGCGCTGGCACGGCGCCGCCGTCTCGTGTCGCGCGCCGAGGAGTACGTCTACGCGCATATCGATGACTCGGTCCGCATGAAACGGCTGTGCCGTGATATCGGCGCCAGTGCACGCACGCTCGAATACGCATTCAAGGGCATCTATGGCTTCGGCGTGATGGAATCGATGCGGACTCTCCGCTTGAACGAGGTCCGCAAAAAGCTGCTGCGCGCCGGACCCGAGCAGGTCACCGTCACCACGGCGGCCATGGATTGGGGCTTCTGGCATCTCGGCGAGTTTGCCGCCGAGTACAAGCGTCTGTTCGGGGAGCTGCCGTCCCATACGCTGCGCATCCGCAGCGCGGGACCGGGGTCTCGCACCGGCGTGCGCGACGCCGTGATCGCATCGCATGCGGACGGCCGGGACGCGTCGGCGGCCGCAACTTCGAAGGACGCCGTCGCGGTGGCGGGGATGTAAGTCTTAGCTGCTGTCGGGTGAGGCCGCGTCCTCCGGGGAGTCAGACGCGTGGACCAATGGCAATCTCGCGGCCCGCTCATCGGCGCAGCGAAGCGCGGCGCCTCGGGTAGCGAGTCCGCCTATGTCGAGAGGGTGGTGGGGCTGGCCGTGCTGCTGCTCCTGGCGCTCGGCAGTCTCCTGGTCCTGCGTCCGTTCCTTCCCGCCCTCCTGTGGGCGGCGATCCTGGCGGTTTCGACCTGGCCTCTTTACGTGCGGCTCGAGCGATTGCTCGGAGGGCGCAGGTCGCTCTCGGCACTCGTGATGACGGGCGGCGTGGCGCTTGTCCTGCTCGTGCCCATGCTGGTGCTGGGGTTCCACCTCACCGAAGCGGCGGGCGAGGCGGCGGGGCTTGTGCGCGAGGTGCTTGCCGAGGGCATTCCGCCGCTGCCGGGCTGGGTGTCGAACATCCCGATCGCGGGCCCGCGGCTGCAGGATTTCTGGGTGAGAACGATGCACGACAGCGGAACGCTCTCCGCCGCCCTGCAGCCCCATATCGGCGAAGCGCGAAGCTGGCTGATTGCGCTGGGCGGCGATCTTCTTCAAGGAATGTTCCAGGTCATCGTCAGCCTGTTTGTCGCGTTCTTCTTCTATCGCGACGGGCGCGTGACGGTGGCGATCCTGTCACGCATCGCGGCCCGACTGGCGGGCCACCGGTCGGGGCGGCTGCTGAACGTGGCCGGCGACACCATCAACGGCGTGGTTCTCGGCGTGATCGGGACCTCGCTCGCGCAGGCGATCTTGATGGGCGTGGCCTTTGCCCTCGCGGGCATTCCTGCCGTCCTTCTTCTCGGGTTCTTGTCGTTCGTCTTTTCGCTGATTCCGGCGGCCCTGATCCTGGTGTGGCTGCCGGCAGCACTGTGGCTGGCGCACCAGGGCCACACAGCCTGGGCGGTGTTCATGGGAATCTGGGGCGGACTGTTCGTCGGCACGCTCGACAATTGGCTGCGTCCCATCCTGATCGGGCAGCGCAGCGATCTGCCCCTGGCGCTCGTCCTCCTCGGCGTCCTCGGAGGCGCGTTGGTGTTCGGGTTCCTCGGAATCTTCCTCGGGCCCGTGCTCCTTGCCGTCGCATACAGCCTGGTTCGCGATTGGGGCAGCGAGCATGCCGCCGCCGCGGACCGTCAGAGCGCGCAGATCGACGCGGTATGACGTGCCCGCGCCGGCAACAACTTGCATGGATTTGATAGTGCCCGCGGGACGGCCGGGCCAAGGTGCTGCGATCGCGTGTGGCCTGCGTTCATCCATTCGATGACTCGGGCACGATTCGAATGGGACGTCGTGCGCGGGTCGGTGGGTCGGAGCAGTCAGCGCCGCCGCGCGGAGTTGCCGATGTCATGCCGCGAGAAAATTCGCGAAAGACGCGCGGTCAAGCTGGATGGTTGGGATGCTTATATCCGGGCCATCGGCGCGCAGTTGGAATTCGATGGGTCTCCGCTCGACCGGGTGCAGGCCGGCAAGCGCGGGCTGCGCGACCGGTTGGACCGTCTCGAGAGCGAGGCGAACCAGTCGGAATCGCTGGCGAACCGGGCGCGGGCCAATCTCCTTCGCGCGAGCAACAGCCTGCGCGTCGAACTCAGTTCCCCGCGGCCGAACGGTGCCGCAGCCTATGTCGCCCAAAAACGCGCCATCGGTTCGGCGATCGCCGAGGCGGAACACGAGCTCAACGCGATCGCGGCAAGCGTCTCGCACAACGAAGCCGGTCGTCTCGGCCGGGCGATCGAATACACGATGCGCGCGATGGTGGCGCTCGAAGCGGAATTGGAGGTGGCCGACTGGGTCCTCGGCCGGCAGGGGGGCAGGCATGGGGATTTGTCCGTGCGGGTCGGCCGCGACTTTCCCGACCGGCTTCGCTCCCTCTCGGCGGCCGTCGCAACGGCGCGGAAACTGTCGGACGGCAGCGCCAAGCCGGTAGAGGCGGAGATCGCATCCAGCATCGGGTGGCTTCGTGATCTGTTTGCAACGCGTTAGCCGGCCAATGATCGGGAGGGCCCGCCGCGGGCTCTCGGCCGCGCTCGGCGGCTTCGCGTTCATGTGCGCGGTGGCGCATGGAGTCGCCGCGCAGACGATCGACGATGCGATGGCGGAGGCCTACCGGACCAACCCGCAGCTGCTGTCGGCGCGCGCGCAGTTGCGGGCGCTGGATGAAGGCGTGCCGGCGGCGCTGTCCGGCTGGCGCCCGACGGTGACGGTGGGCGGGTCGATCGGAAAATCCTCGGACACGCTGCGCGCGCGCAACGACACCGGCGCCACGGCGCGACAGGACCTGTGGCGGACGCCGGATTCCGCCAGCCTGTCCATCACTCAGCCGCTCTATCGCGGCGGCCAGACGCTGGCCTCGACCAGCCAGGCCGAGAACAACGTGCAGGCGGGCCGGTCGGCGCTTCTCAGCACCGAGCAGCAGGTGCTGCTGCAGGCCGCCACGGCGTTTGCGAACCTGGCGCGCGACCAGGCGACGCTCGACCTGTCGATATCCAACGTCAGGGTGCTGCAGGCGCGGCTCGATGAGACGCAGGCGCAGTTCAAGGTCGGCGAGGTCACGACCACGGATGTCGCGCAATCCCGGGCGCGCTTGGCGCAGGGGCAGGCGTCGCAAACCCAGGCCGAGGGCAATCTCGCCTCGTCGCGCGCCACCTACGAGCAGGTGGTGGGCCTTCCCGCGCCGGCGCATCCCGTGGCCGCGCACTTGCCGCCAAACCTGCCGGGGAGCCTGCAGACAGTTGAGTCCGGCCTGAAGAGTAATCCCGACATCGTGACTGCACGATACAACGAGAAAGCGGCTGCGGACGCGGTGGATGTCGTGCTCGGCCAGAAGATGCCGCAGGTCAACCTCACGGGAATCCTGCAGCGCAACACCGAGACCGGCGGGGGCATCAGCCGCGGCCAGCAGATCGACGATGCGACGATTGCCCTGACGGTGACGTTGCCGCTTTACCAGGCGGGCCTGACCGACGCCCAGGCCCGCCAGGCGAAACAGACGGCGAGCCAGCGCAAGATCGACATCGAGACCACCAGCCGCCAGACGATACAAACGGCGCAGCAGAACTGGAGCTCGTTCGATGCGGCGCAGGCCCAGGTGAAGTCCTTCGAGGTCCAGGTCGAATCCACCAAAGTTGCGTTCGACGGCATCGAGCACGAGCAGCGGGTGGGCTTGCGCACCGTGACCGAGGTCCTGGATGCGCAGCAGAATCTGTTCACGGCGCAGGTCAACCTGGTCAGCGCGCAGCGCGACACCGTGGTGTTTGCCTATCAGCTCGTGCAGTCGGTCGGCCATCTCACCGCGGCCGAACTCGCCTTGCCTGTCGAGCTTTACGATCCGGTCAAGTACTACAACGCGGCGCGTGAGAAATGGTACGGCACGTCTATCGGCGCTGGCGACGCCGCGGTGCCGCCTGCCGTATCGGGAGGACGACGATGACCACCGCGATCGGGCTGCAGGACGCAGTCGCCATGATCCCCGCCGGTGCCACGATCATGATCGGAGGGTTTCTGGCCGTCGGCACGCCGGCCCGCCTGGTCGACGAACTCGTGCGGCAGGGAAAGAAGGACCTGACGATCATCGGCAACGACACGGCACGGCCAGGGCAGGGGATCGGAAAACTGATCGTGCACAAATCGGTGCGCAAGGCGATCGTGAGTCACATCGGCACGAATCCCGAGACCCAGCGCCAGATGCTGGCCAAGGAAATCGAGGTCGAGCTGGTGCCGCAGGGAACGCTCGCCGAGCGTATCCGCGCCGCTGGGTTCGGGCTGGGCGGCGTGCTGACGATGACCGGCCTTGGCACGACCGTGGCGGAGGGAAAGCGCACCGTCGAGGTGGACGGGCGGACGTTCCTTCTCGAGCCTCCGCTGTCCGCCGATTACGCCCTGATCGGCGCCAAGCGTGCGGATTACGGCGGCAATCTCGAATATTCGCTGACCGCGCGGAATTTCAATCCGCTCATGGCGATGGCCGCCAAGACGGTGATCGCGGAGGCCGAGGACATCGTGCCGGTCGGGGTCATACCGCCGGATGCGGTGGTCACGCCGGGCGCTGTGGTGAGCTACCTGCTGGCACGGGAGCGCCGTCATGGATGAGAAGACGCTGATCGCCAAACGCGTCGCCCTCGAGCTCAAGGACGGAGATCTCGTCAATCTCGGCATCGGGCTGCCGACACTGGTGGCACACTTTCTTCCCTCGGGCGTGTCGGTGCTGTTTCAGTCCGAGAACGGCCTCATCGGGATGCAGCCGCTGCCCGAGGAGGGTCTCGGCGACGAGGACCTGACGGATGCCGGAGGCAGCGCGATCGGTGCCGTTCCGGGTGCTTGCGCCTTCGACAGTGCCATGTCCTTCGGGCTGATCCGCGGCGGGCATCTCGACGTCACGGTGCTGGGCGGCCTGCAAGTCGACGAACAGGGGCTGCTCGCGAACTGGATGGTCCCCGGCCGCATGGTGGCGGGGATGGGCGGCGCCATGGACCTTGTGACGGGAGCCCGGCGGGTCATCGTGGCCATGATCCACACCGCGAAGGGAAAACCCAAGATCGTGAAGCAATGCTCGCTTCCCCTGACGTCGATCCGTCCGATCGACCTGATCGTAACCGAGCTGGCGGTGATCGAGCGGGTCGATGACGAGCTTGTGCTCAGGGAACTCGCGCCGGGCGTTCAGGTCGAGGACGTCCTGCGCACCACCGAGGCGCGGCTCGTCCTGCCCGAAGACATCGTCACCATGCCTATCAAGGAGGATCGCGAAGCCGTGGGTTTCGAGCCGTAGCACCGCTGGTCTGGAACTGTTGGCGCGTCGCGCGAAGCGGCGCCGGGGAGCTGGAGCCATGCAACGGAAGTCCTGTGTCGGGGCCGCTGTGCTGCTTGCTGCGACCATCGCTGGATGGTTGGCACTGGGCGGCGTGGCGCGGGCCGAGAATTACGTCGGCCGGCTGATCGCCGAGGACCTGTTCGACAGGTTGAAATTTTCCGGCCGCATCGCGGTCTGGCCGCTCGATGCGGCGCAAGCCGGCGAGGCCGGGCTTACGCCATCGGCGGCGGCGGCATTCGCCGACCGGATCCGCACCGAAATCCAGCTGATCGGCGCTGCCAAGGGGTTCAGCTTCGTGGAGCGCGAGGCGATCAGCAAGGTCTTCCAGGAGCAGCAATTCGCTCACGGCGCAAAGGACTCCGACTTCGAGAGCTTTGCACGCCAAGCGAATGCGGACGCGCTCGTGTTGCTCAGCCTTCACCGTAAGGACCGGACCGAGCTCGTCGTCTCGGCGCGCCTGGTGCGATCGAAGGGATCGGCGGCTGGCCTGGTTGTCGCGACGTCCAAGACGTACGAGGTTCCGATCGCCGAGACGCAACCGGCACCGGGGGGTGCGGCCGCGGCGGTCAAGCCGGACACGGTGACGCCCAGCCGTGGGACCGCATCCGCGTACGGGACCTATTACGGCTACGTGCCGGCTTATACCTATGGTTATACGTATGCGCCGGCCTATTACGTTCAGGCGCCCTATGCCACGTGGGGCTGGCGCCGCTGATCGCCGTGGGCTCGTCACCGCATGCTGATCTCGACCATGAATTTCTGCCGGATCGCGCGGCCGAAATCGGCAAATCCGTTCGCCGTCACGAGAAAGGCCGAGTTGCCGCCGATGACATGGCTCCGATACCAGTCTTCGAGCGTGGCGGCTTCCCGCCCCGCCAGGATCGGCAGCCCGTTGATCGTCACACCTTCCGCCACGAGGCGGTCGCGCATGGCGTCCACGGGAGGACTTAAATTGCAATTGTCGTGGCCGTCGCCCGAGACGTCGATGATGATCCGCTCGGCGGGCACGGGCGCGAAGGGGATCACCTTTCCGTCCACGAGCTGAAGCGCCCGCGACATGCAGGTGAATGCGTTATCGCCGCGCGGCGCGTGCCGGACCTTTGCTGCAAAGGCTTGCGCATCGGCCGGACTGGCGATCAGGGTCCAGGGGACGGCGAGCGAGGCGGTGTTCGACCATTCCACCAGCGCCACGGTGATCGACCGGTTGGGTCCGGAGAGAATCGTGCGCTGCACGGCCGGATCCTCGAACGCCTGGGCGATGCCTTCCATCTGCAGCGCGTAGCGCTGCGCATCGACCGAGCCCGAGACATCCACGGCCAGCACCAGTGCCGTATCGACCTTTTCCGGGCGGCCTCCGATAGCATCGCCGTCTGCGGCCGCGGGACCCAGTTGCAGCCCTATGCCGGCGATAGCGGCCGCGCCAGCGAGCCGCCGGAAGGGGTCAATAAACCGCTTTGTCGCGATGGCGCGCATGATCGAGCCCTTTCGCTTCACCGAGACCCTTGACCTCGCGCAAGACGGTGCCGTTGAGGTCGGAGCCGGTCAGGTCCGTGCCGCTGAGGTTAGCGCCTGTCAGGTCGGCGCCTGCCAGATCGGTCCCGGCCAGATTGGCCCCCGACAAATCCGCGCCGATCAGCCTGGCGAAGGCGAGGCTCATGTCATGGAGGTCCACCCCGGTCAGGTCGGCCGCGGAGAGGTTGCAGCCGGAGAAATCGTTGGCAAACGGCGTCAACAGGCGATGGCGAGCGTCACCCAGGCGGGCGTGGGTGAGGTTCGCGCCGTGCAGGTCGACGCCTGTCAGCCGGGCGACCAGATACGCACCCGAGAGATCGGCGCCGGCGAAATTGGGCGCCTCGGCGAGGGACGGGTCCAAGGTCGAATAGGCCGCGATGTCGAAGAGGCTCGCGTTGGCGAGAGTGGCGTTGGAGAAATTCGTGCGCGTGATCGTCGCGTGGTCGAGGGTGGCGCGGGAGAGATCGGCCCCTGAGAGGTCCGCGCGCGACAGGTTCGTTCCGTACAGATTCGCGCCGACGAGCTTTGCCTGCTTGAAATCGAGGTCGCTGAGGTCGAGGTCCTTCAGGTCCTGGTACGAAAAATCCGGCGTCTGACCGCGCGGCGTCTTCGCGAGTGCGGCACTCACCTCGCGCAGGGTCAACGGGTTCGCCGCGGCCTCGCCGGCCACGGCAAAGGCTGCACCGCACGACAACAGGACCCGGCGGGTGAGCCGCATGGCGAAACTCCCGAGACGGCCGCCTGGGGATGTCCCACGGCCGTACCGCCTTTGAGTGGGCAAGTCTCGCACATCCCGGGCCATTGTTCATCAGTACCGCGGACGTTATGATCGGGTCGCAGACGTGATTGGCCCCGCCATAAGGGCCGAGAAATTCGGATCCAACACGTTGGGAGGAACGACCATGATCAGATCGGTGGTTATCGCCGGCTTATTGGGCGCGGCCGTGTCGGGGGCTGCGTTCGCGCAGACGGCGGACGACCTGAAGAACGCCGGCAAGCACACGAACAGCGTGCTCATGTACGGCATGAGCTACAACGCCCAGCGCTTCAGCACCCTCAAGCAGATCAACCGTGACACGGTGAAGCGCCTGGTCCCGGCATGGGCGTACAGCCTTGCCGACAACCGCGGCGACGAGGCGCAGGCGGTGGTGCGCGATGGGGTGATCTACATCACCGACCACACCAAGACGGTCGCGGTGGATGCGATCACCGGGAAGGAGATCTGGAAGAGCGAGTTCGACTATCCCCCGGAGACGACGCGGGTCGTCTGCTGCGGCATCGTCAATCGCGGCGCTGCCCTCTATGACGGAAAGCTCTATCGCACGACGCTCGATGCGAACATCGTCGCCCTCGACCAGAAGACAGGGAAAGAGGTCTGGCGCACCAAGGTGGCCGATCCCAAGGATGGCTATTCTCTGACCGTCGCTCCCATGGTCGCGCACGGCGTGGTCATCTTCGGCGTGTCAGGGGCTGAATTCGGGGTGCGGGGCTTCCTCGACGGCTACGACGCCGAGAGCGGCAAGCACCTGTGGCGCACGTACACGATCCCGAATCCCGGCGAGAAGGGTTCCGAAACGTGGGAGAACAACTCCTCGCATTTCGGCGGCGGCAGCGGGTGGATCACCGGCTCCTACGACCCGCAGCTCGACCTGGTGTTCTGGGGGATCGGCAATCCGTCGCCGTGGAGCCCCTCGGACCGCAAGGGCGACAACCTCTACACCAACTCGATGCTCGCGATCCGGCCGCAGACCGGCGAGATGGTCTGGTACTACCAGATGACGCCCAACGATCCGTTCGACTACGACGGCGTGAACGAGCTGGTCCTGGCGGACCTGAAGATCGACGGCAAGACGCGCAAGGTTGCCATGCAGGCGAACCGCAACGGGTTCCTCTACGTGGTCGACCGCACCAACGGCAAGCTCATCACCGCGCACAAATTCGTCAAGGTGACGTGGGCCAGCGGCATCGACATGAAGACCGGCCGGCCGATCTGGACCGACGACACCAAGGCGGTGCTCGAGCGGGGCGAGAAGCGCACCATCTTCCCGGCGGCGAACGGCGGGAAGAACTGGATGCCGATGTCGTTCAGCCCGCTGACCGGTCTGCTCTACATCAACACGATCAATATCGGCTGGGAGTACGAGCCGAACCCGCCCGGAGCA
>Ga0335069_10009516_pt1 | contig 13837 bp, 24 predicted proteins | sample Lox_Sample_11_FD_206714 | JGI IMG/M metagenome (GOLD analysis project Ga0335069, IMG submission 206714) | Soil microbial communities from Loxahatchee National Wildlife Refuge, Florida, United States - Lox_Sample_1.1 | ecosystem: Environmental > Terrestrial > Soil > Wetlands | place: USA... | reverse complement strand
TTATCATTGGTAACCCAAATCATTGCATTATGTCTTGTTCCGCGTTTCATTGTTTTCTATAATTTATATATCTACGTATTTTTATGTTTTTTAATACTTAATGTAAATTTTTTCCGTAGGTTATCATCAGCATTACCTGGTGTTATCAGCCCCTTTTTCGCCGGAAAAAGATTTACATGTTTATTGTAATATGATGTAAATATAATTAAGTTTTCGAAATTAAAAAAATATTTTATGTTAATAGTATGTTAAATTTTCCCAATACTCATAGATTTCTTTAAATGTTTCTTTTATATAAACTTCATCACCAGCTTCATTAAAAAATGACCATCCTGATACATCTCTGGCTACAACATTTTCATCTACCCATGATAAAAATTCATAAAATTCTTCTCTCATATATAATCCAATAAAGCTTTAAATTGTTTTAAATTTACGTAGCCTTCTTTAATCCATTGCCAAACAATAGCAATCCTTTTTTCTTTTTCAAGTGGCTCTAGTTTTTCTATACACTCCATTATCTTAAAATCTTTCATATTTATTTTTTAATAGACATATCCTTGTTATATGTTTTTATTGAACCATCGCCCATTACAAATGTTACTTCTTTTCCTTTTGCGAGTAAATCAGGAATGTTTGATGCTTTAAAATGATGTTTGTTAAAATGTGATTTCATAGTTAAATGTTTTTAAAAAATGATTGGCAATCTGACTCAGGAAATATTTTTACGTCGAAATTTAAGGCCTATTGTTTCGACAACCTATTTACATACCAGATAGCACTGAAACCGCTATGGGCGCCTTTAGAAGGTCCATGGTCGTAACGTGGTGTCAATCATTTATTTTTTATTATAGAATACAAATATAATACTTTTTTCCAACAAAAAAAATTAATTTTCACTTAAATCAATTTTTCCATCCATAAATTTTTTTAGATTATATTTCTTTCCAGTTCTATGGTCATAAACTTCATTTCTTGCATAATTATAAGTTCTAACTACCTTAGGATTTTTTATTAGATGTTTTCTTCTGGAATTTTTTTTATCTTGTAGGATTTTTTCTTCTTCCCTTTTAATTTTTTCTTCCAACCTTTCCTTTGCAATTTCAAGATTTTTAATTTTACTTCTGGTGTCTTGACATCTAACTTGAAAACCTGTGGGTATGTGAGTTACAATTACACAGGTTTCAACTTTATTCTTATGTTGGCCTCCAGGACCAGTTCCCTTGGTATATCTTATATGTAAATCTTTATCATCCATCAATTTCCGATTCAATTCTTAATTCAAAAGTACGTAATTCTAAATCACGTAATAAATTATTACTATTTTTTATTTCATATAATTCATTTTTTAATTTAGGTTCAAAATTTATAAAACTTTCTTTTATCCATTCTGCATACATATTATCTGAAGCTGCATATAAATCATTACATATATTAAAAGGGAAGATCATCTTCTTTTATTTCTTTTTTTATACTTCCTTCTTCTTTTACATATGCCTCCTTAACATCTGGATTTTTTAAAACTGTTTTTATATAAGCCCCGGAATTTTTTACCTTATCATATTCTCGTTTTTTTCCATCTTTATAAACTACTACCACAGTAACACCACCGGGCATACGTGATTTATCGCTGGTTCTAAATTCGTCACCTACTTTGAATGCCATAATATTATTATTTAAGTTATTAATGTTATTTGAATTTCTATGAATAACATAAATAATAGTTTTAAGTATTATGAGAAAGTTTTTTTAATCGAAAATAATTGTAACGAGCTTTTATTTTATTTAAATCTCCCTTGGTAGAAACAAAACTAATTCCTAGAAATGAACAGAATATAGCTTTTTGTTCCAATGAAAGTTCTTCCCATTTTAAATTCCAAAATTCTATGTCTTGTTCTTCTGCTTGCAAAATTTCTTCTTGAGTTAGAGGGTTAATTCTTCCAGTGGGTTTCATATTATAAAGTTTAATTTTTGCAAATTGCGAGTTGTAGCATATTTGGATAAAGCCAAGAAAATAATGCATGTCCACTTTTTGAAACATTATCAAGGGCATAATTTTCAATAGCGATAAAATTTTCCATGCTAATTTTATCTAAATTAATACAGTAATATATAATGTGAATGCCATCAAATAGCAGGGCGGAATCGTAATTATTTAAATAATCTTCCATAATTAGATTATTTTATTTGTATACAAATATAATAAAAAATAAATAAAAAAGAAAATTATTGTTCATCTTTGATGTATGCATTTTTAACTCTAGGATTTTTCTTTATTCCATTGATAAATTGCCAGGGATTTTCTACATCATAAATTTCTTTTCTTTTATCATTATCATATATAATTACTATGCAATATGTAACTGGCTTTAGGGGTACAAATCCATTAAAAAAATCAGTTGAATTTAGTTTAAATCCCTTAAAAAAATTATCATCCTTGCCAAACATATTTTATTTTATATATTTCAAAAATTAAAAAGGGGTTTGGTCGCTATGCGTCCTTACCCCTTTCATTTCTAAAGCCGAGAATTATTGAGAAGTCTAGTTTTTTCAAGTTTCTTTCTTGTTGTTCTCCACCTCATTTCCTTTCAGAAATTTTTTAACTTCGGAGTGTTAAAACCTTTTGCAAGAAGGGTTTATGAGAACGTAGCAAAATGGTTACTAGCCATTGCCTAGTCATAGAATAATTGTTTGTTTTTCGAAGAAATACTTGCTCTTACTGCGGCAACATAATTTAATCCTGAGAAATCATTTTTGTGAAATTTTTAAGAGTTTTTTCTCTAAAAGTTTTTAAGAGATCTTTTTACTCTTGATAAGTATAGGATTTATTTTTTCGTCCTATCAGCCATCTTATCTCTCAATTCTTTCAAATTTGGCATTTTTTAGTCTAAACTTAAATGATTTTTAGCCAAAATCAAAGGCTTCCTTGCGGAAAGTTTGCGAAGTACCACAAAAATTTACTACAGTGATAGTTTTAAAGAACGTATAGAATATATATGGAATTAAAAAACTTTTGTTTTTTTACTTAATGCATTTATTTTTTCTTAAATTCTTCAAATGTTTCTATATCCTCCGGATCAGTATTATTCACAAGAAATACAATTGAAACTATAGCTATTGGAATAGATATTAATAGTAATAATCCTAACCAAGGATGTAATTCAATAAAAAAAGCGGTAAAATTCCTATTGCTAATCCTATTATTGCAATCATTATTGGTAAGGCTGCTTTAACAAAAATATACCATAAGTATTTTAATAATATTTTCATAATAATTTTATATTTAAAATATGTTTACAAATTTCTATTTCCTTTAAATCTCCTGTATGTTTATCTACAGAATCGCTTAATTTAATAACATTATGCCAATCATCTCCATCAGGTTTAGCCTTTACTAATTTAATAACAATATTTAATGGCTTAAGCCCTACATCATTGGTTAAATTAGTTCCTATGCCAAATGAACATTTTATTTTTTTATAAAATTCTTTTTGTATAGCTAATGCTGCTTCTGGATTTAATGAATCCGAAAAAACTATAGTTTTACTTGCAGGATCTATGCCAAGTTTTTTATAATGATTAATAATTTTATTGGCAAAAATAAAAGGATCTCCACTATCTTGGCGTACGCCATCATAAAGTTTTGCAAATTTTCTATCAAAAGAATTTAAAAATGAATCGGTGGTAAATGTGTCACTTAAAGCAATTCCTAAATCTCCTCTAAAAATATCTGACCAATGTTCCATCGCCAATGTATTTGCCATTTTATAGCCATATTTTGCTGCGTGAAACATAAACCATTCATGAGCATGAGTGCCTATGGCTGGAATACCAAAATTCATGGCAAAATAAACATTGGAAGTTCCTACTAAAAATTCTCTATAGTTACTTTGGGTAAAATCTTTTAATACTTCCCATTGGTTATTAAAACTAAATCTTCTGCGAGTGCCAAAATCTGCAACCTTTATGCCATTATCTTTAAAAAATTTTGCTTTTTCTAAATTAATTTTTTCTCTAGTATTTCTATTGCAATAATTTAAATATTTCATTTGATAATAAAGTTCCGAAATCATTGCCAATAATGGAACCTCCCATAAAATTGTCCTATACCAATAGCCTTCTATGGTTATTTCTAATTTTCCAGTTCCAGGAATTTGATTTATTGTTACTTCAGACGAATCATATCTATAACCCGCTAAAAAATCTATATAAATGGGAGACAAAAAATAAATGGTTTTAAGATATTCCTTTTCTGATGTACTTAGGAATAAGTTTTCCATTAATTTAACTTGTTTCTTAAGTTCTTCTCCCAGATTATCAGGAAACACTGTGTCACCTCTATTTATAAAGTAATAGGATACCTTAGCCTTTGGAAAATGGTGAGCCACAGCCATTTGCATGGTTAACTTATATAAATCTGTATCTAAAATACTATTTATCATGTATTTTCTCCTATAACCACAGAAATAAAAATTCCTAAAAATACACATATAAAAACAAATGACATTCTTCCCATTTCATCCCAATGTTTTACATTAAAATCCCATGTGATAAAAGCTATTATAAGATATAATATTATGACACAAATAATATTGGCAGCAATGATAGTTAAAAATTTTTTCATAAAATTATTCATTAATTAAGTGAGGAACAAAACATGATGTATTTCCAGTAATTAATCCAGAAGTTTCTCTAATACCCATTCCTGCTGCTTCTTGGCCAATTACCCAAGAACCCAATATAGGAATTTGATTTCCAAATGAAGGGCATTCAAAAAGTTGTTGACAAATAAAATCTTCGGCTCCATACATTCCTTTAGTTTCTTCTAAGATTTTTCCATCTTTTATAATGGTAATATTTGCACCTTCTCTGGATAGAATGGGCTTTTTAATAAAATCTACCAATGTATTTTCTTCTTTTTGATGATTAAATAGTTTCATATTTTTATTGTTTTTAAAAGATTAGACTTCCTTTATTATCCCATTTACAATATAATTTTCCATCTTCTCGTAAAATCAGATATTTAAGTGCTTCATTATTATTTTTAGACATGCAATCATCATCAATTACCACAGACATTCCAAATATGGAATAAACTTTTGCTCCAAAGGGAAGAGTATAAAGAAATTCACCATTGCCAGGTTTTGAACTAGAAGCTCCCTCAATATACTTTTTTATATTATCTAAAGTTTCTTTTTTACATTTATTATCCCTTACCCATATATCCTGCTCATTATTATTTCCTGCCTCATATAATTTTCTAAAGGTTATTTGATTTGTTACCCTGTATCAAACAGTTCATATTACCATTAAAGACGCAATTAAAGTAATAAATCCACTTAATTTTGAATTTTTTCCTGAATATGAAAAAAATGTAGTAGACGATATATTAGATATGATAAGTACACCCAATGGTTTATTAAGAGATATGAATGCAGAATTTTCTCAATTAACAATTAATTTAAATTTTGAATTAAAAAATTTTGAATTAAAAATATGACAAAATCATTTACTCATTACTACAAGGGATTATTTGGAACTTACCCCTCATTTTGCGAAGTTAAAATATTTTCAGATGATGGAGATACCTTTATTTGTTTTACAGATGGAGAAGGAACTTCAGTAACCAATGTTTCTGAGAAATTGGCATCAGAAATAGTTAATAAAGAAAATCTTAATCCATATCAGTGTAGATTTTTTGAAGAATATAAAGAATATGAAACATTTGATGAAATTACATATGATTGGATTAAAAATGGAAATATTTGGAAAGCTTTTAATCCTTTTTGGACACCCGGAAATGAAGAATTTAAAGAACTTTTTAACTCATAATTTTTTTAATTCATGATTTTTGATTATATTTGTATTCTAATTCATTAAATATGAATAAGGAAAAAATAGAAAAAATTATAGAAATTATTGAAAACGCCTTTGATAATCAATTGAATGTAGATGTTTGGTTGGATTATGAAGAGGCCAAAGGAACAATAAGTGGAAGGGGCTATTTTTAGATGAAATTAAAAGTAATCTTGAAAAAATGTAAACACATGAAGAAGAAAAAAATAGAAAAAATTATAGAAATTATTGAAAATGCTTTCGAAAATTTGTATGCAGATGCGTGGAGAAATGGTGATGAAACTTTAGGAAGAATAAGGGGAAAAGACCATTTTTTAAATGAAATTAAAAGTAATCTTGAAAAAATAGAAACAGATAATCCAAACTTAAATAACAATCCATATATCATAACTGAGAAAACAGTAATAGAAAAAAAATATAATAAAGATTTTGGAGATGAAAGAGTATGTGAATGTGGACATCCCTATTATAGACACTTTGATACCTATGATAATATGTATGCATGTGGATGTAAATATTGTGGATGTCAAAATTTTATAGAAAGTAATTATTCCATATATAAATCTAAAATATATCATAAGAAAAATGGATAAAGAATTTTCAATCGATGGTCCTATGATTTCTGGCATAGGAGAACAAGCTGAAAGAATTTATAAAAAAATAAAAGGAAAACGTGGCAATTGGTATATTGCTTTGCAAGAAAATGCTGCGGATAATATTTATCATGGTTATAGTGATGGCACCTATAGTGAAGGCTTTGGAGGAAGAACTTTAACATTTAAATTGGAAGATGGCACAGAAGATAAGGTTCAGGGTCCCTGGCATTCCAATGATGATAGCCTTTTTAGCGATACTGGTTATGATATACGCGATAAACATTTAACTCGAGGAATAATTTCCAAAGGAAAGGAAGGAAATTTTTATAAAGAAGTATATAAAGATGTTGTTTATTACGATGAAAAACCTGTATTGGGAGAATTTGATCGCATTCCAAAGATGGCTCAAAAACTTGCCAATGAATTAAATTGTGAATTATATTATTCAGTAAAAACCAGTGGAGGTGGATCATCTTTTTTTGTTAAACCAGAAAACTTATCATAAATGAAACAATATAAAGGAAATATTGAAACTAAATTTTGGTGGATTATTCCAATTATTTTAGGTTTAAGTAAAAGTAACGTTGATAATAAGGCTTTCGTATATACACTTCATATTACGCCATTATTTGAAATAGGTTTGAATTGGAAAATCCTTCATAGAAGCTAAGAAACTTTGGGAAAATATCATTATTTGCTGATGATACTTATTATGGCTCACTTGAAGCATTTCGCATAGCCTAATAATATTGTTTCCCATGGTGGAGTGGAGAAGGTCAAAAACTGATAGAAATTTTTTTCTATCAGTTTTTTGTTTTTAATATTTCTTTTAAATTTTTTTCTATTTCTATAAAATTATTTTTAATATCATGTTCCCATAATATTAAAATAGAAATATTATGTTTTTTTAAGTATTCAATTTTTCTTTTATCTCTTTCAATATTTTTAATTTGAGTTAAAGTTAATTCATTTTTATAAAATTTAGGATTTGCATGCCAATAATCACCCATAATTTCTATAACTATGCCTTCTACATAAAAATCCATTAAAAAATATCCCATAGATTTTTGCTTTTCAAATGTATAATTATTTTTTAATAACCAGTTTTCAATTATAGTTTCAGGTATTGTTTGTTTTCTTCTAGCGTATTTTCTTGCTTCTTTTAATTGATTAAATTTAATTTTCTTTTCATCTATAGATAATTTTTTCCAATTATTTTTTTTAGTAATAGATGATTTTTTTCCAATATTTTTTAAAATTTCATTATTTTCTTTAGTTAAACCACTATTCCAAGATTTTTTTCCAAACATTCCATTTTTTTCTCCGATAGGTTTTTCCAATTTTCCTTCTAAATATAATTTTCTTTTGGTTTCTGAATTTTTTAAACTTTGTTTTTTTAAAATTTCATTATTTTCTTTTGTTAACCCACTACTCCATGATTTTTTTCCAAACATTCCATTTTTTTCTCCACTTGATGCATTATGTCTAATTTCCTTTTTAATTTTTTCATTACGAATTAATTTTAAAGAATATATTTTACGCTGAATAGTAGGAATACTTCTTTTCATTTCTTTAGAAATTTCTTTTATAGTTAAACCTTTTTCATTGAATAAATATATTAATAAATTAATTTCTTCTTGAGTGTTCCAATATTTATTTTTCATTTTTTATTTTATATATTCAAGAAAATTTATTATATTTAACATATTATTCATAAAATATCATTATGATTCCTATACAACTTCAAAAAATTATAAATAAGTTAAATCAAGAAAATTTTATACAAATTTTATCAAAATATTCTAAAATTTATTTAATAGGAGGTTCTGTTCGTGATTCATTTTTAGATAAAATTCCAAAAGATATAGACATTATAATAGAGGGATTATCTTTAGATGAAATACAAAATATATTAAAACATCATGGAAAAGTTTCTATAGTAGGTAAATCCTTTGCAGTTATAAAATTTAAACCCAAAAATTGGAATGAAGACATTGATATAGCTGTTCCAAGAGAAGATAAAAAAATAGGAAAGGGACATAAAGGAATAGAAGTATATACCGGAAAACATTTAACAATTTTTGATGATTTAAAAAGAAGAGATATAACTATAAATTCTATTGCTATAGATTTAAATAAAAATATTATAGATCCATTTAATGGTTTATTAGATCTTAAAAATAAAATAATTAAAGCCACATCTCTTAAAAGTTTTTTAGAAGATCCTCTAAGAATGTTAAGGGTTATAGGTTTTTCCGCGAGGTTTCATTTTGATATTGATGAAAACACATTAGCTCTAATGAAAAGCCATGCTTTTTTGATTAAAGATATTTCAGGAGAAAGAATTCGTGAGGAATTTGATAAAATTATAAATAAGAGAGGCTCCACTCAAATTGCCTTTGAAATATTGGAAAAAAGCAACATGGATAAAGCTTTATTTGGAAAGAAATTCGATAAATCTAAACTTCAATATCTTGATAATTTAGACATGGTGTCATTTTACTATGTGTTGGGAACTTTGGGTAATGTATTGCCTTCAAAATTTTACAAGGAAAAACTTAAGGGTGAATTTCCCATTACAAAGGCTCTCATGACGTTGGAAAAGCATTTTATGCAATTCTACAAGTCTAATTCTGAACAGGAAATCAGGTGGAATGTATTTTTAATGCTTAAATCTTCTTCTCTTCTTCAGGATGCTAAAGTACTTCCCGAGAATGTAAGTAAAATTATTGAAGAAATGAAGGCAAAGAAAATTCCCATGAAGATGGGAGATATCCCCGTAACAGGAAATGATATAATGGAAACCTTTGGTGTAAAAAATGAAGAAGTTGGCAACATTATGTCATTCATGTATCAAAATGCTCTAATGAATCGCTTTGATTGGAAGAGTAAGGAAAAAACATTGGAATATTTAAAAAATATATAATATGATATGAGTAACTATTTGCTAAAGAGAAATTCTAATGATGATATATGTTTATTCAAAGATAATATGTCTTTGGGATGTTTCCCCATTTCTTTGGTTAAAAACAATTATTTATCTTCTTATGAATTTGAATATCTTAAGCGAAATAATTACCTAGAATTATCAGATGCCATAGGAAAGAAGTTGGAAAGATATTTAATGGTTAAAAAATTTTATGTAAAGAAAACTATGGCTCCCGGAACTCCAATTCAAAGTATAGTTAGAGAAAATTTAAACGATTTTTTAAAAAATAAAAATAACAAAAATGAACAAAAAACATCTAAATATGATTAAATAAAATATTTAGAATATGTAAAATAACTTTCCAAATTATTTGGAAAACTATGTAAAATGAAGTTCTAAATATGTCAATACCTGAAAAAATTTTAGAAAATATCTTCTTTAAAACAGTTAAAAAAATATGGGTGGCAACACCAAAAATAGTGGCAGTAATTTCTTTTTCCTCTGTAGTTATTTTGGCAGTGGCAGCAATAGAATTTGGAATTCCTTGGGCAAAGAAAATTGAAGCAAGGCAAGAAATAATTGAAAATAAACAGGATACAATTCTTGTAATAATGAAAGATGCTCAAATGCAACAACAAATAAATACATTGGAAAATATTCAAACTATAAATGCCTTAAAATTTTCCATTAAATATGAGGGAAAATTAACTAGAAATGAAATACTTGAAGAAATAGATGATCAAATGCAAACAACTAGAGAACTTTTGGCTAAGCCAGGAACATCAGTTCCAAAGACTACTTTTCATCATAAAATAGTAGCAATTCCTGATTCTACAAAATAATTAAAATGAATTTAGAAAAAGCCCTAAGTATTTTTGATTTTTTAAAATCCATAGATGATAATTTCTTTTTGGCCGGCTCAGCTAGGAGAGGAAAAAAAGAAGATTTACATGATTTGGACGTAATATATGTGGGTGAAAGTGTTCCTCCCATACCTGGCCATACTGCCTTTGTAAAGGGAAAAGATATAACAAGATTAACCATAGCAGATGAGTCTGTAGATATCTATAGAACTGATCCAGAGAACTTTGGAGCCATGATGCTATTTTTAACAGGGCCCCAGGAATATAATATCATAATGAGAGCAAAGGCCAAAAGAAAAGGAATGCTACTAAATCAAAAGGGTCTATATACTCGAGATACTAGGGAGCTCATAGCAAGTAAAACAGAAAAAGATATCTATGATGCAATGGGAATGAACTATAAGGAGCCTGAATTAAGGGGAATAAAAAAGAAGCCTGAAATTTTTTAGTTTCAGGTTTTTTGTTTATTTTTGTATTCTCTTTAACAACATTTTAACATGGAAATTAAATTAGAACACCCTTTTTTATTTCAATGTCATGATATAAATGAATTATTGCATGATGTAAAAAAACTTTCAACTTTTTGTACAAATTTAGAAAATCAATCTATTAGATTTCCTAATAGATATGAATCTAAAAAATATAAAGGAGATGGCTTTGAATTATTTGTAGAAGCATTTATTAAATTATCACCTATAGATAATCGCATTGCTATAGGAAATTATAAACCAATTATAGATGGAGATACTGGTGTTGATGGTGTAGGGGTGGGAATTGATGAAAAAATAGCTACGGTTCAAGTAAAATATCGTTCAAATAATGAAACCTTATTAACTGCTAATGATAAAGAAAGTAATTTAAGTAATTTTGTAACAGCATCTTTACTTAGATATGGAGTAGATCAAAATAGTAAAACAAATATGCTGATTATTACAACTGCAGCAGGGTTACATTATTTTACTGATGGAGAAATGTACCAGGGAAAAGTTAGATGTTTGGGGTATGAAAATTTAAGAAGTATTGTAGATAATAACTTGTTATTTTGGAATGCGTTTAGAAATTTAGTTAAAGAAAATAAAATATGATTCCTAGGAAACATCAATTAGAAGCTCTTGAAGCTATAGAAAAAAATAATGAAGGGATTATTCATCTTCCCACCGCATCAGGAAAAACTTTAATTCAAGCCATAGCAATTAGTGATAACATAGAAAAAGGATTTCAGTTTAATGAACTTCCTGTATTTGTGATCATGGCTCCTAGAATTATTTTATGTAATCAACTTTATAGAATAATAAAAGATACATTATTTGAAAATAAAAAAGATTGCCATTATCTTATTGTACATTCTGGAAGAGCAGTTGATAATATTAAAAAAATGTGGAGTACAGAATTGCCTTTTAGGCAATTAAAATCTACAACTAATGTAAAAGAAATAAAGGAAGAAGCTAAAAAAGCAAGAAGTGAAAAAGTTCCTTTGATTATCTTCAGTACATATGATTCATCGGAAAGAATTGTAAATGCCGAAATTCCGGTGTATATGACATTATGTGATGAAGCACAGTATATTGTATCTTCCGAATTTAATTGGATAAGCCATGAAAATGAAGTCGATACAATTAAGCAATTTAATTCTTTTAGGAAATATTATTTTACAGCAACATTAAAAGAAACTTATTCTGATTCTGGAATAGGCATGAATAATAGTAAATTATTTGGGTCTATTATTTATGAAAAAACTCCTTTGGAGATGATTAATGCAGGAGAAATCGTAAGACCCAGGATTCATTTAGTAGATATTGGAAATAAAAATGATAATTTAAATGAGATTGATAGTGATGTTAATGCTATAATAGATTCATTTATAGAACATAGAGTTCATTGTAATGTAGGGGCTAAACTTTTAGTTGTAACAAAAGGCTCTGAACATTTGAATGACATTACAAGACACCCTAAGATGATTAATTTAAGAGAAATTAGGCCCATGCTTAAAATCTTTGATATTTCTGCCGCATATCAGCCTAGGATTAATGGAGAAATTGTTAAAAGAGAAGAGTTTTTAAAACAATTACAAAATTTAACTGATGCAGATGAAGCTATTATATTTCATATTAATATTTTATCTGAAGGCATAGATGTTCCCGGAATTACAGGAATTATGCCCATGACAATGATGGGCATAGGAAAATTTTTACAAACTTTAGGAAGAGCTACAAGGCTACACCCAAGAGATAGAGATAAAATTTATGATAAAAGTTTAGGAATAAATGATCTCGATAAATTTTATAAACCCTACGCTTGGATAATTATTCCTATATATAGTGAAATCGGTAATGATTTAAAAGAATTTTTTAGTGAAATCATTTATACTTTAAGAGAGCATGGGTTTAATGCAAGTGAAGATGTAGTGATAAAAGAAAATAGGGGAAAAACAATTCCAGTTCCCATAGGAGGTGTAAATGAAGTAAATAAAAGAGCTAAAGCGTTATTTGATTTATTCGTAGAGGTTGAACATGAAATTGAAGAAAAAGAAATCGCCGATAAATTAGATGTTGAAGATTTCAGGATGGGAGAAGAAATTAGAAATATGAGTAATGATGAACTTATAAATGTTTTGGCATGAGAAATAAAGAAAAAGATATAAAAGCGATAAAAGAAATTTTAAAAAGAAGCTCGGATACTCATAATGTTTATACTCCTTTGGAATTATGTGAAGAAATGATTGATAAAATTCCAGAAATAAATAAAGAAATGGACATATTGGTTATGTTCAATTTAGAGTTTATTTGGATTTTAAGAGAAAAATTAGGAAAAGAAAATATAGGAAAAATATGGTTTTTGACTCCTGATGATTTAAAGGAAAGAGCAGCAAAAGGAATGGGAATAAATGAAAACCAAATAGTTAGATATGAATATAATAATAAAATAATAGTAGGAGAAGAAAGAATGCCAAAATTTGATGTAGTTGTGGGAAATCCACCATATAAAAAAGATTTACATTTAAAAATGTTGAAAAAATCTTGTGAAATGCTATCTGAAAAAGGTGAAATAATTTGGTTGCATCCAATTAGATGGATGCAAGATCCTACTTCTATTTTAAAGAAAAATAGCGATTTTAATAAATATAAAAATTTACCATTTACAAGTTTTAAAGTTATTTCATGTGGTGTTGCATCAAAATTATTCGGTAATGAAATGCAAGGAGATATAGCTATTTCAACACTTAAATATAATGAAAAATCTATATTAAATGAAGATAAAATATATGAATTAAGATCTATACCAATATCATTTAAAAAATTATTAAAATTAAATTTTATCTCTTTTAATGATATTGTAGAATATAATAAAAAAGAGGGAATACGAGTAAGAATTAAAACAATTTTTCCCATATCTTCACATAAAAATGATATTATAAAAGGAAGATATACTTTATTTTCAAATATTAATGAAATAATTATTGATGGAATAATTAATGGAAAAGATTGGACAGGTTATTCTAGAAAAAATCAATATTCAAAAGTATTAGGTTCGCCAATTCCATTAAGTATTAAATTCAATACATTAAATGAAGCCCAAAATTTTATTAAATTTAC
>Ga0335069_10009515_pt1 | contig 13837 bp, 14 predicted proteins | sample Lox_Sample_11_FD_206714 | JGI IMG/M metagenome (GOLD analysis project Ga0335069, IMG submission 206714) | Soil microbial communities from Loxahatchee National Wildlife Refuge, Florida, United States - Lox_Sample_1.1 | ecosystem: Environmental > Terrestrial > Soil > Wetlands | place: USA... | reverse complement strand
CGACGGCCGCATCCACGGCTGGGCGCGCTTCGCCCGGTTCCACCTGGGCCGCAACGGCGCGGTGCACGGCGGGGCGCTCGGGATGCTGTTCGACACGGTGCTCGGGTTGACGTCCTCGGTGCTCACCGGCGGCCCGTACCAGCGCACCGCCTACCTCAAGATCGATTACCGCCACATCGTGCCGGTCGGGAAGGAATTGCAATTCGAAGCCGGCGTCGACCGGGTCGACGGGCGCAAGATCTTCGTGTCGGGGCGGCTGACCGACGGCGAAACCCTGCTGACCGAGGCCGACGCGCTGTTTGTGCGGCTCAAGCCTGGCCAGCCCTGAGGGCACCCGGCCCCGATAGCATTGCAACGATTAATCACGACCGATCGCCCCAACCCAACCTTTGGAGACCATCCCGATGAGCGCCGCCGCCCAGCCCAGCCCAGGATGCCCGATCCGGGTGCCGGCCGGGACCACCGCGGCCGCCGCGGTCGGTGAGGCCGGGCTGCCGCGGCGGGGCGCGCCGGACGCGATCGTGGTGGTGCGCGACGCCGAGGGCAAGCTGCGCGACCTGAGTTGGGTCCCCGACGCCGACGCCGAGGTCGTCCCGGTGGCGGCCAACACCGACGAGGGCCGCAGCGTCATCCGGCACTCGACCGCGCACGTGCTGGCCCAGGCCGTCCAAGACCTGTTCCCGCAAGCCAAATTGGGCATCGGGCCGCCCATCACCGACGGCTTCTACTACGACTTCGACGTGGCGGAGCCGTTCACACCCGAGGACCTGGCGGCGCTGGAGAAGCGGATGCGCCAGATCGTCAAGGACGGTCAGCTGTTCGACCGGCGCGTCTACGAGTCCAAGGACGCCGCGCGCGCCGAGCTGGCCAACGAGCCCTACAAGCTCGAACTCGTCGACGACAAGTCGGGGGACCCCGACGTCATGGAGGTCGGCGGCGACGAGCTCACGGCCTACGACAACCTGAATCCGCGCACGCGGCAACGGGTTTGGGGAGACCTGTGCCGGGGGCCGCACATCCCGACCACCAGGCACATCCCGGCGTTCAAGCTGACCAGGAGCTCCGCCGCGTACTGGCGGGGCGACCAGAACAACGCCAGCCTGCAGCGCATCTACGGCACCGCGTGGGAGTCGCAGGAGGCCCTCGACCGCCACCTCGAGCTGATCGAGGAGGCCCAGCGCCGCGACCACCGCAAGCTGGGCGCCGAACTTGACCTGTTCAGCTTCCCCGACGAAATCGGTTCGGGCCTGGCGGTTTTCCACCCCAGGGGTGGCACCGTGCGCAGGGAGCTGGAGGAGTACTCGCGCCGCAAGCACATCGAGGCCGGGTACGAATTCGTCAACACCCCGCACATCACCAAGGCGCAGCTGTTCCACACGTCGGGCCACCTGGACTGGTACGCCGACGGCATGTTCCCGCCGATGCACCTCGACGCCGAGTACAACGACGACGGAACCGTGCGCAAGCCGGGCCAGGACTACTACCTCAAGCCGATGAACTGCCCGATGCACACCCTGATCTTCGCCTCGCGCGGGCGTTCGTATCGTGAGCTTCCGTTGCGGCTCTTCGAGTTTGGCACCGTGTACCGCTACGAGAAGTCCGGCGTGGTGCACGGGCTGACCCGCGCCCGCGGGTTCACCATGGACGACTCGCACATCTTCTGCACCCGCGAACAGCTCCACGACGAACTCGCGTCGCTGCTGCGGTTCGTGCTTGAGTTGCTCAGCGATTACGGGCTGGAGGACTTCCACCTGGAGCTGTCCACCAAGGACCCCGAGAAGTTCGTCGGCTCCGACCAGATGTGGGAGCAGGCCACCAACTCGCTGGCCGAGGTGGCGGCGGAGTCCGGCCTGGAGCTGGTTCCCGATCCCGGCGGGGCGGCGTTCTACGGCCCCAAGATCTCGGTGCAGGCCCGCGACGCGCTGGGCCGCAGCTGGCAGATGTCGACGATCCAGGTGGACTTCAACTTCCCGGAGCGCTTCGAGCTGGAGTACACCGCGCCCGACGGGAGCCGCCAGCGGCCGGTGATGATCCACCGCGCGCTGTTCGGGTCGATCGAGCGGTTCTTCGGCATCCTCACCGAGCACTACGCGGGGGCGTTCCCGGCGTGGCTGGCGCCGGTTCAGGTGGTCGGCATCCCGGTCGCCGACGAGCACGTGGCCTACCTGGAAGGCGTTGCGGCGCAGCTGAAGTCGCACGGTGTGCGGGTCGAGGTGGACGCCAGCGACGACCGGATGGCCAAGAAGATCGTCCACCACACCGGCCAGCGGGTGCCGTTCATGTTGCTGGCAGGTGACCGCGACGTGGCCGCCCAAGCGGTGAGCTTCCGCTTCGGTGATCGCACGCAGATCAACGGCGTCGCCCGGGACAGCGCGGTCGACGCCATCGTCAAGTGGATCGCCGACCGCGAAAACACCGCCCCGACAGCCGAATCGCTGAAAGTGGTCGGCGGTGACTGAGCGTGGGTGACGAGCAGCGCGACGACACGATCCTCGACCGGGGCGTCGGCGACCCGGACCACCTGCAGCGGTTGTGGACGCCCTACCGGATGAACTACCTGGCCGAGGCGCCGCTCAAGCGCGACGCCAACTCCTCAGGCAAATCCGACGAGCCGTTCACCGACATTCCGCAGCTGACCGACGAAGATGGCCTGGTGGTTGCTCGCGGCGAACTCGTCTACGCCGTGCTCAACCTCTACCCCTACAACCCCGGGCACCTGATGGTGGTGCCCTATCGGCGGGTGTCGGAGCTGGAGGACCTGACCGAGGCGGAAAGTGTGGAGCTGATGGCCTTCATGCAGAAGGCGATTCGCGTCATCAAGAACGTGTCGCGGCCGCACGGGTTCAACGTCGGCCTCAACCTGGGCACCTCGGCGGGGGGTTCGCTGGCCGAGCATCTGCACGTGCACGTCGTGCCGCGCTGGGGCGGCGACGCCAACTTCATCACCATCGTCGGCGGGTCGAAAGTGATCCCGCAGTTGCTGCGTGAGACCCGCCAGCTGCTGGCCACGGAGTGGGCAAGACAGCCATGAGTCGCGCCGGCGACGATGCAGCGCGGAGCGATGCGGTGGGGGCACCTCCCGCTTGCGGGGGAGAGCGGCGCGCATGAGTAAGGTGCCGTTCCTGTCGCGGGCGGCGTTCGCCCGGCTCACCACTCCGACGGCCCGGGCATGCCTGCGGGTGGGGTTGACGCCGGACGCCGTCACCATCCTGGGCACCGTCGTGGCGGTGGCCGGGGCGCTGACGCTCTTCCCGACGGGCAAGCTGTTCGCCGGGACGCTGGTGGTCTGGTTCTTCGTGCTCTTCGACATGCTCGACGGGGCGATGGCCCGGGAGCGGGGCGGCGGCACCCGCTTCGGCGCGGTGCTGGACGCCACGTGCGACCGCATCAGCGACGGCGCGGTGTTCTGCGGCCTGCTGTGGTGGGCCGCGTTCGGCCTGCACGACAAACCGCTGGTGGTGGCGACGCTGATCTGCCTGGTCACCTCGCAGGTGATCTCCTACATCAAGGCCCGGGCCGAGGCCAGCGGGCTGCGCGGTGACGGCGGCATCATCGAGCGGCCGGAACGGCTGATCATCGTGCTGGTCGGAGCCGGCGTGTCCGACTTTCCGGTCGTCCCATGGCCCCCCGCGCTGCCGGTGGCGATGTGGCTGCTGGCGGTGGCCAGCGTGGTCACCTGCGTGCAGCGGCTGCACAGGGTGCGGACGTCACCGGGCGCGACGGAGCCCATGCCGTGATCCTGAACCCGGGCCGCCTCGTGACCCACACTGCGACCGACTGGGCGTACGCGGCCGGCTGGATGGCCGTGCGGGCCATGCCGGAATCCGCCGCGCGAAAGGCATTCGACACCGGGGCGCGCTACGCGGCCCGCCACGGCGGGCCCGAGCAGCTGCGCAAGAACCTGGCCCGCGTCATCGGTGCGCCGCCGGCCGACGTGCCCGACGCGCTGATGCGCGCCTCGCTGGCCTCCTACGGGCGCTACTGGCGGGAGGCGTTCCGCCTGCCGACGATGGACCACCGCGAGCTGGCCCGCCGGATCGACCACTCGGTCTTCGGGCAAGGCAATCTGGACGCGGCGCTCGCCGCGGGCCGCGGCGCTGTAATGGCATTGCCGCACAGCGGCAACTGGGATGTGAACGGGGTGTGGCTGGCGCAGTCCCACGGCACCTTCACCACCGTCGCGGAGCGGCTCAAACCCGAGTCGCTGTACCGGCGATTCATTGCCTACCGCGAACGCCTCGGCTTCGAGGTGCTGCCGCACTCCGGCGGCGAACGACCGCCCTTCGAGGTGATGTGCGACCGGCTGCGGGACAACGGGCTGGTCTGTCTGATGGCCGAGCGCGACCTGACCCGCTCCGGCGTCCAGGTCGACTTCTTTGGCGAACCCACCCGGATGCCGGCCGGTCCGGCGAGGCTCGCGATCGCGACCGGGGCCGCCCTGCTGCCATCGCACTGCTGGTTCGAGGGCGACGGGTGGGGCTGCAACCTGCAACCGCCGCTGGACTGCAGCAGCGGCGACGTCACCGCCATCACCCAGGCGCTGGCCGACGAGTTCGCCACCAACATCGCCGCCCGTCCCGAGGATTGGCACATGCTGCAGCCGCAGTGGCTGGCCGACCTGTCCGACACCAGGCGGGCGAGGCTGAGGGAAGCCTGATGCGGATCGGGATGGTCTGTCCCTACTCGTTCGACGTGCCGGGCGGGGTGCAGTCCCACGTCCTGCAACTGGCCGAGGTGATGCGCGCCCGCGGGAACCAGGTGAGCGTGCTCGCGCCGGTCTCGCCACAGACCTCGCTGCCCGACTACGTCGTCTCCGCGGGCAAGGCCGTCCCGATCCCCTACAACGGGTCGGTGGCCCGGCTGCGGTTCGGCCCGGCCACCCATCGCAAGGTCAAAAAGTGGCTTGCGGAAGGCGATTTCGACGTCCTGCACCTGCACGAGCCCAACGCGCCGAGCCTGTCCATGCTGGCCCTGAACATCGCCGAGGGACCGATCGTGGCGACGTTTCACACCTCGACCACCAAATCGCTGACCCTGACGGTCTTCCAGGGCATCCTGCGGCCGATGCACGAGAAGATCGTCGGCCGCATCGCGGTGTCCGACCTGGCGCGGCGCTGGCAGATGGAGGCGCTGGGAACCGACGCGGTCGAGATCCCCAACGGGGTCGACGTCAGGTCCTTCGCCGAGGCGCCGCGGCTGGACGGATATCCGCGTTCGGGCAAGACGGTGCTATTCCTGGGGCGCTACGGCGAGCCCCGCAAGGGCATGGCGGTGCTGCTCGGCGCGCTGCCACGCGTGGTCGAGCGCTACCCCGATGCGCAGCTGCTGATCGTCGGTCGCGGCGACGAGGACGAATTACGCGCTCAGGCAGGCGAATTGGTGGACCACATCCGCTTTCTCGGCCAGGTCGACGACGCCGGGAAGGCGTCGGCGATGCGCAGCGCCGACGCCTACTGCGCGCCCAATACCGGAGGGGAGAGTTTCGGCATCGTCCTGGTCGAGGCGATGGCCGCGGGCACCCCGGTGGTGGCCAGCGACCTGGACGCCTTCCGGCGCGTGCTGTGCGACGGCGAATGCGGGCGGCTGGTGCCGGTTGACGACAGCGCCGCGCTGGCCGGCGCGCTGATCGAGGTGCTCGACGACGACGCGCTGCGCGAGCGCTATGTGGCGGCCGCCTCGGCGGTGGTGCGCCGCTACGACTGGTCGGTGGTGGCCAGCCAGATCATGCGGGTGTACGAGACGGTCGCCGGCTCGGGCGCGAAGGTGCAGGTGGCCAGCTGATGACGTGGCTGATCATCGCCGTGTCGGTGGTGGTGGCACTGGTCATTTCGGCAAGCGCCTGGGCGTACCAAACGGCCAACCGGCTCGACCGGTTGCACGTCCGCTACGACCTGTCGTGGCAGGCGCTCGACGGTGCGCTGGCGCGGCGCGCGGTGGTGGCGCGCGCCGTCGCGATCGATGCGTACGGGAGTTCGTCCGCGGGCGGCCGGCTCGCGGCGCTGGCCGACGCCGCGGAACGCGCGCCCCGGCCCGCGCGCGAGAACGCGGAGAACGAGCTCTCGGCCGCGCTGGCGATGGTGGATCCGGCGTCGGTGCCGGCGGGCTTGATCGCCGAGTTGGCCGACGCCGAGGCCCGCGTGGTGCTGGCCCGCCGCTTTCACAACGACGCCGTGCGGGACACCCTCGCACTGCGTGAGCGATTCCTGGTGCGAACCCTCCGGCTCGGCGGAACCGCGGCGCTGCCAAGCTATTTCGAGATCGTCGAGCGCCCGCAAGCGCTGGCGCACGGCGGCTCGGGCACCCCGGACTACCGCACCTCGGCGCGGGTGGTGCTGCTCGACGAGACCGGCGCGGTGCTGTTGCTGTGCGGGTCCGACCCGGCGAACCCGGCCTTTCACGACGGGGCCGCGCCACGGTGGTGGTTCACCGTGGGCGGCGAGGTGGGCAAGGGCGAGCGGCTGGCCGAGGCCGCCGCGCGGGAACTGGCCGAAGAGACCGGCCTGCGCGTCTCGCCGGCCGACATGATCGGGCCGATCTGGCGGCGCGACGAGGTCTTCGAGTTCAACGGCGCGCTGATCGACAGCGAGGAGTTCTACCTGGTCCACCGCACCAGCCGGTTCGAGCCGTCCCTGGCCGGGCGGACCGAACTGGAACGCAGCTACATCCACGGGGCCCGCTGGTGTGACGCGAATGACATCGCCGTCCTGACCGCTGCGGGCGAGCAGGTATACCCGGTGCAACTCGGCGAGCTGTTGCCGGCGGCCAACCGGCTGGCCGACGGCGCCAGCAACCCGGGGCTGCTCGAGTCGATCCGCTGATCACCGGAAAGCGCGTTCGTCGCCGACCATTAGAGTGGAGGCGCAATGGTCGAGGAAGAGAAGAAGCCAGTGGAGCCGGGCCGGGGCAACCAAACGGGAACGGCGCGGGTCAAGCGCGGCATGGCCGAGATGCTCAAGGGCGGCGTGATCATGGACGTCGTCACCCCCGAGCAGGCCCGGATCGCCGAGGGGGCCGGCGCCGTCGCGGTGATGGCGCTGGAACGGGTGCCGGCCGACATCCGCGCGCAGGGCGGGGTGTCGCGGATGAGCGACCCCGACATGATCGAGGGCATCATCGCCGCGGTGACCATCCCGGTGATGGCCAAGGCGCGCATCGGGCATTTCGTCGAGGCGCAGATCCTGCAGAGCCTCGGCGTGGACTACGTCGACGAGTCGGAGGTGCTGACCCCCGCCGACTACACCCACCACATCGACAAGTGGAAGTTCACCGTGCCGTTCGTGTGCGGCGCGACGAACCTCGGCGAGGCGCTGCGGCGCATCAGCGAGGGCGCGGCCATGATCCGCTCCAAGGGCGAGGCCGGCACCGGCGACGTCTCCAACGCCACCACCCACATGCGCGCCATCAGCGGCGAGATCCGCCGGCTGACTTCGCTGTCCGAGGACGAATTGTACGTCGCGGCAAAGGAATTGCAGGCCCCCTACGAACTGGTCGTCGAGGTGGCCCGGGCGGGCAAGCTGCCGGTCACGCTGTTCACCGCCGGCGGCATCGCGACGCCGGCCGACGCCGCGATGATGATGCAGCTCGGCGCCGAGGGCGTGTTCGTCGGCTCGGGCATCTTCAAGTCCGGCGCGCCCGAGCACCGCGCCGCCGCGATCGTCAAGGCCACCACCTTCTACGACGACCCCGACGTGCTGGCCAAGGTGTCGCGCGGGCTGGGCGAGGCGATGGTGGGCATCAACGTCGAGCAGCTCGCGCAGCCGCATCGCCTGGCCGAACGCGGCTGGTAAGCCGAAGGCTATTGGTGGCCATCGAAGAGATCCTTGATCTCGAGCAACTCGAGGTCAACATCTACCGCGGTCGGGTGTTCAGCCCGGAGTCGGGATACTTCCAGCGCACGTTCGGCGGCCACGTGGCGGGGCAGTCGCTCGTGTCGGCGGTGCGCACCGTCGACCCGCACTACCAGGTGCACTCGCTGCACGGTTACTTCCTGCGGCCCGGGGACGCCACCGAGCCCACGGTCTTCATCGTCGAACGCATCCGCGACGGCGGCTCGTTTGCCACGCGGCGCGTCAACGCCATCCAGCACGGCGAGACCATCTTCAGCATGGCGGCGTCGTTCCAGACCGACCAGGAAGGCATCCACCACCAGGACCCCATGCCGGCCGCTCCGCCCCCCGACGGCCTGCCGGGGCTGAACTCCATCAAGGCGTTCGACGAGGCCGGGTTCCGTCAGTTCGAGGAGTGGGACGTGCGGGTCGTGCCGCGCGAACTCCTGGAGCCCACGCCCGGCAAGGCCTCCCAGCAGCAGGTGTGGTTTCGCCACCGCGACCCGTTGCCGGACGACCCGGTGCTGCACATCTGCGCGCTGGCCTACATGAGCGACCTCACGCTGCTGGGATCGGCGCAGGTCAACCACCTCGACGTGCGCGAGCACCTGCAGGTGGCGTCGCTGGACCACGCGATGTGGTTCATGCGGGCGTTCCGCGCCGACGAGTGGCTGCTCTACGACCAGTCGTCGCCGTCGGCCAGCGGCGGTCGCTCGCTGTGCCAGGGCAAGATCTTCACCCAGACCGGGGAGATGGTCGCGGCGGTCATGCAGGAGGGGCTGACCCGCTACAAGCGCGGGTACCGGCCGTGAGCGCCCCCCGAATCGGGGTGCTGGCGCTGCAGGGCGACACCCGCGAGCACCTGGCGGCGCTGCGCGAGGCCGGGGCCGAGGCGATGCCGGTTCGCCGCCGCGCCGAGCTGGACGCGGTGGACGGGCTGGTCATCCCCGGCGGCGAATCCACCACCATGAGCCACCTCTTGCTCGACCTGGACCTGCTCGAGCCGCTGCGCCGGCGGCTGGCCGGGGGGCTGCCGGCCTACGGCGCGTGCGCCGGCATGATCCTGCTGGCCAGCGAGATCCTCGACGCCGGAGCCAGGGGGCGGCAGGCGCTGCCGCTGCGCGCGATCGATATGACGGTGCGGCGCAATGCTTTTGGGCGACAGGTCGACTCGTTCGAGGGCGACATCGGATTCGCGGGCCTCGACGAGCCGGTGCGCGCGGTGTTCATCCGCGCGCCCTGGGTGGAGCGCACCGGTGACGGCGTGCAGGTGCTGGCCACCGCGGCGGGCCACGTCGTCGCGGTGCGGCAGGGCCCGATGCTGGCGACGGCGTTTCACCCCGAGATGACCGGCGACCGTCGCATCCACCACATGTTCGTCGACATCGTCAACGGCGAGGCGTAACGGGCGACCGCCACGCTGGCGTAACGCTGGGCAGCGGCTGCCACGCCGGCGTGACGCTCGGCGATGTCGGACGCCCACGTAGACTCGTTTGGCGAGTTAGTCAGGCAACAGAAGAGGTAAGAACACCGATGAGCGGCCATTCCAAGTGGGCCACCACCAAGCACCAGAAGGCCGTCAAAGACGCGCGCCGTGGCAAGGAGTTCGCCCGGCTGATCAAGAACATCGAGGTCGCGGCCCGTACCGGCGGCGGTGACCCGGCCGGCAACCCGACGCTCTACGACGCGATCCAGAAGGCGAAGAAGACCTCGGTGCCCAATGACAACATCGAGCGCGCCCGCAAGCGGGGGGCGGGCGAGGAGGCCGGCGGCGCGGACTGGCAAACCATCACCTACGAGGGCTACGCGCCCAACGGTGTGGCGGTGCTGATCGAGTGCCTGACCGACAACCGCAACCGCGCCGCCAGCGAGGTCCGGGTCGCGATGACGCGCAACGGCGGCACTATGGCCGACCCCGGTTCGGTGGCCTACCTGTTCTCCCGCAAGGGCGTGGTCACCCTGGAGAAAAACGGCCTGACGGAGGACGACGTGCTGACCGCGGTGCTCGAGGCCGGCGCCGAAGACGTCAACGACCTGGGCGACAGCTTCGAGATCATCTCCGAGCCGACCGATCTGGTCGCGGTGCGCACCGCGCTGCAGGACGCCGGCATCGACTACGAGTCGGCCGAGGCCAGTTTTCAGCCGTCGGTGAGCGTTCCCGTCGACGTCGACGGCGCCCGCAAGGTGTTCAAGCTCGTCGACGCGCTGGAGGACAGCGACGACGTGCAGAACGTCTACACCAACGTCGACCTTTCGGACGAGGTGTTGGCCGCCCTCGACGAGGAGTGAGCGGTCGGTGTCGATCGCAAGCGCGGCGCTACCCCCGGGCGCGGGGGGTCGACACCATCGGGGTCAGTAGTACCCGCGCCGCATGTCGTCGACGACGCGCGGGTTGTCCAGCGTCGACGGCTCGAGGGCGCGCGGCCCGATGTCACCGGAGAACACGGTGGCCGCCGTCAGCACCTGCTGGTTGAGGAAGCGCAGCGGGGGCGCGCCGGCCGGCATCGCCGGCACGGGCGCGGCGGCAGCGGAAGCGGCGCCCTGCGCCGCCAAGACGAAGCCCCAGTCGCCGAACGTCGGCACGTGCACGTGATACGGCGTGACCGCATAGCCCGCGGCCCGGACCGTCGAGACCGTGCGCCAGAACGCCATCGGCGTGGAGAACGGGCTGCCCGCCTGCACGACCATCAGCCCGCCGGGGGCCAGCGCGCGGGCGGCGAGCGCGTAGAACTCGGCCGAGTACAGCCGGCCCAGCGTGGGCGTGTCGGGGTCGGGCAGGTCGACGATGACCGCGTCGAACCGGTCCGGGCCGCGCCGCAGCCACGTCATCGCGTCGCCGATCACGATCTTGACGCGCGGGTTGTCCAGCGCTCCGCCGTTGGCGTCGCGCATGGTGGTGCGCGCCAGTTCGATCACCGCGGGGTCGAGCTCGACCTGGACGATCTTGCCGACGCCGGGCTGGCGCAGCAGCTCGCGGGCCGCCAGGCCGTCACCGCCGCCGAGCACCAGCACCGAGCGCGCGCCGTTACCCAGCGCCGGATAGACCAGGCTCTCGGTGTAGCGATACTCGTCGCGGGTGGAGAACTGCAGGCCCCCGTCCAGGTACAGGCGCATGTCGTTGCCGCGGCGGGTCACCACGATCTCCTGATAGGGCGTGTGCCGGTAGGCGACGATCGGATCGGCGTAAAGCCTTTGCCTGCTTGTGGTTTCGATGTCGGCCGAGCGCGCCAGCAGTGTGGCGAGCAGGCCGAGCGCGGCGGCGAGAGCGCACAGCGCCGTCACCAGTTGCCGCGGCGAAACGACGCGCCGCAGCAAGAAGACGGACACCACGGCCGCCGCCGCCAGGTTGACGATGCCCGTGGCCGCCGCGCCGCGGATCATGCCCAGCTGCGGCAGCAGTAGGAACGGCCAGACCAGGCCGCCGAGCAGCGCGCCCAGGTAATCGGCGGCGTTGAGGTTGGCCAACGCGCGGCCGGAATCGGAAGCACCCACCGTCCGTCCGCGCTGCAGCAGCGTCATGAGGAGCGGCACCTCGGCGCCGACCAGGCCGCCGATCAGCGCCGTGCCCACCGCCAGCACCCACGTCGAGCCGACCGAGCCGTCCAGGAACGCGAACACCACGTACAGCGCGGCCGCCGACAGGCCGCCGATGATGCCCAGCAGCGCCTCCACGGCGATGAAGGCGATCGCCGCGTGCGCCAGCAGCGGCTTGACCAGCAGGGCGCCGGCGCCCAGGGCGGCGATGTAGCCCGCGACGATCAGCGACGTGGCGACGATGCCCCCGCCGTTGAGGCTGGCCGACAGTGTCAGCAGGGCGAGCTCGTAGATGATGCCGCAGGCCGCGCACGCCGCCACGGCGGCCAGCAGCACGGCGCGCCAGCGCCGAGACGCCCCGTGGGGCCCGGCGGCCCGGTTTTCCCGCGGGGTAACCGGGAGATCGACCGACGTCATGACACCGCCGCGGCGGTTACCCCGCCCACGGCGAGCAGTATCAGCGCCACCGCGAACGATCCCGGATGCAGCTCCGGCTCGTCGACGTGCTCGTGGAAACTGCCCGGTATCAGCAGGTGCATCGCCAGCATCGCGATGCCCAGCAGGATCACGCCCATCAACCCGTACACCGCCACGCCGAGGAGTCCCTGACCCAGCTGGCTGTAGCTGTTGGTGATGGCGCTGATGATGACGGTGGTGAGCGAGATGTACATGGCGCCCGCGACGACGACGGCGTTGGGGCGGCGATCGATGAACACCAGTTGGCGCAGCTTTCCCGGGGTCAGCCAGTCGACCATGTAGAAGCCGATGAGCAGCACGGCCATGCCGACCGCGAAGTACAGGATCGTCGCGACCGCGCCCTTCAGCACGGGATTGACGTCGACGGTTCCGATCTCGACGGCGAGGTACATGGTTGTCTCCTTTGCTCGAATCGCTAAGCCATCACTTGTCCCCGCCGGGGCCGCCGGGGGTGCCGCCGGCGCCGCCCGACGGGGATCCGGGGGAGAAGCCGGGGCCGAGGAAGAGGTACGAGCCGTGGCTGTATCCGGCGCTCAGGGGTTCGACGCGGATGCTGCACGGGTGGTTGCCGTCGGGGCCGACGATCACGATGTTGTTGCTGTAGCGCAGGTATTGGCTGCCGCCGTTGGCGGCGCGCGCCTCGGGTTCCTGGTAGTCGGCGAGCGCGTCGGCCACCTGCTCCGGCGATCCGGTGCAGACGTAGCGCGTTCCGTTCGCATCGCGCGAGTACTCGTGATAATGGCCCGCGATGTAGGACGCAATGTTCTTCTGCTGCAACATGATTCCGAAAACCAGGGAAACGACGGCGGCGACGGCCAGCGCACCGGAGATCAGGAACAGGCGCTTGCGGCTCACGGGTGCCACCGGCTCGCCGTGTGAACCACCACGCCGCCGGAGCCCGACGGTCGCCGCGGGTACAGGTGCCAGGTCTGCCACCGCCAGCCGGCCCCGTCGGGTTCGGCGGCCAGGGCGGTCAGGGCCGCGTCGTCGCCGGGAAAGGTGCCCCCGAGCCAGCCCGGTCGCCGCGCGCAGTGTTCGCGCAGTTCGCGCGCGAGACGGCGGAAGCTCGCCTCGTCGTGCGTTTCGGTGCGGGATTGCAGGCGGTAGCCGGGGGCCTCGGACCGCTGCGGCAGGTCGCCCCCGACGCTGCGCGCGGTGCACGAAACCTGCTCGGAGAAGCGGCCTTTCGCGTGCTCGATCGCGACGACGTGCGATGCGCCGAGGACGCCGAGCTGCAGCGCGCCCCCGCCGGGGTGCCGCAACGAGCAGGTGGCCAACGGCGCCGGCGCCGGCGCGTTGAGCGCGAGTCCCAGCCGCTCGCCGGATACGTCCGCCGGGGTCACGGCGAGCTGATGAAGCGGCACCGGCGCGGTCCTAGCCGGCGGGGGGCGACGGTGCGGGATAGACGGTGAGCTCGCCGGTCAGCACCGGCTTGCCCGTCGAGATCTCCCAGGGCATGTCCGGGGCCCAGCGCTCGAAGGACAGCAGGGCGGTCTCGTCGGTGTTGGTGCAGTCGAGGAATTCCATCTCGCCGCCGGCCGGCAGGCCGGTGGCGCCTTCGGTGGTGTAGGAGGCGCGGCCGCGCTCCGACTCGTGAAACGTCACGCCGTCGACGACGTAGGAGCCGCCGGGCTGCAACGTGACGTCCTTGCGGGTGACCCACATGGCCAGCTTCAGGCGCCCGTCGTCCTCTTCGACGCTGAACCAGAGCGGCTGGTCGCCGCCTTCGAGCAGATGCTCCCACCACACGAACGGGCCCTCGCGAAACGTCACCGACCCGCGGACCACGTAGTCGACGCCGCCGTAGCTGACGATGGCGCCGGGCCCGAGTTGGCGGGGCCCGAACTGCGGCATCGCGTCGAAGGCGAGGGGGTCCTGGCGCCCGCCGGGCCGGGCCGGCTGCTTCGGGCGCCGCAACGCGATGACCAGCACCACGATGGACGCAATGAACAGCACCGCCGCGAGGACGAGCAGGAGTGTTCCCACACCAAGCCTTCCGT
>Ga0335069_10009514_pt1 | contig 13838 bp, 14 predicted proteins | sample Lox_Sample_11_FD_206714 | JGI IMG/M metagenome (GOLD analysis project Ga0335069, IMG submission 206714) | Soil microbial communities from Loxahatchee National Wildlife Refuge, Florida, United States - Lox_Sample_1.1 | ecosystem: Environmental > Terrestrial > Soil > Wetlands | place: USA... | reverse complement strand
GGTTCCGAGGCCCTGATCGAAATTGGGAGCTATTGTGGCAAATCCACTTGTGCAATCGCCAGTGTCATGAAGGCGCTGAATTCCAGCTCAAAACTCTATGCAGTCGATCCTCATCAAGGGTACGTCGGCGCGGAAGATCGGGAGATAGAGATCAAGGAGCCTACGCTCGAAAAACTCAAAAGCAATATTCAGCGCACCGGACTCGATGACCAAGTCGTTGTGATCCAGGCCCATTCCTGGGAGGTAGCCTGGTACAAACCGATTCGCTTTTTATTCATAGACGGCCTGCACGACTATGAAAACGTCGCGCGCGACTTTCGACATTTTGAGCCCTGTCTGATCACCGGCGCTATCGTGCTATTTCACGATTATGGCGGATACTTTCAAGGCGTAACTACCTTCGTCGACGAATTGTTTCTTTCGCGGCAATACGAAAAGATAACTTTAGCGGGATCTCTGTTGGTCATGAAACGAATCGAAAAGTGACCCCTAGATATCGGGTTGTGGTCGGCCGTCAACGGGCACCCGGCCGACACCCGATAGCCGAAAGCGGACCGCCCTATCTCGGTTCTATGTGTGAATCCAGCACTCGTCCAGCTCCATAGTCAACAGAACAACTGAAGTGATACGTTTCGTCGCGTCCGGTATCGCGATTGTGGATTTCAAGATTTCCGCTCACGACATCCGGCCGGTCTCCATCCGTCTCGGCTGTGGTTCGAAATTGTATATTTCCCTCGTGGAATTGCTGCATTGCCTGATCGCGAATCGAATCCTGGCAGACTTTCAGTGCATCGCGCTGCGTGAAGTGTCGCTCGTCCGGATGGGTCATTCGAGGATCGCCGTTGTCCCGGCCCCATACCAGACTGAACCGATAAAGACCAGGACCGCCTTCGCGGTCCTCGATCCTGACAACCGCAGATTCGCCACCTCTGGGATCGCGGACCATGTCCATATGACCGCGGCCCTCGTTTGTCCGAAACGCGAAATTCTCGGGATGAAGCGGCATTGGGCTCGTGCACTCAAACTGCTTCACCTCAGGAGTGTGGCCCGAAATATCGCGAAGCATGACGCGATCTCGCCGGATTTCGACTTCGCTTGTGCCATCCACCAGGACGGCGATGGTGCATCGCCCTCCGTCCCGCCCCCCGCCGGTGATCGTTGCCCTGCGCCCATATTCCTGAGCGGCCAATGTCCCGGCAGTCGCCGCCAAAACCGTTACTGTTGCCAACGCACGTACATTCATTGCGCACCTCTGGGATGGTCACTAGCAAATCCTCTGCCGCGAAGGAAGGAATCAGCTATGTAAAAGAATTGAAGGTTTAGAGCGCCCTGTAACTACCCGTTCACGCCGAAGATTTGCGTCGTCGCCAGCGAACTTGCGAAGTTTTTTGGGACCTGCGGCTCGCGTGGATCGTCATGTTGTTCTGGCCACGCTGCCTCGCGTTCCCACAGGACCGGTCCACGGCCGTCGTCCGGCTGCCTGGCATCACCCTCCCGATCTCGTTTCTCGAGCTCGCGTACGCCCGCCGAACGGTCAACGTCTTTTCATCACTCTATCCCACAGGATAGCCATCTACTGAGGGTAGGCTCCCTCGGAGACCGGCGGTCACGAGTCTCCGCTGTCTCTGCTTTCCTTTGTGCTCAACGACCTCCACCAAACCGCCAGTGGGACGAGGCGGGCCCCGTGCTATTCGGGTTCAGGAGGTTGATTGCGCCTGGCTGGCTTCGTTTTCGCAAAAACGTTCGCCACCGATTCAAATCCATCACAACACGCGGCTTGCTATGAAATGGCTTCGTTTTTCCAAAATCGCCAAGTCTCCGCTCGCCCCGTACCAAAGCTTCCTGTTTAGCAACATTTAGCCACCTTTAGGCAGCAAATTAAGGACTTTAGGCGCTCACCGGTGCAGCATGGAACCCGAGCGGACGACGTTCCGCTCCCAAACAAAAATCGAAAGGACCCAACATGAAATCGCTCAACTTGAAATCCCTGGTTCCAGCCGCGGCCGTTGCCGCCTTCTTGACTACGTCTGCTTTTGCTCAGCCAGGCCAAACCCTCGCCGCCAACGGCCACAGCCTTGTCGGCACCTGGAAGGTGACGGTCAGCCCCGACGGCATTCCGCCCTTCACGGCCTATAACGTATTCACAGTCGATGGCAACTCCTTCGAGTTCGACAACTCCAACCCACCCTCCGGCCAAAGCATCGCCGTCGGACCATGGACAAGCACAGGCGTCAACAGCTTCTCATTCACCGAGATCAACCAGCTCTACGACAATACCGGAGCCTATGCTGGCGAGCTCAAGGTCCGCGGCGCCATCGAGTTGACTGCCGACGGAAATAGCTTCTCAAGCAAATTCAAATTCGACGTTGCCGACCCCACTGGCACGGTCGTCTTCAGCGGTGGCGGGACTGCGGCTGGAAAGCGAGTCATCGTGGAGGGGCAATAGCCGGCTCGGCCTATCGATCGGGAAAGAGCCGGCGCAATAGATCCCGGAAGCGTGCATCTTGGCGCAGCGAGTCGAGCTGGGGGTCGATCTTCAGATACCCCAGCCACTCCGCGCGCTGCTGGTAAGCCTTGTCCAACCAGGCGAAAGCATCGTCGTTTTGTCCAAGAGCCGCATGGACCACAGCAATATCGTACCCGGATACGAACTGTTGCGAGGCCTGCTTTACGAGGGCCTCCAGGATCTTCTGGGCGTCTTCTTTCTTGCCGGCCAGCGCCAAGGCACGACCCAATGCGGCGAGCGTCCACGGATTGTCCGCCATGGACTTGGCTTTCTCGCAAACATCCACGGCTGGTTTGCCTTGCGCTTCAAGAATCCACGCCTTGTTGATGTAAGCCGGAAAGTAGTTCGGATCGAAATCGAGTACCTTCTGTGCTTGATCCAGTGCGGGACCATTCTTCCGCGCCCAGTACAGCACGGTCGCCAGATAGCTGCTGGCATCGGTAGAAAGTGGATCAAGCTCCTGGGCTCGTTTTACCTCATTGACAGCCGTATCCAGGTCCGCCAATTGCGCACGATAAAGCGCGAACCAGACATGCGCGGCGGCGGAGTTGGGATTGAGTTTCAGAGCGGTTTGGAATTCATGTTCAGCCGTCGCCCAGTCCCAATCGTATTTCGAGGCCACGATACCTAACGATATGTGAGCCTCGGCAAGAGCCGGATCGATTTCGGCCGCTTTACTTGCCGCAGCTTTGGCCTTGAGCATCGCCTCCTCTGGAGGCAGGAGCATGTTGGATGCGTCGTAATAGCAGTCGGCCAGCCCGCTGTAGGCCAGCGCGTAACCGGGATCGGTCGCAATCGCCTTTTGCAAATAGTCGAGACCTTTGCGGAATCCTTCTTCGGTATAGCGGGAAGCGTAATAACGCCCGCGCAGATAGTCCTGATAAGCTTCAGCATTTCTGGTGGTGCGCTTGGGGTCGATGTTGAGAGTTTGTGCCAGGCTGGAGGCGACGCGAGCCGAAATGGAATCTTCCAGTGCGAACAGATTCGTGACACCTTCGTCGAAGTTTCCGGCCCAGATTGAGGAGCCATCCCGCACCCGAAGAATCTGGATGCTAACGCGAACGTTGTTTTCCAACTGCTGTACCTTGCCGTCGAGCACAATATCCGCGCCCGCGTCGCGGCCTGCAGCCAGCGGATCTTTGCCGCTCAACTTCAGCACGCTGCTCATCGGGCGCACCGTCAGGGTGTTGATGTTCGCTAACCTGGTGATCACTGCATCAGCGAGACCAACCCCAAGGTACTCGTTCGTTGGATTTGAACCGAGAACTCGAAAGGGTAGAACGGCGATGCGGTTGGCGCCGGCCACCGGACGCTTACTCACGAACAGGGCAAAGCCAATCAGCACGAGCACCAGCGCTGCGGCCAACGGCCAGATCGGCCATCGCTTCGGCCGAGCCCCCTCCTGTACCTTGATCTCGCCGATAAACCGATAGCCGCGCCCTGGGATCGTGACAATGTACTTCGGATCATTCGCCGAATCGCCGAGCGCTTTCCGCAGCCAGGAAACATTGACCGTGAGATTGTTCTCTTCGACCACCGTGTCCGGCCAGACTGCCTTCATCAGACTGTCTTTGTCGAGAACCCCGCCATTCTGCGCGATGAGCGCGGCTAGAATCTCGAAGGCCTTCCCCGACAATGCCACTTGTACGCCTTCGCGCTCCAGCACCCGCCGGCGGAGGTCCGCCCGGAACGGCCCGAATTCGACTATTTGCAGATCGCTATCCATTCTTCCGTCTGCGCGCGAAGCGCCGCTTTGGTGCAAGGTTCGGGGTAAAGATCGGCAATTACCGCCACCATGTCTGCGCCGGCATCGAGCACCGAACGGGCGTTTGCGCGCGTGAGGCCCCCGATCGCTACCAGCGGCTTCTTCGTCATTGGCCGCAATCTGCGCAGCTCTTCCACGCCAACAACTGGGTCTGGATTGTGTTTGGAGCCGGTCGAAAAGATCGGCCCGATCGCAAGATAATCGACGGGCTCACGATCTCCGGCGCGAAGCTGCGCTTCATTGTGTGTCGAGAATCCGAGGACAGTTTCCTGCCCCATAATCTTCCGCGCCTCCGCCGGCGGCAGATCTTCCTGGCCCAGGTGTAAGGCAGCATCGAGCAGCATCGCCATATCAGCGCGATCGTTAATTACAAACAAGGCATCCGCGGCGCGGCACAGTTCTGCGATTGTGCCGGCGTGCTCGAACACTTCGCGCGAGAAAAATCCTTTGTACCGAAACTGAAGGATCCGCGCCCCTCCTTCGAGAATTGCTTCCGCGGCATCGACGGCAGCGAGATCCTTTCGGTCGATCAAGATCGGATACAATCCCCTGAGTTTGGCGGCTGCCACGATCTTCTATATTAGTTCTAGCGTGAACACGATGAAGCTCCACATCAAGTCTCCCGTCGGCGGACCGGGCGTCTATCCGGTAGCTGCTCGGGGCAGGGAACTGAAATACCTCTCCTTTAAGATCGTCGAACTGGGCGACAGTTTCCGCGAGTATAACTTCGAAAGCGGCGACGAGGAAATTTCCATCGACACCTACACCGGTCCGGTCCGGATCGACGTGGAATCATCTCGCGGAAAGTGGAGCGAACAGTTACCGGCTCGCCCTTCGATTGCAGAAGCCGGTCCAATGGTGTACATCCCGTCCGGATCGAACGTGAAGATTTCTGCGCTCAACGGATCGGCCCGCGTAACGGTGGCCGGCGCTCTAGGCAAACAGGGCGGCTCGCCAGGCGTTTACCCCGGCGTAGCCAAAAGCGTGGGCAAAGACAATTGGACGAGAAGCGTATTTACGCACATCGCCGACAACGTTGCTGCGGCGCATCTGATCTGCGGCGAGACGGTGAATCGGCCCGGCGGCTGGTCGAGCTGTCCGCCGCATAAACACGATCGCTTTGCACCCCCGGCCGAAGTTCCCATGGAAGAGGTCTACTACTTTCAGGTCGAGCCGAAACAGGGCTTCGGTTTCATGCGCGTCTACACCGATCCATCCGATCCCAACCCTTTTGATGAATCCTACGCCGTCCAGCACGGAGACACGGTCCTGATCCCGCGCGGCTACCATCCGGTCGTCGCCTGCCCCGGCTACACCCTGAACTACACGTGGGTACTGGCCGGCGAAGGCCGAACTTACGGCGCCTGGTCCGACGATCCCAACCACGCCTGGATCAAAGGTTAGCGAGCTTCTCTTTGACCTGATCAAAGACCTTACGGCAATTCTGAGCGCGGGCGCGAACCCGGTCAGCATCGATTCGTTCTAGGAGAAACGGTGCGTAAGCCGTCTTGTGGTATTCACCCTTGCCAGTGTTTCTGGTTGCGCGCTTGAGCCTATCCAACACTTCAGCCTTGGGTATGTTCTCAACGTTAGCGGTATTGCCAATGGCGTTCGCTAGAAACTCACGCCCATAGTATTGTGCCAGGGCCTCCGAATCCGCGAGAAACCACGATTCCATTAACTCCACCATCCAATAAACGTTCCCGACGAGCTGCGTCGGGATTCCCAGTTTCTGACATAAGGAGGCCGCCTCCGCCGTCAATGGTCCTTCGGTGTCCTTCAGCAGAATATTCCAGGCATTCGGATGAGTTCTCATAGCCTTTTGGAAATCCGTGGGTCCATTCTTCGAGGCAATGAATGCAATCTCGCAATTGGCTTCTTTCGCGGCATCACTAAGTTCGCGAAAGAACGACTTGAATCCTCCTCGGAGCGGTTTCGCACCTTCGAAGTAGATTCGGATCTCCATTTAGCGCTGCATTCCGCCGATCTCACCGCGTCTCCAAAGGTCACCGAGCGTGTAATCCTGCAACCACTCGCGAAGTTGCAAGCGTGAGAGTCGGCTGAATTGGGTGCCTTCGTCGCTTCCTCTTTCGCACACAATGATATTCTCCGGTTCATCGCTGAACTGGTCAACTAAAGCGTCGGAATGTGTCGCGACCACAATCTGCATGCGCTGCGACGCCTCGCGTAAGGCGCTACCCACTAGGGCCAAGGCATCCGGGTGCAATCCCGCCTCCGGCTCGTCTATACAAACGAGGGGCGGTGGGTCGTCATCGAACAGGACTGCCATCAGGCAAAGGAACTTCAGAGTTCCGTCAGACAAATTCGTCGCCGATAGTCTTCCAACCCCACGTTCAGTAACGTACACTTGTGAACGCCCACCTTCGGACCGAATCTTTATATCTTCAAACCTCGCGGAGAATCGTTTCAGATACTCTTTCACCTTGGCGAGCGATCCCTGAAAATCCATCTCTTGCAACGCAAGAGCGAGGTTGGATCCCGATGCCTCAAGCGGGTGCTTTGGCGAACCGCCCGTGGATGTGCCGATCCGTGCATCAGAGCGTGTACCTGTATCAAAACCGCCGTAGATGCGAATCTCACCGAATGCTCGCGCCGTTGGGGTAATCGGAGTTGGATCAAGCGGACTGCGGAATGTCTCCAATACGGACTGGGTAGGAACGATGTTTGTTTCGCGCTCTGAATCCGGCACACCTGGTAGACCCCGGCTACCGACTTGCAGGCGCACACCTCGTCGCGTCAGGTAGCTGTAATCAGACTGGCTAAGCATCTCCTCCTGTACGGCGAGTGCGCGTTCCACCGATGCAAATGCGAGTTGATAATTGAGCGAATGCGGTTCAATCCGGAACTGATACTCAAGCCGAGCGGGCTCTTGCGTGGACTTAGCACCCTTCCAGACCCAAGCGTCTGCTCCCCCTCGGCTGTTCAGGTAGTTGTTCAGACTGTTAGGCAATGCCTGCAATAATTCGATACAGCTAAGTAAATTCGTTTTGCCCGCGGCGTTCGGTCCGATTAGGATGTTCAAAGGACCGAGCTCCAAAGGCTCAGGCGCTCGGAAGGAAAGAACATTCTTCAGAGTGAGCGCGCGGATGAACATGAACACTCATTCTACCGACTTGCCAGCGCCAAAGCTCCGTACAGCACGCTATCGTCGCCCAGTTCCGCTGGCACCACATCGATCCGTGCGCGCGACCAGCCAGTAATCTGCCGCCCCAGCTCCGCTCGAAGGGGAACGAACAATGCATCGCCGGCCTTACTGATGCCTCCACCAATGACAATCCGCGCAGGATTCAGCAACATGATCGCCGCCTTCAACCCGAGCGCGAGGTCGACGACATAGCGCTCGACGAAAGCCGCGTCCTTTAACAGCTTATGCGCCGGTCGGCCGTGATCGCGTTCCAGCCACAGCCCGCAGCACATCCGCTCGAAGCACCCGCGCGAACCGCATAGGCAATCGGGCCCACCCGGATGAATCGTCAGATGTCCGATCTCGCCCGCATAGGAATCAGCGCCTCGATAGATGACGTTGTCGTGAGTAATGATCCCGCCGCCGATACCGGTCGAAAGCGTCATATAGAACAGCGGCCGACATCCGCGCCCAGCGCCATACAGCCCCTCGCCGAGCGCCCCAACATTCGCATCGTTATCCATCACGGGCAGTACGCCGGTCTGCCTTTCAAGATGACGCGGCAGATCGAATTCGCTCCAGCCGCGCACATGCGTCGACAGGGCGATGCGCTGCTCTTTGAAGTCCACCGGCCCGCCGAAACCGATGCCGCAACGCTCGAACTTGAATCGATCCTTCCAAGGCCCGGCGATCGCGGCGATCTGATCGAGCATCCATTCGCGGCCACCGTTCCGGTCCGTCGCCCGGCTCTCGCGAGTCACCATGCGGTGGCCATCGAAGATCGCCATGCTGAACTTCGTCCCACCGATATCGATCGCGAGCGTATTCATTGCCCCGCGGCGGCCAGGACTTCCGCGGGACTGGCGGTGCCAGTGCCCTTTTTCATGATGGTGATCGACGCCACAAGATTGGCGAATTGAGCCGCTTCGACCGGTGACTTGGTGACCGCGAGCGCCATACCAAGCCCCGCCGAAAAGCTGTCGCCAGCGCCGCAAATATCGACCGGATTCTCGATTCGCCGTGCAGGAACCAACTTCTCTGAATCGTCCTCTAAAACGACCACACCTTGTGATCCCTTGGTAACGAATAAGACTTTCGACTCCGTGTGATCCCGCAATCGCCGGTAGTCTAGCTGACCGAACAGCCCGATGCAGGCGGCTGCTGCTTCTTGCTCGTTCGGTTTCAAGATCAAGTTACGGAAGCGCTCCACGCGGATTCGCGAGTCCGCGATGATGACTTTATCGGGACGCTCTCGTGCGATATCCGCCAACAAGGTGCGAACAGCGGCCGTGATCACACCGCCTTGCTTGGTTTCCGCCTGATCGGATACGAAGATCACGTCGAAGCTATCGGAATATTGACGTAGGTATCCAAGCACTTGGCGCTCTACCGCATCAGGCAGCGGACGAGTGTTGATAAAATCCACTCGCGGGAGGTCCTCTTCGCCCGTTGCGGCGTTCAGCAACTTCGCATAGGTAAACGTCGCGAATTCGTTCGACCGGACCAGCAGGTCGGTGGAAATGCCACGGGCATTCAGCGCTTGCGTGAGTTCGTGTCCGAAACCGTCGTCGCCGATAACGCCGAGCACAGCCGCTCGTCCCACGCCAAGCGCTGCAACATTATTCGCAATCGTACCGCCCGCGCCGGGCGTTATTTCGCTGGAAACGACTCCGATCCTTGGAATGCCAGTTTCGCGCGATGGTTCGGCGGCGGCGAGATCGTAGGTGCACCAGCGGTCCAGGCATATGTCGCCGCAAATCAAAGCTGAGCACGAGGGCAAGCATTCGAGAATCTCCGCTGTCGTCATGCGAGCAGCGCTCGCCGGAGCGCCGGCAGGGTGGCCCGATGATCGCCTTGGAAGTAATAACTCTCGCCGCCATCGGCCACGGTACGAACGAGCATCGTTTTGTGCGGCCGGAAGTAATAGCCCGGATCGCCGAAATCCAGTTGCTTGCGCGGATCGCCCTGTATCGCGCGGATGTCGAACACGGCGGTCGTGAAATGATTAACCGTCCGGCGGTGCTGATGCGCGACGTTCCGCACCATCGCCAGAGCCTTGAGATACACCTCGGGCGCCATGATCGCCGAACCAAAACTGAGAACGACGCCGCCCTCGAGTCGTTCGAGTGTATGGGTAAAGATCAGGAAATCCCGATAGCTGGCAGCGCCGTAAGCCGAGCCGTCGCAGTTCGGATGCTCGTGGATGATGTCGTATCCAATGCCGACGTGAATCGTGGCGGGCACGGATAGACGGTGCGCGGCCGCCAGGATACTGAGCTCGCGATAACGATAATGACCTTCTTGAATTCTCCGGCCTGTGTTTTCGCCGAGACCGAGCGACAGCGCTTCTGCCTCCGATGCCCAGTCGTTCAATTCGCCCGTCTCGCGCCAAAGGCCGAACTCACCGCTGCGAATGTACCGCTCGACGCTCTCGGTTGTCGCCCCGATCAATGCCAGCTCAAAATCATGGATGGCACACGCGCCGTTCATCGCCACATGATCGATCCAGCCGCGTTCCAGGAGATCGATGATGTGCAGATTGACGCCTGCCCGGATCACATGCGCGCCGAGGATGAGGACTCTCGCGGCGCCTGCCTCCTGAGCGGCTTTCAAACGCGCTGCCACAGTGGCCAGATCGCAATGGTCGAACGCCGGCGTTGGATCATCGAGCGCCAACCAGTTTTCGCGATGCAGGTCGTGAATACGTTCAGCCAGCGGTTTCAAAACAACACGCGACCGGTCGAACTGCTGGTATTTGGATGGCATCAGGCGGAGAAGAGGCTGGAGAACAGTTCTTCATGACAGAGGAAGTTGGGCACGATGTAATCGGCGCCGACACCGATCAGACGCATTCGTTTCCACTCATCGACACGCGTGCACGCGGGCTCTTCACTGGCGACTCCCACCGCGACGCCTCCAACGTTCTTCACTTCTTCGATCTCCACGTAGCCATCGCCAAACCCCAGGAACTGTTGTCCGGAAAATTCCGCCGATGCCAGAATGCGCTGGATCAGGATGGCTTTCGAGAAGCTCTTGTAGTCGTCGAGCGCACCGTACACGCCACCCTCGAAATAAGGTGTGATGCCGAGGAGCCGCGCTTCCTCCTTCATGTAAACTTCGTCCGTCCCGCTCGCGAGATACATCTTGAGCCCACGATCCTTCAGTTGTTCGAGCAGCGCCAGCGAACCCGGAACCATGTACTGCGCGGGATCCGCGTGACCCTTCCGCAACGCTTCCACACGGCTCTCAATCTTCTCCCACAGCCGATCCAGGTACATCTTTTTGTAAACCAGCGGCTCCAGCGGCCTGCCGCCACGTTTCTCGATCGCCTCCGTAAGCGCGATCATCTGGTAGATCGTTTCCTTGCCGGTCAGCCGCCAGACGAAATCCTCGACGACGCTCCGCAGCTCTTCCTCAGACTCGCCGGTTTTCAGATCCAGCAAGATGTCGACCATCATCGGAACCATCACATTCATCCATCCGCTGCGGATCAAAGAAATGGTGCCATCGAAGTCGAAGAGTACGACGCGGGCGTTTCGGGCAGACGCGCCCGGGGTTATGTTTTCGACCATTCCTATTCAGTTTAGACGACGTGGACTACACCTCATCAAATTCTTCCCCTCCTTCAAGGAATTCCGAAGTGGGGCACACCTCGAGGTCTGCGCGGGACGTCCACGTCCCGCTTCCTGCACAAACGCGAAAAGCTGATTTTGGTTGCACTCTGATGCTTTTGTGGGCAGGCCCCCGGCCTGCGCGGGACCCCATGGTCCCGCAACCGACGTCACGTCGCCCTATTGTTTTCGTTAGCCCACCGCGGCACGAGGCCGGCGCGGAATCAGATCGATCTGTTGCGGACCTTCAGGCTCCTCGCCGCTCGACACGCCCAGTTCCCGCATTTTGCGCAGCGACGGTATAAGACGCGAATCCCAGGAAGCCACCGAACGATTGTACGCATCCACAGTCTTCTCAAGTAGCCGCCCGGTGTCTGAATAGTGCTCGTTAACAAGTTGTACGCGGTCGTACAACTCCGAGGCGACGCGGCGGATTGCTTCGGCGTTCTCAGCTAACTGCTCCTGACCCCAACCGTAGGCAATCCCTTTCAGGATCGAAATCAACGTCACTGGGGTGGCGATGACCACCTTGCGCGACAGCGCGTCCTCGATGAGTTCCGGATTGCTCTCCAGCGCTGCACTGAAGAAATGATCGCCGGGCAGAAAGAGCACAACCAGTTCAGGCGCGGGTTGGAACTGGCTCCAATACTGCTTTCCGGAAAGCTGACGGACGTGCTCGGACACCTGCTGGCTGTGGCGTTGCATTGCCGCGCGGCGCGACAGATCGTCGGTCGCCCCAGCCGCATCCAGGTATGCAGTCAAAGGGACTTTGGCATCGACTACGATCGAACGGCCAGAGGGCAGCCGCACAATCATGTCTGGACGAATGCGGCTTCCGTCGCTCTCGTACGTTTGCTGCTCGACGAAATCGCAGTTTTTCACCATGCCAGCGAGCTCCGCAACGCGCCGCAGCGTGACCTCGCCCCACCGCCCGCGAATCTGTGGAGTGCGCAGGGCGCGCGAAAGCGTCGTGGTCTCCCGCGCGAGCGCCTGGATTTGTTCTCCGAGTCCGCCGAAAGCTTTCTCGCGCGACCGCTCCAGCTCTCGAACGTGGACTTCGAGCCGGTCCAGATGCTCGCTGAGCGGACGGACGACGCCTTCGATGGCGGTCTGTTTCTGCGTCAAGTCGCCGGTCATCTCCGCGCGCACCGACTCCAGCGTGGATTTTGCAGCCTCTAGAAAAGAACTTTGGTTGGACCGCAGGGCGGTGTCGGCAAGCGATTGAAAAGTCTCGTTCAACTTGCTCGAGGTTTCGTTCGCAAACTGAGCCGCCGTCTCCAACCGCGCGATCCGGGCTCGCATCCATAGAGCTACGAAAACGCCGCCCAGTCCCAAACCGGCGAAAAAGGAAATGCAGTACATCACCGCCATACTATAGATCATTTTACGGCAGAAATGTTTAGAACGAAAACACAAGGCGGGAAGGTGTAAAAGAATCCGACGAGCCGCCGGCGAACATCTGGGCAACCGAAACGCTTCTGCAGCCTGTAGCGTATGCCTCCGGCTTGCGTTTGTGCGCAGCGCAAGCGCGCAAGAGTCAGCTCGATTCGGCGATCCCGCAGGCTAACAATCTTGCGCGCTTCGCTTCGCGCCTGCACAAGCCGGAGGCTTATGCTACAGGAAACTGATCCAGGCCGCCCCAAGCAGGATCGTCACAATTGCCAGCGGCGCCCCGACCCGAAAATACTCCCAGAATCCGATCTGCACCTTATAGCGCGCCTGCTGGATCACAATCAGATTCGCCACCGAGCCGACCACCGTCAGATTGCCCGCCAGCGTAGAAGCCATCGCCAGCGTCAGCCACGCGCGGCGAGGATCAGTCAGGTGCACCACCAGCGGCTTGAACACCAGCACCGCCGGCACATTACTGACCACGTTAGAAAGAAACGCAGTGATTCCGCTGAGCAGGAACGCGTTCTCCAGGTGCATCGTTTGTCCGAAAGTCTCCAGTTGTGTTTCCAGCGATGTTCTCTCCACGCCTCCGATTACGACGAAGAGTCCCGCGAACATGGCCAGCAAGCCCCAGTCGATGCGCCGATAAACGTCATCCGGATTAACGCGGCGGGTTATGAGAAGCAATGCCCCGGCCACGACGGCGACCTTCGGAACGGGCCAGCCAGCAAAGAACATCACGATCATGCCGATAGAAGCCGCGAGTGCTTTCCACATCAACCTGCGATCGACTTCGATGGCGCGCTTGGCGACATCCACCTTGATAGCCGTGTTGAACTCGCGGCGGTAAACGAAGAATATCGTCACCACGACAAGCACCAATCCAACCAGTGCGACTGGCGCAAGGCACGCCAGAAAATCGCGATAGCCGATCCCCGAGAAACTGCCAATCATCATGTTCTGCGGGTTCCCTGTGATGGTCGCGACACTGCCGATATTGGACGCAGTCGCAACGGCCAGCAAATAAGGAACCGGGTTGCGGTCCAGCGTCGCGGCGATCTCCAGCACCAGCGGCGTCAGAACAAGACACATAGTGTCGTTCACGAAGAATGCTGAAAAAAAGCCCGCAACCGCCACGATCGCGCACAACAGCACCACGGGCCGATGAGCATGTTCCACAACTCGTTCCGCCACCAGGGCGAAGAACCCGGAAAGTTGCAGGTTCGCAACTACGATCATCATTCCGAACAGCAGAATGATCGTGTCGAAATTGATCGCTTGTTGCGCCTCGGCGAGCGTCAGTGCGTTCACGCCCACCATCAGGCTCGCGCCGATGATCGCCGCACCGGTGCGGTCCACTCGAAATCCCGGCAGGCGGCCCGCCGCGAGTACCAGATACGTGAGCGCGAATATTACGAT
>Ga0335069_10009513_pt1 | contig 13838 bp, 11 predicted proteins | sample Lox_Sample_11_FD_206714 | JGI IMG/M metagenome (GOLD analysis project Ga0335069, IMG submission 206714) | Soil microbial communities from Loxahatchee National Wildlife Refuge, Florida, United States - Lox_Sample_1.1 | ecosystem: Environmental > Terrestrial > Soil > Wetlands | place: USA... | reverse complement strand
GTCGTGGTTGGGGTATCGGTCGGCTGCCTCGTAAGGGTTGGTGAGGAAGTGGGGGTCGGTGTCGTGCTGGAGGTAGGCGTTGAGGTTGACGTGGGTATGGCTGTCGCCGTGGGGCTAGGAGTCATGGTTCTCGTTGGACTGAACGTGCGGGTCGGGGTCTTGGTTGGCGTTGACGTGGCTTGTGAAGTGTTAGTTCGCGTCGGGGTGGGTTGGTTGCCGATACGCACAATGAGACGAGCCAGAGGCCCGACCGTTCCTCCGGAATCACGCACCTGGACGGCGACGTCCGTGTCCCCCTTTGCGAACGACTTTGCTGCTGCGATAACGAGACAGAACTGCGTCACCAACGGCTCAGAGGACACAAACGTCGGTGAGCCGAACGCATCGACTGTGCAGGCTCGGCGGGCGGCAGCGGCGACGGTACAGGCGCAGGAAAAGTCGTTCAACCCGTTGGCCACCTGCTGACTCGGACCGAAGTCGAATGGATCAAAGGCAGGAATGCCACCTTCTGTGCACACCTGGGGATCACCGTCACCCAGAGGTCTCGACGCTTCGATTTGCACGTCCGGCCGCGCTTGCGGATCTACAGCCACGGAATCGAAGACATTCGTGCCCACGGGGAGACCGTCGTCACCAGGCACTGCTTCAACGACCAACTGAAAGCCGGACCCGCTCGGTCTCTGAAATACAGCTGTGCCATCATCGTCCGTGCTAACGGGTAGGAGAACCGTCCCGTCCGGACCCGCAAGCCCGAGGAACACCACCTTGGGCCCGCTGCGCGGGGTCGGTGTCATAGTAGAGCTCGGTGTTGGCGTCGGCGTCGCGTTCGTCAATCGGAGAAGTTCGATGAGATCCGCAAGCGTGAGCGCTCCATCACCATTGACGTCTGCGCATGGGCACGTGCTCAAATCCGCACCAGCGAAGAGGCATGCCACCAAGGCATCGATGTCCTCGGGACCGACGCTTCCATCGCAATTGACATCGCCGGGCACGGCAGCTGCAGACACGCTACCCAAATAGGTGCACAACGCAGCTACGCCAACGACGCGATAGCAGAACCCTCGGATTTTCTTACTCATGCCCTATGGTGGCGACAAAACCTTGTCACTATGCCCACCCGTACACGGACGGTCAATACAAAGAAGGCGCGCGGGGCACGCCTTGGCCATGCAGGCACTTGCGACAGTGCGACATGAATTGGTAAAAGAAACGGTAACGACGGGAGGAGCATATGGCGAAGAAGAAGGCTGTGAAGAAATCGGAATCGACCCAGATCCTGTCTCGTCTCCAAGGTAACATAAAACGTCTGCAGCGCGAGGCCGAAGGGCTATTGGGCCGAACGCGTAAGCAAGCCACACAGCTGATCTCGCGTGACCAGCGCCGCGCGCTCGATCGACTCCTCAGCCAAGCAAAGAAGCTGCGCACCGATCTCGAAAAACGTGCCGAGCGCGCCACGAAAAATGTTGAATCTCGTGCCGAGGAGTTTCTCTCGACCGTAGAGAGAGAAACGACTAAGCGATTGGCACCAATCCTGAAGCGACTGGACCTGCCGTCACGGAAGGAGATCGACTCCTTGTCGCGACGCATCGCGCAGCTTGAGAAACGGACGCGGCCGAATCGACCTGCGCCCGCGGCCGCACCAGCGCACGTGGCATCGCCCGCCGCTTCGCCGGTTGAAACGTCGGCGCCGTCCTCAGCCGAGTAGACCTCGGAATGGTCGGTGCCAAAGAATGTTCGATGCCGGCCTGAAACCTGCGGTCGGCCTCATTCTATGGCCCTCCCGTTTGGGTGGTGGTGACTGCCCAAGTCTGACGGATCGCTAAGAGACACCTACAGTCACTTCCCTTCCCTGTTTCACTTCCCGGCGTCGCCGAACATGGCCTCTGCGCCTTGTTTTTCTCGACAGGCCGTTATCCGAATGACAGTAGTTTCCAGCCGAAACGGCGTCGCCATATGCTCGATGGGAGCCGGGCAGTGGCACGTGCCGTGCTCTCCGACGTTGTTGAATACTGAACGCCCGGCAAAGGGGGAGCTATGTCAGCCAACAAGCAGCAGCTCGGTTCACCGATTAACGCCTTGCGGCGCCGCCTGAAGATGACTCAGGAGGAGTTCGCCCACGCAATCGGGGTGACGGTGTCTACTGTGAACCGTTGGGAGAACGGCCACATTGAGCCTAGCCGCCTGGCGCGGAAAGCGATGGAAGGACTTCTTGCGCAAGTGCCTCCCTCTGTGGATTTCGTAGAGGAACCGCTCGCGTTCAGTGCCAAGGGATCGTAGATCGCCCTTTAGAAGAGCAACGCAGCTGCCCGCAATGGGGCGCCGCTGCGATCGACGATCGCCAGCGGGAATCCCACGAACACGATGTTCTTCTCTCCCATCAAACGCCCGAGATTTGTAAGCCCTTCAACCACCGGTATGCCGGCCTGGAGGAACGCGAGGCGCTCGGCCCAGACCTCTTCAGGTGGCCGATTTTTGTCCATCAGATCGGCGTAACGACTGAAGCTGCCAATGCTGGGCATATCCGTCGCTAACGCCTTGATCTTCTTCGCAACGAGCCACTGCGCCGCTTGCACCGAGAGAGGCGCATACGTCGGCCAGTCCTCGTCTTTCGGCTGGGTGTAGCCAACATACAGCAACAGGATTTCGTTGGCTCCGATGCTGTAGTTTTCAAGATCGCTGATCTGTAGGGGCGTGTTACGATCCTTCCAGCGTAAGTCGATCAACCGTGCACGTCCGTAGAGCTTCTCCAGCGGAACCTGATCCGGTCGGTCGCCCCCTTTGAGCAAGCGTGCCGGCGCATCGAGATGCGCTCCGACGTTCGCAACTATCTCGAAATAGGTCAGGCCGAAGGCGTACGCTTCCTTCGAAGGCGTCACCGGGGTGAACGATAGGCGTTCCTTCAGGCCCAGGAAGTCACAGGCGCGATGACCCAGCTGGCGCACCGGTAGGTCTTCGCTAATCACAGGCGACAGATCGACAATTTTCTTCGGCATGGGTATCGAGACGGATCCTCCGCCACGACACCCTATCAACCCGGCGGCAACCAGAAGTGCCAGCATTTGGACGGCGTGGGCCGCCACTGCCGTCTTGCTTCGCCTCATACCCTGCTCCTTCTCTGACGCCCTCATGGTTACACGCTCTCCAGGTGCCGGACGCTGAGTGCCCCATTCTGCTTCAGTTGCCGTCCGATAAAACATCGCACGGCCCAAATGTGCAAGCCCTGCAGCTCACTTGAGAGGTGCACCCGCACCTGCGGCAGCACGTGCCTCGGTTCTACCAAAGCTCTCAGAGATAGTCAGCTAAAAGTTGTGTTTCCGGTTAGCGCCCGGGTTTTGGCCGTACCCAGCTCAAACCTTCTTGGTCTTCCAGGTATCACGCCGGTACCAGACAAACATGACCACCGCCTCGAAGACGATCGATACGAACATGCCAATCCACACCCCGTCGATCCCCAAGCCGAGGGGCAAAGCCAGAAGATAAGACAGCGGCAACTTGATCGGCCAGTTCGCAAGAAACGCAGTGATCATAGGGGGTTTGGTGTCTCCGGCCCCATTCATTGCACTGACCAGGGGAAACATCGGTGCGCTGAAGAGGAAGCTCAGGGCCATTAGTTTGAGGAAGGGCTGCCCCGCCACGACTACGGCGGGCTCGCTATCGAAGGCCAGGATGATCTGACTCGACCAAGCGTAGTACACGACACAGAACAAGACGCCCAACACGGTCGTCACCGCCAAGCCGCGCCGCACCACCCGCTCCGCTTCGCGCACGTTGCGACCGCCGAGGCTTTGCCCCACTAGGGTCGATACGGCGGCATTGATCCCAGAATAGGGTATCCAGTTCACAGAGAAGGAACGCAAGGCGATACCGAATGCCGCTATTGCCGCGGTACCGAAGGAGGCGATCACCTTCAGCAGCAGGAACGTCGATAAGGGTCGAGCAATCATGGAGATGCTCGCGGGAGCACCGATCTGCAACATCCGCCAGAATAGACTTGGCGTCAGTTGCCCTCGCTGCCGCAACGACCAACGGAATGGCCGCCCCAGCACGATCGAAGTCGCCAGAAACAACACCATCCCAATCACGCCAGACAAGACCGCCGCAATCGCTGCACCATCGACTCCCCACCCGAGCCAACCCAACGGGATCCCGAGCGCGACTACCTGACCGGAGGTGAAGATGAAGAAGGGATCCAGCACGCCGTTCAACAGCACCACAACCACATTCACCAGCATCGGGGTCCGTGTGTCTCCCGATGCCTGATAGCCGGCGCCCAACGCTGTCGACACATAGAGAAAGATCTGGCCAGTAAACATGATGCGCAGGTAGGAAATCGCCCTTCCCTCGACATTGCCACCGGCATTGAAGAAGCGGACGATGGCGGGCGCGCCGGCGTATCCGAGCACCGCCACAACCGCGCCCAGGATTGCTCCCAAGCACACTCCATGGACCGTTGCGCTGAACGCCGCCGCGCGGTTGCCCTCGCCGATCCGTCGCGACACGATCGCCACCGCGCCGGTGTACACGACGTTGGAAATACCGAAGACGATGAAAAGAATGTTGGCGGCGAGCGACACTGCCGCAACTGCCACAGTACCAAGGTGACCGATCCAAAAGAGGTTGACCAGTGTGAGCAGGGTAATCGTGGACGTGGAGATGCTGACCGGCCAGCCGAGCTCCCAAATCCGGCGATATGTGCCCCCCGCTGTGATCGGCGCACGTTCGCCTGTCAGTGGGACATCTACGAGGCTCTCTTGACCCATGACTGTATTGGGCAAGTCACGCGCACCCCACCCCCTTCGCCAGCCAACCCGATTGACCGTCAGTCATTTCCCACCATACCATATGTGCGCTCGCAAACGGTCAGGGGCTTTCTCACGCTTGTGTATGCCATTGAAGGAGGAAGGGATGCGCATCGCGGTCTGTATCAAGCAAGTGCCGGTTGTATCGGCCATGCAATTCGATCCGGAGACGAAGACCTTGAAACGCGAAGGCGTACCCAGCGAAATCAGCGCGTTCGACATACGCGCGCTGATCAAGGCCGTCGACCTCAGAGCCCTCCACGGCGGTGAAGTCGTTGCGGTGACCATGGGTCCGCCGCAGGCGCGCGAGGCACTGGCCGAATGCCTGGCACTTGGCGCTGACCGCGCCATCCACATCTGCGACAAGGCCTTCGCCGGCTCCGACACGCTGGCCACTGCGCGCGCCCTCGCGCTCGCCTTGCGGCGCGAGGCATTCGATCTGGTCCTTTGCGGGCGCAACAGCGTCGACGCCGAGACCGGACAGGTTGGTCCCGAAGTCGCCGAGTTGCTCGATTGGCCGCAAGTGACCGGCGTGTACGCTCTGAGCGTTGATGCAAGCATCCGCCAACTGACCGCCGAGCGTGAAACGGACGACGGCTTCGAAACCGTCAGTACACCGCTGCCGGCCCTTATCACCGCTGCCGAAGACTTGGCGCTTGAACGCTTCCCATCCAAGGCCGAGCGCGAGGCCGCAAAGGCGAAGCCGTGCACGGAGCTGCGGGCGGCCGATCTGGCTGCGGATCGGTCGCAGTTCGGTACTGCCGGCTCACCAACATCGGTAGCCGGCGTGCAACAAATCGACACTGCTCGCTTGGGCTGCGTAGTCGCCGCCGACTCTGTCGATGCGGCCGCCGCCCAGCTCACGGAGATCTTGATCAACGAGCACGGTCTGTTCGGTGCCTGGAAGGTGCGCGAGCAACCGACGATCGCGACACTTGCCACAACGTCGCAGCGCAGTGGCCCGCCTGATGTATGGGTGCTTGCGGAACTGTTGGGAGGCAGCGTCCGCCCGGTTGTGTTGGAGTTGCTCGGTAAGGCGACCGACCTTGCTCAGGTAACCGGCGGTGCTGTCAGCGCCGTGCTGCTCGGACACGGTGTCGAAGGGTACACCAGCACGCTGGCCGCTCATGGCGCAGATCACGTACTGCTGGGCGATGACGCACGGCTCACCCCCTTCCATACCGAAGTGCACGCTGCGGTACTGGCCGCAGCGATTGTCGCACGCGCACCCGGCATCGTTCTCATCCCCTCGACGACGGTCGGTCGAGACCTCGCACCGCGTGTCGCCGCTCGTCTACAGTTAGGTCTCACGGGTGATTGTGTCGACATCGGCATCGACGCTGAGGGGCGGTTGATACAGTACAAACCGGCGTTCGGCGGCAGCATCATCGCACCGATCCTGTCGCGCACGCTGCCCGAAATGGCTACGGTTCGCCCAGGGATGCTGCCGATCGCGAACGCCGACACGACACGCCGCGTCACTATCGAGCGGCTGCCCATCACAACTCTGCCCGAGCCGCGCGCCCGTGTGACCGCGCAACGGGCCGGCGCTGAGACCGCCAGCGAGTTGGATGACGCGGAGATCGTCATTGGTGCTGGCAAGGGCATCGGGGGAAAGCAGAATATCGAGAAACTCGCGGCGCTGATGCAGCTTCTCGATGCGTCCTTGTGCACCACTCGCGATGTTACCGACGAGGGTTGGCTGCCGAAGCAGTATCAGGTCGGCCTCACCGGGCGTGCCATCGCACCAAAGTTGTACATTGCGTTCGGCATCCGCGGCGCCTTCGAGCATATGGTCGGCCTGCGGCGCGCCGGGATCGTGGTTGCGGTGAACAAGAATGCCAAAGCGCCGATTTTCAAGAACGCGGATTATGGAATCGTCGGTGACTACGCGGAAGTCGCGGCGGCGCTGCACCGCCACCTGGCCGCGGCTCGTCCTCGTCCGTCAAGGGAGTTCGTTGCAAAGCACTCTCCGCAAGGCTAAGCGGAAGCGTGCCGCCGCACGTCAACTCCCTTTCAATCAACGGCCTCCGCCTGCGGTATCTCGAGTGGGGTGCCGCCACGGCGTCGCCGGTCGTGCTTGTACACGGGGGCTCAGCGCACGCGCACTGGTGGGACTTCTTCGCCGCCGCAATCGCCGACACGTATCGCGTACTGGCTCTCGACCTGCGTGGACACGGTGACAGCGAGCACGCTGATCCGCCAGCCTATGGGGTCAACGACTACGCACGCGACTTGGCCGCGTTCATCACGCTGCTACGGCTCGACCGAATCCACCTCATCGGCCACTCACTCGGCGCCATGATCGCAACCACGTTTGCCAACGGGCACGCCCACCATCTGCGCTCCCTTGTGATCGTCGACAGCCAACTACGGATCACGCCGGCCGGCGCGCGTTACATGCTGAGGCTACGAAACTTTCCGCAACCCGTGTACCGCGACCGGCAGCAGGCCCTTGAGCGCTTCCGCTTGCTGCCGACGCAGACAGCGGCCGACGAGAAGACGCTGCGCCATGTCGCCGCACAGAGCTTTCACGAACTGCCCGGCGGAGGCTGGACGTTCAAGTTCGACCGTGAGGCGCTGGCACACCACGAACCGCTGGACCTGACCCCGCTGCTGCGGCAACTCACCTGCCCGATCCTCCTCGTGCGCGGCGCGCACAGCACCCTGCTTTCGCCGGCGGCGCTAGCTGCGCTTCGCGCTGCTGCCCCGCAGGCAGCGGTCGCGGAGGTCCCGGCCTCGCACCATCACGTCATGCTCGACAATCCACCGGAGTTCGAACGGGCCGTGCGGGTGTTCCTCGACACCGCCGTCCGCAAATCTGCGACAGCCGGGTCCGTGCCGATCCTTGGTCACGGGACCCTTGAACCCTCGAACCATTGAACCCTATAACCTGACGCCATGGCGCATCGCAGCGAATTCCTCACGGTCGCCGGCGTGCGCACGCACCTGTTGCGCGGCGGCCGCGGCGCACCCGTTCTGGTGCTCCATCCAGAGTACGCCGCCAACCGCTGGTTTCCATACCACGACAATCTCGCGGCACGCTTCCAGGTGTTCGCGCCGGACCATCCAGGCTTTGGGCAAAGTGAACGACCAGAGTGGCTCGAGGGCATCGATGACCTGGTGTTCCATTACGTCGACTTCCTCGCCGCGCTCAATCTCGATCGCGTGTCGATCATTGGCGTCTCACTCGGCGGCTGGATTGCGGCGGAGGTCGCGGTTGCGCATCCCGAGCGCATCCAGCACCTCATTCTGGTCGGTGCAGCAGGGATCAAGGTCGATGGGGTCGAGCGCTTCGACGTATTTCTCCATCCGATCGAAGAAACGCTGCAACACCTTTTTCACGATGCCAGCCGAGCGGCGCAGCTGTTGCCGACGGAGCTCGGCGCGGACGTCATCGTTCGCGGCTATCGCGAGGCAACCACACTGGCGCGGCTGAGCTGGAATCCCTACCTCTACAATCCCAAGCTGGAGCGGCGCCTGCGCCGGATCACCGCACCCACACTCGTTGTCTGGGGAGAGAACGATACGTTCCTGCCACCAGCGTACGGCGAGGCATATGCGCGGCTCATCCCATCGGCGACACTCTGTACGATTCCACACTGTGGCCACCTCGTCCCGTACGAGCAAACCGAGCAGTTCACGCAACACGTGACGCGCTTCCTCACAATGCCCGAAGAGGCGGAGCACCATCCCTAGCATGGTCCAGTTCTTCTATTTCCACCTCATGCCCTGGCCGCACCTGCCGCCCGACTTCGATCGCAAATACGCGTCGTCCTGGATCACGTTGTCGAACCGCTTCTACGACCCACAGCGTGGCCACGTGCTCTACAACGAGTATCTCGACGAGATGGAGTACGCCGAGACGCTGGGCTACGACGGCTTGGGCGTGAACGAGCACCACCAAAACGCGTATGGTACGATGCCGTCGCCAAACCTCATGGCGGCCGCGCTGATCCGGCGGACGACGCGAGCGAAGATCGCGATCCTGGGCAATGCCATTCCGCTGCGCGACCATCCGCTGCGCGTCGCGGAGGAGGTGGCAATGCTCGACGTTATGTCGGGCGGGCGCATCATCTCCGGCTTCGTGCGCGGCATCGGCTGCGAGTATCTGTCACTCGCGGTCAACCCCACCTTTTCGCGTGAACGCTTCTATGAAGCGCACGAGCTGATCGTCCGCGCCTGGACGGAAGAAGGCCCTTTCTCGTACGAAGGCAGGCACTACCAGGTGCGCTACGCCAACATTTGGCCGCGCCCACTGCAGCGACCACATCCGCCGATCTGGCTGCCGTCACAAGGCAGTACGGAAACCATCCGTTGGGGCGCCCAGCGCCGCTACCCGTTTATTAGTGTGTTCACTTCGTTCGCACAGACGAAGCGTCTCATCGACGAGTACAAGGATGCCGCCGAGGCCGCCGGCTACACCGCAGCGCCGGAGCAGATCGGCTTCGCTCTACCGACGTATGTCGCGGAGACCGACGCGCGCGCCCGTGAAGAGGCCAAGCCGCATATGCTTTGGCTGTTTCACCGCGGCCTCAAGATCCCGCCGCACTTCCTCCTCCCACCCGGTTACATCACCGAGGACTCGCTGCGAAAGTTCCTTGCGGCCGGCATGCGCCCACCGAGCGACATGAGCTTCGAAGAACTGGAGAAGGGCGGCTACATTCTCGTTGGCAGTGCGCGGACGATCGTCGATCGCCTCAAGGAGATTCAGCAACAACTCGGCTTCGGCCTTTTCATCGGCGGCGGCCGCACCGGTGATATGCCGCACGACAAGGCGCTGAAAAACATGGAACTCTTCGCCCGCGAAGTGATGCCGCATTTTCGATGAGACAGAAGGCCGCCACCTCTTCACCTCCGGAACCAGCGAAAAGTGCGAAGAGCGTGCCCTTCGACGGAGCTCAGGACAGGCTTCGAGAGCCTCAGCACGAACGGTGCAGGACTCATTCGATCCAAAATGAAGAGCCTTTCCGTTCGCCCTGAGGAGCCGCCCTCTTCTGGCGGCGTCTCGAAGGGCTGCCTCCGATGCGTACCACTCTCGAACTAGCCCTCGACCTCGACACGGCCGGTGATTCCGCGGCGCAGCGTCGCGTCGCGGCGCGCTTGCTCGACATCGCGGAGACGGAGATCACCGCGGTGCGGGTGCGCAAGCGGTCGATCGATGCGCGACATGCGCCGGTCGTCGTCCGCTTGCGAGTCGATATCTACCGAGACGAAACCGCGCCCGAGGAGGAGCTGCCGCGGCCGAATTACCGCGCGGTGCGCGGGGATCACGCTGTGGTGATCGTCGGCTGCGGCCCAGCGGGAATGTTCGCGGCGGTGCGGCTGATCGAGCTAGGAATCAAGCCGATCATCCTCGAACGGGGCAAGGATGTCCGCGCCCGGCGGCACGATATCGCAGCAATCCAGCGCCACGGCATCGTCAATCCGGACAGCAACTACTGCTTTGGCGAAGGCGGTGCGGGGACGTACTCCGACGGCAAGCTCTACACCCGCGCCACCAAGCGCGGCAGCGTCGACACCGTGCTACGTACGCTCGTGGCGCACGGCGCGCCGCCGGACATCCTGATCGATGCACACCCGCACATCGGCTCGAATCGCTTGCCCAACGTCGTCACCGCACTGCGCGACAGTATCCTGCACGCCGGCGGGGATATCCGCTTCGAAACGCGTGTCGCTGATTTCGTGTTCGACCCCAGCCACCGTCTGCGTGGCGTCGCCACCGCGGACGGGGACGAGGTCATCGCTGATGCAGTCATCCTGGCAACCGGTCATTCGGCGCGCGACATCTTCGCGCTGCTCGTTGCCCGAGGGATCCGCATCGAGCCAAAGCCGTTCGCCATGGGCGTGCGCGCCGAGCACCCGCAGCCGTTGATCGATCGCATACAGTACCATGGCGTACCCGACCCACGGCTGCCGGCGGCGAGCTATCGGCTCGCGGCCACGGTGGACAAACGAGGTGTGTTCTCCTTCTGCATGTGCCCTGGAGGCTTCATTGTACCGGCCGCAACGCAGCAAGACGAGATCGTCGTCAACGGGATGAGCCTCTCGCGCCGCGATTCCCCGTTCGCCAACTCGGGCATCGTTGTCTCCGTCGAAACCGCAGACCTCGCAGGGTATCAGGGCGCTGGCGCGCTGGCAGGTATGCACTACCAGCAGGCATTGGAGGCAGCAGCGGCCGTCGCTAGTGGGGGCCGCCAACGCGCGCCGGCACAGCGACTCACCGACTTCCTCGCAGGTCACGAATCCGGCTCATTGCCAGCAACCAGCTACCACCCCGGCATCATCGCGGCGCCGCTCCACACGCTGCTGCCGCCGGCGATAGCGCAACGGCTGCGTGAAGGTTTCAAGCGCTTCGGTTCATCGATGCGCGGTTACATCACCGAGGAGGCTGTGCTGGTCGGCGTTGAGACGCGCACGAGCTCGCCGATCCGAATACCTCGCGACGCCAACTCGATGCAGCATCCACAGATGGCCGACCTCTACCCTTGCGGCGAAGGTGCTGGCTACGCGGGGGGCATCGTCTCCGCCGCACTCGACGGCCAGCGCGTTGCCGAGGCGTGCGCGGCGCGTGTCGCGGCGCGGTAGCCACGGGGGTTCACATCGGGCGTGCTGCCAGGCGATCGAGGAAGCCGATTGTTGCGGCCGCGGCGTTCTGCGCTGCCAGGCGATAGTAGGCGAAAAACTGTGCAGGAAACCCAGGGAGCCCAAGGGGATCATCCGCCCCATCTGAAACAGAGCGGAATCCGATGAACGGGAGCCCGCGCGCCGCGGCCTCCCGCGCCACGGCCGCCGTCTCCATGTCCTCTACGATGGGCGCGTCGGACACGGCGGTCGCCGCCATCCCGAGTGTCGCGCGAGCAGTGTCCGGCACGACAGGGCTCCCCGCCGAGGGGATGTCGCAGCCGAAGACATCATCACCGTTCACCCGACATTTGACCGCCATGTTGCCGTACGGATCACTGCTCAAGCCGACACCACCGACGACGATCGCAGGCTCGAACTGCAGGCATACCGCCTGCCCAGAGGCAGGCACCACCGTGCAATGGTCCAAAGAGACGGCACCGGGTACAGCGATTTCTCCTGCTAACGCAATGAACTTCTGATCGACGGCGTACGTCGTGCCGTCTTTGAGTGACCACGCCATGGGCACGGCGACGTCTGCAATTCGCAGCGAACTTCCGGCGACGCCCGAGAAAACAACTGCGTTCACCGGCACCTGATCGAGCAGCGCACGAGCCGTGTTGGTTGCGTTCACCAACCCGATGCCCGTGAGACCGATGACCACGCGCACACCTCCGAGTGTCCCACGCCGGAAGACATGACCATTGATCATCATGGTATCGTCGACGGTTGCCCGGGCCAGGATCGGAGCCATTTCGGCCGGAAACGCACTGAACACGGCGAAGAGAGGCGGCGAGTTGTCAGGCGAGACTGTCCCACCGCAGGCGCAAGCAGACAGGGCCAGTGCTGTTCCGATGACGGCTCGCACAAGCCTGTGCGTCGATTCGTTCATGCGCCAGAGGGCGTCAGCGTGCCGTGGGCGCGGCGCAGGGCTCGGTCGATGCTCGAGCGCAGCACGCCACTCTCATGGACGCCCTCAAAGCGTTCTTCACCGATCCAGAACGTTGGTAACCCGTGTATTTCAACCGAGGCGGCAGCAGCGCCGTCGGCGCGCAGACGTTCGGTCACACGTGTCGAGCTGACGCAGCGCCGAAACACGTCACGGTCGAGGCCGAGACTCACGGCAATTTCTTCGCAGTCTTGGGGTGTCAGATGCTCGGCCGCAAAGAGCCGGTCGGCCATTTCCCGAGCTTCGCCGTATTCTTCTGCACAACAGAACGCGCGCGCCGCATCGATTGCATGTTCGTGCTGCGGCAGCGGCACTTGCTTGATGACCACATTGACCTTCCCCATGTAGCTCGCCAGCACACTCCTGAATTCACTGTGCTGCGCCCGACATGCGGGACATTCGAAATCGACGAACTCGACGACTGTCACGAGGTTCGGCACCTGCGCTCGTTGCACGACCGGTGGAAGCTCGCCGGTCGTCACAGCCTGGCGCGCATGCGCAGCAACGCTCGAGTGCCATGCCAGCGCACCGCTGACGACGGCAATTGCCGCAACGGCATGCGCCACCGTCGCCGCACGCGTCGGCCGCATGAGCGGAGACGCACGCAGGTTCAAGGAGGCGCCGCCAATCACCAACGCCGACGAGTCAACGACGAGACAGAATTGGCAGAACGCGTTGAGCAGGAACGCTTGGATACCGAGGAACGCAACCCCGGCGGCGGCCCCGGCGGCGCCGAGCGGCAGCAGCCACCGCCGTGCCCGCGGCACGATGGCCGCGCCCAGCACGGCGGCGAAGAACAGCACCCCCAGATAGGGGAGTGGAATGCCGAGGAACTGCGCGTACGGTGAGTGGCGGACCACTTCGCAACCACCACCGGGGGCGCAGAAGGCGGGCACTGGCTGCTGATACTCAGCGATCAGCAGCGCACTCACGCCCAAGCCAACGAGGGCCGCAGCGCGCAGCACCGATTCGGAAAGCGTTCGGGGCATGGCCGCAGTCTCAGCCGTTCTCCCACATCCTTTTGAGTCTACCGTTGCGCGCGCAATTCTTGCAAGATCCTGCGGAGCAATCGCAGTGCCTGCGAGACGCGGCCGCGAGCCGCACCGAGGGACGGGATGTTTGCGGGGAGAAGATCATATGAACGGTAGACAGTACGCGGCTCTTCCCGGTAGATGAGGATTGTGCAGTTCGTTGAGGAGCCATCTCGCCGGACTCCGGTCTACGCGACAACGCAGGTATTGGTTGTCGGCGGCGGCTCCGCCGGCGTCGCGGCGGCAGTGGCTTCGACACGGAACGGCGCAGACACCATGCTGGTCGAGCGCGCCGGCGCGCTCGGCGGCCTGGCGACCGGTGGCCTCATCATCCTGCTGCTGACGCTCGATGACGGCCGAGGCCGACAGGTCGTCGGCGGCCTTTGCCAGGAAGTCACGGACCGCGTTGCCGTACGCGGCGGTGCCCACTTCCCG
>Ga0335069_10009512_pt1 | contig 13839 bp, 7 predicted proteins | sample Lox_Sample_11_FD_206714 | JGI IMG/M metagenome (GOLD analysis project Ga0335069, IMG submission 206714) | Soil microbial communities from Loxahatchee National Wildlife Refuge, Florida, United States - Lox_Sample_1.1 | ecosystem: Environmental > Terrestrial > Soil > Wetlands | place: USA: Florida... | reverse complement strand
TGATATTGCCCGCAGGCTCTGCCTATCTTCGCCGCCTCGGATCGAGAAGCCGTCACATGAAGCAGGTTTTGATTCTCCACTACCATGAAATCTGGCTGAAAGGCGGGAACAAGAAGTACTTTCTCAGCCGCCTGCGCGATGCTATACGCCAAAGCGTCGCGGACCTGCCGGTGGCATCGCTGGCCGGTATCTCTGAGCGCCTGATTCTCACGCCGGGCGATGAAACGGCTCTTCCGCGGATGATTGAACGTCTTCGCCGGGTATTCGGCCTCGCCTACATTGCCCCGGCGCGTGAAGTTCCGAGCCCGCTTGAATCCTTGGCCCCGGAGGCGTGCGAGATGATGGCGGAGGCCAATCCCCGTAACTTCGCGGTGCGCGTCAAGTGCGCCGACTCGGCTTATCCGCTGAATTCCATGGAATTGGAGCGCGAGTTGGGACGCCGGGTGCTGGAGCACCTTCGCACGCGCGATGCCAGCGTGCGTGTCAAGCTGACGGAGCCCGAGGTGACCTGCCAGGTGGAGATCGTGCCCGGAAAAGCCCTGATCTACGCGCGGCGCGTCGAGGGCCCGGGCGGCCTTCCCGCCGTCACCAGCGGGCGATTGGTGGCGCTGCTTTCCGGGGGGTTCGATTCGTCGGTGGCAGCGTACAAGATGATGCGGCGAGGCTGCCACATTACCTTTGCGCATTTCTTCGGCAGCGCCTCGCCCGCGAGCAACTCCTCCGCGGGGGTAGCGGAGGAACTGGTGCGCACGCTGACGCCCTATCAATTCACCTCGCGGCTTTACCGGATCCCCTTTGACGCCATCCAGCGGCAGATTGTGGCGGGCGCGCACGAAAGCTACCGGGTATTGCTGTATCGCCGCATGATGGTGCGCATCGCGCGGGAAATCGCGCATGCGGAGCGTGCCCTGGGTCTGGTCACGGGCGACAGCGTTTCCCAGGTGGCATCCCAGACCCTGCATAATATGATGGCAATTGATCAGGGCATTGATCTGCCCGTCTATCGACCCCTGGCCGGGGATGACAAAGCGGAGATCCTCCGCCTGGCGCGGCAGATCGGGACTTACAAGATTTCCTGCGAACCGTTTGAAGATTGCTGCCCGCGTTTTATGCCGCGCGCGCCGGCGATCTTCGCCCGCCCGCAGGAACTGGACAAGGCGGAAGCCCGGCTGGACATCGAAGCCCTCGCCCGACAAGGTCTGGAGGGGGCAACCTGTGTTGATTATAAGTTCGAGCGCGGCGAAGTCACCTGGCGGGAGGTTCCCCCGCGCCGCCTGGCGCGCCGGCGGGCTGTGCCCCAAGCCAGGGAGGAGCAACCGGAGACACGCGAACCGGCTTCCAACTAAATGCCGCGCGTGGTGCTGCAGGACATTTCGAGTGCGACGCCGTCCGGGAGGACGGCACGGGTTCCCGCCCGGCGCCACATCCCCGGGATGCACGTTGACGGCTCGGAGGGGTGCTTCCTATAATGACTCTGGTCTTAACGGAGTTTTTTAATGATTAAGAGAATCGCTGCCATCATACTTGCCGTTTGGTTAATGGCGCAGTGGCTTTCCGCCCAGGAGGCCAAACCTGACGCCGCGCAGGTCCCCGTCCAAACCCCGACCGAGCAAAAGGTCATCCGCGTTCCTGTTTACCTGGTCAACGTGCCTTTGACCGTGACGGATAAGAAAAACCGCCTGGTCATCATGATGACCAAGGACGATTTCAATCTCTTTGAGGATGACCGGCCACAGACGATCCAGTATTTCAGCCGGGAGACGGACTTGGCGCTCCGCATCGGGCTCCTCATTGATACCAGCAACAGCATTCGCGACCGCCTTCACTTTGAGCAGCAAGCGGCCATTGATTTCCTCTCGGACACGATCCGGCGGGGCAAGGACCAGGCCTTTGTGGTGGGCTTCGACGTGGAACCGCAAATGATTCAGGAATACACCGACAACGTGGAGAAGCTCGCGGCCGCCATTAACAGCCTCCAGGCGGGGGGTGTGACCAGTCTCTTTGACGCCATTTACATTTCCTGCCGGGACAAGCTGCTTTTTTTCCCGCCTCCCGAGCCGTACCTTCGCCGCATGATAATCGTCATCAGCGACGGCGAGGATAACCGCAGCGAGCACACGCGCGAAGAAGCACTAGCTATGGCGCAAAGGGCGGAGGTGACGATCTTCGCCATCAGCACCAACCGTAGCAGCACCGAACATCGCGGCGATAACGTGCTCAAGCGGCTGGCGAACGAAACCGGCGGGAAGGCCTACTTCCCCTTCGAAGCCAGCGACCTGGCGGAGGATTTTCGGGCCATCGGCCGCGACCTGCGCACGCAGTTCCTGCTTAGCTATACCTCCTCGAATGCCGCCCGCGATGGCACCTTCCGGAAGATTGCGATTTTACCCGTGGACAAAACGCTGCACGTTCGCGCCAAGTCAGGTTACTTTGCGCCGTCGCAGTAGCTGACCGCCGACAGCTCACAGTCGACAGGCCGAAGTGCGTACGCAAGGTACGGGTAGGCGCGAGGCGTACTTATAAGACGGCTCGCAACTGGTTGTGGCCATCCGCTGCTGACTGTTAGCTGTCGGCTTTGGGCTGTTGGTTGTCAGCTGCCCGCTGCCGGCAGCCCGCTAACCCGTGGGCGCGTAGTATCCACGCCGGGCGTTCACCTTTACGTTTCCCGTTCGGACTTTCACTTCGATCTTCCGGTAGGTCCCGTCGAGTTTGTTGTTGGTAGGCGTATACCCTAGTAAATACTGGGTGTGGAGTTCGTTGGCAATCTGCTGGAAAGCCTCTGTGGTGTCCTTGGCGTTGTTCGCCTGGATCACGCGGCCGCCGGTGTCGTCGGAAAGCTTATGCAGCACCGACTCACCGCCATATCCCATCCCGTGCCGGTAGTAGAAGGCCCGGTCGCTGATATCGATGGAATAGATGATAACGTCCGCTTTCTGCGCCGCCTCGAGCGCCGCATCGAGTCTCACTTTGCTTCCCTGGTCCTCGCCATCCGTCAGCAGGATGAGCACCTTGCGTCCCACCTCGTTCTTAAGCAACTCCCGCGCCGAAAGGTAGACGGCATCGTAAAGATGCGTCGCTCCGCCCGAATCGCCGGTAGGAAAGGTTCCCGGGGTGGGGCGAGCGCCTCCTCCGTTGATTTCGGTTTCCTCGATGGCCTTGTCGAGGCGATGGATGTCGGAAGTGAAGTCTTGCAGGAGCTCCACATCCACGTCAAAGTGTAGAACAAAAGTGAGGTCTTTGGGACGCAGGACATCCCGCAGGAAGGCCTCCGCCTCCCGGCGTTCCACTTCCAGCACGCGCTCCTGGCTGGGGCTGGTGTCCACCAGGATACCCAAGGTCAGCGGGGTGTCGGCTTCCCGCGAAAAATAGCGGATTTCCTGCGCTTGATGGTCCTCCTCCAGCTGGAAGTCCTCCTTGTTCAGGTCGGGAATCAACCGTCCGTTCTTCTGCCGGACCACCGCATAAACGCTCACCACCGCGGTGGTGGCTTTCAGGGTGGTTCCGGACGAGGGGATTTCCTGCTTCTCTTGAGCCGAGATAGGCGATGCCGCCAGGGCTACAGCAAAGAGTGACCAGATGATGTTTCGCATATTTTCCAAGTGATAGATGGATGATATGGGGGATTCGAAGGTTGTCCTTGCCCGCCTCGCATCCCCTCCGTTCATTCTGCGATCCATGGACTTTGTACCGGATCCGGATTCCCATTTCCAACACGGCGGCAATTCCCTTGTTCTCCGCACTCTCCAGTTTATCCCGAAAGTGACGTGAAGAGTGAGGAAAGGCCGCCGTTGCCCACTGTTCATGCGGTGTTCACCCAGTTTCACGGGTGGCAAAGGAGAGTGAACGCACTCCCCGACCTTGCGAAGCCCTTCCAAATTTTTCCCGGTGCTTCACTTTTTTCATCGTCAACGATCACTTTCCTCTTGACAAGATAATTCGGTTACTCTAAACATGATGATTGAATACGCGCTCCGCCAGCTATGCTGGCGCGAAAATCTCAAATGCTCGGAGGAGAATAGAATGGCAGCGAAGAAGAAAGCCAAGAAGAAGAGGTAAGCCTCTTCAGGAAAATTGAAAGGAACGCTCGGGGGTGCAGCGATGCACCCCCGAAGTTTTTTGGGGGGGAGTTGGGGGGCCGCGTGAGGCCTTGATGATCTTTATGCAGACCCAGCGATTCTGCCAAGCAGCCCGCTGAGGGCTCCGGCTAAACGGCCCGCGCTGAAAGATTCCGGCAGGGGGATCGCGAGCACGGGGCGTTGGGTCTGCGGGTCAGTACGACAGAGTGCTGCGACGGCGCGTTCCAAGGGTTCGAAGCGGTCCATGGTTTTTGTAGGTTCTGCACTCGGCGGCGCGATTGACTCAAGGAAATGCAAGCCCGCTTCCAGGAGCCGGGCGGCGGCCTGGCCCAAATCAGGAGCAGGAGGACGCTGGCCCGGCAGTGAGGCTGAGCGATCAGCCGCCGGCGTCGATGTGGCGGCTCCCGTTTGTGGAAGGCTGGGCGATGAACTCACCGGGACATCCCCTGATGCTGGCTGTTGCGCCAAGTCCGTTTCCCCTATGGGAGTCGGCACCGGAGCTTCGGGAGAGAGGACCGGCTTGGGCCTTCCCGGTTGATCGCAGAAGACCTCTTTGATGACCTGCATCATGCTCTTACGCCCGAGCTTGGCAAAGCTGACCTCGTCGGCGGCGGAGTCAAAGAGCCCCTTGAATAATGCCTTCTTCAATTGCAGGGTTTCCCATACGCGTTCCTCAATGCTCTCTTCGGTAAGCAGGTGGATCACCTGAACGGGTTGGGTCTGTCCGAGCCGATGCACTCTTCCGATGCGTTGCTCCAGTCGCGCGGGATTCCAAGGTGGTTCAAAGTTCACCACCGCCGAAGCCGCTTGCAGGTTCAATCCCACTCCCCCCGCGTCGGTGGAGAGGAACACCCGGCAGTGCGCATCGTTGCGAAAGCGGGCAATCAAGTCGCCGCGCTTACGGGCGGGGACTCCTCCGTGCAGTGAAACCCACTGGATTTTAAGCTTGGTCAACTCCTGACTGGCCAGGTAAGTCATTCGCTCATACTCACTGAAGACGACCACCTTGCGCCTTTCTTCCAAGGCCAATTCGCGGATGATCTCGCGGAACTCCTCCAGCTTGGGGGAAAAGTGCGTCTCTTTATCAAATAGAAATGTGGAGTTGCAAAGCATGCGCATGTTCTGGATACAACAGGTGATGCGGCGCAGGTCGATCTCAGAGAGCCAGCCCTGGCGTTGCCACTTGTGCATGAGGCGGGCGAGGATGTCGCTCTGCTCCCAGTACGGACCTGCCTGCTCCTCCGTCATGCGAACGCGGAAGATTTGGTCGGTCCGTTGCGGCAGTTCTGGGAGCACTTCCTGGCGAGTGCGCCGCAGCAATATCGGCTCGAGTTGGCGATGGATCTGGTTCAAGCCACGGTAACCCAGCAGCTTTCCATGATCGTCCTCCATGCGGTGCTCTTTGAGAAAGCGAAATGCGGGTCCCAGACGGCGGCCATCGACGAATTCCACCACCGAGAAAAGTTCTTCCAACTTGTTCTCCAGCGGCGTCCCGGTCAGCACGAAAGCATAGCGGCTTTTGAGTTGCTTGATGGTCCGGGCGGTGGCCGTCGCCCAGTTGCGGATGCGCTGCGCCTCATCGAGAATGATCAGGTCGGGGCGCAGGCTGTGCATGTCCGCAAGGTCTTTCAGGACCAACTCGTAGCTCGTGAGGTTGAAGAAAGCCGGCCGGGCGTAGAGTTTCTTGCGGCGAGGCATGGACCCATCGATGACCTGCGCGGGAAGGTCGCAGAACTTTTCGATTTCCGTCTTCCACTGGTACTTGACGGAAGCAGGTGCGACCACCAGTACCCGCTCGATGCCGCGCCGGCGCCGGAGCAACTCCGCCGCGGCGATCGCCTGGACGGTCTTGCCGAGTCCCATGTCGTCGGCCAGAACTACTCGCCCGCGCCATGCGGCGAAGAGAGCGCCCCTGACCTGATAAGGAAGAAGAGGCACTTTCAGCAATCCCTGGAGCGGCCGCCCGGCTTTTTCTAATTGTGCCAACCCTCGGCGTTCCTCCTCCAGTCCGGATACCAACTCGTTTTCCCGGTCAATGAAGTCCAGCACGTCGCTGTAAACCACGGTGGATTCCTCATCGGCGCGGAGCTTCTCGAGAACCTCCTCGAAGCGGTGTAAATATTCCGGCCGCAACAACCCTGTGGAGTCGAAGTAACGGATGGCAAGATCGCGCAAGCTCGGCGAGCACGGCGCGGGCAATCGCAGGCGCACATTCAGGGTTTCACCATAGTGGAGCGAGAGCGAAGCCCTCGTACGCCGGTAGTGCTGCCGTTGCAAGGTGCGGCCGAACCGTTTCCGCAGACGGACCAGTAGGGCTTCGATGTGCTTGCACGTGCCCAGGGTGTTCACCGCAAAATCCGGGCAGGAGCAGAAATTCTCGAAGAGGCTTGGACCGCGCATGGCCACACGGTATTTTCTGCCGCTGGCGGACTTCACCTCGTAGTCCCCGTAAGCTTGACCATGGGGTTGGGTCAGGATGCTTTCGATTGCCGATTGCGCTCGCTGCTGGCGGGCTGAAATTTGTTCCTCTACTAACATTCGCGCGCCTCCTGAGTTTTGAAATGGACTCCGAGCATATCAGGAGTGGGCCGTGACTTGGAAGGTTGCCAAAGAAGTGGTATTGCACTGCGCGTTGGTGCGATGCTTTGCTCAAGGCGCCGGCCACAGTTGTTTCAACTCGGTCCCCTCGACGCGCAGCAACCAGGTGGTTAGCTCCGGGTTCATGATCTCCTCGCCGGGCGGGGTGGGTTGCTGGGTTGTGGCGGCAAAGTAGATGTCGCCGTCCAGTTGAAAAAGGTTCCAACCGAGGGCGCAATAAGGCAGGACCGCCTTCACATTGCCGGGGTCGTGAAGGCTGATGAGAAGAGCGGGATCCGCGCAGGGAAAGGCGTTGGGGGGAGTCCGGATCGGCTGGAGAGCCGTGATGAGAAGCCTGGTCTGCCCCACGCCGACGGCCTGGCTTAGCTTGGCCTTGCCCACATCGAAGTTAGCCGGATCATAGCCGAATCGCTCGAATCCCCTGATTACCATGGGGTGGGACAAGATTCGCCGGTCCGCCGCTCCCGTAACCGGTTGGAATGGGACCACCTTGTAGGTCGTGACGGGCCGCTCCAGTACCGCCACACCCTGCACCCATCGTTGTTGACAGCCTTTCATGCTCCCGACTTCCGTCACATTCCCTAATTCCGCCGGATCCTTTGCCGGGGGGTGATAGGTTGATGCCACACCATTGCAGAATTGCGCCTCGAAGGGGCGCGCAAAGGGATCGGTGAGGAGCACCACCGGCGTCGCTTCCGGTATGTGTCCCTGAAGGAGAACTGTCTCCTGTGTGCCGTGATAGTGGCGCCCCCAATGCACAAAGGGGGTTCCCGTCCCGGGGCTCAATGGTTTCATTCCCAGACTATAGGCCTCCGCATCGCGCGCCTTTCTTTCGGCGTACTCTTCCCGCATCCCAGCCAGCGACAGCATCGTCAGAACCAGTATTGCCGAGGCCCACAGGACTCGTCGTCTGGAATTAGTGAGAATCAGGATGTATAGGTAAAGAGGTGTACCAAAGATAAGAATGCACACCGTGATGTTCATCCCTGGCGAAAACCGGCTCGAAGACCAATTAACCAGGTTGTAAATGTAATTTGCGCTTTGCACCAATATGGCCATGCTCCAGACAACGGCCAGTATCGCCAGCCATTCGCGATACCGGAGTACCTTGAACCCCATCAGGAGGCCGGTCAGAAGAGGTAATGCCAGGAGGAAAAGAAAACCAGCAGTAATGCCCCATCCCATCAGATGGGCAAGAAGAGATAAAAGGCCATCGTGCATGGGCCTGCCCTCCGTCACACCGACCTAATTTTCCGTCTGGTGCGAAGCGGCAACATACCTCTGGCGGCGTTTCAATGCAATGGTACGACGGGGTTCGAGGCATCGCCCGCCAGGCGCTTCCAACTTCGCCCGGGAAGGTGCGAAACGGAGGGTCTCTCCACAGGTGGATGAGCCGATCCCACCCGTGGTGCAAGAGGCCCTGACCGTGTTAGGATTCACACCACTTTCGGAGTTCAGTGGGAGGTTACCTATGGACCTATCCAAGATGACACGCCGGGACTTTCACAAATCCACCACGCTGGGTGTGACCAGCCTCGCTCTTTCGGCGGGCCCGCCCGTTCGGAACGTTATCGGCGCCAATGACCGCATCGGCGTTGGCCTGATCGGCGCCGGCAACCAGGGCCGTTTTGATTTCAGTTCCATGCTGCGGACCGGCCAAGCGGATGGCGTTGCCGCCGCGGACGTCTTCTCGCTGCCCCTTGCCCAGACGCTCGATTCCAGCGGCACGCCGCCGGCCAAGACGGTCGGTTACGCCGACTTTCGGCGCATCCTGGAGCGCAAGGATATTGACGCCGTCATCGTGGCCACCCCCGAGCACTGGCACGGCATTCCCATGATCATGGCGTGCGAGGCGGGTAAGGATGTGTACGTGGAGAAGCCCATTTCGCACACGGTCTACGAGGGCCGCAAGATGGTGGAGGCGGCCAACAAGTATAACCGGGTGGTAACCTGCGGCACACAGCAACGCTCCGGCGAGCATTACCAGAAAGTGGTGGAGATGATTCGCGGCGGCCGGATTGGCAAAGTCACCTTTGTCGAAGCCTGGCTGCACGGCGGCGGATTCACGCGCGAGAACCGCAAGCAGACGCCTCCTCCAGACAGCGATCCTCCGCCCGGATTCGATTGGGATTTCTGGTTGGGGCCCGCGCCTTACCATCACTACAATCGCAGCCGCCGGGGATTCACCGGCTTCTGGGAAACCGGGGGCGGCGAGACCACTAACTGGGGGCCTCACCTGATGGACGTGGTCCACTGGGCGATGCAGGTGGACGCCCCGCTTTCCGTCGCGGCCTCCGGTGCAAGGTACGCCAGCATGGGCATCTATGAGACCCCGGACACATTCGAAGCGGTTTACGAATACCCGTCCTGCCCGCTCAATGCCGCGGGTTTCCTGGCTCGCTTCAGCTTCCACCTGGGAAGGGGCTACGACGAGCATCCCTATGGAACGCAGTTCTATGGAACCGATGGCACGCTGTTTATCAACCGCGAAGGCTATACCATCTGGCCTCCCATGCCGACCACCGATGTGTGGGAGACCTTCGGCCGGACGTCGGTCGAGAAGGGTGACAGCACCGCCCAGCACCAGCCGCATGTGGTCAATTTCCTGGACTGCATGCGCTCGCGAAAAACGCCCAACTCCGACATCGAAACCACCCACCGCACCACCAGCGCCTGCATCATCGCCAACATCTCGCTGCGGGTCGGGCGGAAATTGCGGTGGGATCGGGATAAGGAACAATTCATCGGCGACGCCGACGCCAATAAGCTGCTGAACGAAGAGCGCCGGAAGCCGTGGGATGTGATCTAAAAGCAGTCGACAGTTAACAGTTTACAGTCGACAGTCTGGACTTGGCGTTAAGCAATGCTCGCCGGCAAGCTATCAACTATGAACTGTGGACAATCAACTGTCGGCCGTTAGCTGTGGGCTGTCGGCTCACGAAAGGAACCACCATGAAATTCGGCGTCAACACCATGGTCTGGACCACACAAGTGGGTGAGAGACAGGACCCACTCCTCGCCCGCATCAAGGAATGGGGCTTCGACGGGGTCGAACTCTTCCTCTCGACAGAAGAACCCGCCGACATCCCCGCCGTCCGGGCCACGCTGGATCGGCTGAAATTGGAGCGGACCACGTGCTGCGTACTGCCGCGGCATGCCAACCTGGTCAGTTCCGATGCGGCTACGCGCGCGGAAGGGGTGGCATTTCTGAAGAAGTGCGTCGACCGGACAGCCGATCTGGGCGCGCGCCTGGTCTGTGGTCCCTTGTATGCCGGCCTGGGCGTCATGACCGGCGCCCGCCGCACGGAGAAAGAGTGGAATTGGGCGGTCAAGGGTTTGCGCGCCGCCGCTGTCCGCGCGCAAAAGCGCGACGTGTGCCTATGCCTCGAGCCTCTCAACCGCTTTGAGACCTACTTCCTCAACACGCTGGAAGACGCCGCCCGGCTGGTACGCGACGTCGGCGAACCCAACGTGAAGATCCATTTTGACACTTTTCACTCCAACATCGAGGAACGGCATCAGGCCGAAGCCCTGCGCGCGGTGGCAAATGAGCTGGGCCACGTTCATCTTTCCGAAAACGATCGCGGCATCCCCGGAACCGGACACGTCGACTGGAAGGGCATCCTCAAAGTGCTCAAGGAAATTGACTACGATGGCTGGCTGACCATTGAATCGTTCGCCCAACCGGAGCCCGCTCTGGCCGCAGCCGCCGCCATCTGGCGCGACCTGGCGCCGACGGGCGACGACCTGGCCCGCGAGGGACTGCAATTTGCCAAGCGACTGGCGCATAGATTGGGGATTCGATAACCGGCACAGATTGCGATCGAAGGCAAAGCGTTTCTCATGGAGGGCGCAGCCTCTTGGAGTGCGGTAGCAGCAGCTACCGCCTTCTCTCCATGATTCATACCGCGCCGATAATACCGCGCGCAAAGGCGGTAGCTGCTGCTACCGCGCTCCAAAAGTGACACGCTGAGGAGTCTCCTATGCCATGGGATAACAGCAAATCATGTCGACCGTTCGGCTGCCCCACGTCGCTTGCGGCGGCAGCGATCGGCGCGCTGGCGCTCGTGAGTTCTCTGTTGTGGCACACCGGTCGCTTGAGAGCGCAGGGTTCCGAGGAGATCCCCTTCTACAAGCACACCATTGACTTGGGCCAAAGCGAAGCTGCCGAAGTTGCGGACGTCAATCGCGACGGGAAGCTCGACATCATCTCGGGCGAGAACTGGTACGAACAGACAACGCCCGGCCCAGATGGGCCGCGCTGGATCAAACACCATTTTCGCGACCTGCCTTTTACGGGTGGTTATTTGGAAGACTTGGGTGACCTGGCGATCGACGTGAACGGAGAGGGCTACCCGGACGTGGTCACCAGTTCGTATTGGAGCACGCCTCTGGCCTGGTGGGAAAACCCGGGAAAATCCGGCGGCCCGTGGGTTAAGCACGTCATTGAAACGCGCTCGCCCGTCGAATTCTCCTTTCTGGTGGATATCCTGAACACCGGAAAGCCGCAACAACTCCTGCCGCAATTCGGCGACAACAAGTTCCCCCTCACCTGGTACGAAATCGAAGGCAAAGGGGAGGACGCGCACTGGGTTGGGCACGTGGTGAGCACGCACAGTTACGGCCACGGCATCGGCGCCGGCGACGTCAATGGCGACGGCCGCACCGACATCATCACGCCCATGGGATGGTTTGAAGCCCCCCCCGATCCTCGCAAGGGTGAATGGACCTTTCACCCGTTTTTGAGCGCGGACAGCGGCCACCCGGAACTCGACTTGGGAGCCACCGGGTTCATCTACACCATGGACGTGAACGGCGACGGCCTGCCGGACCTCGTCACCAGTCTCGGCCACGACTACGGCATCTTCTGGTACGAACAGAAGAAGGACGAGCAAGGCAACCGCACCTGGTTGAAGCACGTCATTGACAACGCCTGGTCGCAGGCCCACGCCGTGACGATCGCCGACCTGCTCGGCAACGGCAATCCGGTGCTGGTGACGGGCAAGCGCTACTACGCGCACGAGCACGACAAAGGCGCCAACGAACCGCTGGGCGTGTATTGGTACGAAAGGGTCCAGACCACCGGCGGCTTGCAGTGGCGGCGGCACACCATCGACTACAGCACACGCACCGGCGGGGGAATTCAAGTCTGCGTGGTCGATATCGACGACGACGGCGACCTCGACATCGTGGTGGGCGGCAAGACGGGGCTATACCTTTTCGAGAATATGACCAAAGGCCGCCAGGCGCCGCTGACGGATGTGATATCTGGGCCGGGCAGGTGAGGGACCGTCCGGGCTAGCCAGCGGCGTACAGCCGCGCGCGTGGTTCCCCGGCAGTCATAATCCCGCCGCCGCCGTCTTCGTGCTGCTATAATCCATGCTCGAATCCAGTCAAGGCGTGGGGGCTGAGGGGGCCGGACCCAATCGCCAGCCGGGACCATTGCCATGTCAGGAATCATCGGTTACATCGGAAGCAAACGGGTAGTGCCGGTGCTGCTGGAAGGCTTGCAGCGGCTGCAATACCGGGGCTACGACTCTGCCGGCCTGGCGGTGATGCAGGAGGGCAAGCTGGACATCCGCCGCTCCACCGGCAAGCTGCGCAACCTGGAAGAGAAGATCCGCCTCGATCCGATGGACGGCGCATACGGCATCGGGCACACACGCTGGGCCACGCACGGCGCGCCCACGGAGGAGAACGCGCATCCGCATCGCGACTGCCACCAAAGCGTGGGGGTGGTTCACAACGGGATCATTGAAAACTACCTGGAACTCAAGAAACAACTCGAGGGGGAAGGACACCAGTTCACCACCGAGACCGACACGGAAGTGATCGCTCACCTGGTGGAAAAGCACCTGAGCGGGAACGGCGCGGGGCGGCCTGCGCCCAGCCTGGAGGACGCGGTTCGCGCCGCAGTGCGCCAGCTTGTGGGAGTGTTCGCCCTGGCCATCATCTCCACGAAGGATTTGAACAAGATCGTCGCAGTGCGCCTCGGGCCCCCGGCGGTAATCGGACTGGGCAAGGACGAGTACTTCGTGGCCAGCGACGTCCCCGCCATTCTCTATCACACGCGCGACCTGTTCTTCCTTTCCGACGGCGACGTGGCCGTGCTGACACCCAACGGCGTGACCTTATCGGATTTCGACGGCCGTCCCGTTACGCGCCGCGTGCAGCACATCACCTGGGATCCCATCCTGGCCGAGAAGGGCGGGTTCAAGCACTATACGATGAAGGAGATTTACGAGCAGCCGCGCGCCGTGCGCGACACCGCCCTGGGAAGAATCTCTCCCGAATCCGGCCAGGTCTTCCTGGATGAAATGGAAATCAGCGAGGAGGACTTCCGTTCCTTCGAGAAAATCCGCATGGTCGCCTCCGGCACCTCCCGCCACGCGGGCCTGGTGGGAAAAGTGATGATCGAGCGACTGGCGCGCGTGCCGGTGGAAGTCCATTACGCCTCGGAATTCCGTTACCGCGACCCCCTTGTGGATGCCCAGACGCTGACCCTGCTGATCACCCAATCCGGCGAAACGGCCGACACCATTGCCGGCCAGCGCGAGGCGAAGGCCAAGCAATCCAAAACCCTTGCCATCTGCAACGTGCTGAGCAGCATGGTGCCGCGGGAAGCGCATGGCACCATCTACACGCATGCCGGGCCGGAAATAGGGGTGGGATCCACCAAGACCTTCAGCGCGCAGGTTACGGCGCTCTACCTCTTCGCCGTCTACCTGGCGCAAATCCGCGACCGCCTGCCGGTGGCCGAGGCCAAGAAGCTCCTGGCGGCGCTCACGGCCCTGCCGAGGCAGCTTGAAAGCGTGCTGCAGAAGGACGATGAGTTCGAAGACCTGGCGCGGCACTTCCACCGTTCGTCGGACTTCCTTTACATCGGCCGCGGCGTGCACTTCCCCGTGGCGCTGGAAGGCGCCCTGAAGATGAAGAAGTTCTCCTACATTCACGCGGAGGCTTGCCCGGCCGGCGAGCTGAAGCACGGGCCTATCGCCCTGATCGCCGATGGGTTGCCCGTGGTGGTAATCGCCACCTGCGATTGGGGCGCGGATGACTCGCGCGCCCGCTACGAGCGCACCATTTTCAACATCAAGGAAGCCAAGGCGCGCGGGGCCACCATCCTGGCGCTGGTAACGGAGGGAGACCGCGAGGTGAGCGAGAT
>Ga0335069_10009511_pt1 | contig 13839 bp, 10 predicted proteins | sample Lox_Sample_11_FD_206714 | JGI IMG/M metagenome (GOLD analysis project Ga0335069, IMG submission 206714) | Soil microbial communities from Loxahatchee National Wildlife Refuge, Florida, United States - Lox_Sample_1.1 | ecosystem: Environmental > Terrestrial > Soil > Wetlands | place: USA... | reverse complement strand
CTTCCGATCTGACCGATCCCGAGGTGCCCTGGCTCGCGTCCTTCAGGAAGCGGGGTGAGTCAAGCTCATCGGCGTCGTGATGCGCCTCCTCGCGCTCGGCCGTGCGGCCCAGTTGGGAGCCCAGTAACAGTGACAGACAGAAAAGCACAGGCAGGGGAATCCGGAGGGGTCGCATTTTTGTTCATTCCTGGAGCGGATCCCCAATTATGCTGGATGAATTGCAGAATTTGATCGACAATCCCCCGGGGCACCATACTATCTGGTGCAGTGCGCAAGCGGGGGCGTCGCTGTCGGCGCGCGGTGAGCACAAAAGCAATGAGTCGGGACATCGAATCGCTGACCGAACCGCTCTCCGGCGAGGCACCCTGCGGTGTCGATCTGGAGGACACCCAGCTGCTCGCCGGGTTCGATGCGTACCGGCTGTTTGGAAACGATACCCCCCTGCCCGCCGACACCGAGTGGCGCGAGATTCGCGACAAGTCCATCGAGGCTCTGGGTCAGAGCCATGACATCCGCCTGCTTGCGCATCTGGCCGCGGCCGTTGTCCGCATCGACGGTCTGATTCCGTTCTGTCAGGTCGTGGCCGTGGCGGACCGCTGGCTCAGCGACCACTGGGATCAGGTGTTCCCCCGGGTCGATGAGGACGCGCTCCTGCGCAAGAACGCACTCAACGGTTTCGCGGACCGCATGGCGATCGTGGACGCCGTGCGCCGCGCACCTGTTGTGTCCCACCGTCAGTTGGGCTCGTTCTGCCTCCGGGACCTCGACCTGGCCATGGGCCAGCTCACGCCCACCGAGGCCGACACCAATACCCCGAATTCGGCCCAGATCGAGGCCACGCTCACGGCCACGCCGCCCGAGCAGCTCAAGGAGCTGTCGGTGGCGGTCGACACGGCCATGGGCGCGCTACGCAATGTCATCGCCACGATGCAGACTCGCGGCGGATTCGAGTCCGCGCCGGACTTCGATCCGCTGCTCAAACCCCTGTCGCGCCTCGGCAAGCTGCTGGCGGACCATATGCCGGGTGAGGCAGCGGGCGAGGGCGCAGCGGGCGAGACGGCCGAAGGAGGCGCTGCGATGTCATCGGGTGCCGTGACAGATATCAGAACACGCCAGGACGCGGTTCGCGCGATCGACGCCATCGCGGCCTTCTTTCGCTCGCACGAACCCTCGAGTCCGGTGCCGATCTTCCTGGAGCGCGCCAAGCGCCTGGTGTCCAAAAGCTTCATGGAAGTGCTCGAGGACATCGCGCCCGACAGCCTGTCGCAGGCCAGGATGATCGGCGGCATCAAGGACGAGGCACAGTAGCGGGGGTCGTCCGGTTATCGATGCAACGGTATACGTCCTAGACCAACAGACAGCGGCACAACAGCACACACTGCGGGAGAGTCACCGTGGCCAAGGCAAGCAGTCAGAAATTCATCGCGCGCAACCGCGCGCCGCGCGTGCAGATCGAGTACGAAGTCGAGCTGTACGGCGCCCAGAAGAAAGTCCAGGTGCCGTTCGTGATGGGCGTCATGGCCGACCTTTCCGGCGATGCGGCCGAGCCGCTTCCGGGCGTGGACGAGCGCAAGTTCCTCTCGATCGACATCGACAACTTCGATGAGCGCATGAAGTCCATGAAGCCGCGCGTGGCCTTCCGGGTCCCCAACACGCTGACCGGAGAGGGACAGCTCAACGTGGACATCACTTTCGAGAGCATGGACGATTTCTCGCCGGCGGCCGTGGCGCGCAAGGTGGATGCGCTCGCCAGGCTGCTCGAGGCGCGGACCCAGCTCGCCAACCTCGTCACCTACATGGACGGCAAGTCCGGCGCGGAAGAGCTGATATCCAAGGTGCTGAACGATCCCGCGCTGCTGAAGTCGCTCGCCGACAAGGCGAAGCCCAAAGAGTAAGCGCATCACGCTACGAGGTTGAGGGAGAAGGCAGATGGCTGAAGCGAAGACTGAAGGCGCAGCGGGTGGTACGGCCCTCGAAGCGGATCAGCTCGGGGCACTCCTGCAGAAGGAGTTCAAGCCCAAGACCGACCGCGCGCGTTCGGAAGTGGAGACCGCGGTCCGCACGCTCGCCGAGCAGGCGCTGCGCGATACGGCGGTGGTGTCGGATGATGTGATCGGAACGATCAAGGCGATCATCGCCGAGATCGACAGCAAGCTCACCGAGCAGGTCAACCTGATCCTGCACAACGAGCGCTTCCAGCAGGTAGAGGGCGCCTGGCGCGGCCTGAGCTACCTCATCAACAACACCGAAACCGATGAGATGCTCAAGATCCGCGTCATGAACATCTCCAAGAAGGATCTGGGCAAGACGCTCAAGAAGTACAAGGGCGTCGCCTGGGACCAGAGCCCGCTGTTCAAGAAGCTCTATGAAGAGGAGTACGGCCAGCTGGGTGGCGAGCCGTTCGGCTGCCTGGTGGGCGACTACCAGTTCGACCACACCCCGCCGGACGTCGAGCTGCTGGGGCAGATCGCGCAGATCTCCGCCGCTTCGCACGCCCCCTTCATCGCGGCCGCGGCGCCATCCCTCATGGGCATGGAGTCCTGGCAGCAACTCGCCAATCCGCGCGACCTCGCCAAGATCTTCGGCGCGCCCGACTATGCCGCCTGGCGCTCGCTGCGCGAGTCCGAAGATGCGAAGTATGTGGGCCTGGCCATGCCGCGCTTCCTGGCGCGCCTGCCTTACGGCGCCAAGACCTCCCCGGTGGAGGAGTTCGATTTCGAGGAAGAGACCGGCACGGGCGACCACGGCAAGTACACCTGGTGCAACGCGGCCTATGCCATGGCGGTCAATGTCAACCGCTCGTTCAAGCTGTACGGCTGGTGCTCGCAGATCCGCGGCGTCGAATCCGGTGGCACGGTCGAGGGCCTGCCGGTCCACACCTTCCCGAGCGACGACGGCGGCGTGGACATGAAGTGCCCGACCGAGATCGCCATCAGCGACCGGCGCGAGGCCGAACTGGCCAACTGCGGCCTGATGCCGCTGATCCACCGCAAGAACACGGACATCGCCGCCTTCATCGGCGCGCAATCGCTGCAGAAGCCCGCGGAGTACACGGACCCGGATGCGACCGCCAACGCGCGTCTGTCCGCGCGACTGCCGTATCTGTTCGCGAGCTGCCGTTTTGCTCACTATCTGAAATGCATGGTGCGCGACAAGGTGGGTACGTTCAAGGAACGGGCCGACATGGAGCGCTTCCTGTCCGACTGGATCAAGGGATACGTGCTCGGCAACCCGCAGGACGCGGGCGACACTCTCAAGGCGCAGAAACCACTCGCGGGCGCCGAAGTGAAGGTCGAGGAGGTCGAGGGCAACCCGGGCTACTACAGCGCGCGCTTCTACCTGCGCCCGCACTATCAGCTCGAGGGTGTCAACGTCACGCTGAGCCTGGTTTCGCGGCTGCCCTCGCAGAAGGCGGCCTGAAGTTACACGCGCGAGTCAATCACACTAACTGGGGAGTGCCGCGGTCATGGCTTCTGACATGTTTCTGATGCTCGACGGTATCAAGGGCGAATCCGCAGACGACAAACACAAGGGCGAGATCGACATCGAATCCTTCTCCTGGGGCCTGGCGCAGACCGGCTCGGGACAGCGCGGCACCGGCTCGGGTACGGGCAAGGTGGACGTCTCTGACATCACGATCCAGAAGTTCGTCGACAAGTCCTCGCCCACCCTGGCGCTGTACTGCGCCAACGGCAAGCACATCACCAAGGGCAAGATCACGGTGCGCAAGGCGGGCGAGAACCCGCTCGAGTACCTGACCATCGACCTGGAGAATGTGTTCGTCTCCAACTACTCGCTGGCGGGCAGCAACGGCGCGGGCGTGCCGACCGAGTCGCTCTCGCTCAACTTCGTCAAGATCAAGAAGGAATACTGGACGCAGAACGAGAAGGGCGCGAAGGGCGAGAACGCCAACTTCTCCTGGGACGTGGCCAAGAACATCAAGTTCTAGGCGCGAACGGAAGTCGCGCCCGTGACGGCCGCCGAAGAGAAGCTGCGCGCGGGAGACCTGGCGGGCTGCCTGCAGGAGCTGCAGGCCGAGATCCGGCGCAAGCCGGCTGAGCCCAAGCCGCGGATTTTCCTCGCGCAACTGCTGATGGTGCTGGGTGACTGGGACCGTGCCGTCACCCAGCTCACGGTCGTGGGCGAGATGGATGCCAGCTCCATCCCCATGACGCGCGCGTATGGCTCGGCCATCCAGTGCGAGCGATTGCGCGCTTCCATTTTCAAAGGCGAACGCTCCCCGCTGATCTTCGGCGATCCGGATCCCTGGATCGCGCTCGTCGTGCAGTCCCTGGCGGCGGTCGCCGCCGGGCGCGCGCCGCAGGCGGACGAGATTCGCGCCGAGGCCTTCGAAGCGGCGCCCGTCGTCGCAGGCAGCCTCAACGGCACGGAGTTCGAGTGGATCGCGGACGCCGACTCGCGCCTCGGCCCGATCCTCGAGGTGCTGTTGAATGGCGCCTACTACTGGGTGCCGTTCCAGCGCATCGCGGCGATCCGGTTCGAGACCCCGTCCGACCTGCGCGATCTGGTCTGGTTGCCGGCCCAGTTCACCTGGGCCAACGGCGGCGAGGCCATGGGCTTCATTCCAACACGCTATCCGGGCAGCGAGAGCGATGCCGATTCGGCCGTGCGCCTCGCGCGCAAGACCGAGTGGACCCCCATCGGCTCGGACGCATTCGCAGGACGCGGCCAGCGCGTCCTCGCGACGAGCGCAGACGAAGTACCGCTTCTAGAGGTGCGCGAGCTGCTGCTGCGGCTGCCCGGTTCCTGAGCCGTCTGCCATGGCAGACCTGGCCCTGAACGAACGTCTGCAGCCGGCGCTGCTCGATCGCCTGATCGACGACGAACGCACCATCGCGCTCGTGCACATCGTCGCCGAGAGTGCCGCGCTCGAGCGCCTTAAGCTGCCAGTGCAGGGTCTCGTCGATATCCTCACCGCGCAGGGGTTGCGGCTCCAGCAGAAGGAAATCCGCGGCGAAGCGGTTGACATGCGCTTCACGGCATCACGCGCGCACGCCAGCCCCGCGCAGCTGCGCGCTATCATCATCAAGCCGCCCGGAGCGCCCGCCGGTGTAGCCCTGCAGACGTTCGCAACGGTGCAGTCCGCCTCGATTCCCAACATGGAGCTCGAACCCACCGAGCGCCGCATGCTGTCCATGCGGCGATTGCGCGAATGCGTGCTGCGCGACCTGGGCTGGCTGTTCAACTCGTTGAGTCTGGAGTCAGCGGCCGATCTCAGCGCGCTGCCAGAAGTCACCCGCTCCGTTCTCAACTACGGCTTGCCGTCATTCGCCGGGCGCATGGCCTCCTCCATCGACCCGATCCAGTCGGCCGAACGCCTGCGCCGCGCCGTTCAGCTGTTCGAGCCGCGCCTGAGTTCCGTGCGCGTGCAGCCATTGCCAGCCAACGAACAGAACGACGGCACACTGGAGTTCGCCATCGAGGCGCAACTGTGGGGGCAGCCCCACTCGCAGCAGCTCGAACTGCAGACCAAGATCGACACCCTGACGGGCGATATCTCCGTCACCGAAGGGCGCCGCGCCCGGGAAGCCCGGTAGACGCTCATGGACCCCAGATTGCTCGAATACTACAACCGCGAACTGCAGTTCATGCGCGAGACCGGCGCGGAGTTCGCGCGCCAGTATCCGCGCGTCGCGGCACGGCTCGGGCTGGACGGGCTGGAGTGCGCCGATCCGTATGTGGAGCGGCTGCTGGAAGGCTTCGCATTCCTGGCGGCGCGCGTCCAGCTGAAACTCGACGCCCGTCATCCGCAATTCACGCAACAGCTGCTTGAGCTCATCTACCCAGGCTTCCTCGCGCCGGTTCCCGCGGCCGCGATCGCCGAGCTGGTGCCCGATCTCGAGGAAGGCTCACTCAAGGAAGGCGTGCGCATTGCGCGCGGCAGCTCACTGAAGACGCCGCTCTCCAAGGGCGAGCGCACCAGCTGCGAATTCCGCACCGCCCAGGATGTGACGCTCTGGCCGCTGACCGTGAGCGAGGCCAAGTACCTCTCGGGCACCGGCGCGGTGAGTGGCCAGGGTCTGACGGTCGATGCGCATGCGAAGGCCGCCATCCGCCTGCGCCTCACCACGGCGATGAGCATCCCGGTCAACACGCTGCCGCTGGATTCGCTCGTGCTGCACATCAAGGCCACGCCGGGCGTGGCCTCGCGCATCTACGAACAGATCCATGCCAACTGCATCGGAGTGCGCGTGCGGCCCGTGGGCGCGCAGCAGCCCGACACGGCACTGCCTGCCAGTTGCGTGCGCGAAGTGGGTTTCGACGATTCGGCAGCCATGCTGCCGGTCACGCGCGCCGGTTTCGGCGGCTTTCGCCTGCTGCAGGAGTATTTCATCCTGCCCGAGCGGTTCATGTTCACCGAGCTGCGGGGACTGCGCGACGCCTTGCGTACCTGCGCGGGCAGCGAGTTCGAAATCACCCTGCTGCTGGATCGCGTGGCCCCAACCCTGGAGCACGGGCTGGATGCGGGTCAGTTCCGGCTCAACTGCACACCCGTCATCAACCTGTTCCCCAAGTCCTGTGGGCGCGTCGATCTCAACGGCCGCGACGTGGAGTACCACGTCCTGCCCGACCGCAACCGGCCACAGGACTTCGAGGTCTACAGCATCGAGAAGGTGACCGGCATCGCCCGCGAGGGTGGCGGTGGGAACTTCCCCATAGCGCCGTTCTACTCGGCCGCGCACCGTTCCGCAGCCAATGAGGAGCGCGCCTACTACACCATCCAGCGGCGGCCCCGTCTGGCTTCGGCGCGGCAGGCGCGCACCGGCGAGCGCACCAGCTATCTGGGCACGGAGTGTTTCCTCTCAGTGACCGACTCGGCGCAGCGCATCGAGCGCGGCGAGGTTCCGCAGGCCGACGTGGACGCTCTGTGCACCAACCGCGATCTGCCCATCCATGCCACCTTCGGCAAGGGCCGCTCGGACTTCGTGCTGGATTCCGGGGCGCCCGTGGCAGGGATCCGCTGCATCACCGGCCCGACCCCGCCGCGCACAGCACCCACCTGGGGCGAAAGCGCGTGGCGCCTCGTCAGCCATCTGTCCCTCAACTACCTCTCCATCGAGGCGCAGGGCATCGAACTCCTGCGCGACTTCCTTGCGCTGTACGCGGATCCGAACGACAGCGTGTCCGCACGCCAGATCGAAGGTCTGCAGGCGGTCAGCGTGGAGCCTGTGGTGCGCCGCATGCCGGTGCCCGGACCGATCAGTCACGGGCGCGGTCTGACCATCACGCTGACTCTGGATGACGCCGCGTTCGAAGGTGTGGGTGTGCTGCCGCTGGCAGCAGCCCTGGAACGCTTCTTCAGCCGCTATGTCAGCCTGAATTCCTTCACCCAGCTGCGGCTGCGCTCCTCGACCCGCGGCGAGATCAAACAGTGGCCGGTGCGTATCGGCAGCAGGCACGTCCTGTGATCTCGCTCGAGGATCTCAGCCACTCGCCCGAGCTGTACACGCTGTTCAGCGCGTTGCGGCGGATCGAGCAGGCCCACCGCGACCGTCCCCGGCTTGGCACCGCGCGCAAGCTGGCGGACGATCCGGTGCGGATCCGGCAGCGGCCCCATCTGTATTTCGCACCCAGCGACGTTGCCGCATTCGGCTCGGGGGAGGGTCCTGCGCCGCAGCTCGAGCAGCACTCCTTCGGGGTGTTCGGTCCCAACGGCGCGCTGCCGATCCATCTGACCGAGCTGGCCTACACGCGCGAGCACCAGGCCGACGATCCGGCGCTGGCGGATTTCGTGAACGCGTTCCAGCACCGCTTCACCGAGCTGTTCTATCGCGCCTGGGCCGCCGCCGATCCCTGCACCAGTTTCGATCGGGACGCGCAGGATGAATTCCGGCTCTACATCGGCGCGCTCATCGGCATCGGCCCGCCCGCCGCCCGGGACCGCGACAGCGTGCTCGACTATGCCAAGCTGGCCCGTGTCGGCCTGTTCGCGCCGCAGTGCCGCTCGGCCGAGTCCCTCGAGCAGATCATCGCGGAATATTTCGAGCTGCCGGTGGAGCTGGTGCCGTTCGTGGGCTCGTGGCTGGACATCTCGGAGGATTCCCGCTGCCGGCTGGGTGGCGCTCCCGAGCACGCCACGCTCGGTCTCGGCGCCACGCTGGGCACGATGACCTGGCAGTGCCAGTCGCGCTTCGAGATCGCGCTCGGGCCGCTCGAGATCGGCGATTTCGTGAACTTCCTGCCCGGCGCGCGCGGGCTGACGCAGCTGAAGGCGCTGGTGCGCCTGTATACCAACGAAGAGTGGTCGTGGCAGGTGCGGCTGCTGCTGCAGCCCGCGCAGATTCCAACCCTGCGGCTCGGTGAGGGCGGCTGGCTCGGCTGGACGAGCTGGCTCGGCGGCCGCAGGCAGGTCGCGCGCGATGCCGTCATCGAAGGCTCGCAGCCCGCGGCTCCCTGGTGAGCCGCGCAACCGGAAGGTGAACAACAATGAGTGACATCAGTCGGGTCGCCCTGTTCGGCAAGCTGAACTCCCTCGCGTACAAGGCCGTGGAGGGAGCCACCGTATTCTGCAAGCTGCGCGGCAACCCCTACGTGGAGCTCGTGCACTGGTTCCACCAGGTCCTGCAACTGCAGAACTCCGATCTGCACTGCATCGTGCGCGCACTGGACCTGGATGCCGGCAAGCTGGCCCGCGATCTGACCACCTCGCTCGATCGTCTGCCGCGCGGCGCGACCGCGATCTCGGACATCTCGCCGCACTTCGTGGACGCGGTGGAGCGCGGCTGGATCTGGGCAACGCTCAAGTACGGCGACTCCAAGATCCGCACCGGCCATCTGTTGCTGGCGATGCTGAAGACGCCCGGCCTGCGCAGCGTGGTGCTCGGCATCTCGCGCGAGTTCGAGAAGATCAAGATGGACGCCCTCACGGATGAGTTCGATCAGATCACGGCCGGTTCGCCCGAACTGGCGCTGAGCGCCAGCGATGGCAGCAGCTTCACCTCGAGCGGCGAGCCGGGTGAGGCGAGCGGCGCCATGGCGCCCGCCCAGATGGGCAAGCAGGAGGCGCTGAAGAAGTTCACGGTCAACCTGACCGAGCAGGCCAAGGCGGGCAAGATCGATCCGGTCGTGGGCCGCGATGACGAGATCCGTCAGATCATCGACATCCTGATGCGCCGCCGGCAGAACAACCCCATCCTCACGGGCGAGGCCGGTGTCGGCAAGACAGCCGTGGTGGAGGGATTCGCGCGTCGCATCGCTCATGGCGATGTGCCACCAATGCTGAAGGATGTCTCGCTGCTGACACTGGATGTGGGTCTGCTGCAGGCCGGCGCCAGCATGAAGGGTGAGTTCGAACAGCGGCTGCGTCAGGTGATCGATGAGGTGCAGGCCTCCACCAGGCCCATCGTGCTCTTCATCGATGAGGTTCACACGCTGGTGGGCGCCGGCGGCGCCGCCGGTACCGGTGATGCAGCCAATCTTCTCAAGCCGGCCCTGGCGCGCGGCACTTTGCGGACCATCGGCGCGACCACCTGGGCCGAGTACAAGAAGCACATCGAGAAGGATCCCGCTCTCACCCGGCGCTTCCAGACGGTCAAGGTCGAAGAGCCCACTGAAGACAAGGCCGTGCTGATGATGCGCGGCATCGTCTCGGCGATGGAGAAGCACCATCGGGTGCAGGTGCTGGATGCCGCTCTCGAAGCGGCCGTCAAGCTGTCGCACCGCTACATTGCCGATCGCCAGTTGCCTGACAAATCGGTCAGCCTGCTCGACACCGCCTGCGCGCGGGTCGCCGTCAGTCACCACGCCACTCCGGCCGAAGTCGAGGACTGCCAGCGCCGCATCGAAGCCCTGACCACCGAGAGCGAGATCATCGCGCGCGAGCAGGCGATCGGCGTGGACATCGGTGATCGCGCCGCCAAGGTCGAACAGGCTCTGGCGGCGGAGAACGCCCGGCTGAACGAACTGCGCGGCGACTGGGCGGCCGAGAAGGAAGTCGTGGACGAAATCCTGGCCCTGCGCGCCAAACTGCGCGAGGCCACGGGTAAGGCCGAGGCGCCCGCCGCCGGTGCAACCCCGCCCGCCGCCGGTGCAACCCCGCCGGCCGCCGGTGCAGCCCCGCCGGCCGCCGGTGCAGCCCCGCCGGCCGCGGGCCAGGCCGCCGCCGCCGCCGCGACCCCGAAAATGTCCGAAGCCGAGCAGAAGGCGGCGCGCACCCGGTTGCAGGAGCTTCAGGCCAAACTCACCGATCTGCAGGGCGAAAGCCCCCTGATGCTTCCCAGTGTCGATGAGCAGGCGGTGGCCTCCGTCGTCGCCGACTGGACAGGCATTCCCGTCGGCCGCATGGTGAAGGACGAAGTCGCCACGGTACTGAACCTCGCCAGCTCGCTGGGCAAACGCGTGATCGGCCAGGACCATGCCCTGGAGATGATCTCCCGGCGTGTGCAGACCGCTCGCGCCAGCCTGGAGAATCCCAACAAGCCCATTGGTGTGTTCATGCTGGCCGGCCCCTCCGGTGTCGGCAAGACCGAGACCGCCATCGCGCTGTCGGAAGCCCTGTACGGCGGCGAGCAGAACATGATCACCATCAACATGAGCGAGTTCCAGGAGGCTCACACGGTCTCCACGCTCAAAGGCGCCCCTCCCGGCTACGTGGGATACGGCGAGGGGGGTGTGCTGACAGAGGCAGTGCGACGGCGCCCCTACAGCGTGGTGCTGCTGGATGAGGTGGAGAAGGCACACTCCGACGTGCACGAGATCTTTTTCCAGGTGTTCGACAAGGGAATCATGGAGGACGGCGAGGGCCGCCTGATCGACTTCAAGAACACGCTCATCATCCTGACCACCAATGTCGGCACCGATCTCATCATGGGCATGTGCAAGGATCCGGAGCTGCTGCCGGATCCCGAGGGGATCGCCAAGGCGCTGCGGGGACCGTTGCTCAAGACGTTCCCGCCGGCCTTGCTCGGCCGCATAGTGACGATCCCGTACTACCCGCTGAGCGATTCCGTGCTCGGGCAGATCATCCGTCTGCAGCTGAATCGCGTCGTCGCGCGCATCCGGCAGAACCATGAAGCCGAGTTGTCCTACGATGACGCGGTGGTGAAGCTCATCGCGGCCCGCTGCACCGAACCCGAGAGCGGGGGTCGCATGATCGATGCAATCCTCACCAACGCTCTGCTGCCCTCCATCAGTCGTGAGCTGCTGCAGAGGATCGCCGGTGGCGAGATGACCCGGAGGATCGGTGTGACCGTGAAGGACGCCGAATTCCAGTACTCGTTCTCGTAGGCGCAGGAGGACCGGCACCGTGGCAACTGACGCTACACGCGAATACGAGCTGACCACGCCGCTCGGCGACGATTCCCTGCTGCTTCGGAAAATGTGGGGCGTCGAGCGCTTGAGCGCGCCCTACGAATGGGATCTCGATCTCATCAGCACGGATGGCGACATCGATCCCGACAAGCTGCTGGGCAAGCACATGTCCGTGGGTCTGCAGCTGAACGGTGGCGACCGGCGCTACTTCAGCGGCATCGTCAGCGAATTCTCCACCGGCGGCTGGCTCCACAACTACAGCTGCTACCGCGCCATCGTGCGGCCCTGGTTCTGGCTGCTGACCCGCACCGCCGATTGCAAGATCTTCCAGCAGAAGAGCGTTCCGGACATCTTCGAGGCCATCGTCAAGGAGTATGGCTTCACGGACTACAAGCTCAGCCTGAGTGGCAGCTACAAACCGTGGGAATACTGTGTCCAGTACCGCGAGACCGACTTCAATTTCCTCAGCCGGCTGCTCGAACAGGAGGGCATCTACTACTACTTCGAGCATGAGGCCGACAAGCACACCCTGGTGCTGATCGACGACCTCAACAACCATTCGCCCCTGAAGAACTACGACAAGGTTCCCTATTACGCCCCGGGCGGACCCAACACCCAGCGCGACCGCGACAGCCTCGAGGCCTGGAGCTGGACCAAGTCGGTGGAAACCGGCAGCTTCGCCACCACCGACTTCGACTTCGAGAAGCCGAAGCTCTCGCTGCGCAACGCCAGCTCCATCTCCCGCCCCCATAGCCACGCCGACTACGAGATCTTCGACTACCCCGCGGAAGTTCCGGTGCTGGAACCCAAGCAGACCGAGGCCATCGCCAAGGTGCGCATCCAGGAGTTGCAGTCCACCTATCTGCGTGCCCGCGGCCACGGCACCGCCGCCGGGCTCGCGCCCGGCCGCACCTTCACGCTGGAGAAGTATCCGCGCCCCGACCTGAACATCGAGTACCTGATCACCCAGGCCACCTACTCGCTCACCGGCGATGTGTTCGAGTCGGGCCAGTCCACGACCACCGATGACTTCGCCATCGCCATCGAGGCCATCGACAAGACGAGGCAGTTCCGGCCCGAGCGGCGCACGCCCAAGCCCGTCGTGCAGGGCGTGCAGACCGCCATGGTCGTCGGCCAGTCGGGCGATGAGATCTACACCGACAAGTACGCGCGGGTGAAGGTACAGTTCCACTGGGACCGCTACGGCGAGAAGGACGAGCACAGTTCCTGCTGGATCCGCGTCTCCCAGCTCTGGGCCGGCAAGACCTGGGGCGGCATCCACATCCCGCGCGTCGGCCACGAAGTGATCGTCAGCTTCCTCGAAGGCGACCCCGACCAGCCCATCATCACCGGCCGAGTCTACAACGGTGACGCCATGCCGCCGTACGCCCTGCCGGGCAACGAGACCCAGAGCGGCATCAAGAGCCGCAGCAGCAAGGGTGGCGGCGATGCGGACTTCAACGAGTTCCGCTTCGAGGACAAGAAGGGCTCCGAGCAGGTCTACCTGCACGCGCAGAAGAACCAGGACATCGTCGTCGAGAACGACGAGACCCAGTCCATCGGCCACGACCGCACCGAGAAGGTCGGCCACGACGAGACCATCACGATCGGCAACAACCGCACCGAGAAGGTCGGCGTGGACGAGTCGATCACCATCGGCAGCAACCGCACCGAGAAGGTCGGCGTCAACGAAACCATCACCATCGGCGCCAACCGCAAGATCGACGTTGGCGCGAATGAGTCCGCGAGCGTCGCCTCGATGCGCACACACAACGTGGGCATCAATGAATCGATCAACATCGGGGCAGCTCAGGAAATAAACGTTGGCGCCGTGCAAACGATCACAGTAGGCGCCGCCCAGACAACCACGGTGGGCGCCGATCAGGCCAATTCCATCGGCGCGAGTCGCACCGTGGACGTGGGCGCCGATCAGACGGTAACGATCGGCGCAAACGCCGGCATGCAGGTGGGGGCCGACGAGTCTCGCCAGGTTGCTGGCGGCCGCGCCGTGACGATCGGCAAGGACGATGCCCTGACCGTTGGGAATAACCTCAATATAACCGCGGGAGACTCCATCACCATCAGTACCGGTGATGCGCACATCCAGATGAAGAAGGATGGAACGATCACCATCAAGGGCAAGGACATCACGATCGAGGGCAGCGGCAAGATCAACATCAAGGCCGACAGCGACATCGTGATGAAGGGCTCAAAGATCCAACAGAATTGATGTGGAGAGATCCATGGCTGAAGTCAAACTCAGATCTGAGGCGCCGGACGCTGACACACCCCCGCGCAAGGCCGCGCGCGCAGGCCACGGGGCGGTGTTGGGTGTGCTGATCGGATTCCGGGACGAGGGGCGCACTCCGCTCGTTGTCTATCCCGGGCAACCGGGCGATGCCGGCGTCGCCGCGCGCGCAACGCAGGATCTGCACGGCGCGCATATCGGCCGCGAGGTTGTGATCGTGTTTGAGGATGGCGAGCCAATGCGACCCATCATCGTCGGTCTCATGCAGCGTGCTGACGCGGCACCGCAGCTCCCACCCTCTCCTCAAGTCGAAGTGGACG
>Ga0335069_10009510_pt1 | contig 13839 bp, 13 predicted proteins | sample Lox_Sample_11_FD_206714 | JGI IMG/M metagenome (GOLD analysis project Ga0335069, IMG submission 206714) | Soil microbial communities from Loxahatchee National Wildlife Refuge, Florida, United States - Lox_Sample_1.1 | ecosystem: Environmental > Terrestrial > Soil > Wetlands | place: USA... | reverse complement strand
CGCGCAGACCAATCTCGGCGCATGCTATGCGCACGGGCAGGGGGTACCGCGGGATGTGGCGCTCGCGCGCCGCTGGTTCGAGCGCGCGGCCCGGCGCGGGCATCCGCTCGCGCAGTTCAACGCGGGCGTGCTGTGCGAGAGCGGCCAGGGCGGAGCGCGCGATCCCGATCGCGCGCTGCGGTGGCTGCGGCGCGCGGCGCGCCAGGGCTGTGCCCCGGCGGCGTTCTATCTCGGCGTCCTCCACGAGGTCGGAGAGAGCGCGCCGCGAGACGCGCGTCGGTCGCGCCGCTGGATCTCGCGCGCGGCTCGCGCGGGCCACGCGCCGGCACAGCTGCATCTGGCCGAGCAGGCGCTCCAGGCGGGAGGGGCGCGCGATCGCGAGGCGGCCAACTGGCTGTCGCGGGCGGCGGTGCAGGGATTCGCGGAGGCGGAGTACCTGATGGCCTTCCTGCACCACCAGGGCCGCGGCGTCGCGCGCGACCCGCGCCGTACCTACTGGTGGATGAGCCGGGCCGCGCACCGCGGCCACCTCGACGCGCAGGTGTGTCTCGGCGTTCTGCTCGGGCGCGGCGAGGGTGTGCGCTCGGATCCGGCCGCGGCGGCCGCATGGTTCGCGCGCGCGGCCGAGCAGGGCGATGGGCCCGCGCAGCGGCGGCTGGCGCGTTGCTATGCGTCGGGTGTGGGCGTCCCTCACGACGCCGCCGAGGCCTTCAAGTGGCTGACCCTCGCGGCCGAGGGCGGCGACGACCGCTCGCGACGCCTGTGCAAGGCCTTCGGCGCCGAGCTCACCGTGCGCGAGCGCTGGGAGGCGCGCCGGCGCGCGCTCGAGTGGAGCCAGCGGCGCGCGGGCACGGAGAGCTGCGCCTAACAGGCTGCCCGAGCCGGAGGGCGAGGCAGGCTTGGGGCTATTTCCGCCGCCAGTGCGTGCCGTCCGGCGTGTCGAGCAGCTCGATACCGCGCGCGTCGAGCGCGTCGCGCAAGGCGTCGGCGCGCGCGAAGTCGCGCGCGCGGCGTGCGGCCTCGCGCTCCGCGACGAGCTTCGCGATTTCGGCGTCGTCGGCGCCCGCGACCGGCGCGGGGTCGAGCACGCCGAGCACGCGGTCGGCGTCGCGCAGCACCGCGACCGCGCGCGCCGCGTCCTCGCGCGATGGTCCGATCCGGTTCACCGAGGTCATGAACTCGTGCAGCGCTGCGAGCGCGGCGCTGGTGTTGAGATCGTCTTCCAGCGCGGCGCGGAAATCGCGCGAGGCGTGCGTCGCGAGCCGCGCGATCTCCGGGTTCGCGGGGCCCTCCGGACGCCGTGCCATCTCGAAGCCGACGAAGTTCTCGAGCCGCTCGCGCGTGCGCGCGGCCTCGTCGAGCAGCGCGAGGTCGAACGGCAGCGGCGCGCGGTAGTGGTGCTTGATCAGGTAGAGGCGCACGTCGCGACCCGAATAGCTCTGCGCCAGCAGGTCCGGCACCGTGAAGAGCGCTCCCTCGCGCTTGCTCATCTTGCGCCCGGCGAGCTCGAGGCGCCCGCAGTGGACCCAGAAGCGCGCGAACGGCACGCCCGTCACGCTCTCGCTCTGCGCGATCTCGCACTCGTGGTGCGGGAACTTGTTGTCGGGGCCTCCGGTGTGGACGTCGAGCGTGTCGCCGAGATAGCGCCGCGCCATCGCCGAGCACTCGATGTGCCAGCCGGGGAAGCCGCGGCCGAAGGGCGAGTCCCACTGCTGGAGGTGCTTCGGGTCGCGCTTCCACAGCGCGAAATCGTGCGGGCTGCGCTTCTCGTCGCGCTCCTCGACGCGCCCCGATGCTCCCGCCTCGAGCGCCGCCAGCGTATTGCCGGAGAGCGCGCCGTAACGCGGGAAGGAGCGCACGTCGAAGTAGACGTTGCCCTCGGCGCGGTAGGCGTGGCCGCTCGCGAGCAGCGCCTCGATCATCGCGATCATCTCGGGCACGTGCTCGGTCGCGCGCGGGTAGACGCTGGCCGGCAGCATCGAGAGGGCTGCGAGATCCGCGCGGAAGTTCGCCTCCTCCTCGCGCGCGATCTGCCAGGGGTCCTTCGCGCGTTGCCTCGCCTCGCGCTCGAGCTTGTCCTCGCCCGACGCGTCCGCCGCATCGTCCTCCGTCAGGTGGCCGACGTCGGTGATGTTCATGATCTGCACGACCCGCCAGCCGACGTACTCGAAGGTGCGTCGCAGCAGATCGGCCAGCGCGAAGGCGCGGAAGTTGCCGATGTGCTGGCGCTTGTAGACCGTCGGCCCGCAGTTGTACATGCGGACCTCGCCCGGGTGCAGCGGGACGAATTCCTCGACGCGGCCGGACAGGCTGTTGTGGAGCCGCACGCCGCCGTCTTAGCGGAACGCCGCCAGGTAGGCGACCCAGGCCGGATCGTCGTTCGCGCGCGAAGCCGGGTAGTAGGAGCCCGTGCCCTCGTTGGTCTTGCGGTCCGTGCGCTCCCAGTACGGCTGCACGTGCGAGTAGCCGGCGTCGTGGAGCAGGTCGCGCAGCTCGGGCAAGGTCCACAGGCGCCAGTCGTAGCTGAACGCGCGCTCGAGGCGGCTGCCGTCGCGGAAGCGGAAGTGGATGTGGTTCAGGGCGCGGTAGTGGATCGGGTCGAAGAGCGCCTGGTCCCACACGTAGGACCACTCGCCGAGATCGCGCGTCTCGGTCAAGGTGCGGTGCGAGTCCGCGCCGCCGTAGAGATCGATCGCGAAGAGGCCCTGGCGGCGCAGCCGGTGGCGCGTCTTCTCGAAGTAGGCGAGCAGCTCGCCGCGCTCTTTGAACACGAAGTAGGAGAAGTTGAAGGCGACGATCACGTCGGCGAGGCCGGTCTCGACGTCGCGCACGTCGCCGCGGAGCAGTGCGACGCGCGCGGCCTCGTGGTCGGAGAGCAGCGCGACGTGGTGTTGCCGCGCCCACTCGAGCGGCTCGGGGTCGAGGTCGACGCCGAAGGCCCGATTCTCCGGATGACGCTCGGTCCAGGCGCATGCCATCGCGGAGCTGCCGCAGAAGTCCTCGCGCAACACGCGCGGCGCGCGGCCGTAGCGGCGTCGGAACATGCGGTCGACGAGATCGCAGTCGTAATCGACGTCCTGCACCGACGCCTCGTAAAGGCGATAGCGGTCCGCGCGTTGCGCCTCGCTGAGGCGCTCTCGCGTGCGTGTGCGCATCCGATCTCCGAGCGGGGGAGGCCGGAGTATGGGCGAGGACCTCCCGCTGCGAAACGAGCGGAGCCGGCCGTTACAATGCGCGCCGTGTCGGCACGCGCTGCGCGCAGAGGGGTCGGTCGCGCGCTCTGCGCGCTCGCGGCGCTCGCGTGCGTGACCAACCCCTACGAGGTCTATCGCCGCGCGCATCCGAACTGGGACGGCGAGTACGCGCACGAGGGCGCCTCGCTCGAAGAGGTCGTGGCGGGTCTCTACGCGCCCGCGCCGAGCGAGGACGGTCGCGTGGCCATCGAGACGCTCGAGCTCTGGCGCACGCAGGGCGACCTCGTGATGCCCATCGACTTCGACTCCTGGCGGCGCGGCGATGCGGGCCTGTCGCCGGATGCCGACGTGATCGTGATCGCACAGCGCAGCTGCAAGGCCGAGCGCGGCTACAAGGACGTCGATGCAACGAGCGTCGGCTACTACGTGCTTCCGGGTCAGCGGCTCGATGGCTTCGACGACTACGGCTTCGGCAAGGCCTGCACCGTGAAGAATCAGTTCCTCGCGGCGCGCGGCCCGGCGATCGCGCTCGAGCACGCGGCGGCGCAGCGCGTCGCGACCGAGTTCGGCAAGGTAACGATGGATGTGCCGCAGCTGTATCGGCGCGGGCTCGCGTACCTCGAGGCCGGCCGGGTGCTCGAAGCGCAGGCGGTGCTGACCACCGCAGAGCCCGGATTTCGCGCGGCGAGCGAGCTCGCGAAGGAGAGCTCCGTCCACAGCGAGACGTATGCCGAGGCCGCGCGCCTGCGCGCGCAGCTCATGCGGGCGCTCGGCGTGAAGGCGGTGGACCTGCCTACGCCGGGGCCGACGGCACCTCGATGAGCTCCAGACAGGTGCCATCCGGATCGCGAAAGAAGAGCGCGCGACAGCGAGGCGCCGGACACGAGGGTCCGAGGTCGAGCCAGATCGGCGCCGAGAGATCCGCGACGCCGAGCGCGCGCAGCTCCGCGTGGCGGCGGTCGAGATCCGACGCGAGGAGCGCCATCCGGTAGAGACCCTGTCGGTGCGCGTCGCGCGGCGCGTGACCGTGCGGAGCGGGCCGCCGCCAGCGGGTCAGCGCGACGCGGAAGCCGCTCGCGTCGCCGCGAAGGCCGAGCGCGGCGACGCGACACTCGCCGTCCTCGCGAAGACCCGCGCCGGACGCCTGCACTGGTTGCGAAACCGGTCCGGATCCCGCTTCGAGGCCGAGCACTTCCGCGTAGAAGCGAAGAGAGCGCTCGAGGTCCGAGACGCCGAGCTCGACGAACGCCAGGCGCGCATGGCGACCGGTTCGCAGCCAGAGCGGAGAGTCTTCCGGATCCCACGCCGCGCAGCCGAACGCCTCCGCTGCTTCCGCGCCGGCCGCGCGACCGCCGTGCGCCTCGATCCGCTCGCGCGCTCGCACGAGATCCGGGACCTCGAAGCCGAGCGCGCGAAGTCCGAGGCGACCCGGCTCCGCGCCGTCGCGCGGCAGGGGCTCGGGTCGTAGCCACTGGAGCAGGTCGAGCGCGCAGCCCGGCGTCCCGAGCTCCGCGTGCGCGAGCATCCACGCGTCCCACTGCGCCGGCTCGGACAGCCCGAACGCGCGGCAGTCCTGCGGAGCCGGATCGGTGTGGACACGCGCCGCGAGGCCGAGCGCCTGCTCGTAGAAGCGCCGCGACCGCGCGAGGTCGCGGCAGTTCAGATTCACGTGCGCGAAGCCCGCGACCGCGATCGGCATCCTCCACGCAGTCTATCCAGACTGGTAGGCTGGTGAACATGGAACTGAAGAATCGCGTAGCCGTGGTGACGGGCGGCGCGAGCGGCATCGGCGCCGCGGTGTGCCGGCGCTTCGCGGCAGAAGGCGCGCGCGGCGTGGTGGTCGCGGACATGGACGGCGAGGGCGCGCGGCGCGTCGCGGCCGAGATCGGCGGCCTCGGCGTCGCGACCGACGTCTCGGACGAGGCGCAGTTGCGCCGCCTCGTCGACGCCGCGACGCAGCGCTTCGGCGCGATCGACCTCTTCTTCTCGAACGCCGGCATCGGCGCGGGCGTCGGCAGCGGCGACGGCGGCGTCGGAGGCCCGTTCGCCTCGAACGACGACTGGCAGCGCTCGTGGAACGTGAACGTGATGCCGCACGTCTACGCGGCGCGCGCGCTGCTCCCCGCGATGCTGGCTCGCGGCGAGGGCTACCTGCTCTCGACAGCGTCCGCGGCGGGACTCCTCGTCGACATCGGCGGGCACGCCTACACCGTCACGAAGCACGCGGCGGTCGGCTTCGCCGAGTGGCTCTCGATCGCCTACGGCGAGCGCGGTATCCGCGTCTCGTGCCTGTGTCCGCAGGGCGTGCGCACGCCGATGCTCGAGGCCGCGGCGGCCGCATTCGGCGCGGAGCACCTGACGGCCACCGCGATCGAGCCGTCGGAGGTCGCCGACGCGGTCGTGCGCGGCATCGCCGCGGAGAGCTTCCTGATCCTCCCGCACCCCGAGGTGCAGGAGTTCCTGAAGCGCAAGGTCGCCGACCCCGACCGCTGGCTGCGCGGCATGCGCCGCCTGCGCGCCAGCGTCTTCGCGCGCTAGCGGGGCCTCTCCGATCTTCACTCGCCTGCGACTCGCTGCGCGCCCGGCTCCGCCGGGCTGGCCCATCCGCTGGCCGCGCCCTGCACCATCGCGAAGGGCCCGACCGGCCAGCCGTAGCAGTCGACCATCAGCTGGTTGACCTGCTCGCGCGTCGCGATGCCCTCGTCGACGACGCGCTGCGCCTCGCGCAGCATCGCGAAGTAGATGCGATTCGCGACGAAGCCCCACTGCGTGGGGAGATCGCGGACGACGACAGGGTTCTTGCCGCAGGCGCGCGCGACCGCCTCGACCAGGCGGGTCGCGGAGTCGCTCGTCTGCGGCGTCACCACGATCTCCGCCATGCGCATCACGGGCGGCGGCGACGCCCAGTGCCAGCCGAGCACGCGCTCGGGCCGCTCGGTTGCGGCCGCGAGCGCCGCGATCGGGAAGCCCGAGGTGTTGGACGCGAGCACGGCGCCGGCAGGAGCGAGCGCATCGAGATCGCGGAACAGGCGGATCTTCAGGTCGAGCCGCTCCGGGATGCACTCGACCACGAGCGGGTGGCGCGCCGCCTCCTCGAGCGAGACGGTGAAGCGCAGGCGCGCGAGTGCGGCCTCGGCCTGCTCGCGCGTGAGTTTTCCTCGCGCGACCGCGCGCTCGAGCCCATAGCGTCCGCCGACCACCTGCTCGCGCGCCTTCGCGAGCGCCGACTCTGCGATGTCGCTGCACACGACCGCGTAACCCGCCTGTGCGAGCGACTGCGCGATCCCGCTGCCCATCACTCCCGCGCCGATCACACCGATCGATGACGGCTCCACGCGCCTCCTCCTCCTGCTGCCGACTCTAAGAGACCTCGCCGCGGGCGGCCGCCGTGCCGCCGCGACCGGCGAAGTCGTCGAGCAGTGCGAGCAAGGTCTCGCGCCGGTTGCAGGACGGATCCTCCGCGACGCATGCGGCCAGGTGGTTCAGCGCGCGCCCGACGTGGCTCCCCGGTCCGACGCCGAGCCTTCGCATCACGTCCTCGCCGTCGACCCCGAGCGCGGCGCGCGCGTCGGCCAGCCGATCGGCGCGCCAGGTGCGCGAGATCGCGGCGCGCACCGGATCGAGGCGTCGCGCGGCGGCCTCGCCCTCGCCGCGCACGGCGATCTCCGCCTCGCGCAGCGCGACCAGCGCCTCGAGATCGGCGAGGCTGCGCCGCGCCAACCGCCGCACGCGCTGCTCGCGCGCGTGCGCGGGCCCGGCCTCGATCGGATGCAGCTGGAGCAGGCGCTCGACGCGCAGCACCCGGTCGCGCGGATAGCGGAGCGCGCGCAAGGTCGCGATCGCGCGACCGCCGCGCAGCCAGGCCGCGAGCCGCAGCTCGAGATCGCGGGGCAGGCGCGCGACCAGCTCCGGCGCCTCGTCGGCGACACTGCCCGCGAGCGCCGCCTCGATGCCGAGCCGGCGCAGCGCCAGCAAGCCGTCCGCGACACGAGGTGCGAGCAGCAGCCGCCCGAGCTCCTCGCGCAGGCGTGCCGGCCGCTCCGCGCCGACGCGCGCGGCGACGGCCGCCGCGGCGCGCGAGGTCGCGGGCGCCAGCGCGAGACCGAGCTCGGCCACCAGGCGCGCGGCGCGCAGCGCGCGCACGGAGTCGTGCGCGAAGCGCGCGTCGGCGTCTCCGGTTGCGCGCAGCACGCGCGCGTCGAGGTCGCCGAGCCCGTCGTGCGGGTCGAGCCACTCGCCGTCGGCTGCTTGCGCGATCGCGTGGAGCGTGAAGTCGCGCTGCGCGAGCTCGGCCTGCACGTCGCCGCCGCGAAAGGGATGCACGTCGACCGGGCCGGCGGCGCTCGCGAGCGAGAGCCGATCGAAACCGGTCACGACGCCGCGCGGAAACAGCGCGCACAGCGACGCGAAGTCGGCCGACGTCCCGACCTCGAAGCTCTCGGGTCGCGCCCCGCGCGCGAGCTCGCGCACGCAGACGCCGAGCGCGGCGGCCGCGTGTCCCGCTCGCTCGATCGCTTCGAGCAGGGCTCGGACGGGCATCGGCAGCGGGAGTCGTCGCGCGTCGTCGTTCACCCGCGCAGTGTACGCGTTGGGGTAAGCTGCCGCCGTGTCGGGCCCGAAGCCGATTCGCGCGGCCACGCCGGCGCGTCCGGCCGACGCGCCGCGCCGGCTCTGGCCCCGGGTCTTCGGCGCGCTGCGCGACGAGCTCGACGCGCGCATCGCGCGCATCCCCACGCGCCTCAACCGGTACGGCTTCGACGCCTTCGGCCTCGAGCCCGCGCTCTCGCGACGCCTCACCCTCCCGATGATCTGGGTCTACCGACACTACCTGCGCGTCGAGACGCGAGGCATCGAGCGCGTGCCCGAAGGGCGCGCGCTCCTGATCGCCAACCACGCGGGCAATACCTTCGCGTGGGACGCCGCGATGCTCGCGGTGGCGATGCTGCTGGAGGCCGAGCCGCCGCGCATCGTGCGCGGCATGGGCGAGTACTACCTGCCGACGCTTCCGTTCTTCAACGTCTGGATGCAGCGCGCGGGCAGCGTGGTCGGGACGCCCGAGAACTGCGCGCAGCTGCTCGCGCACGGCGAGGCGATCATGGTCTTCCCGGAAGGCGCGCGCGGCTTCGTGAAGACCTTCCGCCATCGCTACGAGCTCCAGCGCTTCGGGCTCGGCTTCATGCGCCTCGCGCTCTCGACGCGCACGCCGATCGTGCCGGTCGGGATCGTCGGCGGCGAGGAGCAGTCGCCGGGGATCGCGAACCTGAGCGGTGTCGGACGACTGCTCGGCGCGCCGGTCTTTCCGGTGACGCTCACCTTCCCGTGGCTCGGCCTCGCGGGCTTCGTGCCGCTGCCGGTCAAGTTCCGGCTGCACTTCGGACGGCCGCTGCAATTCGAAGGCGATCCCGACGAGGACGACGCCGCGGTGGAGGCGAAGGTCGAGGTCGTGAAGGAGGCGATCCAGGCGCTCGTCGCGGACGGGCTCGCCGCGCGCACGAGCTGGTTCTCGTAGCGGTTCGCTACGGGGACGGGCAGAGGTCTCCTGCGGCGGCCAGCTGTTCCTCCCCGGAGACCTCTGCCGGTCCCCGCGCTAGAACGAGGCCCTTCGCAGCACCGCGCGCGGCAGCCGCTTCACCAACGCCATCACCGCGCGCCAGATCGGCGGTGCGTAGACGACCGGATCACCGCGGTCGATCGCGCGCAGCACGCGCGCGGCGACCGCGTCCGGGTCGCCCGCGAAGGGCGGCGCCGCGAGGCCCTCGGTCATGCTCGTTCGCACGAAGCCCGGCTTCACGGTCACGCTGCGCAGACCCTGCGAGCGGAAGCGGTGGTCGAGACCCTCGAGATAGGCGGAGAGTCCGGCCTTCGCCGCGCCGTAGAGGACGACCGGCTTGCGCGCGCGATCGCCCGCCACCGACGAGAACACGCACAAGGTGCCTCCGCCGCGCGCGAGCAACCGCACGCGCGCGAGTTCGCAGAGCTGCACGGTGTTCGCGAAATTCGCGGCGAGCAGCGCGGCGCGGCGCTTCGGATCCGCCTCGAGCTCCTCCTGTGTCGCGAAGAGCGCCGCCGAGACGACGAGCGCGTCGAAGCCTGCCTGCGCGTGGTCGGCGGCGTCGAGCGCATCCTCGAATCCCTCCGGCTCCTGCAGGTCGCAGCGCGCCCAGGAGACGGGCGGCGGCGCGCCGCGCGCCTCGAGGTCGCGGGCGCTGCGCGCGAGCGCCTCGGAATTGCGGCCGAGCAGGAAGAGATGGTCTCCGCGCGCGGCCATGCGGCGAGCGAGCGCGCGGCCCATGCCGCGCGTGGCCCCGAGAATTGCGACTTTCACGCCGCGTCGCCCAGCAGGCGCACGGAGAGCGCGCTGCGGAGCCGCCCGTCCGGATCCCACTTGCGGCGGATCTCCTGGAAGCGCGCGAGCCGCGGCTCCATCGCGCGCAGGTGCTCCGGCCGCGTGAGCGCATCCTTGGTGAGGTAGATGCGTCCACCCGACTCGATCACGACCTCGTTCAGCGCGTCGACGAGCGCCTGCGTGTGGCCGCGCCGGAACGGCAGGTCGAGCGCGACCGAGATGCCGGGCATCGGGAAGGAGAGCACGCCGCGGCCCTCGGGCCCGCAGTTCTTCAGCACCGAGACGGGCGACGCGCCGCCGAGTCGGGTCAGCACCTCGAAGAAGCGCTGCACGTTGCGGCCGTCGCTCGAGTGCGGCAGCACGCACTGATACTGCGCGAAGCCGCGGCGCCCGTAGAGCCGGTTCCAGTGGCGCACGAAGTCGAGAGGATGGAAGAAGGGCTGCGGGCTCACGATGCGGCTGCCGGTGTTGCGGTGCAGGTGGTGGAAGGCGGTGTTGAACACGCGAATGCTCCACGGCGCGACCACCCAGCCGGGGAGATCGAAGGGCACCGCGACGCGCTCGCGCAGCCGCGGCGGCGCAGACGGCGCCTCGCTGCGCGCGGCATAACGTCCGAGCGAGATGTATCCGCGTCCCATGCCGCGGCCGCGCGTCGTGCAGTCGACCCAGGCCGCCGCGTGCGGCCAGCGCCGGCTCTCGGACGAGAGCGTGTCGACGAGCGCGTCGAGGTCCTCGGCACGCCGCGTCTCCACGACCAGCCAGGGCGACTCGATGCGCTCGAGCGCGACCTCGACCTCGAGCACGTGCCCGGTGAGGCCCATGCCTCCCTGGGTCGCGCGGAAGAGATCGGGCTCGCTCTCGTCGGTCACCTCGAGCGCGCGCCCGTCGGCGACGCGCATGCGCAGCGCGCGCACGTGCGCGCCGAAGGTGCCGGCGACGTGGTGGTTCTTGCCGTGCACGTCGGAGGCCACCATGCCGCCGAGCGTGACGTAGGCCGTGCCCGTGAGAACCGGGCTCGCGAAGCCGCGCGGCCCGAAGATCCGGTGGATGTCCTGGAGCGAGAGGCCGGCCTCGGCCCGCAGCACGCCGCTCGCCGGATCGAAGTGCAGGATGCGGTCGGCGCGCCGCGTACACACGATGCGGTCGGCGGACGACGCCGGCAGCGAGGCGTCGCCGTAGGAGCGGCCGAGCCCGCGCGAGAGGCGCGCGCCGATGCTCGCCGGCTCGAGCTCCTCCGCGACGTCTTCGCGGCCCTCGACCACGGGCAGGCGACCCCAGCCCGAGAGCTCCCTCATCCCGATCCTTCTGGTCTCGTCCCGACCGCGCGGGCGCCCGAGCGTACCGGATCGGCCATTTCGCGGACGGCCGGATCCGACTACGTTGTCCTCGTGCGCGCCCGTTGCGCCCTCGTGGCCTCGCTGGTCGCCGCCTTCCTGACCGTGGCGCTCACGCCGTGTCCGGAGCGCATGTCGTCGCGCGGCGGCGAGCACGGCCTCTCCGCGCCCGCGTCCGGAGCGACGTCCGCAGCGCGCCACGCGACGAGCGACGGGCTCTCGCTCGTGCCCGCCTGCCCGTGCGGCTGCGAGAAGGTGCCGGTGGCCGGCAGCAGCGCGCGGCTCGGGGTCGCGCTGCCCTCCACCGCCGTCGCGCTCGGGGTGACGAGACCCGCTACGACCGCCGTCGCACCGCCAGCGCGGCGCATCGAGCTCTTGGCCGCTCGCATCGAGCACGTCCCGCTCGCCGGACCGCGAATCGCGGGTTGAGCGCTCGCGCGCGCGACCTCGCGCGCGCGGCGCGCCGGTCCTTTTGCGGTCGCGTGTCCGTACGCCGGGTGGCGCTCGGACCTCTTCTTCTCGAATGCGGGAGGTCTCTCGTGCTGCGAATGCACGTCGTGCGCGCGGCGCTCTGCGCCGCATCGATCGTGATCGTGAATGTTCCGTCTGCGGTCCGCGCCTGCTCGGTCTGTCAGGCCGGCGATCCGCTCTTCTCCGCGACCGGCTCGACGGGTCTCGAGTCCGGTCGCTGGTCCGCGTATCTCGAGTTCCAGGCCTGGGAGAAACAAAGCGGCCTTCTCCAGGCGGAGCCGGACGAGGAGCCGCCGCCGGGACGCGAGGTCAACGACGGGCGTCAGCTCTCGCTCCACCTCGCGGTCTCGCCGATCGATCGCGTCACCTTGTCGCTGATGCTGCCGTGGCGCTGGAACAAGATCTCCGAGCAGCCAGCCGGCGAGCCGCACGACACGGTGCGGAATGACGGCTTCGGCGACGCGACGCTCAATCTCGGCGTCGTGCTGTGGCGCGACCGCGACGTCCTCCCGGCGACGTGGCTCGAGGCGCGCGGCTTCGTGAAGGCGCCGACCGGCGCGTCGAAGCAGCGCGTCGACGGAGAGGTCGACCCGCACCTCCAGGTCGGCACCGGCTCGTGGGACTTCGGCGCAGGTCTCGCCGGCGCACACCGCATGGAGTGGGACTCGCTCTACGCGAGCGCGCTCTTCCGCGAGAATCTGGAGGGCAGCCTCCACTACCGGTACGGTGACGTGGTGCTCGCGAACCTCGCGCTCGACGCTCCGCTGTCGCACTTCCTCGACGCGCCGCTCTTCGGGCTGCTGACGCCGGGCGTCGAGCTCAACTTCCGCTACGCCGCGAAGGATCAGTTCCACGGATCGAGCTACGACAGCAGCGGCGGATCGCTGCTGTACGCGACGCCGTCGATCCGGGTGTGGCTACCTTTCGCGTCGCAGCTCTCGCCGTCGCTGCGGCTGGCGGTGCAGATCCCGCTGACCGATCAGTGGCTCTACGGCCAGCAGGACGAGAAGGTGGTCTGGAGCGCGGGCCTTGCCGTGGGGTTCTGAGGTGCGCGTCCACCTCGCGTGCGCGGCGGCGCTGGCGCTGGTCGGGGCGTCGGCACCGGAGGTCGCGTCGCTGGAGACGCTCGACGGTGACGCGATCGAGGTCACGCGCGCGCCCGACGAGAACGCCCTCGTGCTGCACTTCTGGGCGACCTGGTGTCCGGATTGCGCCGACGAGCTGCCTGCGCTCGATCGCAGCGCGCGCGCCTGCGAGGGCCACGGCGTGCGCGTTCTGATGGTCAACGTCGGCGACCCGGCAGACGAAGTGCGCCGCTTCGCGAAGGGTCACGGTGTCGAGCTGCCGGTCCTGCTCGACCCGCATGGGCGCGTGTGGCGCGGGGCCGGTCTGCGCGGTCTCCCCGCGAATCTCGTGTGGACGCGCGACGGCGAGCAGCGCAGCGAGGGTCCTTCCAGCGCCGAGCGCTGGAGGGAGCAGCTCGCGGCGCTCGGCTGCACGCCGGAGTGAGCCCCTCTCGCTACGCAACTCCGAGTCGCTTCATCTTCTTGTAGAGCCCTTCGCGCGTCATGCCGAGTCGGCGCGCCGTGGCGGCGCGACAGCCGCCCTCGGCTTCGAGCGCGCGGCGGAGCAGCCACGCCTCGACGCGCGCGACGCTCTCGCGCAGCGGCTCCTCCGGCGCGGTCTGCACGAGCGCGAGGCCGAGCGGCGCGAGGGCCGGACCGATCCGCTCGGCGAGGTGCTCGCGGCCGATCGTCGCGCCCGGCTCCGCGAAGGCGAGAGCGTGCTGGATCGCGTTCTCGAGCTCGCGCGCGTTTCCGGGCCACGCGTGCGCCTCGAGCAGCGCGAGCGCTTCGACCGAGAGCCGGCAGCCCGGCTTGCCCTCGAGGCGGCCGTAGAGCGCGAGGAAGTGCTCGGCGAGCGGGCGCAGATCGTCGATCCGCTCGCGCAGCGGCGGGATCGCGAGGGTCAGCACGGCGACCCGGTAGAAGAGGTCCTCGCGGAAGCGGCCCGCGGCGACTTCGCGCGCGAGCTCGCGGTGCGTGGCTGCCACGACGCGCACGTCGACGCGCCGCTCGCGGTTGCCGCCCACCGGGCGAACGCTCTGCTCCTGGAGCACGCGCAGCAGCTTCGCCTGGAAGGCCGGCGAGGTCTCGCCGACCTCGTCGAGGAAGAGCGTGCCGCCATCGGCCTCCTCGAAGAGGCCTCGGCGGTCGCGCTCGGCTCCGGTGAAGGCGCCGCGCACGTGACCGAGCAGCTCGCTCTCGAGCAAGGTGTCGGGCAACGCTGCACAGTTCTGTGCCACGAACGGCTGTCGCCGGCGCGCGCTGCGATCGTGGAGCGCGCGCGCCAGCAGCTCCTTGCCGGTTCCGGTCTCGCCGGTGACGAGCACATTCGCGCGCGAGCGCGCCGCGCGCTCGAGGCGCGCGAGCAGGCGCTGCGTCGCGGCGCTCGCGCCGACCCACGACGGCGCGATCGGCCGCGGACCCGAGGG
>Ga0335069_10009507_pt1 | contig 13841 bp, 13 predicted proteins | sample Lox_Sample_11_FD_206714 | JGI IMG/M metagenome (GOLD analysis project Ga0335069, IMG submission 206714) | Soil microbial communities from Loxahatchee National Wildlife Refuge, Florida, United States - Lox_Sample_1.1 | ecosystem: Environmental > Terrestrial > Soil > Wetlands | place: USA... | reverse complement strand
ACCTGTCGGAGATCTATCGTGTCCCCGTCATGTTCATGATGGACGAGGTGGTGGGGCACATGGTCGAACGCGTGGTCATACCATCCGCGGCCGACATCAAGGTGGTGCCGCGCAAATGGACCGACAAGCCCAAGGACGAATATCGCGCCTTCGCCACCACGGAAGAGGATCCGGTGCCCGAGATGACCAAAGCCGGCGCGGGCTACCGCATTCATGTGACCGGGCTGACCCACGACGAGCGTGGATACCCCGCCATGAACGCGGGCGCCCAGGCCAAGCTGGTGCGCCGCCTGGTCGGCAAGATACGCGACAACGCCGATCGCCTGACCGACGTGCGCGAGGATGGCGTCGAGGGCGCTGACACCGTGGTGGTGTCCTACGGCATCACCTCACGCATCGCCATGTCCGCGGTCGAGGAGGAACGCCGGCGCGGGCGCAAGGTCGGCCACGCGCGCCTGGTGGTGGCGTGGCCCTTCCCCGCCCGGCGCATGCGCGAGCTCGCCAAGACGGTCAAGACCTTCATCGTGCCCGAGCTGAACATGGGCCAGATGGTGCTGGAAGTGGAGCGCGCCGTGGCGGGCGCGGCTCGCGTGATCAGCGTTCCGCACGCGGGCGGATCGGTGCACGAGCCCGAGGCCATCCAGGCCGCCATCGAGGAGGCCAGCCGATGAGTGACGGCAGCAAGTCCCTCCCGCGCGAGGCCGAGAGCAGCAATCCGGTGCTGCCCTACCTGCGCCAGGATCGCCTCCCACACATTTGGTGCCCGAGCTGCGGGATTGGCACCACGGTCAACTGCTTTGCCCGCGCCCTGACCGAGTCGGGGATGAACCTGGACGAGATCGCGATTGTGTCGGGCATCGGGTGCACCGGGCGCGTGGCCGGCTACCTGAATCTCGACTCGTTCCACACCACCCACGGCCGCGCGATTCCCTTTGCCACGGGCCTCAAGCTGGCCAACCCCAAGCTCAAGGTGGTGGTCTACTCGGGCGACGGCGATCTGGCGGCCATCGGCGGCAACCATTTCGTGCACGCCGCCCGTCGCAACATGGATCTGATGGTGATTTGCGTGAACAACTTCACCTACGGCATGACCGGCGGTCAGGTGGCGCCCACCACTCCGCTCGGCGCCAAGCAGACCACCATGCCGTTCGGCAACTACGAGGCGCCCTTCAACCTGCCCTTCTTGGCCGACGCGTGCGGCGCCACCTATGTGGCCCGCTGGACGGTGTTTCACGTGCGCCAGATGGCCAAGGCCATGCGCGAGGGACTGAACAAGCGCGGTTTCGTGTTCATCGAGGCGCTTTCCCCCTGCCCGACGCTCTACCTGCGGCGCAACAAGCGCGGCGACGGGGCCGATGAGCTGAAATTCTACAAAGACAACAGCGTGATCAAGAATGGCGCCGATACCAAGGAAGTCGGGCTGACCTTCGGCGGCCCCATCGTGGTGGGCAAGTTCGTGGATCGCGAGCGCCCCACCTGGCTCGACGCCATGAATGAGCACCTGAGCCAGGTTCTAGGCGACGCCTACACGAGCTACGGAGGTCAAGGTGGCTAAGGGTTCCCATGTTGCCCATGCCGGTACCACGGAGATCCGCGTCGGCGGCCTGGGCGGCCAGGGCATCATCCTGTGCGGCTCGATAATCGGCAAGGCTGCGGCCATCTACAGCGGCCGGTACGCGACCCTGATCCAGGCCTTCGGGCCCGAGGCACGCGGCAGCGCGTGCAGCGCCCAGGTGATCGTGGCCGACCAGGCCATCGGCTATCCCTACGTGCGCAGGCCCGACATTCTGGTGCTGCTCTCGCAGGACGCCCTCGTGCAGTTCGCGCCGCAGCTCAAACCCGACGGGCTGGTGCTGTACGAAAACGAGCTGGTACAAGTGGAAGGCAAGCTGCCGGCCACCGCGCTCTCTCTCGGCATCCCGGCCACGCGCTTCGCCGAGGAGCTGGGCCGGCGCTTGGTGCTCAACATCGTGATGGTGGGCTTCTTCACCGGCGCGAGCAAGCTGCTGTCGATCGACGCCGTGGAGAAGGCGGTTCTCGATTCCGTGCCCAAGGGCACCGAGAGCCTGAACGTGAAGGCCTTGATGAAGGGCTACGAGTACGGACGAGATCTGGTCAGGACGGATTAGCCCAAACAGAGACGGGCCGGCTACCCTCCTCGGCTGATCGGGGCAGGGGGCTCGGCCGCTATCTCACACCGTCGACGCGCTCGGCGCGGCTTGCCTCCAGGCGGCCGTGGGAACTGAGACCCGCCGGGCCCCTCATATGGTGCTATAAATTGCGCGCTATGCGCAGCGCAGTACCGTCACGTCGCATGTCCGCGAAACCTCGGCAGTGGGGCCCGTCCACCCTCGCGATTCACGGACAAGCGCGCCGCCGCAAAGCGCACAACGCCGTCTCCACCCCAATCGTCCAGACCTCGAACTTCAGCTTCGCCTCGACCAGCGAGGTCTTCGAGTTCATGAAGGCCAAGGGCCAGGGCCAGGTCATCCGCGAGCACGAGTACGGCCGCTACGGCAACCCGACCCAGCAGGAAACTGAACGCAAGCTGGCGGCCATCGAGGGCGCGGAGCGCGCCATTCTGTTCTCCAGCGGCATGAGCGCGGTCATCCTGACCTTGCTGGCCTACATGAAAAGGGACGGCCACATCCTGCTCACCAGCGATTGCTATCGGCAGACGCGCGATTTCGCCACCAACCTGCTGGCCAAGTTCGGCGTGGATTCCACTCTGGTCGCGCCCGAAGCCGCTGCGATCGAGAAGGCCATCCGACCGAACACCAACATCATCTTCACCGAGTCGCCGACCAATCCCTATCTGCGCGTCCTGGACATTCCGGCCATCGTCAAGGTGGCTCGCCGCCACAAGCTGCTCACGATGATCGACGCGACCCTGGCCACGCCGTTCAACATCCGCCCGCTCGCGCTCGGCGTGGACATCGTGATCCACTCCGCCACGAAGTACCTGGGTGGCCACAACGATTTGTTGGCCGGGGTGACGCTTGGACGACACAAGTTGCTCGAGGACCTGAACAAGCTGCAACGCATGATCGGCGCGACCCCGGGGCCGTTCGGTTGCTTTTTGTTGGAGCGTGGGCTCAAGACGTTCGGGCTGCGCATGAAACAGCACAACCAGGCCGGGATGAAGGTTGCGCAATTCCTGGAATCGCACCCCAAGGTCGAGAAGGTCTGGTATCCCGGGCTCAAGTCGCATCCCGACTACCGGTTTGCCCGGGCGCAAATGCGCGGATTTGGCAGCGTGATCACGTTCCTCGTGAAGGGCAACGACAAGGCCACGCGGAGATTCATCGATGGGCTCAAGCTGTTCCTCATCACACCCAGCCTGGGCGGTTCGGAGAGCCTGGTGACCCAGATGTCGATGATGTCGTTCTTCGACTATCCGGCGGCATACCGCGAGTCGATTGGCATGGTGGATAACCTAGTGCGGCTCGCGCTCGGATTGGAAGACGTGGAGGATTTGCTTGGCGATTTGCAGCAGGCGCTGGACAAGGTTTGAGCCCGCGTTCACGTTGCTTCGCAGCCAACCGAATGACAAAATCGCCTTTTCCGTCCCTCCTACAAACGTAATACGTACGTCAGGAAGGTGGAGTCATGCGCAAATCATCAATGTCCAAGGCGCCTTTTGCTCTCGCTGGAGCCGTGGTGCTCCTTGGAGCCTCGTGCGGACGCAGCGAGCTCGGCCTCACTTCGGGGAATAGCCCCAGCGTCCCGGTGAGCACCGGTACTGGGACCACGCCGGATGCATCCGCCCTGGCCCCGGACAGTGGCTCTCAAGCCCCGGACAGTGGCTTGGCGCCGGATTCGATGATCTTCACCCTGCCCGACGTCGGGATAAGCGACCTGCCGCCAGTACCTGGGAGACAAGACGCTAGCCTGGTTGATACTCGGCCAACCGGGTTGGCCACAGCCACCACGACAGGATCCGGCAACGGTAGCGCAACAGGGTTTGGTAACAGCACGGCAACTCGAACGGCATCAGCGCTTGGCAGCGGCAGCGCGACGGGATTCGGGTCAGGGACGGCGACGGGATTCGGGCCTGGCACGGCGACGGGATTCGGGCCTGGCACGGCGACGGGATTCGGGCCTGGCACGGCGACGGGGCGTGGTTCCGCCCCGACAACCGGCCGTGGCACCGCTACGGACACGGGGCCTGGTACGGGAACGGGGCGCGGCCTCGGGACGGCAACGTTCGGCTTCGGGACGGGAACGGGGTTTGGCCTTGGCACCGGAACCGGCTTCGGGACGGCAACATTCGTCGTCGGCAGTACAACCGCGATTGGCTTCGACACGGGAACGGGGTTCGGTTTCGGCACGGGAACCGGGTTTGGCGGCGGGACAGGGTTCGGATTGGGGACGGGAACCGGGTTCGGCGGCGGGGGCGCAGGAGCCGGTGCTGGCGCTGGTGCAGGAGCTGGCGCGGGCAATGGTCGAGGCGGTGGCGCAGGCGCGGGAGCGGGTGCTGGCGCGGGCGCCGGCGCGGGCTTGGGTGGTTGACGGCCGGCCCTCGCACATCCTCGTCTTGTGAAACGGTCTGTGAGACCGAGGATCCGCTGTGCGACGGGCGCGAAGCGCCGAGACGCTACGTGATCAGTTCGGCCACGGTCTTGCCCAAATCGGCAGGCGTGGGCGCGATGGCGATGCCGGCGGCGCGCAGGGCCGCGATCTTGTCAGCGGCCAGGCCCTTGCCGCCGCTGACGATGGCGCCAGCGTGACCCATGCGCCGGCCGGGCGGGGCGGTCAGCCCTGCGACGAAGGCGGCGACCGGCTTCTTCATCTCGGCCTTGATGAAGGCCGCGGCTTCCTCTTCGGAGGTGCCGCCGATCTCACCGATGAGCAAGACCGCCTTGGTCTGCGGATCGGCCTCGAAGAGCGCGAGACAATCGATGAAGTCCATGCCCTTGACGGGATCGCCGCCGATGCCGACCGCGGTGCTTTGGCCCAAGCCTAGCTGGGTGATCTGGAATGCGGCTTCGTAGGTCAGGGTGCCCGAGCGAGACACGATGCCGATCGCACCCGGCTGATGAATGTAGCCCGGCATGATGCCCAGCTTGGCCGCGCCCGGCGTAATGACACCCGGACAATTGGGGCCGACCAGACGGCACGGCAGGCCGGCCAGGGCACGCTTGGCCCTCACCATGTCCAAGACCGGGATGCCCTCGGTGATGCACACGATCAGCTCGATGCCGGCATAGGCCGCTTCGAGAATGGCGTCGGCACCGCCCGGCGGTGGCACGAAGATCACGCTGGTATTCGCGCCTGTCTTGGCCACCGCTTGCGCGACCGTATCGAAAACCGGAAAGCCCTCGTGGACCGCGCCACCCTTGCCCGGCGTCACCCCGCCCAGCACCGGCGTGCCGTACTCACGCATCTGCTTGGCGTGGAAGGTCCCGGCCGCGCCGGTCAGGCCTTGCACGATCACGCGAGTTTTTCCGTCAGCGAGAATGGACACGGTTAGTTGCCCTTTCCCGCGGCCAGCTCGACCGCCTTGCGCGCGCCTTCGGCCATGTCGCTGGCCGTGGCGATGGGCAGGCCCGATTCGGCCAGAATCTTGGCTCCCAGCTCCACGTTGGTGCCGGCCAGCCGCACCACCAAGGGCACGCGCAGGCCGATCTCGGCCACCGCCGCCACCACCCCGCCGGCAATGATGTCGCACTTCATGATGCCGCCGAAGATGTTGACGAAGATGGCGCGCACCGCGGGATCGGCGGTCAGGATCTTGAACGCCGCCGTGACTTTTTCCTTGCTGGCCCCGCCACCCACGTCGAGGAAGTTGGCCGGCGAGCCGCCGAAGTGCTTGATGATGTCCATGGTGGCCATGGCCAGGCCGGCGCCGTTGACCATGCACCCGATGTTGCCGTCTAGCTTGATGAAGTTGAGATCGTGGGCGCGCGCCTCGATCTCGATCGGATCTTCCTCGTCGAGATCGCGCAGCGCCGCGACCTCAGGGTGGCGGTCGAGGGCGTTGTCATCGAAGGTCATCTTGCAATCCAGCGCCAACACGTGCCCCTCGCTGGTCACCACCAGGGGATTGACCTCGACCAAGGACGCGTCGAGCGCGACGAACGCGTGGTAGAGCTTGTGCAAGAACGCCGTGGCGTTGCGCGCGGCCGTGCCGCCCAGGCCGAGGGCGTAGCTCAGCCGACGGGCCTGGAAGAGCGCGAGACCCAGCGCCGGGTCCACGTATTCCTTGAGGATGGCCTCGGGGGTGCGCGCGGCGACTTCTTCGATCTCCATCCCACCGGCGGCCGAGGTCATGACGATCACCCGGCTGCTGGCTCGATCGACCAGCACCCCGAGGTACAGCTCGCGCGCGATCGACACGCCCTGCTCGATGAGCAAGCGCCGCACCAGGCGGCCCTCGGGCCCGGTCTGGTGGGTGACGAGGAGCTTGCCCAGGATCTGGCTGGCTGCTTGGCGGGCGGCCTCCAGTCCCTTGACCACCTTGACCCCGCCGCCCTTGCCGCGGCCGCCAGCATGGATCTGCGCCTTGACCACCACCGTATCTGCTTGGCTCTCCTGCATGACCTGCTCGACCGCTCGTTCCAGACCGTCGGGGGAAAGCACCGGAATCCCAAAAGGCACAGGCAAGCCGTGGTTGCCCAACAGTTGCTTGGCTTGGTACTCGTGGATCTTCATGCACCCTCGGTTGCGGGGATCGCCTACGAACTGGCCAGGGAGGGACGAGGTTTGCGGGTCGCGCGCTCCATGCTCAGCTTTTTCTCACGACGAGCCAGCGACGCGAAGCTGATCTTGCGTAGCTCGCGCACGGTCCAGCGGTGGATCTTCACCCACACGGGATGGACCGGACAGGTATCGCGGAAGGGACACGCCCGCGGGTTGAGAACGCAGGGCCGCGGCGCGAGCGACGTCTGGGTGACCTCGATGACGTCGAGGAGCGACAGGGTGGCCGGATCGCGCGCCATCACGAACCCGCCCCGCACGCCGCGCACGGAGAGCACGATTCCGGCGCGCACCAAACGCTGCAAAATCTTGGCAACGAAGAGACTGGGCGCCGACACCGCTTTCGCGATCTGGTTCTTGGTGGCCAGACGATCGCGCGTCCCACTCAGGTGGATAATGCATCGGATCGCGTAGTCGGCCTGCCGAAAGAGGTTCACTGGCGGCCGATTATGCAACGGGGCCAGCGGAGAGACGAGCAACTTCTAGCCGCTGCGGCTCGCGGGCTCAAATGGCGTCCGCACGACGCGCTATCCGACGGGCAGCAGGCCGGTGCATGCGATTGCGAGGCAGGCGGGAAGCACGAGGCGCCACGGCATTTGGCTAGTTTCTCGGCCGCGAGGTGCTATATACAGGACTGTTGCGTTCCTCTTTTCACAGTATGCGCTCCCTCGGCTGCAGGTGTGTATTTGTGTGCACCGATCATGCGTCGCGCGATGGCTTTCGCGGCGACAAAAAACGCGCCGGGACGACCTGCGGAAGATCGTTGCGCCCCGAGGCCACAGCCGCAATACTCCCTTCGCCCTGAACCGCTTTTCCGGAGTCTCGCCAACATGAAATCAACCGCACCCTTCATGGATGTCGTGGACATGATCGTCGAGTACGGCGGCGGGGCGCTCGACGAGTGCTACCAATGCGGCACGTGCTCATCGGTCTGCCCCTGGGGCGATTTTCGTGACTTCCGCCTGCGCCAACTGATCCGGCTGGCCCAATTCGGCATCGAGGGCTACGAGGGTGAGGATCTGTGGATGTGCACGACCTGCGGAACCTGCGTCGATCGCTGTCCGCGCGGGGTGAAGACCATCGACATCGTGCGCAGCATCCGCAACATCATGGGCGAGTCCGGGACCCTGCCGCCGCTCCTGCAATCGGCCCTGTCGGGCCTGGCCGGCAATGGCAACCCCTGGGCCGGCGATCCGGACAAGCGGTCGGCCTGGGCCGCGGAGGTGGGGCCACACCCGCACACGGCCGAGAGTGAAATCCTGCTCTACACCTGCTGCACGCATGCCTACGATCCGCGCAACATCAAGGCGCAGCGTTCATTGGTGCGCCTGCTGGAAAAGGCCGGCGTGAAGTGGGGCAGCCTGGGCAACCAGGAAAAGTGTTGTGGCGATCCGGCCCACAAGGGTGGCCGCGCCGACGTGTTCCAGTCGTTGCGCGACCAGAATACCGAGCAGATCGTGGCGCTCGGGCCGAAGAAGATCGTGGTGACCTCGCCCCACTGCCTGGAAAGCTTCAAGAAGAACTACGAGGGCCTCAAGGGCTTCCAGGTCGTCCACGTGGCGGAGTTTCTGCGCGACCTGATTCGCGAGGGACGGCTCAAGCCGGAAAAGCCGGTCAAGGCGCGGGTGGCCTACCACGATCCGTGCTACCTCGGGCGGCACAACGGCATCTACGATGCGCCTCGCGAGGTGCTCAAGGCCATTCCCGGGCTGGAGCTGATCGAGCTGTCGCGCCACCACGAGGACAGCCTGTGCTGTGGCGGGGGCGGCGGCCGCATGTGGTCCGACACGCCGGTGGCCGAGCGCTTCAGCGTGCAGCGGATCAACGACGCCTGCGCGCTGGGCGCCCAGTCGCTGGCGACCGCGTGCCCCTACTGTGTGCTCATGCTGACCGACAGCCTGGGCACGGTGGGCAAGCAAGATGCGCTCGAGGTGGTGGATCTGGGTGAGCTTCTAGCCAGGGCGGTGGGGGTCTGACATGCAGTGCGCGCCACTGAGGAGAAGTCGATGAGCAAGCCGAGCAAAGACGGCCGGGTTGCCGTCGGAGTCTACATCTGCCACTGCGGCACCAACATCGCCGGGACGGTGGACGTCGAACGGCTGGCCAAGGAAATGGCGGGCGAGCCCGGCGTGGTGGTTTCACGCGAGTACAAGTTCATGTGCTCGGACCCCGGCCAGGAGCTGATCAAGAAGGACATCGCCGAATTCGGGTTGAATCGGGTGGTGGTGGCCGCCTGCTCGCCGCGCATGCACGAGCCCACCTTCCGCCGCGCCTGTGCCCAGGCCGGCCTCAATCCCTTCCTCATGTTGATGGCCAACATCCGCGAGCAGTGCTCGTGGGTGACCAAGGATCGCGCGCAGGCCACCGCCAAGGCCAGCGCCATCCTGCGCGCCACGGTGAGACGCGCGCGCTGGATGCGGCCGCTGCAACCGGGCCGCGCCAAGGTCATCCCCAGCACGCTCATCATCGGGGGCGGCATCGCCGGGATCCAGGCCGCGCTCGACATCGCGGAGGCGGGCTACAAGGTCTACCTGGTCGAACGCAACCAGTCGATCGGCGGCCACATGGCCGAGCTGGACAAGACCTTCCCCACCCTGGACTGCTCGGCCTGCATCCTGACGCCCAAGATGGTGCAGGTGGCCCAGCACCCCAACGTCGAGCTGCTCACCTACCACGAGGTCGAGGAGGTGGGCGGCAGCGTGGGACAGTTCAAGGTCAAGATCCGGCGCAAAGCCACCTGCGTGGACAACAGCAAGTGCACGGGCTGTGGCATCTGCATCACCAAGTGCCCGGTCAAGAAGGTCCCGTCCGAGTTCGATGAGAAGATGGCCTTCCGCCCCGCCATCTACACCATGTTTCCCCAGGCCGTGCCCAACAAGCCGGTCATCGACCGCAAGCACTGCAACTACTTCGTGCGCGGCAAGTGCGGGGTGTGCGAGAAATTCTGCGAGCCGGGCGCCATCGTGATGAACGACCAGGACAGCTTCCGCGAGGTGGAAGTAGGCACCATCATCGTGGCCACCGGCTACGACGCCATGGACCCGAGCCAGCTCGGTCAGTGGGGCTACGGTCGTTTTCCCGACGTGTACACCGGCCTCGAGTTCGAGCGGCTCAACAACGCGATGGGCCCGACCAGCGGCAAGATCGTCAAGAAGAACGGACAGGCGCCCACTTCAGTCGGCATCCTCCACTGCATCGGCTCGCGCGACGAAAACTACTGCAAGCACTGCTCGCGCGTGTGCTGCATGTACTCGCTCAAGTTCGCCCACCTGCTGCGCGAGAAGACCACCGCGCGCGTGTACGAGTTCTACATCGACATGCGCGCCTTCGGGAAAGGCTACGAAGAGTTCTACGATCGGGTCATGCACGAGGGCACGCGCTTCGTGCGCGGCAAGGCCGGTCGGGTAATCGCGCCCACCGAAAACGACGAGGCGCCCGAGGGCTCCATGATCGTGGTGGCCGAGGAGACCACCCTGGGCAAGCTGCTGCACGTGCCGGTTGACATGGTCATATTGGCCACTGCCATGATGCCGGCCCAGGGCGCCAAGCAGGTCTCCGAGATGCTGCGCATCCCGCGCAGCCCCGACGGTTTCTTCGCCGAAAAGCACCCCAAGCTGGCCCCCACCGAGACGCCCACCGACGGGGTGTTCCTGGCGGGAACCTGCCAGGGGCCCAAGGACATCCCGGATACCGTGGCGCAGGCTTCCGGCGCGGCGGCGGCGGCCCTGCACTTCCTGGCCCGCGGCGAGGTCGAGATCGATCCGTGCGTCGCGCAGGTGCGGCCCGAGCTGTGCACCGCCTGCGGAATGTGCGTCGACGTGTGTGCGTACCGGGCCATCGAGATCGATCCCAAACGCAAGAAGGCCGTGGTGAACACGACGACGTGCAAGGGGTGTGGTACCTGCGTGGCCACTTGTCGCGCCACCGCCATCGAGCTGCAGCAGTTTACCGACCGGCAGATCTACAACGAGCTGGTCGGGTTGCTCGAGGAGGCATCGTGATGAGCGACAACTTCGAGCCCCGCATCGTCGGTTTTCTGTGCAACTGGTGCAGTTATGCCGGCGCTGACCTGGCGGGCACGTCCCGGCTCAAGGTGCCGGCCAACCTGCGCGTGGTACGCGTACCCTGCTCGGGGCGCATCAATCCCCTGTTCATCTTCAAGGCCCTGGAAGAGGGCGCGGATGGCGTGATGGTCTCGGGCTGCCACCCCGGCGATTGCCACTACATCAGCGGCAACCTGTACGCCAAGCGCAAGCTGGCGGTGCTGCGCCGTCTGCTCGACTGGATCGGCATCGAGCCCGAGCGCATCCACTTCACCTGGCTGTCGGCCTCCGAGGGCGCGCGCTATGCGGCCGAGGTGGCCGAGTTCGTGGAGAAGGTGCGGGCCTTGGGCCGGCACAACCCCATGGCGCGGCAGGGGGTGGCGTCGTGACCGCGGCCCTGCGCGAGACCGTCAAGAAGCTGTTCGCCGAGGGCAAGGTCAAGTCCGTGCTCGGCTATCGCGAGCATCCGCTCTCGGGCGCGGTGGTGGCCACGCTCATCACCCGGCCCGAGGACGCGGGCACCCTCATCTTCGACGAGCGCTGCGTGCAGAACCTGGCGCGCGGGCTGAGCCGCGACCTGCCCCTACCAGTGGGGATCGTGCTCAAGGGCTGCGACGGCCGCTCGGTCGCCATGCGCATCACCGAGGGGGATTTCACGCGCGAGCAGATCGTGGCCATCGCGGTGGCCTGCCCGGGCGTGAAGGAAGACGGGAAAACCTGGGACGAGCGCTGCCAGCGCTGCGAGGTGCGGGTCTCGCCCCTGGCCGACGTGGTGGTGGGCGACGTGTCGGCGCTGCCCAAGCCCGAAAAGACGCGCGCCGAGATGATCGCCAAAATCAAGGCGATGACCCCGGCCGAGCGCTTCGCCTTCTGGCAGAAGGCCTTCGAGCCCTGCACCCACTGCTATGCCTGCCGCGAGGTTTGCCCGCTGTGCAACTGCAGCGTGTGCGTGACCGACCAGAACGCCCCGCGCTGGATCGAGCAGACGGCCAAGCCGTCGTCCAATCTGATGTGGCACCTGATTCGCGCCTTCCATCACGCCGGTCGCTGCGTCGACTGCGGCGAATGCCAGCGCGCCTGTCCCGAGGGGGTGCCCATGCACCTGCTCGACCTGTGCCTGGCCGAGGACGTGGAAGAGATGTTCGACTTCCGCACGGGCGTCAAGCAAGGCGGCAAGTGGCCCTTCCTGCTTTTCGACCCGAAGGACCCCGACAGTTGGCTGGGAGGACCCCACCGTGGCTGATGGCATGAAGCTTTCGCGCGACTCGCTCTGGCTTGCGCTTTCAAATCGGGGACCGGTTTGGGCGCCCAATGACGCCGGTCGTTGGAGCAAGTGCGAGACCCTGCCCGAGCTGGGTCCCGTGCGGCCGCGGCGACCGCTCAAGGATCTCTTCACCCCGCCCCGGCGCGAGATCGCGCGCTGGAAGGCTGGCGCGGGTCCCGCCGACATCCAGCCGGCGGCGCCGGATGAAACCCCGGGCAGCGTGTTCGGGGCGCGGCCCTGCGATGCGCGCGCGCTCATGTTGCTCGACCGGGTGTTCTTGCAGGCTCCCAACGTCGATCCGCACTACAAGGCCAGACGGGACAATTTGCTGTTGGTCGGGGTCGCCTGCCAGCCTGCCGAGCATTGCTATTGCGGCGTCTTCGGCTTTGGGCCGGACGACAAGGACGCGGTCGATGTGATGTTGACCCCGCAGGCCGATGGCTTCGTGGCCCAGGCGTCCAGCCCGAGAGGCGAGGCGTTGCTGGCCACGGTGAAGGGCGCCGGTCGCGCGCCCCTGCCCGCCCCACGACCCGGGCCGCGGCCCGCGTGGTGGACCGGCTTGCCCGATCCCAAGACTTTGTACGCGAACTTCGAGCACCCGGTGTGGCGCGATTTGCAGATCTCGTGCATGAACTGCGGGGTTTGCACGCAGTACTGCCCGACCTGCCAGTGCTTCACCATCGAGGACGAGTCCTGGAAGGGCGAGATCCAGCGCCTGCGCATAGTGGACAACTGCCAGCGCTCGGACTTCACCCGCATGGCGGGCGGGCACAACCCGCGCCAGGTCGCGGCTGCTCGCCTGCGCCAGCGCGTGCTGCACAAGTTCGCCTACATTCCCACGCAGAACCCGGGCCTGGTGGGCTGCACCGGGTGTGGCCGGTGCGTGGACCTGTGCCCGCTCGACCGGCACCTGTTCGCCGACGTCTACGAAATCATGAAGCGCATCAACCAGGAGGCCGAACGTGTTGCGTGATCCCCTGCTGCCCCTGGCCGCCATCATCAGCGAGCGGATCGACGAGACCGCGGACACGGTGACCTTCCATTTCCAATTGCTCGACGAGGCCGAGCGCAAGGCGTTCCGCTACTTGCCCGGGCAGTTCGCCGAGATCTCGGCGTTCGGCGAGGGCGAATCGACCTTCGTCATCGCGGGCGATCCGGCCAAGCCCGAGCGACTGACCGTCACCACCAAGCGGGTGGGCGCGCACACCGAGGCCCTGCACCACTTGTACGCGGGCGCGATCATCGGGTTCCGCGGCCCGTACGGCAAGGCGTTCCCGGTCGGCGAGTGGAAGGGCAAGGACATCGTGATCGCGGGCGGCGGCATCGGATTGGCGCCGCTCAAGCCCATCATCTGCCACGTGCTCAACCATCGCGCCGACTACGGCAAGCTGACCATCGTGTACGGCGCGCGCAGCCCCAACGATCTGATGTACGCCGCTGATCGTGAAGTGTGGGCCAAGGCGCCCAACACCGAATTGGTGGTGACTGTGGACAAGGGCGATGCCAAGTGGAAGGGCCGCGAGGGCTTTGTCCCCGCCATCCTGCGCGCCACCGCGCCCAAGGCCGATAAAGCCATCGCCATCACCTGCGGCCCGCCCATCATGATCAAGCTGACCCTGCCGGTGTTCAAAGAGCTGGGCTTCCCCGACGATCGCATCTTCACCACATTGGAAATGAAGATGAAGTGCGGCCTGGGCCAATGCGGCCGCTGCAATATCGGCCCGTTCTACGTGTGCAAGGACGGACCGGTGTTCTCAGTTGCGCAACTGCAACAGTTGCCGCAGGAGTTCTGAGCAGGCCCGGACACTGGGCGGCCATGGAGCCGTTCAGAACGG
>Ga0335069_10009506_pt1 | contig 13844 bp, 16 predicted proteins | sample Lox_Sample_11_FD_206714 | JGI IMG/M metagenome (GOLD analysis project Ga0335069, IMG submission 206714) | Soil microbial communities from Loxahatchee National Wildlife Refuge, Florida, United States - Lox_Sample_1.1 | ecosystem: Environmental > Terrestrial > Soil > Wetlands | place: USA... | reverse complement strand
GAGGATTGGGTCAGGAGCGGACCGGGCGGCAAGTTGGCCGATCAGCTCGTTGCTTTCTATTCGAACGTGCGCCACACCCTGATACAGGCGCAGGTGCGCCGCTCGCCCGAACTACTGGAGCAGGAGATGGCCAGCGTTCTGCAGATACGCGGATACTGGCAGCAAGCCGATCTGCGAGCGGGGTCCGCTGGGCCAGATGTCATGCCTCCGATGAATGGACTCGCCTTTGCGGCCCTTCAGGCGGACAGCCGGAACGGCAGCTGGTCTGTCTAAACCGGATCAGGAATTCGCGTAGAGGAAACGGCACCGTCCGAGGTGCCGTTTGCTTTGCGCAAAACCGTGCTTGAGACCTTCAACTCCACCTGCATCAGTTCTGAATCTGGTGCAATCAATACCTCCAACTCACCTCGCACCCAATTCTCAAACGAAGATGCCGGGCCCATCGCGGGTCCGGCATCCTCAATTCTGCGCATCTGGTAAAGCAGGTGCCTGCGCTTTTAGCTCGGCGCGGACAGGTAATTAAGCAATGTGAGAGGAAGGACCTTGGCTGCAGCAGCCAGAGCTGCGCTGTTGGAAGTCTCTGCCTGGCTCAGGGTAGTTGCGGCCTGGGCCATGTCCACGCCGACCAGCGACGTTTCCTGCGACGAAAGATTGACCGTCTCGCTCTGCAGATAGGACTCCTGCGAGTTCAACTGAGACTCTGCATTGGCATAGAAAACGCGCTGCTGGCCAACATAGTTGAGCGCCGTCGTGACCGATTGCGTCGCCGCCTGAATGGCGGTTGAATTGCCGCCTTGCAGGGCCGTGACCAGAGAGCTCAAGGAGCCAAGTACGTCGGTGGTGGTGTTGGAGAAGATCTGGCTGCCGGGCAGGTTGACCTGCACGTTCAGGTTGTCCCCGATGGCAACGGAGTTTTGACCGGTATTCCCGTTGTACTGATACCCCGAGGGCGAGCCGGCATTCGCCGTGTAAGGAGTTGTCGAAGTAGCTGTCCCGGCAAAAAGATAGGACCCCTGGTACGACGCATTGGCTTGCGACACGACACTGGTCAGAATGCCTTGCACCTGCTGGGCGATCGCCTGCAGATTGGTCGTCGAGTTGGTGCCGTTGGCTCCAGCTGTTCCCAGAGAAACAGCCTGCGTAAGCGAAGAGACGACCGAGCTGAGGGCAGAGTCCGCGGACTGAACCATCGAGAGCTCGCTGCTCACGTTCTTCGTGTATTGATCGACGTTGGCTGTCTCGATCGAGTTCTGCACCATGGCCGCAGAGGCCGCCGGGTTATCGGAAGGAACGCTTACGCTCTTTCCGGTGGACACCTCCTGCAGGGCCGTGTCCAGAGTCGACTGGCTCTGCGCGAGGTCGGCAAGAATGTTAGGAACTAGATTCGGATTAACGCGCATATCGGTTAGTAACCCTGACTCGAGCCCATGTTGAGCGTGACAGTGTTGAGTTGTTGAACCGTGCTGACGATACGTGCGGCGGCCTCGTAAGCCGTCTGGAAGCGGATCAAATTGGTGGTCTCTTCGTCGATGTTGACGCCGGAGACCGAGCTCTGCTGGTTGGTTAATTGCAGAATGTTCTTCCCGATCGCGGAAGACTCGGTGCTTGCATTGGATGTGTCGTTGCCCACCTGGTACAGGAGATTTGCGTAGGCCTGCGTGGCTGTCTCTCCTGAGGGAAGAGCAGTCGTCAGGGTCGCCTGAAGATTGGCGACATTGCCGTTGCTTCCCGGCGAACCATCGGAGCTGATCGCAATCAGAGCAGGATTGGTGATTGCGACCGTCATGCCGGCGGCGGCACCACTGCCGGCCGGCACTGTAAAGAAGTTCTGACCGACGTTGCCATTGGAATCGAAGCCCTGCGCCTGTGCAGCATTGAAGGCGTTGCCAAACTGTGTGGCCAGCGTATTCAGCTGCGAAAGATAGCCGGGAATCACCTGGTCGCGCATCTGGATGGCGCCGCCAAGCTGGCCGCCCTGGATCGCTGTCGTGATATTGGTCCCCTGCGAGTCCTCCACTTGCTGAAAGCCATTCGCCCCGGCCACCGTCTGCAGAGAAAAGCTCTGGTCGCCCACGACAAGGGGACTGCCATTTCCGGTCGTAATGACCTCGCCGCTGCTGCTCTGCGAGACAGAGATGCCGGTCAGTTTGGACAGCTGCTGCACTAGTTGGTCGCGCTGATCCTGTACAGTGCCGCCATCCTGGCCGGATGCCGTCAGCTGCTGAACCTGGCCGTTGAGCTGTGCGATCTGTTGTGCAAGCGAATTGATCTGGGCTACGGTCTGAGACACCTGCGTGTCAGCGGCCGTCTGGGCGCTGGTTAGGCCGTTCGCAGTCGAGTTGAAGGCACGGGCGAGGTTTTGACCATTCGTAATGACGCCCTGCTGCACGGCCGTGTTGGACGGATTCGCAGAGAGCTCGGCCAGACTGCTCGAGAATGCAGAGAATGCGCTGCCGATGTCGCTCCCTGTCGAAGTGAAGTAGGTCTGGATCTCCTGCAGGCTGGAAGACTGCGTGTCCAGGCTGCTTTGTGCCGAAGTCTGCTGCTGGATCTGCAGATTGAGAAGCTGGTCGCGCACGCTTTGCAGACCACTGAGCGTGACTCCCCCACCCGTCACCTGGTCGGAGCTAAAGTTCTGCGCATTCTCGCTGAACAGAGGTACTTCGCGCGTGTAGCCCGGGGTGTTGGCGTTCGCAATGTTGTTACTCGTAGCGTTCAGCGCACCCTGGGTGGCCTCCAGCGCCTGCATCCCGATATAGAGCGATGTGTTCAATCCACCCATGGCAATTACACCTGGCAGGACCAGGTCTGATGCTTCGACCCGGAGCCAGAATCCTCCTGCATCTGTCCTCGAAAGGAACGAAAGAGCGAAACCATCAGGCCAACCGAGTGGCTGGAATGCTTGAGCAGAGCCGCATAGCACTGGTTCAGGTTTTGCAGGCGTTCTGCAGCCCCTTGAATCTGCCGCATCAGACTCTCTTCGTCAGGATTCGAGGCCGGCGGAGTTACCTGGAGCCTCGGCTCGCTAAGGTCCGCCGCCAGCTGGCTGAGGCGAAATGCGAGCGCCTGCTGATTCGCGACGCTGTCTTCCAACGGTGCAAGCGAGTGCAGTGCGATCGCATGCATGGATCGTTCCAGCTCAAGGGCCATCGACTGCAAATGCTCGAGGTATTCCTCAAGCTTGCCGTTCCGGTCCTCGGTTTGATTCGTAATCATCCGATGAAGGTCCGTGCCCGTCCTTCGGAAACTGAAGGTCAGGCGTGCTCGTCAATCATCGATCCGGCGATTGCCTGCGGATCGAGCTTGTAGTTGCCGGTGTTGATGGCCTGTTGCAAACTGGCCACCTTATCGTTGCGAATCTCCGGCGAGCTCATGGCAGTGCTGACGAGCGAGCTGAGAGATTGCGTATCCGACGTAAAGCTGGTTCGATCCTCGCTCCCTGTCAGGCTTGCATTGACGCTATTGGCGCTCACCTGTTTCGGATTCGGCTCGGCAGCGACCTGGTTCGCTGCGACATTTGTTAGATCGACTCTCATCCCTGCTCCTTCACGTGACCACTACCACTATCGGCATGTTACCTGCCGGAGTTTAATCGAAATCTCAGTTCTATTTCCCACTTTTCCCAGCCTCCAACGCGCCGGGCGCTCCGCCTGCAACTGCTTGAGACGATTGCCCTTCCTCCGCCTTCCGGTGGTCCGACGCCGCGTGCAGCGCATGGGCGATCATCTTGCCGATTCCGATGCCCCCATCGGCCGCCAAAGCTGTGGATAACGACTGGACGCCCAGGCTCATCATCTGGTCTTTCAGCCCACCTGAATCGTCACTGTCGTCATCTGCTCCCGGAACCGTAGCAATCGATTGCTGGGCCTGCTGCAGCCATGTGCTCAGCAGCATCGATTCAAACTCCTGGGCGCTCTTGTCGATCTTCGCGTCATCATTCGAGGCTCTCACTCCATTGAGCTGCCGGATCATATGGTCCTCGCGCGATTGCATCAGGCTGCTCTGAGCCTGTGCCGCAAGCGATCCGCCGATCGGAATGGAACTCACTACTGCACCTCCACATCGGCCTGGATGCCACCTTCGGCCTTGATCGCCTGCAAGATTGCGACCACGTCACGCGCTGTGGTGCCGATGGCATGAAGCCCATTGACCAGCTCCTCCACATTCGCGCCGTCATCCAGCTTCATCGTCTGCGCCGGCGCATCGTTCACGGCCACGGTCGTCTGTGGGACGAGCGCTGCCGTCGGCGTTCCGATCACGGTCCGATCGTAACCGCCACCGCCACCTTGGCCTCCCGGACCTTGCCCCTGGGCCTGCTCGCCGGGATTCCCCTGCTGTCCCGCTCCATTGGGACCGGCCGGCCGCGTGCGCTCGATAAAGCCAGGTACAGCGCCTGGAATTGGCGCAACACTGTACGTTGTCGTAACCTCGATCGAGAGATTGCCGTGAATGACCGATACCGGCGTCAGCTTCACGTCGCCCCCAAGCACGATGGTCCCCGTCCTCTCATTGATCACGATCTTCGCCGGAGTATGCACCGTGAGGGCAAGATTCTGCACCCGCGAGATCAGCAACGGCACCGACGACGCGCCTGCATCGGCGACATTCACATCGACTCGAGTCGCATCGAGCACCGAAGCCACCGGTTTGTGAAAGTCATCGTTGACCGCATCGGCAATTTGCCGCGCCGTGGTGAAGTCGGGATTTCGCAACAACAGCGAGACCGTCTTGAAATCGTGAAGATCGACCGAAGTGTCGCGTTCCACAATACCGCCGTTAGGAATCGCGCCCACGGTGGTTGAATTTACTTCCTTGCCATTCGTTCCCGTTCCTGCGACGTAACCGCCCATCAACAGCGGCCCTTGCGCCTCGGCGTAGATCTGGCCATCGGGGCCATGCAGGGCGCTCATCAGAAGAACCCCGCCCACCAGACTCTTGGCATCGCCCACCGAAGAGACGGTCACATCGAGTGTCTCGCCGGGCCGCGCAAAGGGCGGCAGCTTGGCAGTGATGAACACCGCAGCCACATTCTTGACCGTCACTTGGCCGGCAGAGATCAGCACACCCATCTTCTGCATGGCGTTGGCCAGGGTCTGCACCGTAAAGAACGTCTGCTGCGTGTCGCCCGTGCGGTTCAGCCCGACAACCAGGCCATAGCCGACCAGCATGTTGTCGCGCACACCTTGCACGCTGGTGATGTCCCGGATCAGGACGCGCCGATTGGTGTTGTCGGCCAACGCCTGGGATGCCGCGACAATAACGACCAGTGCAAGGTACGCAGCGCGAGCTGTCAGGAAAAACTTCATCGTCAATGTGCCACTCTTCGTCATCAGAATCCAATCAGCCACAACACCGCTCGCATAATCCGGTTAGGCGGCCGTGTGCTGTCGGCAATAATTCCTTTGCCTTTCATCTCGATCTCGAGATTGCTCAAAGCCGTGGATGGAATGGTGTTACCGGACTGAATATCGTTGGGCCGAACAACACCGCGAATCGTCACATCCTCATGCTGGTTGTTCATGAAGATCTTGCGTTGCGCTTCCACCACCAGGTTGCCGCTGGGCAGCACTGCAATTACCTGCGCGGTCATGCTGGTCTGAAATGTCGTAGTCGAATCCGTTGAGCCCGAACCCTTGAGGGTCGTCGTCGAATTTGCGTTGAGCAGCGGGTTCAAGCCCGTGGTCTTGACAGCGCCTGCAAGCCCGGTGATTGCTGAACTGGTCGCAAATGCCCGCGAGCTGTTCACGTTCCCGGTTTGCGCCGCTGCCGTCTGCACCGCAACCAGGATCACTACCGTGTCGTTCACCTTCCGGGCTTTGTAATCCGAAGAAAGCTCGCTCATGTCGCCTACCGACCAAAGGCTGCCCACCGTGCGCTGAGGTGCCGGCATCTGCTGTTCCTGTATTCGGTTGATATAGTCCGAGCGCAGCTCAGCCGGGTTGGTCGCCTTTTTCTCGCGCGCGTAGGACGCCGGCAGGGCGAGCGTGCCCGTTGCAACCGCGATGCAGAGAAGCCGAAGTCTACGAGCCTCTGATCTCGTCATTCTCACAGCCTCCCTTTCAACAAACCGCCATCAACCACCTGCGCACGAAACACCACCTTGCGATCGTGGTCGGTCACACGAATCGTCTGCCCGAGCGCGCCACTTTCTAAGCAGATCACCGAGAGACGAATATGCACCTTGTCGCCATCCAGCAGCAGCAGTGCGGGCGTTCCGCTTCGCACCACCAGATGCTTCGCGACATAAGCCTGCGGTCCAACTGCCGGTGCATTCGACGGCGCGACGGACGCCGCAGCTTCAACCGCGCTTTCGCGGCTCATGTTCAGGCTGGCAAAAAATGGCAGGCACTGGTCCGAGCTTTCGCATTCCAGACGCGCCGCCATCTTTCCGTTGCCCCATGGCTCAATCGAGCGCACCGTCAAGCGCGGTTCGCCTGTTGTGGCGACAACGTCGGCCAGCAACGTTACCTGCCCGGGAGCAACTTGCATGCCCAATCTGCTCACGGCGGATGCAACCTGTTCCCGGGTGATCGGGTAATGGGCAGCCGATACCGGCGCCGCGCTCATGACGACGCCAACCACCATCCCGAACTCGACTAGTTTGACGTACCTCATCTGCCCTTTACCCTAGGTCGCGATCTGGTCCAACTGTTGCAACATCTCATCGGTCGCCTTCACTACGCGCGAATTCGATTCATAGGACCGCTGCGCAAGAATCATGTTCACGAATTCTTCAACCACGTTCACATTCGATTGCTCGACCATGCCTTGCTGCAGTGTGCCCAAGCCTTCCGTTCCGCCCGGCGTTCCCACGATCGGGTCGCCCGATGCCGTGGTCTGCAGATAGACGTTGTTACCGACACTATTCAGTCCGCCCGGGTTCGCGAATGTGGCCAGCTGAATGACACCCACCTGCTGCGCTTGTGTCTGGCCGGGAAGACTGACGCTGACAGTTCCGTCCTTGCCTATCGTGATGTTGGTTGCGGACGCGGGAATATTGATGGCCGGCTGTAGAGCATCGCCGCTTGCGGTCACCAGATTGCCCTGTGCATCCGGCTGAAACGAACCGGCGCGTGTGTATCCGACCTGTCCGCTGGGCAGCAAAATCTGAAAAAAGCCGGAGCCCTGAATCGCGAGATCCAGCGGATTGCCCGTGCTCGTCAGTTCGCCTTGCGTTTGCATGATCTCGGTGTTGCCGGCTTTTGTCCCCAGACCGACCTGAAGACCCGAGGCGACAGTGGTCTGTTGCGTCGCCGCAGAACCCGGCATGACATCGTTCTGATAAAGAAGATCGGTGAACTGGACGCGACGCGCCTGGAATCCCGCCGTGCTCGAGTTGGCGAGATTGTTCGCGATGTTATCCAGATTGACTTGCTGCGCGGTCATGCCGCTGGCAGCCGTGTATAAGGCATGAAACATTCGATCTCCTCTTAACTCACCTTCGGAAGGTCCTGACTGGCCGTTTTATCTATTTCGGAATTGAACATGGAAAGAGCGCGCTGCGCCATTTCGGCGTTACGCTGGGCTTCCACGAGCTGGATCATGCTGGAGACCGCGTTGACGTTGGAGTTCTCCAAAACCCCCTGGCGCACAGTGGAGTCCGTTGGAGCAATCGGTGTTGCATTGGCCGGCGCCGCGTAGAGCGAGTTGCCGGTGTTTGTCAGTTCAGTCCCGACTGAAAACTCCACTACTTTGACCTTACCCACGACAGCGCCATCCGAAGAGATCGTCCCATCGGCGCTGATGCTGATCTTGCCGCCGGTTGGCAGAACGATTGGTCCCCGATCGCCGAGCACGAGATCACCCGATGCGGTAACCATTTGGTCTTTGCTCGATAGTTCGAACGATCCGTTGCGCGTGTACATCGTTCCATTCGCTGTCTGCACCGCGAAGTAGCCCTTGCCTTCGATGGCCAGATCGAGATCGTTACCCGTCTTCTCGAGCGTCCCCTGCGTCGTATCCGCCATGGTCCCGCTCAAGATGCCGTAGCTATTGATTACAGGATTGAGGGTCGAGGTCGACGCATTCCCCGCATCGGCCAACACTGAGCTGAACAGATTGCGTTCGGCCCGGAAGCCGACTGTGCTCGCATTGGCGATGTTATTCGCGACTGTGTCGAGAGCCTGCGTGCGCGCGACGAGTGCGGTGCATGCTGCGTAGTACCCGCTGTCCATGTGCACCCCTCCACGGAAGGATATGCACGACGCATGCCATACTCAGAGGCAAGATTTGCCCGGAAACCCCTTTGTTTGAGCGAGAAAGCAGCAAGGAAATGAGGGTTTGATGAGAGCAGCGATGCTGCGCTTGAAGACGTCTGCGTCGCATCGGGGGTTCTCATAGGAAGGCAATCCCCTGAAGGCGACCTTATGAGGAGAGCGCCCGAGCCCAGTTCCCCATGTTTGCCTCAATCAGGAGGTCGTCGGCCATGGAACAATTCGCCCGGTGATGAGCCTGCCGCACCATCTCTCTCCAACGATTGGGGCCGGAAATAGAGCGCAGGGGCGCAAAGTATTCGGCGACGCAGCTGGGCAGTGACCAGGCCTGAGCCATTCTCAACCCGAGCACTTCGGGATTTCCCGTCAGTTCGATGGTGCGATCCCATCCGAGAACAAATGGTAGCGATCCGATTGCATGGAAGAGGCCAACCAGATAGGCGTCCTCCGCACTCATGGAAGGCGAAGTCTCTTCGGCCAGAGCCTGGCAACTTTCGGCGATGGCCCGAGCATGCGTCCATGCATCGATCATCTCGGGAGAACGCGAGCTGCGCTTGATCGTGCACCGGGACATGCTCTCCAGGCAGGCGTGAAGTCCCAAGCCGGATATGCAGTCTTCAATGCGCCGCGGAAGATCGTCCCCAGCTGCGCACTCTCGCCCCGCCAGGCGTAACACCTGCAATGCCGCTCCCAGGTCGCCGAGCACGAGTTCCGAGACCTCGCTCAAATCGACGGACCGACCGCGAACCATCAGCTCCATGAGTAGGAGCGTTTCGGACATCACCGGAACATCGGGGAGCTCGCGTACCGGGTCAAATTGCGATTGCTGTCCCGCCCAAATACCGCGCGCAGTCCCAATCTCGAAGACTCGTTCGTTCCGCACCTGTCACCGTCCGGGGTATCTATCGGCAACAGGCGCAGATTTTTTTACCCCGCGGCGGTGACAAATTGTTCAAAAATCTCGGATTTTTCCGCCCGAAGCTCCGCCAGAACCCGGTTCCCCCGGAAGACGACGTCGGCGACGCCCCGCTTTCCGGTCACCCGGGCCCAAACCAGGTTTTTGTACCGCACAAAACGAGCGTCACGAGCTCCAATTTCCACAGCCGCCCGGCCCAGGGTACGCGCCATCTTCTCCGGTGGCCCCGGCTCGGCGACGATCGCCTGGTAGTTCGGGACCGGGGTGACCAGTTCGATCTGGCGCGCGAAATCCGTCGCCGTCATAAAGCAAGGCTCGACCCGGCAGCCGGTCATCTGTTCGATCGCTTCCAGAACACTGTGCTCAACTCGGTACACAAAGCCCAGCACAAGCCGCTTCGCCGTTTGCGAGAAATGCAGCGGCGCAGCATGGCAAGCCTCGAACACCGCGTGGGGGACATCGACCTGCACCGTGTGACCGACGTAATCCTGGGAGAGCACCGGATAGCCCCACTGGGTTGCGCGGGCGACCGCGATTTGCTGCTCCGTCACCAGGCCGAGCCGCAACACTGCAGCTTCAAAATCCTCTCCGTTGCGTTGACTCTCCGAAGTGACCGTATGCAGTTGCTCCTTGGTAAGGAAACCTTTCAGATGCAGCGCCAGGCCCAGCGAAAGCCGGGGTGTGCGGGGTGCTTCGAGCGGGCGCGGAAAGGAGAGAACTGTCAGCGTTTCGCGTGCCGCCTGCGCGAAACAGTCGGCGCTGCAGTACCACGCCTGCCCCACCTGAATTCCCTGTTTGCCTCCGGGAATACTGCGCATCAGCTGAGTGTTGTGGCAGGTGCGGTAATCGCATCGCGTTCTCATGCTCTTCAAACCGCGATCGACGGCCGGCAAAAACGACAACAGCGAACGGCTCATGATCATTCCCCTCAGCTGGTTAATTCACGAAGTGAGAAACGACGGGCTGCGGAATCTCTGTGATGCGCAGGCCATAGTTACCGTCAACGACCACAGCTTCTCCGCGTGCAATCAGCTTTCCGTCGAGCAGCAATTCGACTGGCTCATCCACCAGCCGATCCAGTTCGATGACCGACCCGCTTGCCAATTCCAACACCTCGCGCAGGGGCATCTGCCGCTGTCCGAAGCGAAGCGCTACGTTCAGCTCGACATCCATCACCAGTTTCAGATTCTTGGGCAGAATCGTTGGCGCTTTCGAATCGCAGTTCTCCCCTGCCCCCTCGGAAGCCGACAATGCTTCCAGCAGAGGGCTGCCGAAATACAGCAGCACCTGCAGGCTGGCCGGGTCACTGCTCACCGCAAGCGGAACAACAAACATGCCCCCAAACGCCAGGCCTGCGACCCGCTCCACTTTCACGGTCACTGCGCCAAATTTGGCCGCAACGCATCCCGACAGCCCTTCCATCGCCGACGAGATGAAGCGTGCGAGCGCGTCTCCCGGTTCTTCCTCTTGCTCTGCCCCTTCCACCGGAGCGGCGGCCTTCGCAATCAGAGCGGAGACCTGCGCCTCATAAAACTCAGCGAAGCACTCGCCCTTGATCGCGCCCTCCACGCTCAGCCGGTAGTGAACCTGCGTTCCCCCATTCGCGGCCGCATCCATGCTGCTCATTACCTCGAGCGGCCACGGGGTTCCCGTCACCGCAGCCAGCGACTCACCCACGCACTTGGCAAAGGCCGCGGCAAAATGATTCGCGCACTTCTTCTTGATCTCGTCGTTCATCCCTTAAAGTCCTTTCCATTCGGTCGTTGCCACGCGACGACCCAGCTGCGCCGCTCGTTGGATCCCGTTGCGTACCGGCACCGCCTCGAACATGTTCTTCCCACCCGCGGTCAGCATTCCTGGATTGCGAATCGGCGCACGCAGCTTCAGAACCGACCCCGGCTGCAGTGCGATCAAATCGCGCACCGCAACGCGTAGCGAAGGCAATTCCGCGGCAATCTCGAAGTCGCAGTCCAGGATGCGCTCCCGCAACGGAGGGGCGGGGAACTTCCACACCCGCGAGGTCTTCTGCGGCTGGTTGAGCTTGATCTGCGCCATCAGCGTATTCAAAAACTCCTGCGGAAAAACAAACTTGAAGGAGCCTGTGGAGCCCGCGATCTCGATTCCAAATTTGAGCACCGTCGCCTTCTCATTCAGCGCAAAGGACTGGTGCATCAGCGCGGGCTTGATCCGTGTTCCGGCCACCAGCGACAGATTCGGGATCTTCCACACCGACTGCGCCTGCCGGGCGAACAGCGTGACCACATCCTGCATCACTTCGCCCTCGATCTCCGACAGATCGCGCACGACGCCCTGTTCGCTACCGCTGCCGCCCATCAGCAACTCGATCATCGGAAAAACAAGCTCGTTGTCCAACTCCACAATCATCGTGTTCGTAGAAAAAGGCACGATGTAGCAAAGCGGCGGAATCTCCGCGATGTGCTCTTTGATGGGCAGCTGATCGAGCGTTTCCAGCTTCACCTCGACGCCGGTGCCAAGGTATGTATCGAGCGCGCCCGAGAGATGAAACGCGAATGTCTCGTGGATCGCCTTCAGCGAGCGCGCATCTTCGTTCGACAGACGGCCCGCCGAGCGGAAGTTGTAGCTGTGCACCGTGCGCGACTTTGGTCCGCTCTTTTGCCCATTTCCGGTTTTCGGCTGTGCCGGCGTTGCGTTCTCCAACGCGTCCTGGTTAGGCGTGCTCAAGGTATCCTCCTGTAGGCGGCGCTGCGGATGCCGGCTTGCGCCGCAGGTGTTCCAGGTGCATCTTCAGCTTGACCATGGTTTCCTGCCGAATCTGCGAGACGCGGGACAACGCTACTCCCACCACCTTCGCAATCTCCTTCATCGTCAGCTCTTCTTTGTAGTAGAGCGAGAGAATCAGCTGCTCCCGCTCGCTGAGCTTGGAGATTGCTTCCGCAAGATGGGCCTTCATCTCACCCTCCAGGCACAAATCGAATGGATCGGGATCGTCGAGATTGGGGGCCGACTCAATCACATCGAGTGACTCCGAATGATCATTCGATACGGCAACCTTCTGCCCGGCAAGCTGCAGCGAATCGAGCTGGGCGATCAGACGGCGCAGGTGCTCCGGATCGAGCTGCATCTCCTGGGCAATCTCCGCCTCCGAGGGATGGCGGCCAAGCCTCGTCTCGAGCTTGGCAGTTGCCTCGGCAATCTCTCGCCCACGGCGCCGCATGTACCGCGAACCCCAGTCGGTCTCGCGCAGGCTATCGAGGATGGCGCCCCGGATGCGGAACTTCGCGAAAGTCTTGAACTGGACGTTCTTCGAGCCGTCGAAGCTGCGCGTGGCCTCAATGAGCCCGATCACACCAGCGCTCACGAGGTCTTCCATATCGACATGCTGTGGAAGCCGCTCGCGAATACGTGCAGCGATGTAATAGACCTGCGGCAGCTCCTGCATGACGAGATCTTCTCCGCCAGTCGCATTCGCCGCGCTCGCCCTGTAAGCCATTTCGGCCGCTGTCATGGGTTCACCTCACCAAACAAAATTGCCTTGAACATCTTCATCGCACGGACCCCAACGACATCACCTGCGTCATCGGAGGAATCTCCGACGGCGAAATCACAACAATCTTGGGAATAAAGGGCTCCAACACGCGGCGGAGATAGAAACGCCCCGGCGAAGCGCACAAAAGTACGGGCGGCGCCATGGCAATCTGATCACCCAGCATGCCGCGCAGCCCGTCGAGCACACGACGCGCCACCGAAATCTGCATCACGCCAGCAGCCGCCGACTGCGGAGCCTGCGCTCCGGTCCGTGCGCACTCTTCCTCAATCGCGCTATCGAGTGTGACCACTTTCAGGCGTCCGTTCTCGTCAAGCAGCGGCCGAATCAATGCGCGACCCAGCGCATGGCGTGCTGCTTCCACCAGAATCACTGGATTCTTGTTCGTCGCGGCAGTCTCCACCATCGTCTCGAGAATCGTGCCCAGATCGCGGATCGAAACCTGCTCGCGCAGCAACTGCTGCAGCACCTTTTGCACTTCGCCCAAGGTCATCAACTTCGGAATCAGTTCGTCAACGAGCTTGGGGTGCGTATCGGCAAGCCGGTCGACCAGGCGCTTAGTCTCGGCGCGCGTCAGCAGATCGTGCGCATTCTGCTTGATCAATTCCGATAGATGCGCAGCCAGAACCGACGTATGATCGACTACCGCGTATCCCGCTGCAATGGCCTGCGCCTGCAGATCTGGAGTGATCCACTTTGCTGGCGAATCGAATGCCGGCTCGCGCGTCTCCTGTCCCGGCAGGTCGCCGGGCTTGGGGTTCGAGTTCACTGCCAGCAGGCGATCTTTGCGCATCTCCCAGCGCGCAATCTCCACGCCGCGGAGATAGATCACGTATTCGCGCTCTTTCAACGAGAGATTGTCGGTGATGTGAATCGACGGCACCAGGAAACCCAGCGTCTGCGCCAGATTCTTGCGTAGCGATTTCACGCGCGATAACAGTTGCCCGCCCTGTTTTGCATCCACTAGCGGCACTAGCCCGACGCCGACCTCGAGCATGAGCTCATCGAGTTTCATCACCGCATCGAGCGGGTCGATCGCCGGCGCACCCGGCTTGTCGGCCTTCGTGGCTGTCGCAGCCTTGGCGCCCGGAGCTGCTTCTGCCGTGCCCGCGGGCTTCATCTTCCACGCGAAATACATCGTGGCCCCGCCTAGAAGAATGAATGAGATCTTCGGCATGCCGGGGATCAG
>Ga0335069_10009504_pt1 | contig 13846 bp, 10 predicted proteins | sample Lox_Sample_11_FD_206714 | JGI IMG/M metagenome (GOLD analysis project Ga0335069, IMG submission 206714) | Soil microbial communities from Loxahatchee National Wildlife Refuge, Florida, United States - Lox_Sample_1.1 | ecosystem: Environmental > Terrestrial > Soil > Wetlands | place: USA... | reverse complement strand
CAGCGATCACATCTGGTAACGAGCGTGACTCTCTTTTCGGAATGCGGCGGGTGTAATCCCCATTCGTCTCGCGAAGGCTTTTGTGAATTGACTCTGATCTGAGTACCCTGATGCTAGGACCGAGTTCCTGACCTGCAACGATTACGACGCGAGCCTGCGGTTGGCAAAAGCAAAACCATCAACGAGAGCGAAATGGCGCTCTTCTCCGAGTGCATGCTGTAGTGTGCTCGAAAACTGCTTGACACCGCCGACATTGTCAGAGACGGGATTTTTCAACAATTGACTGTCCGACCACGACCCGAACTTCTCACAACCCTGTTTCTGGACAGCTTCCAGTTTGCCGACAAGCTGCCAACGCCAATCCAACGTTCCTCTAGTTCGTTACCCAAGCTATAATGGCGCCCGGATGCCTCTGACCTCTGGCACGAGACTCGGCCCTTACGAAATAGAATCGCCGCTCGGCGCGGGTGGGATGGGCGAAGTTTATCGCGCCCGCGATACCCGTCTTGAGCGCACCGTCGCCATCAAGGTCCTGCCAGCCAGCCTTTCTTCCGACCCCTCCCTGAAGCAGCGACTCGATCGTGAAGCACGTGCAGTATCGAAACTCTCGCATCCTTATATTTGTATGCTTCATGACATTGGCCATCAAGCCGGAGTGGACTATTTAGTATTGGAGTACCTGGAAGGGGAAACGCTTGATCGCCGTCTGCGCGCCGGACCGCTTCCCCCTGAGCAGACTCTCCGGCTCGGCGCGCAGATAGCGGACGCCCTCGCCAAGGCTCACAAGCTTGGCATCACGCATCGCGATGTGAAACCCGCCAACATCATGCTGACCAAGAGCGGAGTCAAGCTGATGGACTTCGGTCTTGCCAAACAGGGCTTGGCGTCATTTTCTGACTCCATGACCGAAGTGACCGGGGGCCGCGAAAAGCTCACCAGCGCCGGAATGATCATTGGCACGTTCCAGTACATGGCACCGGAGCAACTGGAAGGTAAGGAAGCCGACGCCCGCACCGACATTTTTGCCTTGGGTGCCGTTCTCTTCGAGATGGCGACGGGGCAGCCCGCCTTCAATGCGAAGAGCCGAGCCAGCCTCATTGCATCGATTCTGACAGTGGAGCCTCCCCCGATCTCGCAACTGCAGCCCCTCAGTCCACCGGCATTGGAAAGGATTGTGAAGAAATGCCTGGCCAAGGATCCCGAGGACCGCTGGCAAAGCGCCAGCGACTTGGCCGGCGAGCTGCAATGGATTGCCGGCGGCTCGCAGTCCGCGGTTGCGGCCGGCACGCCGCGAGCAAAGTCCGGCAGAAGTTCTTATCTTCCCTGGATTGTTGCGGGCATTGCTGTTCTGATCGCCGTCGCGGCTGCAATTCGCGTTTTCCTACGGCCTGCATCGGTTTCCGGGCCTCGCACTCGGTTTGCGCTCGAAGCGCCGGGAAAAATGAGCATCCGTGTTGCCGGGCAGGAGGGTGGATCGGTTGCCGTGTCGCCGGACGGACAACGGGTTGCTTTCGTTGCCACTGACGAGGCCGGAAAACAGCAAATCTACATTCGCGCGCTGGATCAGCTCGCGGCAGTTCCTGTTCCCGGGACTGCGGGTGGATATTTTCCATTCTGGTCGCCTGACGGCGCCTCACTCGGCTTTTTCGCCGATCGGGAATTGAAGCGTGTCGCGTTGGAAAGCGGAAGGGTCACCACTCTATGCGAGGCGCACCTGGGACGCGGCGGAAGCTGGAACAAAGAGGGATTCATCGTATTTGCCCCAGACACGATCAAGCCTCTGAGTAAGATCCCAGTGGCGGGTGGTACTCCGGTCGAGGTTACCAAAATCGATCACACCCATCATTCCACACATCGCTGGCCGGTATTCCTGCCTGATGGGCAACACTTTCTGTTCGTTGCCGGCGGCCACGACGATATCAGTCATACGCATGATGGGATCTATGTTGGGTCCCTCGATGGCAAGCCCCCCAAGTTCGTCGTCAAGGCACATTCGAATGCTGCTTATGCCGATGGCCGGCTCTTATTCATTAGCGATTCCGCGCTTATGTCACAACCGTTTGACCTGTACCGTCTGGAACTGACCGGAGAACCCACGGTTGTGCAGGAGGGAGTCGAGGAAGACTTCGGGTTCTGGCTCGGTGTTTTCTCGGTTTCGCAAAACGGACTGCTGGCCTATACACCTACCAGCCTTAACTCGCAGAACCGCCTCATCATGTTTGACCACTCGGGGAGGCAGCTTCGTCAGATCGGGGAACCCGGACGCTATCCCTCGCTCTCCATGTCGCCAGACGGACACCAGGCGGTGGTGGAGCATGCCCAGCCGCGTCATGAGCTCTGGATTTACGATCTCGAGCGCGGCACAAGATCGCAATTCAGCTCTGGCGAAACCGCGAGTGCGACTCCGATCTGGTCGCGAGACGGAAAATTCATAGCCTACGCCTCCGACCGCAATGGACACGTGGACTTGTACACGAAGTCGGTGTCTGGTTCAGAGGGTGAAAAGCTGCTGGTGCAGTCGGCAGACGCGGCAAACTATCCCACCGACTGGACTGCAGACGGGAAGTATCTGCTTTACCAGCATTTCGGCCCAAGCAACGATAACGCTCTTTATGCAGTGGCCACGTCCGGTCAGGAACCGCCGAGGCTGCTAATCAAAACGCCTCTTTATACGTCCGACGGTTCGGTTTCGCCGGATGGCCGCTGGGTCGCTTATTCGTCGCAAGAGCAGGGAGCGAACAAAGTGTTCATTTCGCCCTTCTCCGGCTCGGGCCAGCGCGTGCAGCTTTCCTTTGCAGGAAGCACGCGTGACCCGAGATGGCGCAAAGATGGAAAGGCTGTCATCTATAATACGGACGATGGCAACCTGACCGAGGTAGACGTCTCTGCACGGAATGGGGAACTCTCAATCGGGGCTACACGAACCCTGTTTCACGCTAATCCCGAACTTGTGCCTGAGGCCGGCCGGACGTTTGACATCGCTCCCGATGGAAGCTTCATCGTCGATGTGCGCGGTCAGGAGAGCAACAGCCAGATTGTCGTAATGTCAAATTGGAACTCTGGGCCGAAAAGATGAGCCTCTCTCGGCCACGCTGGAAAATGAGGGTACAGGATTTCTTCGGAACCAGCGGATTTCGTATCAACGGCGTTCCCGCTCAAGGCGCGGCATACGTGTTTGACCAGGAGTGAGGCAACAATTCGAATACGTTGAATCAGGGAATTCGTTACGCCGCCCGAGGTTTGGGCGGATTTTTCCTCTTCATTCGCGGACGGCGGGAGGTGAAATTGTTGTAAACAGGCGTGGGTGTTGAAAAACTCTATCACGCGAGCCGGGCCTAACCTAGGGCTCCGATGGCGTCGACGAGGCGATGCCCCAGATGAAAGAGACGATCTTGTTGTGCGTTGTCTGGTCCATTATCGCATTCGTTCCATCTTAATCATCAAGATTCTTCTCCCGTCAGTTCCAATCTATCGTTGTTTACCGGTAACTGTCGTTATCAGGCTGACCAGCGAAGTCACTCGCAACTCGGCCAGACAGAGGCCGAAAGAGAGCCGCCCGAGCATCTGGGCGGCACAATCAGTCCGATTTTTGTCTTCTAGTGTCTACATGTGTCGATCTCTGGCGCTAGAGATCGGATTTTTCTCGCGAAGATATGGCGACCATGCGCTCTCTTGAAACAGCGACTTACTCCCGATTGGAAATTTGACCCTTGTGCATTACGGCATAAACCAGTCGCTCCAAAACGGGGATTTTCCCAGCAAGCGACAAGCGTTCTTTGCTGAATCAAACCTCCAACTCAATCGATCATTGATGCTGGCTGACCAATGGGACGAAAAGCGGATCCAAGAACGCGGTAGCGAAACCGAACCTTTATCGGAATGGTCTGGCTTGTGGGCTGACTGGCTAGAGCTTAATGCTTCTGAGCAGCCTCTTCGACGATCCGCACAGCGGCGTGGTTGAAGTCCTCGCGTGGTCTCTTCCCCTGATTCTGTGGTGGGCGGTGGGACGACTTCTTGTCGAGTAGATCAGCTTCTCGCTGTGCTTTATCGGATTTTGTTCGTTTCTCTGACATACGCATATTATGCGCCGGCGAATGGGAATTTGCTGTGAAGGAGGCGTGTTGCGGGGGAAACTAGACGCCATATTTACGGTGGGAGGTATAAAAAATGATTCAAGATGAACTTATGACCGTGCAGGAATCTGCAGAATGTTTGCGGGTCTCTAAGAAAAGGGGCGCGACGATAATGGGCACTGCATCATCGTCCCGACGCGGGGGAGAAATTTGCGTGGCCGATCGCAGAAGCCGTTGTCGTACCGGCTCTGACCTCGTACCGCACTTCGCAGCCGGAGACGCATGAGAGGTCCGGCGGCACGCGCCACTGGTAGCGGCCAGTATTGGGTAGCTCTTTTGCGATCTCGGCCCAGGGACCTTGTGGACCATTGCGCGAAACTCCCAGAGAGACCGTAGCCGCGCCGAGCTCTTTTGGCACTGCAGCATTCCACTCCAGCATCCGCACCGAGCCCGGCACCAGTGTGGCGCCCCCGTGAGGATGCTTCGGGAAAATCCGCGTCACCCGCGCCGGGGAACTCTCCACGAAAACACGGAAGTGGTTCCGCGGGTTCAAGCCACCGCCTTCCGCAGCGATAACGCCGATGTCCGGGTAGCCATTGTGATCCAGGTCGGTTCCGGCGCGAAACGCCGCGTATCCCTTGTTTCCCGGGGTTGTGAATGTACCCGCGAGCTTCCAGTTGCCGTGCCCGTCGCCGGCGATTACTACCATCCTTCCGTCTCCAAAGGCCACCAGGTCGCCATGGCCGTCCAGGTTCATGTCCGCAATCTGTGTGGCTTCGAATTTCCCCGACTGCGGAAGTGGCCCCGACAGATTGCTCCACAGGCCGTTGGCAAGCAGGGTCCAGACCTGTAATCCCCCACTTGGTGTGACAAACGCCAGGTCGTCGCGGCCGTCATCGTTCACATCGCCGACCGAGAGCCCGAGGCGTCCTTGCGACGACATGGAGGGCAAGTTAGTGTCGGCTGGTCGAAAGCGCCCATGCCCGTCTCCCAGAAACACCGTGCCCTTCCGGTTAGCCGTTGCCATATCGGCATTTCCGTCGCCGTTGAAATCGGCGAAAACCAGGTCATCGCTCGAGTTCCCACCAAGAAAACCTGCGCTCTGCGACCACGTGCCATCCCCATGATTCAGGTAAACGTGCACGCCTGAGCAGCAACCGAAAGAATTGGAACCATAATCGAGCCAGCCATCGTTGTTCACATCGGCCAGATCGGTGCCGAACATGCCGTAGGTTTCGCCATTGGTGGCCAGACCCTGGTCCCAGGGAGTCCAGTTCATGCCCGTTCCGTCGCCCAAGGCCAAGCCTTCAATTCGATTACCGAAATTGTCGTTCGAATAGTTGTGGTGCTCGCCGAAGGCGACATCCGTCTTGCCGTCGTTGTTCACATCACCCAGCGCCACGCCGCCGTAACCGAAGTTGCCATTCTGAAATAGCTGCCATTGCCCCTGCTGGCCTAGACCATCGCCGAACCAGACCATGACGCCGTGCTCGCTGGTACCGATGTTCGGCGAGCCGTGGTCTCCGATGCTCACGATGTCGACGTTTCCGTCGCCGTTGAGGTCGCCAAACTCGATCTCCGCACGGCCGCCGTCCATCTTGATGCCCAGCCCCTGGGAGGCTTCCACGTACTGCAAAGAAAGCTGGCCGCCCTGGGGTGTCAGCGAGCCTTCTCTGGGGCCGCCGTTCATGGGCAGCACGATTGCGACATTCAGTAAAAATACAAACATCACTACAGCAGTCTGGCGCGGGGGAAACGAATTCCATAAGGCACGCACGGCGGAGAATCTCCTAGGACGCGACGATGTTAACGGGAACATCGTAGCCCCGAGCGTGATAGGGGTCAATCTGCCGGTTCCAAGCCGGCAGCCCCGGGTAAGCTAGGGGCGGGACGATGGAAACCTCGGAAGGTCTTCTTGTAAACGGATGTGTCACATTGCAACGTGCGCTCCCTCACTGAACATTTCTCTGCGGCACCATAAGCTTGCGCCGTCATTGCCTTCTGGTCTGTTGGTAGCCCTTTAGACCGGTAGCTTTTATCACACCGCACTGCCATCCATCCAGCAGGAACACATCAAGGAGATACCATCATGAAAAAATCCGCCTCTCTCCTGAGTGCGATCTTGTTTGCTCTCGTCTCGGCTCTGAGCTTCGCGCAAGCTCCGGTGCCTTTCATCAATCTACCGCTCGTTCCTGATGCGACGCCGCCGGGCGGAAGTGATTTCACCCTTACGATCAACGGCACAGGCTTTGTTTCGAACTCAGTAGTGAACTGGAATGGCACTCCGCTGGTGACGCAGTTCGTCAGCGGATCGCAGTTGACGGCAACGGTCCCGGCTGCGGACATCGCCACGGCAAGCACTGCCTGGGTGACGGTGGTGAATCCCGGACCGGGCGCAGTCAAGTCGAACACCGCGTACTTTTCGGTGACTCCCGATGCGGGAGATTCTGTGGCTTTCATGCTGTACTCGTCGGTTGTTTACGACCAGTGGCCCGCCTCAATTGCGGTGGGTGACTTCAACGGGGACGGCAACCTGGATCTGGCGGGCTCCGACATTTGGGACATCAACGTCTCAATCTTTCTTGGCGACGGCAAGGGCAACTTTACTCTGGTCTCGTCGATACCGACGGGTTCTACCCATCAGGACCATTCAGTGGCGGTGGGTGATTTCAACGAGGACGGCAAGATAGACCTGGCGGTCGTCAACCGGTGGACCTATAACGTTTCCATTCTGCTGGGTGACGGCACCGGCAACTTCACCCCGTTTTCGTATCCGTTTGCCTACAACCCCTTTACAGTGGCGGTGGGCGACTTCAATGGGGATGGCCACCTGGACTTGGCAACGGCCGGCGACGATGACGCGGTTGCCATTCTGCTGGGTGACGGCACCGGCAACTTCACCACGGGCCCGCTGCTACCTGCGGGCGCTTGGGACTGGGACATAGCCATTGGCGATTTCAACCGGGATGGCAAGCTTGATCTGGTGACCGCCGACTACCGTAACAACACGGTTTGCATCCTGTTAGGGGACGGCACGGGCAACTTCACCCTCACCTCGGTTCTGCCTGCGGGTAATACGCCCACGTCCGTAGCGGTCGGTGATTTCAACGGGGACGGCAATCTGGACTTGGCAGTAGGCAACGATGGGAGCGCAACGGTTTCCATCCTGCTGGGAGATGGCACCGGCAACTTCACCCTGGCGTCTTCTGCCGTGGGTACCGCTCCCTGGGGAGTGGCACTGGGCGACTTTAATGGGGACAGCAAGCTGGACTTGGCTGTCGCCAACCTTGGCAACAGCACCGCTTACGTTGAACTTGGTGACGGCAACGGCAATTTCCACCTGGTCTCGAATCTGGGGTTGGGAGATTGGGGAACGGCCTACTCGGCGGCGGTCGGTGACTTCAACGGCGACGGGAAGATGGATTTTGTGACTGGCGGCCGTTACCTCTCAGTGGTCCTAGGCGTTCCGGCCAACACCGCAGTTACCGTCTCTCCTACCAGCCTGACTTTTGGCACACACCTGGTTGGCACGAGCAGCGCACCACACCCGGTGACTTTGACCAATACCGGCAATGCGCCGCTCGACATCACGAGCATTGTCGCCAGCCGGAATTTCCTCCAGCAGAACGACTGCGGCTCGCAACTGCTGCCAGGCGCGAATTGCACGATTGAGGTTACTTTCAGACCGCGCCAGATCGGTCAGATCAACGGCACGATCACCGTTATCGACAACGCGCCGAACAGTCCGCAAACAGTCTCCTTGTCTGGGGTCGGAACGGCAGTGACGTTGCTCCCATCGCATCTGAATTTTGGCAACGTGCAAGTCGGAACCACCAGCCCGCCGCAGATCGTCACCCTGACTAACCACAGCGTGAAGGACCTGCGCATCTTCGGGGCCTACCTGCAAGGCAACAATCGCGGGGCCTTTGCCCAGACCAACACCTGCGAACCCATCGTGCCGGCGGGGGGAAGTTGCACCATCAGCGTGACCTTCACACCGCACAGCAAAGGAGCGAAGACAGCAACCGGCTACGTGGAAGATAACGGCGGCGCCAGCCCGCAGAGCGTTGCTCTCAGCGGTAACGGAACATAACTAGCGAAATTCAACAACCAGAAGCAGTCAGTAGGTCAAGAGACCATAGGCCTAAATAAAAACATTGCATCGTGTAACACGAAAAGTGTGTGGTACATGGCTTGAATTACCCTCGTGGTAAGTTCCCCCGCACACCCTCTTGGAGGTCCTCATGTGTAAGGTCCGTTCTCTGTATTGCTTCCTCGCAACCGCGATTGTCAGCTTCATCTTGGCCGTTTCTTTCCAGGCGTCGGGCGCGACGCAGTTAGCAAAATTGACATCTTCCGATGGGCAGCCAAACGGCGATTTCGGATACTCCGTAGCCATGAGCGGAAATACGATCGTAGTGGGAGCTCCCGACGAGACCATTAATGGAAACCAGTCGCAAGGGGCAGTCTATGTTTTTGTGAAGCAAGGCTCGCAATGGGGAAACATGACGCAAACTGCCAAGCTGACGGCGTCAAATGGCACGACTTTTGATCGCTTTGGTCTGGATGTCGCCATCAGCGGAGACACCATCGCCGTCGGTGCTCCGGAAACTGCACGCAATGGTGGATTTCAGGCTGGCTCGGTTTATGTCTTCGTCCAACCGCAGGGAGGATGGCACGACATGACCCAGACTGCGGAACTGAACACTTCCGACGAAGGTGCGGGCACCTATTTCGGGGGCAGCGTAGCTATTAGTAGCAACACTCTGGTATCCACAGGCGCCTTTGGCGAAAACGGGCCTGGGACGGGCTACGTCTTTGTAAAACCGCCAACTGGATGGACAAACAGCACGCAAACAGCTCGTCTTTATGCCTCGAATGGCAATATCGGCCCCATCGACATCGATGGCAACACAGTAATTGGTGGCGCAGCAGCGTTTCAGAAATGGAAAGGTGGCGCATATGTCTTTGTCGAGCCACCAGGCGGCTGGCAAGACACAGATGAGACAGCGGTACTCACCGCCTCTGACGGCAAGGCCAACGATGATTTCGGTTGGTCAGTTGCGATCCGAGGCAACTCTCTTATCGTCGGCGCCTCTCAATTGGGAAACAACGGCTGTAGCGAAAGCTTACATTTTTACCAAGAGTCCTAACGGCTGGGTTACTGGCATGCCCTTCGCGGCGGAATTGGGAGTTAAGGGAGCGCCATCCGGTTTCGCGGTCGGCTACTCAGTGGGTTTCACCGGCCCCGTCGCCATTTTGGGCAGTTGGCCGGCGCACTATGGCTCCCCGCAGAACGAAGGCTTGGTTTTCGCATTTCTAAAACCAAATTCGGGTTGGCATTCAAGCCCGAAGGCGAGCGCTATTCTCAGGCCTTCAGATCCGGTGAAGAACGATAATTTTGGACTATCCGTCGGAATCGATACCACCACTGCCGTAGTCGGTGCCAACGGTGCCCTGGTGAACGGCGCTATAACCGGCGCTGCATATGTTTTTGGAAAATAGCCGCACCACGAAAGGGAGCTGAATATGCGCGCTTGCCCGGAATTCATTCTCTCGCGAATCGGCAACATCTCTGCTCTTGTGCTGCTCCTAGGCACTCTCGCCTTCAGTCAGGTCCACCCACTGTCTGGGGTGTCTTGGCATCAACTAGGATTCTCCTCGGAGCACAGCGGCTGGAATCCATCGGAAAAAGATCTAAGCCCGCATACAGTGCATCATCCGCCGTATTGATCAATGGAACTTGAAGACATCGTCTTCCAACTCAGGAGTATTTTCGCACATGTCGTGTACATGGTTCCATGTATCACTAAACACGAAATGGCATTTTATATTATTGAAGAGCGCTGTTTGGGGCTTTGACTTGTATTCAGAAAGCGGATGTTCGTGGCTAAAACCGTGAAAAAAGGCGTTTCGTTAACCGAGAAGAATTCGGATGCTGGGCCGACTCTCTCGCACGCCGACTGGCACGGGCGGGAAGAACCCTTTCGGTTTTTCATCGATGCGGTTGAGGAGTATGCCATTTTCATGCTCGATCAGAATGGCAGAATTGCATCTTGGAATGCAGGTGCCGAACGCGCAAAGGGCTATAAGCCGCAGGAGATACTGGGTCATCATTTTTCGGTCTTCTACAGAGAAGAAGACAGGCGAGTCGGGAAACCGGACAAGCTGTTAGAAATCGCTGCCAAACAGGGTCGCGTTGCAGATGAAGGCTGGCGAGTTCGGAAGGATGGCACCCTCTTCTGGGCAAGTGTAACGATTACCGCAATCCGGGATGGCAAGGGTGACCTGATCGGATTTGGAAAGGTGACGCGTGATCTTACCGAGAGAAAGCAAAGAGAAGAATTACTACGGCAGAGCGAGGAGCGTTTTCGTCTTCTGATCGAGGGCGTGCAGGATTACGCCATCTTCATGCTGGACGAAAAGGGGCACGTTACGAGCTGGAATGTCGGAGCGCAGCGCATTAATGGTTATGAGGCCGATGAGATCATAGGAGAGCATTTTTCCCGGTTTTATCCCGAAGAGGATATACGGTCCGGCAAACCAGCGTGGGAACTCGATGTAGCCCAGAGAGAGGGACGTCTTGAAGATGAAGGCTGGCGCATTCGCAAGGATGGCAGCAGATTCTGGGCCAACGTCATAATCACTGCAGTCCGCGACAGTTCCGGCAGACTGTTGGGATTCAGCAAGGTTACTCGCGACTTCACCGAGCGACTGCGAGCACGCCTGGCGCTGGAGGCCTCCGAGAAGCGGTTGAAGGAGTCGGAAAAAAATCTTCGCGATCTCTCACTTCATTTGTTGCGCACACAAGATGAGGAGCGGAGGAAGATTGGACGGGAGATTCACGATAGTGTCGGTCAATATTTAGCTGCCTTGAAAATGAAGTTGGACTTGTTGGGAACAACCCCAGAAATCTCGAAGGCTGCCGCAGAATGTTCCAACCTTCTCGATGAATGCATGAAGGAGGTACGCACCATCTCTTATCTTCTCTATCCTCCGATGCTTGAAGAGGTCGGATTGAAGTCGGCGGTTCCTTGGTATCTGAAGGGCTTTTCCAGTCGAAGTGGAATCGAGACTACGTTCACAATTTCAGATAACTTTGCACGCGTGAGTCGAGACGCCGAACTGGTTCTGTTTAGAGTTCTTCAGGAAGCTCTTACGAATGTGCAACGACATTCTCAGAGCAAGACTGCCGACATCGAATTGTGCCGTCTGCCCGATTCAGTCTGTTTAAGAATTACGGACTACGGAAAGGGGGTGCCATCATCAGTCCTGGAACAAGGTGAGCATGATTGGATGGGGTCGCTCGGTGTCGGAATTAGGGGTATGAGCGAACGGCTACGTCAACTAGGAGGGGCGCTGACACTTTCCTCCAACAACGGTCGCACTGAGGTTTTTGCAACAATTCCAACAACTTCTAGTAACTAGCAACGCATCTATCACGCAACCTGTTTAGGGAGACGCGAAGTATGGGTCGGAAGATTCTCATCGTTGATGACCATGAAGTAATGCGGGAAGGAGTAAGATCTCTGATCGCCAAATCGCGTCAGGAGTGGACAATCTGTGGCGAAGCCGCAAGTGCGGAGGAAGCGATCCACTTGGCGCAGACGCAAAAACCTGATGTGATCGTAATGGACTTAACCATGCCCGGGATGAGCGGATTGGAAGCGACTGCTAGAATACGTGGGTTGCAGCTACAGATCCCAATTCTGATTTTCACCATGCATGAATCTGAACGATTGGAGAGTGACGTCCGAGGGGCAGATGCTCAGGGCTATGTCTTGAAATCGCAAGCGGCGCGAGACTTGATGTTGGGCTTGGAATGTTTATTGCAAGGTGGCACCTTTTTTGGCCCATCGTCCGACATTGAGAAATCAGAGAGGAGAAATCCGCACAAAGGAAGACCCTTTTTTCGTCTCGCATTCGTTCAGAGTTGAACTACAATATCTGGCGCCCACTGCCGCCGATGTTCCAGTCACTCCACATTATGATTGGTGGAGTCGTACAAAGAGTGCTCAGAAATTCTCTTCCAAACCAGTTAGTGCGGGAATGAGGCTCATTTTTCTGCTTGTGCGGCCACGCATAAATGCTAAATTGGGCAGGCTCATCGCCATTCCCGAAGTCGGTTGTCTCCACTATCGCGATGAGCGTCATGTCGCTTGAAAGGGAGGACACATGGAAACATTGAACCGCTCAGCCATCGAGGTCAAGCCTAAGCAGCGGTTTTTGGATTGGCTCCACGCCATCGATCCACAAGCGATGACATTACCTTGCTCGACGTATGTCAGGACCCAACAATTTACCTAATCCCGCAATGCGATACAAATGAGGAGCTAGAGGATGTCTTACATCAGTCGGAACTTCTTGGGCTAGCTTTCAGAACCTTGGGGCGCAGTATCATGGCTACGTGGACCGAGGGGAAGCTTTCACATTCGCCGCTGGCGTGACATTGAATGTTCCCGCAGTAAGTAATGATTTCCATGCGATAAAAACTCTCGAAGCAAATATTGACGTGACCGGGCAAATTTGTACCGAGTGGAATGAGAGAGAATCCACTTGGAGGAAAAGCGGGTCATGCCAGTCAAGAGGTACAAACCAGAGCGAAGATATGGCGACCATGCGCTCTCTTGAAACAGCGACTCAGCCGGAAACTCTGCTCTCGGACGAACACTTCACGGTGGTAGAAACAGAGGCGACTCTGAAGAGTTTTCGGCGAAAGGATAGCAAGTCACCCGGCTCAACCGGACGATGCTGGTAATGCGACGGTAGACTTTCACGGTGAGAAGCGGTGAGCCCGATTGATGCGCCGCCATTAATCTTGCATCTCCCTGGCACGGTCGTTCATCGGTTGAAGCGCGTTGATTATTTCGCTCTCGGGAATAACGAGCTTCCGCCTGCCAGTACGGAAGGCGCCAATCTTGCCTTCGTTGATCCAACGGAAGATGGTTCGCTTCGAGACACGCAGACGTATCGCAGTTTCTTTTACAGTTAGCAGTTCGTCCTGGATCATCTCCCATCTCCTTTACTCATGTGTTACATGACCCTTGAAAATTCGCTTGAAGCAAACTCCTTAGCCCAATAACGGAAGTCTTCGTCGCGCTCCTTTTTAGCTATGGCTAGACCCTGTCCTACCATCACGTCCATCAGGAAAGCTACGACGCGGCAATGATCGTCTCGATCCCAGTGGTCAGAATGGATCGTGCCACATTCCTCCCATAAACCCGATTTGAGCATTCGTGCGCAAACTAGGGACACAAATGAACGTGGATAATGCGTGAGGTCTACGATACGATCGACGTCGGGTCCCGTGACCCAAGTTGCCATCAGCAAGGTCATGGCTGCGCGGTAGGTGTCATCCTGCTCTGCGCCCTTCAAGTCCGGGCACCAAGTCTCAAGTTCTTCAGCGATCACGGCAAAGGCTGAGATGTCTTTTGCCATATTGTTTAATCCTCCGTTTCCTGGCTCGGGAAATCATTCCCTCGGGTTGCATACATCAAGAAATCAAATCGATCTGTTGACCTGTAGAGAGGCAAACTCCGGCAGGCTGATCTTGAATAGTTGATTGGTTCCATTACGGTTCCAAAACGGAAGGTCAAAACAGGGGTTTGATGAGAGGTAAAGTTCGTAGAATCAATACGTGGTGTTGGTTGATGCCAGCCCTGAAAAGGCTGGCGTCGGCGGTTCAACTCCGTCCCTGGCCACCACTTTTAAAGTTTTCCGTTCCGGAGACATGGGTCACAGAACTTTCCTTCCCCAGCATCTCCTCTCCGCCC